>ERZ1649853.1094-NODE-1094-length-10819-cov-4.455686_pt1 | contig 10819 bp, 11 predicted proteins | sample MGYA00575353_ERZ1649853 | MGnify/ENA primary metagenome ERZ1649853 (study PRJEB40853, sample SAMN11349654) | freshwater sediment metagenome | isolation source: river sediment | host: Sediment | place: India: Okhla Barrage, New Delhi | collected 2017-02-21 ...
CAAACACCGCCCGACCATCGGGCAGGCGGCCCAGTGCATCCCCGCCATACACGAGCGACGTTGTGCGCAGATCATAGGTATTGGTCATAATAGTATTATACCGCCCCCATTTTCCGTTCTTGAAAATGGGGGCGGTAGAGAGGGGGCGGGTTAGATGCCTTTGGTTGGCAAGTACTCGTTAAAGGCAGCCAGGAGATTCTCCAGGTCGGTCATCTGGATCTCGCCCATATGGGCGATACGGAAGGTCTTGCCCTTGAGGTCACCATAGCCGTTCGCCAGGCGCAGATTGCGGCCAGCGAGGAATTTGTTGAAATCGGCGCAGTCGAATTCGGGCGGGTTGGTCACCACGGTCAGAGTCTGAGAGCGGAAGCCCACCGGGGCTAACAGAGGCCAGCCCCTGGCCATCGCCCAATCCTGCACCTGCTTCGCCATCGCGGCGTGACGGGCAAAGCGGGCGTCCAACCCCTCCGCCAGGATGCGGTCAAGCTGGTGATCCAGCGCGAAGATAAGTGCCATGGCTGGCGTCATCGGGGTGGAGTCTTTGGTGCGGTGCTTCTCGAGCAGGACAAAATCAAAATACCAGCCGCGGTTGGGCACGCTCTTTGCCCGCTCCATGGCGCGCTCGTTCACCCCGCACAGCGCCAGGCCGGGTGGCAATGCCAGGCATTTCTGCGAGGAGGTGAACAGCACATCAATACCCCAGGCGTCCATCTCGATCCGTGCGCCGGCCAGCGAGGAAACGGCATCCACTGCAATCAACGTATCCGGGCTTACCCGGTGCACCACCTCGGCAATCTCCTTAACCGGATTCATCACACCGGTCGAGGTTTCATTGTGAACAATGGTAATCAGCTCATAGGATTGCTTGCTCAGTGCTTCCCCGACCATCTCGGGTGTAATTCCCTGCCCCATCGGCACCTCAAGCTTATCGGCCTGCTTGCCGTTGGCAGTCGCTACCGTAAACCAGCGGTTGGAAAAGGCGCCATTGACGCACGACAGCACTTTTTCTTTGGCCAGGTTGCGTACACAGGCTTCTTGGGCTCCCGAACCTGAGTTGGTCATGATGAAAACCCGCGATTCGGTGAAGAACATCTTGCGCGCCTTGTCAATGCAGCGCTGGAAGGTCGCCTCGAAGTCCTTACTGCGGTGCGGCAGCATCGGCTTGGCCTGCTGTTGCAAGACCTCGGGGGCCACATCCACTGGACCGGGGACAAACATGGGTGACATAAAATACCTCCTTAGGGTATGGTTCCGTTGCCGGATTGGTTAATAAAGCCGGAAGGGGATGCTCCCCCCCGCTCTCTGTGGATCACTAAAGCTGCTTTAATTTTACCATCCCCGGCTGATTTATAATACAGCCATGCGTCGTTATCTAGCCATGCTTTTTATCCTGATTACCCTGGCGGCGTGCCGGCTGGGCAGCCTGGCGCAGCCCGCGGATGACCCTGCCACGCCTTCCGCGACCATCACCGTACGGGCGCCCACCAATACGGCAACGCTTGAGGCATCCCAAACTTCAATTCCGTCCTCTACCCTGATTTCTACCCCAACACCAACCCCCACCCCGACTCCGGCCTACACCGTTGAAATTCACCCGGATGGCCTGCTGTACGTGGGCGACCAGGTGAGCATAGCCGTGCTCGCTCCCTCAGGGACGCGCATGCCGGGAGGCAGTGTGACCTTCGCCATCGTCGAGCCAGATGAACAGGAACTAGGCCAGGCTCTTTTTGGCGACTGGGGGATCGGCGCCAGAAGCCAGGCGACATTGTTGTGGGGTTGGGATACCCGCGGGCTGGCCCCGGGGGACTATACCCTGCAGGTCACCATCGATGCGCTGGATTACACCTTCACGAACACGCTGACCCTGCTCCCCACCGAGGCGATGCCAGCCGCACTGGCAGGCGCTCAATGGGCGCAGGCCTCGACGGATTGCTGCGTGGTGCACTACATCACCGGCACGGCGGCGGAACGCGACCTGCTCGGGTTGTTAGCCCTGGTCGAGCAACAGGCTGAACATGCTACCCAGGCGATGGGTATCGAATTCACCGAGCCAATCGTCATCACGATCCTGCCTCGCTTAATGGGGCATGGCGGTTTTACCTCAAGTGAGGTGTACGTCAGCTACCTGGATCGCAACTATGCTGCCAACTCGTGGGAAATGGTGGTGCATCACGAGATGATCCATATGCTGGACAGTCGCCTGGGCGGCGAACTGCGCCCAACCCTTCTGGTGGAGGGGTTGGCTGTCTACCTGAGCGGGGGGCATTACAAGCTTGAGCCACTGCTGCCACGCGCCGCTGCTCTCTTAGAAGAATACAGCGGCCTGTTCATTCCTCTGGAAGTACTGGCGGAAGATTTCTATGCTGCCCAGCACGAGATCAGCTACCTGCAAGCGGGTGCGCTGGTGCAATACCTGGTTGAGACTTACGGTTGGGAAAAATTCTCCGCTTTCTACCGGGATATCCACCCGGCGCCGAGCGGCAGTCAGGTGGATGCCCTGCAGGCAGCTCTGCAGGCGCATTTTGGGCAATCGCTGGCCGATTTAGAGCAATCCTTGATCGCCTACCTGCGCCTGCAAACCGATGCCGCCGACTGGCAAGCGGATGTGGTGCTGACCGTCAGCTACTTTGACACGCTGCGCCGCTACCAGCGGCTGTACGACCCATCGGCGTACTTCCGCACCGCATGGCTGCTGGATGGCAATGAGCTGCGGGCGAACAACATCACCGCTGACTGGCTGCGCCACCCCAGCCTGCCCGAAAACCTGGCGCTGGAAACGCTGTTGATCAGCGCCAGCGACGCGCTGGTGAATGGAGAGATAGTCCTGGCTGAGGATTTGGTGAGGGTGGTCAACCAGGTTTTGGACGGGGTGGAAGCGGGACAGGCCAACCCGTATCAGTCAATTCCCCTGGCTGCTGATTACCTGGCCATCGCGACAACTCTGCAGCAGAACGGCTACATGCTGCAGAGCGTCGACTTGTCTGGTGACACAGCCAGTGTGCTGGTCACCGTTGACGATATGGATTTGATCGAGCTGCACCTGGTTCGCCAGTTGGGTACCTGGCAAATCGGCTAAATCTTGGGTTGTGCGCCGCTTGCGATGCGCAATACATCGGCTGTGTCGCGGGTGTTCTGTTCCAGATCGATCAGCAGGTAGATACTCTCGCCGCTGCCATACAGCAGTAGAGCGGACAAGCCACCCGAGATCAGGATGACCAGGCCTAAGACGATCCCGGCAACAACCGAGGCGCCGCCAAGCCCATAACCATAGCCATAGTTATAAGTTAAGTTATTGAACAGGTCTCCGCCGAGAATCGAAATCAGGCATGATCCAAGTGCGGCTAAAATGGTGAGTACACCGTAGATGATTCCCAGGACTTTCAGGATGGTTGCAATCGTTCGTAACGCGCTGTATTTCTTTTTCATGTCAGACTCCGTTGATTAGAATGAAGGATTCGCACCACTGGCCGCGCGCAACAGGTCGGCGGTTTCGCGGGTGTTCTGTTCCACATCGATCAGCAGGTAGATCAACTCGCCACCGGCATACATCATCAGGGCAGCAATTCCACCCATGATCAAGATGAGCAGCCCGTAGAGGATCCCCATGAGTATCCCTACCCCATCATCATACATATAGGAGGCTCCTGCTCCCAAGGCGATGCAGACACCAAGCGCGCCAAGAATGGTAAGCACCCCGTAGATGATACCCAACACTTTTAAGACTGATGCGATCGTACGCAGAGCTTTATACTTTCTCATTAAAGGTATCCTCCAAAGAATAAAATATACATTATCCGCAGTAGCCGAAGATGCGGAAAATTATATCGAAGGGCGGGGTGCAATACAGGATATTAACATCAATAAAGATCCACAGTGCGATCACCAGGCAGATCACCACCAGCAGACACCCACCTCCAGCCAACAACCATAAGTTAAGGCGTTTCTTGCGCGGTTGTTCCCAGGCAACCGGTGGTTCATCTTCAGGACCAGGTGGGATTTGCCCGGCATACTGGATGGGCTCTTGTGCCTCTCCCTCGCTGGCCACTGGTTGCGGGGATTCAATTTCCGGTGTGACGGTGCGGGGAGTGGGCTGCATGGCTGGCTTCGGCGGCGGCGGTGATGCCGGGCGCTGGGCCGGCGACTTATCTGGGACGATGGGGGATACAGGACGCACGCCAACGCCCATCGAGCCGCTGATCTGCGTGGCTGCCGGATCATACGGCACAGCTTCATATACCAGGGTCACATGCTCGCCCAGGCTTAGCAGCTCTCCAGGCATCAGGTTATGCGGTCCGGCCAGGCGCTGTCCATTGACAAATGTGCCGTTCGTGGAGCCCAGATCCTCAACCCGGTATTGGTCTCCCACCAGGAGCAGGCGCAGATGCTTGCGCGAGACCTCGACATCGTTGATCACAAAATCGTTGCTCAGGTCGCGCCCAATGGTCATGTCGCTTTTACTTAATTCAAGGATCAACCCGGGCGTAGGACCACGGCGGACAACCATACGGTAGGCTGACTTACCCATAAGATCCTCCTGCATAGATAATACCACCAGCGCATCAAATTGTACTCTGCTAGTTGAATCAGTGCAAGAAAATTGCCATACCAATATTATTGGGGAACCTTTGATCCACCACAACGTCCTTAATGGGTTGAATGTGCCGTTTTGGTGTAAATATCTGGTAGAATGCCTGGAGAATATGAACTAAAGCGGTATAATTTCTGGCATTTCCAAACCAGCCGGAGACTGGTTCTCCGGCGATCCAAGAAGGAGAAACATATGAACGTATCAGATACATCCCGATCCTGGTTGGTGAAGTTGCTGGGATTGTGGCTAAGCCTGAGTTTGCTGGCCTCCAGCATGGCCGGCGCCGTATCTGCCCAGGCTTCCCAATCTGAGCAGACCCAGGGCGCGTGGATTACCCAATCTGTGGATGCCCCATCCCTGTTTGCATATATGACCGACCGCAGTCTGCGCCTGGATTCGGCTAACCATCCCCATATCGTCTTCGGAGGCGATCACCTCTACTACGGTACTCACGATGGCACCAGTTGGTCGATCCAAACTGTGGATGGCGCGAATGGCGTCGGCATGTTTGCTTCAATCGCTCTGGATGCCACGGATCGTCCCCACATTGCTTACTATGATGCTCTCAACGGAGCGTTGAAGTATGCCTATTGGAATGGAACCGTTTGGACGATCCAGACGCTGGACAAACCCACCACTACCCTGCAGACCAGCGCGGGCGTCATCTCCGACCGGCATACGGATGGGCGGGTCTGGCGCTCACCTGAGGTAGAGTCACTGGTTGCGATACCCAGCCCGCAAGATTTGACCCCCCTCTCTGAGATGACCGGCTATGGATTGTACACTTCGATCACCATCGACCTCGCCGGCAATATCCATATCAGCTACTACGACTCGGTGAACCTGGATCTCAAATATGCCCATACCCTGCTGGGCAGTTGGCAAACACAAACGGTGGCTTCCAGCGGAGATGTGGGCCAATATTCCTCGCTGGCCGTGAACAGCCTTGGGCATGCGCACATCAGCTATTACGACCTGACCAACGGCGACCTGCGCTACACGTACTACAATGGCACCACCTGGGCTTACGAGACCGTCGACAGTACCGGAGACACCGGGCGTTATACATCCCTGGCCCTGGGGGCCAGCGAGCGCCCAGCAATCAGCTATTACGATGAGACCAACGGGCACCTGCGCTACGCCAACTACGATGGCAGTAAATGGGTGGACCAAACCGTTGACGTTGATAACCTGACCGGTCAATTTACCTCCCTGGTGATGAATGCCAGCAACCAGCCCCGCATCAGCTACTTCGATGCCGAAGAGGGCAACCTGAAGTATGCGGCCTGGATGGGCTCATACTGGTCGATCCAGTACGTGGCAACCGATGGCGTGGTGGGCATGTACAATGCCATCGATGTTGACAGCACCGGCTATGCCCGCATCCTGTATTATGATGCCGGGGAAGGGCTGCTGAATTACGCTACCTATAATGGGGCAAACTGGTCAACCGCGCCATTGGTGCAAGGCGCCGACGTGGGCGTCAACAGCACGATCGCATTCACCAGTACAGGCTCTCCGCGCATCGCCTACTTTGACGACACGCACGACAATCTTAAGTATGCATACTGGACCGGAACGGAATGGGTAAACCAGGTGGTTGATTCATTCGGTGAGGTTGGGCTGAATCCTTCCCTTGTTTTGGACGCCGCCGGCAACCCGCACATCTCCTACTACGATATCACCAACCAGCATCTTAAATACGCCCATTGGACTGGCTCTGCCTGGCTATCCGAAACCATGGACGGCGCTAATCCGCAAACCGGCCTGTACTCATCGATTGACATCGATAGCAATGGCCGGGTGCACATCGCCTACTACGATGCAAAGAATGCCAACTTGAAATACGTCTACTGGTCAGGCACAGCCTGGGTTTACCTGGTTGCGGATGGCAACGACAATCTTTCTGGGAAATACCTGTCCATGGAATTGGATGCCAATAACTGGCCGCATATCTCCTACTATGACGAGACAGAAAAATGCCTGCGCTACACGTACTTCAATGGCAGCGCTTTCGTTTACCAAAAGGCGGATGACTCGCCAGAGGTTGGTATGTATACATCCCTGGAGCTGGATGCCGCTGGGCACCCCCATATTGCTTACTTTGCTGATTATGACGATGATCTCAAATATGCTTACTTCGATGGCACAGCCTGGCACGCCGAAACTGTCGCCTCGACAGGCATGGTCGGTTTTTACCCCTCGCTGGCACTGGACAGCGCCGGGCAGGCGCATATCGCCTATTACGATCTACTCGCCACGAAGCTCATGTACGCCTATCGCACCCCTACCCTGACCTGGGAAATCACCACCATCGAGGAAGCCGGAGATATCGGTTGGATGCCCTCCATTGCCATCTCGCCAGATGACCAGCCTGGCATCAGCTACTATGATGCCACCAACGGTGATCTAAAGTATGCTTCCACTACGATCTTCAACGTCACCTACCAGTATACCTTCTTGCCGCTGGTAACCAAATAAATATCTCTTTGGAGGAGCATTTTGAACGGACAAGATAACCCCACCCGCATTGCTGACGACGTGGTCGTCTCGTTGGATTACACACTGACCGTAGAGAACGAGGTGATTGATACCTCGCAGGGTTCGGAGCCGATCCAGTTCTTACAAGGGTATGGCAACATCATCCCTGGCCTTGAACGGGAATTGTATGGCATGGAAACCGGAGAGAGCAAAGAAGTGATCGTCGCCGCAGCAGACGGCTATGGTGAAATCGATCCAGATGCATATTCAGATATACCCCGCAACGAATTCCCATCCCAGATTCCGATGCAAGTCGGGATTGAGCTGCAGATCAAGGATCAGAGCGGCGATATCCTCGATGCCCGCATTGACGCGGTCACTACAGATACTGTGCGCCTGGATTTCAACCACCCACTGGCCGGTAAGCAGTTGGTTTTTGCCGTGCAGGTAGTCGCCTTGCGCAAGCCCACCACCGAGGAGCTAGAGCACGGGCATGTGCACATGCCCGGCCACGCCCACTAACCCGCCGAGGATAGGCAAGCCGTAACCCTGGCATAACCCACCGAATACCAAGAGCGCGGAGCATATTCTCCAGCCCGCGCTCTTTTTGTTTTTAAGACCTTTTATCCTTTCACCCGCACGCTCGGCAGAAATCGACTTCAATATCATCTTTAAAATATTTAAATTAGATATTGACTTATTTGAAATATTATGTATAATATTATCAGAATAACAAACGACCAATAAACATTGGAGGTAACCATGAACGATATGACAGATGAACGCATGACCATTCTTAAGATGATTGAAAGCAATAAAATCACCGTCGAGCAGGGATCCCAGTTGCTTGGCGCACTTGGGAAAGCGGCTGAAAGAGCAGAGACACCTCCTCCCACCGGAGGGACAGAACCCGCAGGTAAACCCAGCGGGGCAGGTGATAAGCGCCGTTTTCGCGTCCTGGTGACGGATACGGTCACTGGCAAAAACAAAGTGAGCGTAAACATCCCCATCACCCTGGTGCGCTGGGGCATGCGCACGGGTAAAAAATTCTCCTCAGAGCTGGAAGGGATTGATCTGGATGAGCTGGCAGAGTTGTTAGAAGGAGACGAGTCCGGTCAGTTCATCGAAGTGATTGACGAGGAAGATGGCGAGCAAGTGCGCGTGTTCATCGAGTAAAGCTTTCATCCTCCAAGGCCAGGCGGCGCACTGAACCACGCGGTGCGCCGCTTTCTATTTCTCCTCTTCCGCTCGGGCTGCGTTGCACAGGTGTTATCCGGCTTTTCTCCTGATGTTATACTTGACCCATGCCCCTTGAATGCCTCGTACTTGAGCCTGGCCTTGTCCCCTATCTGCAGGCATGGCAACTGCAAAATGACCTTGCTACCCGCATTGCCGCGGGTACGCACCCCCCGACCCTTCTTCTTCTCGAGCACCCCCACACCTACACCTTTGGGCGACGCGGACAACCCCAGCATCTGGTGTGGGATGACGCAGAGTTGAACAGGCGGGGCGTCAGCGTCTATTGGGTTGATCGCGGCGGCGATGTGACCTATCATGGACCAGGTCAGTTGGTTGGTTACCCGCTGCTGCCGCTGGCCACCGCCGGGCTGCAAGTGACAGATGACCAGACCGGCCGCATTCCACAGGCGGATTATGTCGGCTATGTACGGATGCTGGAGCAGGTGCTGATCGTGGCGCTAGGACGTATGGGGGTGCGCGGCAGGCGGGTGGAGGGCATGACCGGTGTGTGGGTGCAGAGGGAAGGTCTTTCCACCGCTGAACATAGCTGGACACAGATGGCCAAGGTGGCGGCAATTGGGGTGAAGGTGGATGCGCGCGGGGTCACCCGGCATGGCTTCGCCCTCAACGTGAACCCCGAGATGAGCTACTGGCAGGGCATCATCGCCTGCGGGCTGGAGGGAGCAACCGTGACCAGCCTGACCCAGTTGCTGCCATCCCCTCCAGGCCTGCCCCAGGTGCAGGCAGCCGTGATCCAGGCCTTTGGGGAGGTGTTCGCTTATCAGATGGTCTTTCCAGTTGAGACAAAACACATATCATCGGGCTGATCTTCATCACCTCCTGGTGGGCTGAACATTCTAACCGTGCATAGCGGGTATAATACATTCAACAACCGCACCTGGAGGCAGTGTGAACGACCAGACGCTAAAAATCGTGATCCCGATGGGAGGATACGGTGCTCGGCTGAGGCCACACACCTGGAGCCGCCCCAAGCAGTTGATCCGCATTGCTGGAAAAACCGTGCTCGACCATGTCCTGGACAGCTTTACCACGCTGCCCAACCTGGATCAGGCTGAATATATCTTTATCGTTGGCAAGATGGGGGAAAAGATTGAAGCCCACATGCAGGCATTTCACCCCGAGTTGAAGGTGAGCTACATTGAGCAGGCTGAGATGCGTGGTCAATCGCATGCCCTCTACCTGGCCCGTCACCTGCTGCGCGGCCCGATGCTGATGGTCTTTGCCGATACGCTGATCGAAACTGACCTGGCTTGCCTCAAAGACGAAACCGCCGACGCCGTAGCCTGGGTCAAAGCTGTGCCCGATCCGCGCCGTTTCGGCGTAGCGGAGCTGGGCGCCGATGGCTGGGTGACCCGCCTGATCGAGAAGCCCACCAGGCTGGATAACAACCTGGTGGTCGTCGGTTTCTACTACTTCAAAGACTCGACTGCCCTGATCGGTGCGATAGAAGAGCAAATGCGCCGAAATATCCTGCTTAAAAATGAGTATTTCCTGGCCGACGCGGTGAACATCCTGCTGGAATCGAAGATCAAGATGCGCACTCAGGAAGTGAGAACCTGGCTGGATGCCGGCACCGCGGAGGATGTGCTGGCAACCAATCGTTACCTGCTGGAGCACGGCCACGATAACAGCCCAGAAGCCGCCCAGCGCCATCACGTGGTTTTAATCCCGCCGGTATATATCCACCCCAGTGCACAGGTGGAATATTCGGTGATCGGCCCCAACGCAGCCATCGGCGCAGATTGTCACATCGAGCGCTGCATCATCCGCGACAGCATCATCGACGACTGCACCCACGTGACTGAGTTGGTGATGGAGCACTCTTTGATCGGGCGAGAGGCGCACATCACCCGGCGTCCGGGGGTGTTGAATGTCGGCGATCACACCGAGCTTACCCTATAAGTGGCTGAGCAGGTAGAGTGTCGCTCGGATTGGCGCTACGCTCAGCGCCCCCTGGCATTCACCTGGCAGGGAACGCACTACCAGGTCAAGGAGATCGTCGCCGAACAGCGCACACCCAACGGAATTGATTTTCTGGTGCGCACAAACCAAGCCGAGCTGTTTCAGTTGGGCTATTACAAGAACAGCAACCAATGGAACATCCAATTACACACATGCAAGGAGAGCACATGAATCAAAAGTACCTGGCACACCACGTGGTCAATTTGCGACCATCCGGGATTCGAAAATTCTTTGATATCGTTGCAACGATGAAGGATGTGATTTCGCTGGGCATCGGCGAACCGGATTTCACCACCCCACCCTCGATCATCGAGGCCGGTATCCGGGCGCTGAACGCGGGTGAAACGCATTACACTTCGAACGCTGGTATCATCGAGCTGCGCCAGGCAGTCGCTGGATACATCCAGGATAAGTATGGCGTAAGCTATGATCCCAAAGGGGGAGTGATCATCACGGTTGGCGTATCGGAAGCCCTGTATCTGACCATGACCGCGCTGCTCAACCCCGGCGAGGAAGTAATCGTGCCCA
>ERZ1649853.1095-NODE-1095-length-10818-cov-6.955589_pt1 | contig 10818 bp, 9 predicted proteins | sample MGYA00575353_ERZ1649853 | MGnify/ENA primary metagenome ERZ1649853 (study PRJEB40853, sample SAMN11349654) | freshwater sediment metagenome | isolation source: river sediment | host: Sediment | place: India: Okhla Barrage, New Delhi | collected 2017-02-21 ...
TATTCCTGCCCGCCGAACAAAACCAGCACGGTCAGCGGGTTGCTGGACATGTGCCTCAGCACCTGCCAGAAATTACCCAGCGGATCCACCCAAAGGTACGGCCAGGTCAAAAACATGGTCAAAACGGCAATCCCGGCATACACCAGCAGCGCGCCCAGCGGCCGGCGGCCGCCGCGCAGCAAGAAATACACCAGCACGAAGAAACCAACCACCGGACCCAACACGCGAATCGATGCTGTCAGCCCCAGCAGGATGCCGGGCAACAGCACAGCGCGCAGCATCGCGCCGACGGTCAGGCCGCGCGGCCAAAACTGGACGCGCCGCAGCGAGCCGCCCACCCCGCGCCAGAAACGCAGGCTGGCCTGCGGCCAGGCCCGCGCGCCGCCGCCCAGCGCGGCAAGCGGCAGCAGCAAAACCAGCAGCGCGGCCCGGGCATAGCCGTACAGGCGGATCAATTGCCCGGCATAATAATCGACGCCCACCTTGCCGGCATCCTCGGCCACGGCGTGGAAGGCCCGCCCCCACAGGCTGCCCGGATCGGCCGCGTACACAGCCGCCATCAGCCCGCGGAGGAAGGCCTGCAGTGCGCCGTTCAACACGATCATCAGCAGCGCCAACACGAACGCCGCAAAACCCCAGCGCATCAGCCTGCGGCGGCGGTTTTGCCAGGCGGTTGCCTCTGCTTCGGTGACCGGCTCCAGCGGGGTCTCATCCCTATTCAGGCGATCCACCATGCGCAGACCATAATACAGCGCAACGGTGAACATTACGGTGAAGGGTATGTCCTTAGGATTGATAAAGGCGTGGCCCCACAGCAGCGGCTGGGTATTGAACAGCAGGGTCGCCGCAAAGGCTGCCCAATGCGAAACCCAGCGGCGGCACAGCAAATAAAGGAAAACCAGGCCCACCTGGAAGAAGAGAAAATTCACTGCATGCCAAAGGGTGCCGCGGTCCAGCCCGGTCAGGTTCTCGGCCAGGTAAACCAGCCCGCGCCCAGCCAGGATGTAGGCCGGCCCATACATACGATGGCTCTCATCCGGCCCATAGGTTTTGGTGACGTCGAAGCTGCCGTCCAGGTGCGGCGCGAGGGTGTAGGCATATCCAACCGCGTCAGCATACTTGTAAAACAGAGGTTCGTCCCAGCTCAAGCCGAAATCCTGAAAGGTGAACAACCCAACCAGCACATTGATCACAATTAACAAGATCAATGCGAAGTTAGGATGGTTCACAAACTGACGGAGTTTTTTCATGAATTAAATCCTGTGCTGAGGATTAAGGCGCGGCAGAATAAACGATGCCATCGCCGAACTCCTCAATCGCGACCATGCCTTGGGTAATTTCGGCGATCCAGACCCGGTTTTCAGGCTTCGCAAGAAGCGCTTCATGCTGAAAGATAATCACCAGCGCACCGTTTTTCACATCCTCGCGCAGGTCCGCCAGGTTGGCGGCATAATCCTTGCGCGGCTGTTGAGTGACCGGATCAACCGGCGTGGGCAGCACGTAGGCCGTCTTATCGGTCAGCAGGTCAATCACCGGCGCCCGGTTCGAATAGATAATACGGCCGGGCGACAGGTTTTGAATATACTGCACAGTCTTGGAAATGCGCCAGGAAAGGCTCAAAAAGCCCTGCCCGTCCTGGTGCAGTTTTTCCATCTGGCCGCGCGCATCCTGCCAGCTCAACAGCAGTAGCCCGGCCACCAGCAGCAATGCCGCCGCGCGCAGCCAGGCGGGTCTGCGTGCCACCGCCTGCCACAGCCAGCCCAGCAGGAACAGGATGCCGGACAGCAGCGTGGGAACGATGATACGGTATTCGAACTCGGTGCTCGAGTCCATGAAGGTCATGGAGGCCAGGATGACGGCCGCGTAGCCCAGGGCGTACAGCCCATAGAGCAGCAGCGCCGGCTGCCGTGCCGGATACCCGGCCGTGTTCGGGCGCCAGGCGCGTTTCAAGGCCAGCAGCGTACCCGCCGCCACTAATGCCGCAATTAACGCCGCGCCGACCCACCAGCCAGCCACAGCCGGCAATTTGGGCATGAACCAGGACGGCATCCACCACGTCCAAAAGTTGTGGATGCCGGTTTGGGCTTCCACGGCGTTGATCGGGTGAAAGGCCATCAAGCGGTTGGTGGTATTGCCGGTGAGCGACAGGTTGCGCAGCGACCAGGCGACCACGCCCGGCAGGCTGAAGGCCAGGAAAATGCCGGCCGAACGCAGCTTTTGCTTCCAGCCGGGCAGCGCCGCCAGCAGGGCCACCAGCACCGCGCCGTACACCGCCAGCCCGACGTAGCGCGTCAGGTAGGCGTAACTGGTCAGCAGTCCCGCCGCGGCCAGCAGGGGCCAGCGTCGGTTTTCCATATAGATCGCCGCAAGCAGCAAAGCCAGCCCTGAAGCGGCCAGGTAGAGCGGCTCGGACAGCAGGTAGGCATGCACGTAGATCATCACCTCAGAGGTGACCACCAACAGCCCACCGAGCAGCGCCGCGCCGCGCGAGCGGGTCATCCACCCCAGGGTCAGCCCGCCGATAAGAACATTGAACCCGAACAGCAGCAGATTAAGCAAACGCGCGGCGCGCTGCACTTCCAGCCCGCTCAGGTTCACCACGGCGATGGCGAGTGAATAGCCGGGCGGAAAATGCGTGAGCGGCTTCACTTCGCCGCCGCCGGAGGTGTAGCCATAGCCCGCGCCGGCGCGAAGATTCTGCGCTCCGGCCAGGTACGCCGACGAATCATTGGTGAGCCCCAGGCCGATTGGCGTACTGTACTGGATGATCCATACGCCGCCGGCCGCCAGGCCGATCAGCACCAGGGCAGTGATCCAAAACTCCAGGGGCGAACGCGGCTTTGCCATACTCATGCCCGCCCGGAGTAATATTTGAACGCGTCCAGCGCCAGTTGCTGCACGCGCAGGCCGTCATCCAGCGAGCAAACCGGCTCGGCGCGCCCGCCGGCAAGGTCGATAAAATGGCGCATCTCGTCCAAGAACAGGCTGTTGCGCTCAAAGCCGTCCGGCACGGGGTAATGCTCCCAGGCGGCCGTTGAAACGCGGAAACAATGCAGCCCGCCGTCGGCGTTGTCCCAGCGCAGCGTGCCCTGCGTGCCAATGATCTCCAGGGTATGGCAGGCAGGCTGCTGCACGTAATTGAGGTGCAGGCTGCCCAGTGTACCTCCCGCGAAACGCAGGCTCACCTCGGCGGTATCCTCCACCAGGATGCCCAGGTCGCCCAGCGTGCCAACCTGCGCGCCGGCCACTTCGGCTTCGCCCAGCAACCAGCGCAGGTAATCAAAGGGATGCGTCAGCGTGCGCACCACGCCGCCGCCCAATTCCGGCCGCGCGGCGTAACTCTGGCGGTAATCTTCCCAGGGGTGCCAGTTGGGCAGGTATTCACCCCAGTGCGCGCGAGCGAACACCGGCCGGCCGATGGCGCCCTCCCGCAACAGTTCAGCCGCCTTGCGCAGCCCCGGGTGGAAGCGGAATTGAAAACCCACCAGCAGCCTGCCGCCGCCGCGCGCCAGCGCGGCGCTCAGTTCGGCAGTGCCTTCCAGCGAGTCGGAGACCGGTTTTTCCATCAGGATATGGCAGCCGGCTTCGGCCGCCGGGATGGCGACCGCCAGGTGCAACGCGGTCGGGTTGGCTACGATGACCGCGTCCGGGCGCTGCGCCAGGGCGGCACCCAGGTCGGTCTCCACCTGGAAGCCCGCCAGTTGAGCTTCCGGCAGGGTGCTGTGACCGGTGTGATAAACCAGAATATCCTTTTCGCCTAACGCCAGCAAATTGCTCAAATGCCTGCGCCCGATGGAGCCGAATCCGGCGATTAAAAATTTCATAGCAGCCTCAGGAATTGACGACCTTGTAAAGCTGGTTGTACAGCCCGTGGATCACGCGCTTGCCAAACGGCAGGCGGTAAAGCGCGTTCAACAGGCCGCTCGCCGGGCGGCTGGATTTAACGCTCCGGCTCTGCAATTGAATTCCGCTCCGCTCGGCCAGCGCCAGCACCTCGGGATCGAGCAGGTTGCCCATCAGGCGCACGGTCTGGCGTCCGGTGCACAGGCGCAGGTAGCCCAACCGGTCGATGGTCAAATCCATCTCCACCATCTTGCCCATCAGCAGCCCGGTCCATTCCTGCGGCAGCGCCTGCAGAATGACCTCGCGCGGGGCAACGAACTGAAAATGGTGCGCCGAAACCCAGGCCTGCACGTCATGGTAGGTGACGCGGATGTCCTCCAACCCGGCTACCTCGGCGTTGTAGCGCTCCTGCGAGCGCCCGCTGTTGACGCGGTATTCCTCTTCCCAGATGGCCGGCATCAGCAGGCCGCGTTCGGTGGCAACCCCCGGCTGGTCCAGGAAGGCCAGCGTGGAGTCGATGCCGTTCTTCATGCGCTCGCGGATGTAAAAACCGGTCACCGCGCCCACGTTGGGGTAGGTGTCGATGATCCGGACGTGCTCCTCCAGCCAGCCGGGCAGGAAGAAGACGTCGTCGTCGGTGTAGGCGATGATTTCGCTCTGGCAGGCCTTGAAAATAGTCTGCAGGGCGGCCGGTTTGCCGATGTTTTTACTGGAAAGAATTAATTGCGTGATGCGCCCTTCGTCGCGCAGCCCGCGCAGGTAATCGACCACCGGCGCGCAGGAGCCGTTGTCAAACACCCACAGGTCAAACGGCATGCCGGTGTTGGCCAGGATCGATTCAATCGTCATGCGGGTCACGTCCAGGCGGCTTTCAAAGTAACCGGTCTGGTGCGGCAGGTGCGTCAGCACCGCCACGGTGACCCGCGCGGGATGGTAGTCGGTCGTACGCGACCGCGAAGGGTTGATGCCGTCTCGTGCCATATTGCTCCTAGCGGTCCTTTTTCCGCAGGCTGCCCAGTTTGTACGCCAGCCAACCGCGCAATTCGCCCCAGGCCTTGCCGGGGTGAAAAATGGAATAGAAAACCTGACCCAGCAGCCGTGAGTGCAGCTTCACCAGCGGGAAGATTTCCACTTCACGCCAGAATTTTCTGCCCCCGCGCCGGACCGGCTGCGCCCGCCCGGCCACCAGGCGGTAATCCGCATCGTTCAGGTCGAAGATCGTCCGGCGCCCGCCCGCCAGGCGCACGTTGACATCCGTCTCCGGCAGCCGGTAATGCGGCTGCCCGCCGGGCAGGTGGCTGTAATCGTGGTTCTGGTGCGCGATGGTGATCTCGGCAGTGCAATCCACCACCAGCCAGCCCTGGCGCCGCGCCCAGTAGATCATCCAGTTGTCCCAGCCGGCGCGCCCGATGGCAAAGGCTGGCATGCGCTCGAAGCACCCGCGCGGGTAAATAAAGTAATCCGAACCGGCGGGCGGGTGCAGCGAGCCGTGTTCTTTGATCCGCCGCTGCAGCATCACCGGCCAATCGTCGCCAAATTCCAGCGCTTCGGTCACTTCCAGGTCCCAGCGCTGCCCCACGCCCAGGAAAGGTTTGCCGCCGGCCTGCAGCGCGCGCGCGCCGGAGACGAAATCCGGCAGCATCAAAATATCGGCATTGACGTAAGCCAGCAGCGGCGAGTCGCTGTTGCGGCGCGCCAGCTCGAACAGCGCGCTGACCAGCGGCGTGCCCTGCGCGTTGCGCGGCACCTCGCGGATCAGGCGCACGCCCAGTTCCTGCGCCGTCTCGGGCAGGCCTTCTTCGTCGCCCAGCAGCAGCACGTCCACTTCCGCGCCCAGCGCCAGCCAGGAACGGATTGCGTTGCGCTGGATGGTGGCGATGTGGGGGTGGGTGAAGGGTTTGGGCGCCGAGAAAATGGTGATGCGCGCGGTCATTCCGCCTCGTCCGCCGGCAGCGTCGGGAAGGGCAGCCAGGCCTGACCGGGCATCAGGCGCTCCAGCAGGCGCCGCCGGGCCATGCCCAGCCTGCGCTTGAGGCGCACGCTGCCTTCAGGGCGCACGGTTTTGTCAGTCGAGGCGCCGGTTGGCCGCGCCAGCACAGTGATATACAGGTCCAACACGTTCGAGCGCGGCTGTCCGTGCACGCGCAGCGCGTCGATGCGGTACCCCGCCAGGCGCAGCGTTTCGGACAGCGTGTGCTGGCTGAAGGCGTGCAGGTGGGCAATTTCGTAGGAATTATGCACGTACAGGTTGGGCACTTCCAGCAAAAATACGCCGTCCGCGGTCAGCCAGCGTTCGCGCAGCCCGGCCAGCGAGCCCACCGGGTCGGGCAGGTGTTCCAACACGTGGATCAGGCTGATCAGGTCAAAGCGCTCGCTGCCGCTGGCTTCCAGCGCGTCGAGCGAGGGCAGCATGGGCAACCCGCGCCTCTCGGCAAAGGCGCGGTGTGAATTGGATAGCTCCACGCCCAGCACCTGCGCGCCGAATTCGCGTTGGGTGCGGTGAATCAATGCGCCGGTGGACGCGCCAACATCCATGTGCCGCCGCACCCTGCCAACGCCCTGCGCCTTGAGCCAGCCCACCAGCAGGCTGGCGCGCGTTTCCTCGATGGCGCGGTTCTTCTCACTCACCTGGTCTTCGCCTTCCACCAGCTTGCGGTAATCGTTGGCGTAAAACTGGTTGAGCTGGTCCTTCTTCCAGTCACTGCCCTGGAAGACCATCCCACAGCGGTTGCACAGGCGGTATTCCAGCCGCTGACCGGCGTCCTGCGCGGTCTCGAATAACTGGCTCTGGTCGTTGTGACATAAGGGACAGGTTTGTGTCATCGCCTCACCCGTGTTTGTTGTAAAATTTCTGGCCGACGCCGGCATTCAGGCGTGCCAGTTCCGGCTCGTGCTGGAACAGTTCCAGCACGTCCAGCCAGCCAAAATCCACGCGCCCGGCCATGCGCTCGAAGATGGCGCGCACCAGTTCCAGATCCTGCGGCGTATCCACCGTCCAGCGCAGATCGCCGTAATCGGGATCGTGATCGACGCGCAGCACCTTGAAGCGCCCTGGCTGCTCGTACAGATATGGCATGACGTGTTCGCGCTGGTAAGGCTCTTTGGCTTCGCGCCAGGCGCGCTCCAGCGCTGCAAACGAGCACACCTCGGTATCCAGCCCGATCGGGTAGGTACGCCCGAAGGGCGGCGGCAGCCGGTTGGCGGCAAAATCCACACCGCTGCGCTGATACTCGCGCACCACGTGGTCGATCTCAGCCGGATCGATCAGGGGGCAATCCGCCGTCACGCGCACCACCACATCGGCGTGGTAAGCGCGCGCCGCCTGGTAATAGCGGTCGAGCACATCATTCAGGCTGCCGCGCGTGCAGGCATAGCCCATCTGCGCGCAAAAATTGACGATCGGGTCATCCGAAGGTTCAACCGTAGTTGCGACAACTACTTCGCTGACCGTTTGCGCCCCCCGCGCGCGCTCGACCACCCAGGCCAGCATCGGTTTGCCGGCGATCTCCTTGAGCACCTTGCCGGGCAACCGGGTGGAGCTCATGCGGGCTTGAATGATGACGATGATGCGCTCAGTGTCCAATGGATCCTCTGCCGTCCAGTTCGCGCGCCAGATCGTAGGCGCGCAAAAGCTGTTGAAAGTTTTGTTTCCAATCGGCGCGGCGTTCGGCCAGCGCGCGCGCGGCGCGGCGTTGCTCCGGCAGGCCGCTTTCATCCGCCGCGGCGCGCAGCATGCCCGCTCCCAGCGCGGCAAAATCACCGTCCGGGAAGAGCCAACCCGCGCCCTCACCCGGCCCGATCCATTCGCGGTTGCCGGGGATATCCGAAACCAGCACCGGCAGCCCGCTCGCCAGCGCTTCCATCAGCGAAACAGACGAACCGTCGCTGTGCGAGGCGCTCACGTACAGGTCGGCGGCGCGGTAATAAGCCGGCAGATCATCGCCGCTGAGCTGGCCGCCAAAATGCACGCGCTCCAGCAGGCCGTGCTGCGCCAGCAACTGGCGCAAATAGCCCGCCTGCGACCCGCCCCCCAGCAGCATCAGGCGCAGGCGCGGTTCGCGCGCGGCTGCCTGGCAGAAAGCCTTCACCACCACATCCACGCCGTAGAGCGGCTCCCAGGTGCGCAGCGAGAGCACCACGAAGGCATCCTCCCAACCCAGTCGCCGGCGCAACTCACCCGGTTCGCCCGGCGAGAAGCGCGTCAAATCGACGCCCCACGGAAACAGCACCACCCGCCCGGCCGGGAAGCCGAATTCACCGGCTTTTTTGCGCACGGCATCGCAGTCGCCGGCCAGCACAGTGCTGCGGCGCAGCGTATAGCGTGTGGCATAGCGCATTTTCCAGTCGCGCTCCGCGTCCATCAACAGATCTGAGCCCCACGACATGCTCACCAGCGGTCGAAACCCGCTCAGCGCCGCCAGAAAGGCCGCCGATTGGATCGGCCCGGCGTGAATCACATCCGGCTGCACCCGGCGGATGACGCGCTTCAGATCAGCCAGCAGCGCGGGGGCATCCGCCGTCCGCAGGGGGGCCTGCCCGCCGCGCCACTGCACCTGCTCCACCTGCGGCGGCAGCGGGCGGTCTTCCAACTGCCGTCCGCTCCGCTCCAGGCGCAGCGAATAAATGCTGTGCGCGGAACCGGCCAGGGCTGTCAAAAAGCGGTGGTCGTGCGGCGTGTAATCGCGGGAAAAGTACAGGACGCGCAATTACGCTCCCAGGTCCAACCAGCGCAGCTCTTTCCCGGCTGCGACTTCCGCGATCACTTTCTTGCCAATCACATTCTGAATTTCATAAGGCAGGATCGCGCCCGGTGTGGCCGGGCGCAGCACATCGACCATCTCGCGCGTGATCACTTCTCCAACTTTCAGATCGCGCGCAGCGCGCAGGCAGCGCCGCTGCACCACCACGGTTTCTTTTTCGTTGTCTTCCACCTTTTTATCCGTGCCGCCCAGCGCGTATTCCAGTTCGCGCGTGCGCATTACCATCTCAGCCCACATGTCCGGGTCGGAGGCAAAACGGTGGTCGGGGCCTTCACGGTTGCAGTCGTCGGTGAAGTGCTTTTCAATCACGCGCGCGCCCAGCGCCACCGCGCCCAGCACGGTCGCCGGGCCGCTGGTGTGATCCGATAGACCCAATACCACCTGCGGGAACATGACTGCGTATGTTTTCAGGACGTTCAGGTGAATATATTTGAAATTCTCGCCGCTGGCGGTGTAATTGGTGTTGCACTGCATCAGCACCAATTCGGGATTGACCGACAGGATGGCGTGCACGGCGCGCTGCACCTCGCCGATATCCGACGCGCCGGTGGCCAGCAGCACGGGTTTGTTCTTGCGCGCCATATATTCCATCGCTTCCAGCCAGGTGATCTCGCCCGAGCCGATTTTGTAAGCCGGAACGTACGGGTCGAGCATGTCGGATGCTTCAAAATCATAGGGCGACGAGAAATAATCGATGCCGACTTCATCGCACACGGCCTTCAGTTCAGGCGTCCACTCGAACGGGATGGATGCCCCCCTGTACACTTCAAAGACTGATTGCTTCCAGGTGGATTGGTGCGATTGCTGCGATCCCATCGAACGAAAGCCGTAATCCGAGACGATTTTCGCCGCGCGGAAATTCTGGAACTTGGCCGCGTCCGCGCCGGCCTGTTTGGCCAGTCGGATGAGATATTTGGCGCGCTCCAGGCTGCCGTCGTGGTTGGCGGCAATATCGGCGACGAAATAGGTCGGGTGATTCTCTCCTACAAAGCGGTTCCCGATTTTGATTTCCATGGTTTTCTCTCCTTTGGCAAGGACTTTACCGGCAGAAAAGGTTCAATCTTAGTCAAACAGCGTCACGCAGCCAGGCTGCGCAGGCGCTGCGGATACCCTTCCAGGTGCTGGCGCTGGAAGCGCCCCAGGCACTCAGCCTGGCCAGGCAGGCCGCGGCCCAGGTCGCGCGCCAGTTTCGTCGTGGAAAGCCGCAGGTCCGGCGAACGCGCCGCATTCAGGCCGCTTTCGGATACGCGCGTGGGCAGCACCAGGTTCTCATCAAAGCCGAATGCGCGCGCCACCGCCCGGCCAAAGTCAAATTTGCTCAGGCATTCCGGGCTGACCACGTGATACAGGCCTTCCAGCCCTTTTTGCGCCATTTCCAGCAGCAAATTGCCCAGCTCGGTCACCTCCAGCGGGCAGAAGAACACATCCGTCCAGCCGTTGGCAGTTTTCCCCGCCGACAGGTTATTGAAGAAGAATTCTGCCAGGCTGCGGCGGCCGTTCAGGCTCCAACCGTAAAAATTGACCCGCGCGACGATTGCCCGCGGGTTGGCCTGCAGCACCGCCAGCTCGCCGGCGCGCTTGCTGCGCGCATAGGCGCTCAGCGGATTGGGCTCATCCTCTTCGCTGTACGGCCCGTGCGTGCCGTCAAAGACGGCGTCGGTCGAAAGGTGCACCATGCGCACCCCCAGGCGGCGACTGGCTTCGGCCAATTCGCCCGGCAGGTCGGCGTTGACGCGCTGCGCCAGCGCCGGGTCGCGCTCGGCCACTTCCAGGTTGGCCACCGCCGCGCAATGCAGCAGGATCTCCGGGCGCTCGGCTTCCAGCAGGGACGCGCCGCTGCCGGGCAGGCCCAGGTCGGCGCCGCGCACCGCGAACGGCGCGCCGTGCAGCGCCTGGCTGTTGACCACGCCGGTGATCTCATGCTGCGCGGCGTGCTGCAGGGCAAAATTCAAACCCAGCAACCCGCTCGCGCCGGTGACCAGGATCTTCGTCATTCCAGGGCGCCTTTGAGGTACTGCTCTTCGATCGGACCGGTGATATCGACAATCTTATCGACGGTCAGCCAGTCTTCGTTGGTGTTACTGATGTAACGGAAGCCGGCGGGCAGCTTCCTGCCAACCCGCTCCCATTTATGCAGGCCGCCCTGCTGCGCCCAGAAGGCCAGCTCCGGCTGCACCACGTACATATCGTCCAGTTCCAGCGTGGTGCGGGCTTC
>ERZ1649853.1097-NODE-1097-length-10801-cov-6.825330_pt1 | contig 10801 bp, 11 predicted proteins | sample MGYA00575353_ERZ1649853 | MGnify/ENA primary metagenome ERZ1649853 (study PRJEB40853, sample SAMN11349654) | freshwater sediment metagenome | isolation source: river sediment | host: Sediment | place: India: Okhla Barrage, New Delhi | collected 2017-02-21 ...
CCGGCGCGGTCGCCGCCTCGAGGTCCGCGAGCTGGGCCGGCGTGAGCTTGTCGAGCTCGAGGTCGACGGGCGGGGCCGTTGCCGCGGCGAGCCGCACGCGCCCGGCCCTGATCATCCCGCCGAGCTCGAATGCCGACAGGCCGAGCGCCCTGTGCGGGAACGGCGCGCCGATCTCGTACTGCTTGCCGGCGTACGTGAACGCCATCGCCGCCACGGCCTCGCGTTGGTCCGCCATGGCTCAGGCCGCGAGCATGTCGTAGAACCAGATCCCGCAGTCGGCCGCGATGACCTTGGCGTCGGTGGCCATCTCGATCTCGTAGCGCGTCGACTTGCGCTCCTGGATCCACCAGCGCGAGACCGCGTTGCCGAACTGCCCGACCAGGCCATCGGCGACCCAGTCGAAGAAGTAGAACGCGCTCGGCGTGAGCAGGCTCGGGGAGTCCGGGGTGTACGTCAGGAGCACGGCGTCCTCGGCCGTGTCCATGAACGAGAGCGTGTCCTCGCTCGCGCTGCCCTCGTTGTTCGCGGCGACGACGGCCTCGGCGACCAGCACCTCCTTGAGACCCAGCCAGCGCGCGACCATCTCCCTGGTCACCTCGGCCGGGCCGCCCGGGGTCTGGCCGCCGTTGATGCGACTCACGACGTTCGGGTGCTCGCTGAACACGTCCCAGAGCGCACCGCTGAACGTCGCCTTGTTGACGCGGAACCCGGTCAGCTCCTGCGCGGCGCGGATCTTCCTCTTCATCTGGATGAGTGGCAGCGCCGACGAGTCCGCCCACGAGAGGTCGGTGCCGGCGACGCCGCCGCCGCCCGAGGTCTTGCCCTGGAGCTGCGTCGTCCACACGCCCGTCTTGAAGAAGTTGTCGTAGAAGAACTTCTCCCGCTTGATGAGCGCCTTGTTGGTCGCCAGCATCGTGCAGGTCTGGTCGATGTCGATCGGCTTGGCGTTGGCGCGCATCTGCGGCCCGGCGTCCACGTGGTAGGCGTAGACGTCCGCCTTGAACGAGCCGGACCAGTTGATCTCGAAGCCCGAGCCGGCCGACTCGGCGCCGTCGGCGCGCGGCTTCATCTCGTCGCGGAAGAAGTAGCCGCGGGGATACTCGGCGTACTTGCCCTCCTGCTTGTCGCTCGTGACCGATGGGATCAGCCGGTTGGCGATCATCTGCTCGGGCTTGAGCATGTAGCCGACGCTCATCTCGGTCAGCGCCGGCACGACGTAGACCGAGCCCTGGTCGGGCGCGTTCTTGCCGAAGCGCTCGGCGCGCGCGGCGGGGTCTCGGTGACCGAAGTTGGTGGCCATGATGCGATGCTCCTGGGAGGGTTCGTGCGCGAAGTGAGAGGTGGATGCGGGGTCCAGCGGCGGCGCGTTACGCGACGGTCACGCCGGTCAGACTGATCGGGTTCCAGCGCGCGCCGTCCCAGACGACGGTCGCCAGGTCGCCGGCGTCGGCGATCTGGAGATCGGTGCCGTCGGCGCTGCCGTCCTCGTCGTAGAACTTGCCGCTGATCGTGGTGTCGCCCGCGTCGGACGTCACCATGAAGCTGTGCAGGTGCCCGGCGACGTAGCCGTCGGGCAGGATGCGATCCTCGGCGGCGCCGCCGATCGCGAGCGTCGTGATCTGATGGAGCGGGTTGATGGTGCCCGCGTCGGCGACCGCGGCCGTGCCGGCGGTCTTGATGCCGGTGACCTCGTAGCCGTCCGAGTGCCACGTGAGCTCGACCTCCTGGCCGAGGCTCGTGAACTCGAACGAGGTCGGCTGCCCGGCCGCCATCGTGGTCGGGGTAAGCGTGTACGTGACGCCGCCCGACGCGGCGACGACACGGATCCGGTGCCGCTGGCCGTCGTACAGGCCGTCCGCGAGCGCGCCGGTCCGGTTCGCCGTGCCGAGCGTGAGGCGGTGATCGTCGATGTACTCGTCGAGGTCGTAGTTCGCCGATGCCCCCGACGGGGACTCCTGCGCCTCGGTGAGCGCCATCGTGCCCGCGCCGCCGAACATGACGACCGAACCGATCTCGTTGACCGCGCCACCCTCGGTGCAGAGCGCGACGGCCGCGCCCGCGGCGATGTCGGCGGCGTTCGCCGTGACGAAGCGGCCCGACGCGTCGACCTTGCACTTGTCGCCGGCCGTGACCGTGCCGCCGAGCTTCGCCTTGCGCTGGCCGGAGCCGGGGCCGTAGACGACGCCGTGCTCGTCGGCCTCGGGCTCGTTGTAGAGGATGCCGATGATCGCGCCGCCGGCGGACGGCAGCGCCAGCTTCTCGGAGCTGTTCAGCGTGACCGCGCAGTAGCGGCTCGAGCTGAGGTCGGCGGCGGCGAGCTTCGAGATCGGATTGGCCTGGTCGGTGCCCATGGTTCGGTGCTCCTGGTCGTGTCAGCGGAAGGCGGGATGGGTCGGGATGGGTCGAGCTAGTTGCGCTCGGCGTCGGCCTGCTCGTAGAGGTCGCGGATCGCGGGGTCCGTCTTGAGCGCCTCGATCAGCGCGAGCGGGTACGCGATGCCCTTGGCCTTCGCGATGGCCTCGACGGCGGTGCGGAGCGCGGCCTGCTTGCTGGTCCCCTCGGCGCTCTGCTCCGGGTTCGCGCCCTGCGGCTTGCCCAGTTCCTTGAGCGCGGCGTTCGCGCCGGCGAGCATCTCGAGCGCATCCTTGCGCGTCGTCTCGTCGGCGATGCCGTCGATCGCCTTGAGGACCGCGGCGCGGGTGCCGGCCGTCTTCGCGAAGTGCGAGAGCTCGACGTCGGCGCGCTTCAGCAGCTCGACCTGCTCGCGCTTGGTGACCTCGGCGGCCGCGAGCGCCATCGCCTGGTCGGCCTGCTTCGCGATGTCTGCGAGCATCTGGCCCTGGCTCTTGCGGATCGCGGTGCCGTCCGGGCGCGTGTAGAGCACCGGGTCGGCGTCGTGGGCGGCCTTGACGATCGTCTCGCGGTCGCCGGCCGACTTGGCCAGGAACGCGCCGAGCTCGATCTCGTCGAGGGTCGCGGCGTGGGCGCGCTGCGCCTCGGGGAGCGCCAGCGCGAGGGAGAGGTGCTTCTTGAGAGTGGCGAGGTCCATCGGGGTGGGCTCCTTGGTGTCGCCGGCCACATTCCGCGCCGACTGAGCGGTGGTCGAATTGCGCATCTCGACGATCTCCTCCTCGAGCTCAGGCTCGATCTCGGCCGCCTCCGCTATGCCGGGCGCGCCCAGCGCGTGCGTGTGGCCCTCCTGCTCGCCGATCGTGATCGTGCCGTCCTCGTTCCGGATCCACGGGTGCGCGTGGTACCGGCCGTATTCGCCGGCGCCCGGCAGTAGCGCGCCGTCGGTGTTGCCGCAGGTCATGTCGTCGATGCCGTGCAGCAGATGCGTGTGGCCGGCCGCCGCCGACGTGAGCGCAGCGCGCTTCTTCGTCTTGCTCTCGAGCATCGAGCGCGCGCGGCTCTGCAGCCGGTCCCGCGTGGCCGCCGGTAGGCCCTTCATCTGCGGGATCCGGCTGATCGCGTTGCGCAGGTGCGGTAGATCGACCGCGCCGCTCGCGTCCTTGTACGGGAAGTGCCGCAGCGTGCGCGGCCGCGTCTTGCCTTCGTCGTCCTTCTCGCCGCCGCCCTCGATGTACAGAAACGCGCTGTCCGGCAGGTCGTTGACGTACGCCGTTGTCCAGACGGCCTTCTCGACGGCCTCGCGAATGCCGAGACCCTCGATCGAGACGCCGGTGTACTCGCCGCTCTTGAACTTCAAGAACGCGTCCGGCGCGGGCTTGATCGCGACCATGAAGCCCTCGGTGTCCGTCTCGACGCCAAACGCCTTGGCGATCTCGGCAGTGAGCGGCATGCCGAAGACGACCTGGCCCGTGGCCTTGCCGTCGTGCATCTCGTCAACGGCGCGCGCTCCGGCCATGAACTCGGCGCACACCGAGACGAAGTCGCTGTCGATCGCGTCGCCGTGCAGGTCGTAGTACTCGGCCCCGGCCGCCTTGCTGGTGAAGGCCCAGCAGAAGACCAGCCCGAGCTCGTCGTCGACCTTCGCGACGCGCGCGACGGCGCTCGACGTGCCCGCGCGCTTGAGCAGCAGCGCGGTCGCGGTCTCCTGCGCCGGCGTGTCGACCGGCGAGATGAACTTCAGCTTGGTGAGCTTGAGCTTGTAGCGAGCCACGGCCTCACGGTCGGCCGGGCGCGAGCGGTGGTCGATTCACGCCGCCGCTGCAGCCTCGTCCGGCTTCAGCCGCGCCGTCCGCTTGCACCGGCAGTTCGCGGTCTCGCTCGCCGGCGCCGACGGGTCGCCCGGGAACATGAGCCGATTGCCCTGCCCCGAGACGAACGCCTCGCCGGGCGGGCGCTTCTGCCCGTTCATGCTCGCGTGCCAGTCGCGGGTGCGCGGCGCCGAGCCGGCCAGCCATTCGAATTCGAGCTGCCCCGCCTCGATCTGGCCGAGGTCGATCGCCTGCTGGAACGCCTCGTCGGCGCCCTGGTGCACGGCCCGGAGCGCCTCGGTGCGCGCGATCGTCTCGGCCCGATAGGCGACGTAGTTCTCGGCGTACCGCGCGACCATCCGGTCGACCTGCGCCGCGGTGAGCTGCCCATCCTCGCGCGCGAGCCGGCGCAGCAGCTTGTCGCTTCGGCCGTCGCGGAGCTCGCGGCCGAGCGCGTTCGCGAAGTCACCCGCCTCGAGCGCGCGGCGGTAGCTTGCGACGTGGGAGCGCTGGTACTCGGTCAGGCCGAGCGAGTCCCGAATGTCGCGCGCCACCTCGCGCGGATTCCGGCCGGCGCCGATGCCCTCGGCGATCGCGCCCCGGATCACCTCGCGCTGTTCCGTCGTCACGCCGCCGCCGAGCTGCAGCCGGTTGCGCTGCGCCCACAGCACCGCGCGCTGGTTCGTCGCGTCGAACGTCACAAGCGCGTCGTCGACGAGCCCGTCGAGCCATGCCGCGGCACGCTGACCGCTCACGAGGTAGGCGTCGGCGGCGGCAGCCGCGTAACGCGTGGCCGCGTCCTCGACGCCCTGGACCGCGCCCGCGACATCGCCGCTCGCGATGCGCGCCTCGACGTCGTCGATCTCGTTCTGGCCCCGGAGCCACTCGATGGTGTCGACCCACTCGCGGCCGAGCTCGGCCTCGACCGCGGCAAGCAGCCGATCGAGATCCTCCTCGTCCACGTCAGGCCCTCGCGTGACAGCGGTAGACGGCGCCCACCGGATCGCGCTTCACGCCGCGCCCGCCCGGTTCGCCGACGATGATGTAGGTCACGCCCTCGGCGACGATCTTGTCGTTCGGCGCCGGAACGACGTCGCCCTCGATGGTCGCGCCGAGGATCGAGATCTGGCGGTCGCTCGCCCTGATGCTGGTCCCGTCGATCTCCCGGTCGTCGTAGCTCGAGACCCACAGGCTGCACGCGTGGCTCGTCTCGGTCGGGTTCGTGCCAGCCGTGAGCGTCGCGCCGCGCGTGCCGGGGGTGACCTTGATCAACGTCCCCTCGTCGACCTGCGGCCCGAGGTACTTCGCGAGCTGCTGCGGGATGTAGTCGGAGATCAGCTTGACGGCCATGGATCAGAACGGCTCCACGCGCGTGAACGCGTCGCACGTGTCGAAGCGCGAATCAGCCCCGGTCCCGTTCGACGCGCCGACGAACGCCGTCGAGGCCGCGGCGGGCGCCGCGGCGATCAGCGGCCCGAGGATGCGGCCGAGGATGGCCGGGATCGCGAGCGCGGTGCCATCGGTCGCCGACGTGGGCCGAAAGAACTCGATCTTGGTGCCGTCGGCGTCGAGGATCTTGATGTTCGATCCGGTGTCGGCGGCGAGCGCCGCGTCCTGGTCCGCCGCGAGGATCGCGACCGCCTCGAACGTCGCGCGCTCGGCGAGCGCGAGCTGATCGGCGTCGCTCATCGCATTGCCGGCGGCATCGGTGACGCCCTCCATCGGCACCTGCAGCGTCGTGCCGCCGGTGCCGGTCGGCGTGCCCGCGCTCAGGATGTCGTCGATCCAGCGCGTCGCCTGCACGAGCAGCCGCTTGCGGTCGTCGCCGTTCGCGGGGAGCGCGCGGTACTTCTTCGCGCCAGCCGAGACCGCCGCGAACAGGTAGTCGTCACACGCCGTCAGGCCGCCGTAGACCTCGTGGGCCGGGCCGCTGGTGAGCGTCACCGCGAACGTCATCGCTTCAACCTCCGCGTGATGCGCGCCGCGACGGGATCCGGGGCGGGCTCGTCTTCGAGGTCGACGTCGACCTCGCCCGCCGTCGGATCGGGCGGCGTCCCAGGCAGCGGCGCGCGCGGCAGCATCATCGCGGCCGGGTTCGGCTCGGCCATCTTCGGCAGCCGCATGCGGTCGAGCACGGCGTTCACGATCTCGAGGTCCTGCGGGCGCAGCGGCGCGCCCGCTTTGGCGATCGACGCGAGCGCGCTCGTGACGGCCTCGACCGTCTCGGTCGGCACCGGCTCGGGGTAGACCCGCGGGGCCGCCGTATCGGCGTCCAGGCCGTTGATCGCGACAAGCCGACGCGCCGGGCCCATTGTCGCGGCGGCGCCGATATCCTCGAGCGTCCCGTTGAGGATGAGCCCGGCCATTGTCGTCTTGCCGTCGTGGACCGAGCGCGCACCTTCGCCGTCGCCCATCAACAACCACTCGAAGCCGATGAGCCGCGCGATCTCGCGATTCTTGCGATTGATCGCGGCAGCGACCTCGACCTGTCCGCCGGCCTGCGCCTCGAGCGTGCCCGCGTCCCACTTCTTGACGTCGCTCGGCGCGCGCTTCTCGTCGCCGGTCCGGTACGTCGCGGAGTCGAGGAGCAACGACAGCTCGGGGTTCTTGACGTGCCCCTTGGCGAACTGCTGCAGCGGCTCGACCTGCGCGATCACCCACGCGCGCACGCGCGGATCGTCGGCTCGGGCCCCGGGGTACACGCTCGATGTCGCCTCGTCGGTGAGCTCGCGGATCGGCGCGCGCACGAGCGGCACGCCGCGCAGGTCGAGCTCGAAGCCCCATCCCTCGAGCTGCTCGAAGCGCTCGATCTGCTCGCCGTGGCGCGTGCAGTGACGCAGGATGCCGACGCCGTCCGGCGCGTCGCCCAGGAGGTCGTCAACGACGTAGAGCATCCTTTCGCGCTGGATGTAGTAGGTGGCGCCGCTCGCGGTCTGCTGCACGACGCCGCGCCACGGCTGCTGCTCGTCTGGCTTGTCCCACTGCTCGATCGTATGCTGCGGCCGGTGCTCGAGCCGAGCCGTGATCCAGACGCCATCGTCGCGCCGACGCAGGACCTGCTCGAACATCGCGAATCCGCGGAACTTCGAGCCGAAGCCGGCCTTGCGGACGACGCTGTTCCATGGCGTCGCCATCGGCGCGTCGATCAGCCCCTCGCGCACGATTTCGGCTGCGCGCTCCGCGGCGCGCCCGCCGCGCGCGTTCGGCTCGACGACCCACTTCGCGCCGCCGAGGAGCGCGCCCCAGATCCGCGCCATCGCAGCGACGGTGATCGTCTTGGCGAGCGCGTTGTCGTATGCCAGCCACTTCGAGCGCCCCTGCAGCGTGGCGTTGCGCTCGCCGCTGACGAGGAAGCCGCCGGGGGCCCACACGCCATCGGAACCGGCCGGCTTGGTGACGGGGGGTGTCGCGGGGCGCGTGAAGATGCCGGCGAGGGAGGAGAAGAGGCCCATCGGGTCGCGATGACGGTCGGCCACGCGGGCGCGGTGGGCAAATCGACCGCGGCGCGCGCCGGAGGTACACGGGCGCCCCATGCAGACCAACGACTACCTCCGCCAGCTCGACCTCAACCCCATGATCAACGGCGCGGCCGCGCCCATCGTCAGCCCGCTCGACCCGCGCGCGCTGTGCATGTTCGGCTTCGAGGCCACGGCGCAGACCGTCGAGAACCTCAGCACGTTCACGGTCTACGTCTCGTTCGATTACGCGTACGACCAGGGCATCCTCGGCGTGCCGTTCCCGCCGACGCCGCGCGTTCACGCCGTGCTCCCCGGCGGCTCGATGACGAGGCCCGAGACGCACAAGCGCGGGCACTGCATCGTCTGGCTCGATCCGGCCGCCGGCCCCGGCCAGGGCGTGCCGGTCGCCGTGCGCGTCAGCGCGTGGGCGTGAGCGCCTCCGGCGCTAGCTCAGGATCATCGCGCCGAACACCGTCGGGGCCTCGATCGGGCGGCGTCGGCCGTCGGCGATGAGCTGCGAGAGCCAGTCGATCCGGTCGTTGCGTCGTGACGCCGGGTACGAGCACACCTCCTCGAAGAGGCCCTCGTCGATCGTCTTCCGCGACTCGTCGGTGGTCGGGTAGATCCAGTCGGCGCCGTCACGCAACAGCACGAGGCCCTGCTGCCACGCTGGCAAGAGGGTGCCGTGCGCGCGCTGCTCCTTGCTGTCCTTGCCGGGGTTGAACGGCTCGACGGTGCAGCGCACGGGCTCGCCGTCGGGGCCGAGCAGCCGGACCTGCTCCTCGTTGCGCCCGACGTACCAGCCGCGCCGGATCGCGCGCCGGAGCTCGTCGATCGCGCCCGCGCCGAGCGCCTTGAGCTCGACCAGCACGCGCTCGAGCGGCCACGCGTGCATGAGGTCGTAGATCGCCCAGTAGGTCTCGCTCGGCCCGAGGACGCGGGTCCGATCGTCGAGGACGAAGCGCTCCTCGCCGCGATGGCCGACCACGCCGAGCCCAACAGCGGAGCGCTTCGTCCCGGGCTTCGGCTCCAGGCTGTTCGCGGCGTCGACGGAGAGCGTCAGGTGCTGCAGGTCGGCCAGCCGCACAATCACGGGCGGCGCGTCGGCGCGCTTCGGCGCGCCCTCGGGCCGGCCGCGCGCCGGCGGCCGATCGGTGTCGAGCAGGAAGAACCGCGCGTGCTTGCGATCGAACCAGCCGGCGCCGAGTCGCTTGGCGTTCTGGTTGTACTGCGCCTCGTACCCCGGCATCTTCAGCCGGTAGTCCGCGAGCACGCCGGGGGAGAGCCGCGGGTGGATGATCTCGCCGCGCTCCTGGCGCCAGTCGCGCCATCCGTACGGCGTCTCGGTCGGCGCGTCTGGTGGCCCGTGACCGTACTCGGCCGGGATGCACAGCCACGCCCAGCCCTTCGGGTTCGTCGGCGACCAGCGCGAGACGGAGAGCAGATAGGCGCTGAACCCTTCCGGGTGCACGACCTGCTGCATCACCTTGCGGATCGAACGATGGTCGTCGTTGACGCGGTTCTCGATCGCGCGCGTGTAGCGGTTCTGCGGACGCAGCCGATCGGCCTCGTTCCACACCTTGTCAGCGTCGTCCGGATCGTCGATGAACGCACCGTCGACGTGGGTACCCGTGAAGCCGGTATTGATCGTACGCGAGCGCCGCTTGCCGCCGGCGGTCGTGGCCCAGTCGCTGATCGCGTCGGTGTCGGTCCGCACCTTGATCGCGTCGCTCTCGTCGTCGACGTCGCGCCAGGCGATCGCGAACGTCTCGCGGTACCAGGCGCTCTTGACCAGATCGCGCGCCGCCTTCGAGTCGCGATCGACGTTCGAGTCGATGCCGCTCGCCGCCCCGAAGCTGAACGTCGGCGCCCACAGCCAGATCCACGCGTTGGCGCAGACCATGACGATGGTGCTCTTGAGCGTGCCCGGCGGCAGGTTGTCGAGTTCGTTCTGCACGAGCACGTAACGCAGCCATGGCTCTGGTTCGCCGTCTTCCCAAGTCGCTCCGGTGCGCTCCCACGCCTCGCGCTGCCGCGCGATCATCGCCGCGTGTCTGCGATCCCAAGCAGGCCACGCCTCCGACGCGCGGTCGGGACCATTCGCGACGAGCCAGCCCTCGAGCTGCATCTGCGTGGCGAAGCAGATCGCGTCGAGGTGCGGCCCCCACTGGACGCGCTTGATGCCGTCGACGACGCCGGCGGCGATCGCGAGCTGCACGAAGTCGGCGAAGCTCCTGCGGCCGAGCTCCGCGCGCGCCACGCGGCGCCGGAGCTCCGCGCGCGCGAGCTCAGCCGCGCTGCGGCGCAGGGTCGTCATCATCGCTCCCAGCGATCTCGCGGAGTTCGGCAAGGGACAGCCCGGAGAGATCCGGCAGATCCTCGGCCGCGCCCTGTACCTCGACGCTCTGCAGCACCTTGCCGAAGCCGCGATCGCTGAGCCAGTCGTGCGCCCACTGCCGCGACTTCTCGCTGGCCATGCCCTCGATCTCGCCGCGCCACACCTTGAGCGCGAACTCGACGAGATCGACGCCATCGGCGGTGCGTTCGCGGATCAGCCGCGCCATGGCAGCCTGCGCCTTCGGCCGGCCGCCTGGGTTGCCGCTGCGTCCTGGCCGGAACGTCATCACCGCGCTCCCATGTACTCGGGCCACCGCGTGAACGGAAACGCGAGCTGGGGGCGGCGCGGCGCGACTTGCGGCGCGCGCGCGGCCTCTTCGGCTTGGCGGTGCCGCTTGCGGACGCCGCGGAGCAGCCGCTCGGCAAGTATGATCTGCGCGATCGGCTCGGCCAGGGCCTCGAGGACGCGGCGATCAACACGCGCGCGCACCGCGGCGAGCTCGGCGAACGCGCCCATCGCCTTGCCGGCTGCCTCGACGGCATGCCGCAGGTCGACGGCGTCGCTCGCGACCTTCAGCGCCGGCCCGCGCCTCCCCTGGCCGCGGTATCGCTGCGTGTTGGACTCGATGCGCCGCGTGCAGTCCGTGCAACGCTGGCCGGTCGCAGGTCGGCCGCAGCCGGGCGTGATGCAGCGCTTGGCCGCGCGGGCGGCGGCGCGGGCCTGCTCGGCGGGTTCGTGCGCGCGGTCACGCCGCGACGCAGAGTCGAAGGTCATGGGCCTCCTTGGAACCGTTCATGATTTCCGAATCGTTGCGCAGGATGGTTGCAATTGCAATCGGATTGCGA
>ERZ1649853.1098-NODE-1098-length-10797-cov-7.045615_pt1 | contig 10797 bp, 8 predicted proteins | sample MGYA00575353_ERZ1649853 | MGnify/ENA primary metagenome ERZ1649853 (study PRJEB40853, sample SAMN11349654) | freshwater sediment metagenome | isolation source: river sediment | host: Sediment | place: India: Okhla Barrage, New Delhi | collected 2017-02-21 ...
TATCCTTAACCCCGCGCCCGGATGGGACCGGCGCGGCAGAGCCCTGCGAACCCCGTCAGGTCCGAGAGGAAGCAGCGGTAAGGAGGATCCTCTGGGCGCCGCCGGCAAACCTGTCCGGACGCACTTTTTAACGCGAGGTATCACCATGGAAACACCCCCCGTTTGCAGTTACGAAGGCTCCGATTACCAGACCTCCTTCTGGGAGAAGGGCGGGCGCGCCTATGAAGACGCCTGCGAAGCCATTGCCCTAAAGCGCCTCCTTCCTCCGCACGGGACTCACCTCCTCGAACTTGGCGCCGGCGCAGGCCGCAATACCCCGCGCTACACCGGCTACGACCGCGTCACCCTGCTCGATTACAGCCGCACTCAGCTCGAACAGGCGCGTGCAAAATTAGGCGATTCCCCGCGTTACCGCTTCATCGCCGCCGATATCTACCACCTGCCCTTCGTCGATGGCGTTTTCGATGGCGCCACCATGATCCGCACCCTGCACCACATGCAGGATGCCCCCCTTGCCTTATCCCAGGTCGAGCGCGTGCTCCAGCCAAACGCCTCCTTCATCCTCGAGTATGCCAACAAGCGCAATCTAAAATCCATCCTGCGCTACTGGTTGGGTCGCCAGAAATGGTCGCCGTTCACCCCTGAGCCCGTCGAATACCTCGAGCTCAACTTCGATTTTCACCCGCTGTCCATCCGCAAATGGCTCAAGGACCTCAATTTCACCACCCTCCGCACCCTCACCGTCAGCCACTTCCGCATGGGCTTCTTCAAGCGCATCGTCCCCGTCAAAGTGCTGGCGTGGTTAGATAGCCTCGCTTCTCTCACCGGCAGCTGGTGGCAGCTCAGCCCCAGCGTTTTCCTGCTCACCCGCGCCGATGCCCGGGGGACCAAAGCCTCTGAAGGCGCGTTCTTCGCCTGTCCTGCCTGTGGTGAACCGCTCAACGATACCCCGCCGCTGCTCAAGTGCAGCCGCTGTCAGCACCAGTATCCCGTCACAGACGGTATTTACGATTTCCGCCTCAATCCGCCTGCCGGGGTGAACTGACCCATGCCCGATCACCTGCTCGAGGATCTCAACCCGCAGCAGCGCCAGGCTGTCACCGCTGGTGATGGTCAGACGCTCGTGTTGGCTGGTCCCGGCTCCGGCAAGACCCGCGTCCTCACCCGCCGCCTCGCTTACCTCATCGAACGCCAGTCCGTGCCCGCCTACGACATCATCGCCGTCACCTTCACCAACAAGGCCGCCCGCGAGATGGAAAGCCGCGTGGTCACCCTCGTCAATCAGAACCTCGAAGGCATCTGGCTCGGTACCTTCCACGCCATGTGTGCCCGCCTGCTCCGCCGTGAAAGCGCTGCTCTGCCCTTCAAGTCCAATTTCGTCATCTTCGATGAGAGCGACCAGTTGACCCTCATCAAGCGCGCCATGCGCGAACTGAACATCGATGACAAGACCCATCGCCCTGCCGGCGTGCATGCCGCCATCTCTGCCGCCAAGAACGATCTCCAGCTGCCTAAAGATGTATCCCGCCGCACCTATCGCGATGAAGTCGTCGCCCGTGTATACGAGAAATACCAGGCATCCCTTGCCCTCAATAACGCGGTCGATTTTGATGACCTGCTCCTTTTTACTGCCAGGTTGCTCGAAGAGAATCCGCAGATCGCTGAAAAGTATGCCCGCCGTTTTCGCCATGTGCTGGTGGATGAATTCCAGGACACCAACCTTGCCCAGTATGTCATGCTCAAGCAGTTGTCGTCGTACCATCACAATATCTTCGTGGTGGGCGATGAAGACCAGTCCATCTATCGCTGGCGCGGCGCTGATTACCGCAACGTCTTGAGATTTGAAAAGGATTTCCCCGCCTGCGAAACCATCCTTCTCGAGCAGAATTACCGCTCCACCCAGACCGTGCTGGATGCCGCCCGCCAGGTCATCGACCGTAACCGCAACCGTACCCCCAAGCATCTCTTCACTGAGCGCGGTACCGGCAGCAAGATCATCCAGTATGTGGCTGTAGATGATCTCGCCGAGTCTGCTTTCGTGGTGGATACCATCAGCCAGTACCTCAAGTCCGGCAAAGCCGGTGCCAGTGATTTTGCCGTCATGTACCGCACCAACGCCCAGTCCCGCCTCATCGAGGAAGCCCTCATGCATGCCGGTCTTCCTTACCGTCTGATCGGTGCCCAGCGCTTCTATGGTCGTCGTGAAGTCAAAGACATCATCTGCTTCCTGCGCCTGGTCGCCAACCCCGCCGACGAGGTCAGCCTGCTGCGCGTCATAAACATTCCCCCGCGCGGCATTGGCGATAAGACCATTCTCACCCTGCAGACCACCGCCATGGGAGCAGGTGTCAGTGTTGGCGATGTGCTTCTCGACCTTGGAAAGAATGGTGATTCTTCCCGTTTCTGGCAGGCTGCCGGTCGCTCGGCCGCGCTCTTGGCGGATTTCGGCACCCTCCTCGGCGAGTGGCAGAGCCTTAAGGACAAGGTCAGCCTGGCTGCGTTGTTTGACCGCATCGTCGAGGATACCGGCTACGAAGACTATATCAATGACCAGACCGAAGAAGGCAACGACCGCTGGGATAACGTGGTGGAGTTGCGCCGGCTGGCTTTCGACTTTGAAGAAAAAGGGTTGGACGAATTCCTTCAGAACCTTGCCCTGGTTTCCGATCAGGATACCATTCCCATGGCTGAGAACACCGACCCTGAGCGACCCAAAGGTGCGGTGACCCTGCTGACCCTGCACGCCGCCAAGGGACTCGAGTACAACCAGGTGTTCATCATGGGTCTGGATGAGGGCTTGCTGCCCCACAGCCGCTCCCGCGATGACCCCGAGGAAATGGCCGAAGAGCGCCGTCTGTTTTATGTGGGCATGACCCGCGCCAAAAACCAGCTTTATCTGCTGCGCGCCGAGCGCCGGCGCATGTTCAACTCCTGGGATTACGGAGAGCCCTCGCGCTTTCTCTCCGATATCAGCAGTGACCTTATCCTCAATCAGGGAAGGCATGCCGCCTCCCGCCGCGAAGTCTACGAAAGCGATTTTCGCTGGAGTACCACCGGTGTTACCTACCCGGCCCGCAAACAGGCGCATGCTGCGCCCGTAGAAACCCGCTACAAAGCCGGCATGCGTGTGCGCTCAGCCAACTGGGGAGATGGTCTCGTCCTCGAAAGCAAGATTGACTCCGATGGCGAAGAGACTGTGGACGTGCATTTTGAATCCGTCGGTTTCAAGCGCGTCATCGCCTCACTCGCCAACCTCGAAATTCTTTGAGCCTTATGTCCGCCTTACTTGCCCTCATTCCCATTCTGGTGGTCCTTCTGCTGATGCTCGCGTTCCGCCTGGGCAGCCAGTGGGCCGGCATGGCTGGCTGGGCCGCCGGTTTGCTTGTTGCCCTCATTGCCTTCGGTCTCACTTGGCAGGTTTTCTGGGTCTCGCAGGTTAAAGGGCTGCTCCTCACCTTCAACGTCCTTTATGTGCTCTGGCCTTCCCTGTTCCTCTACTACCTGGTGGATCAGGTGGGCGGTATCCGCGCCATTGCCCGCGCCATGCAGCGCGTCATCCCAGATGCCGGCTGGCTCACCCTTGTGCAGGCCTGGATGTTTACCGGTCTCATTGAGAACGTCGCCGGTTTCGGTTTGCCCATCACCATCGGTGCCCCCATGCTCGTAGTGATGGGGGTTCCGCCCCTCATCGCGGTCGCCGCTGCAGCCATTGGGCACTCCTGGGCGGTTACCACCAGCGGTATGGCGCTTGCTTACCGCACCCTCGCCGACATCACCGCCACCGACCCGGCAGCCCTCTTCCCTGCCGCCTCCATCCTCATCGCTCTCGCCATCCTCATGACCGGCTTTGCCGCCGCCTGGATGCTCGGGCAGCTCAAACACTGGCGCAAGATTCTATTGATGGCTGCCATCGTTGGTGCCTCCCTCTGGCTTTCCGGTACCCTGGGGCTCATCTCCATCAGCTCCTTCATCGCTGCCATTGTCGGCATCGCTGCCGGTATCCTGCTCGGCACAAAACCTGCCGGCTGGAAGAGGGACAAGGAACAGAGCGAAGGTTTTCTCACCGGCGTGCTCACTTACGGTTTTCTCATTGCCATCATCATGGGGGTCATCCTTATTAAGCCGCTCAATACGCTGCTTTCATCGGTCACCTGGACGCTCCCCTTCCCCGAGGTGTCCACGCTGAAAGGCTTCACCACTGCTGCCGGCAACGGCTACCTCTTCCGCTTCCTGCTGCATCCCGGCACGCTCATCACCATCACCGCGCTCATTTCCCTTTTGGTCTTCCCGCGCATCAAGGGGTATCGCATCGGCAAGTCCGGAGAAGCCTTCACCCGCATGGTCAGATCCGGCATCCCCTCAACCCTCGGGACGCTCTTCATGATCGGACTCGCCACCCTGATGGAACACACCGGCATGACCCTTCGCCTGGCTGAAGGTGTCAGCAGCCTGGTAGGTGCAGTGTATCCCCTCTTTGCACCGCTCATCGGCATCACCGGGTCCTTCGTCACTGGCAGCAATACCAACTCGAATGTGTTGTTCGGTAACCTGCAGAAGAACGTGGCGGAACTGCTCAAGCTTTCTCCCCTGGTGATCCTCGGCGCACAAACGGTTGGCGGAGCGCTCGGCAGCATGGTCGCACCTGCCAAGCTGGCTGTGGGCACCAGTACCACCGCGGTCAAAGGCCGCGAAGGCGATATCCTGCGCATGACCCTGCCAATCGGATTGGTGTGCATTATGGTGATTGGCGCAGCTGCCTGGCTGATATTGCTTTTTTGATCTCTACATGCCAGTGACTGCCCGCTGAATAAAGGTCAGCACTGCCATGATCAGAAACAGGATTATCGCCGCAATTGACCATCCCCTGCCTGCGTTCGAGGCAATCCCCAGCAATCCTCCCGCTCCGGCAAAGAACAGCACTACATACGTGATCACCATCCAGCGGACATTACGGAAATCGATCTTCAGCAGGTAATCCAGCAGGAACTCCGCAACCAGCCAGAGCAGCATCGCACCAATTTGAATGTAATAAAGGACCGGGCGATGTTCCGCTGGCGCTCTGACGAGCAGATAAATCAACGGGATGGCAAGCGCAAATTCAAAGTATCCGATCCAGTGACCGTATTGAGGTTTACCGATGAGGCGAAATGAAAAAACCAGGATGGCTGAAATGAAAAAAGCGATGGCGGTAATAGCACCGAACAGGTTTGTCTTTTCCATGGTTACCTCCTTGGATAAAGAAACCCGATTTGATTATTGTACGGAAAAATGAGCGTTTCATTAACGGTTTGCCATCTACTTCTCATACCAGGACGGGTTGGATGAAGTCAAGAAAAACCCGTATCACAGGGATACGGGTTAGGTTCAGGTTTCGCTCTGTCTACAACAGGCTTTCCAGTTCCAGCAGGGCTTCAGAGTGGTATTGCTCTACCTTGCCGGTATCGCTGAGTGTGGTCAGGTTGGAATCAATGGGCAGAGTCAGGAATAAAGGCGCTCCGGTGGCATTCACCACCTCTTGCGAGTGGCTTGCGCCGAAAAGTTCATGCTTCTCACCGCATTTCGGGCAGGTGAAGTAGCTCATGTTCTCGATCACTGCCAGCACTGGCACGTTCAACTGTTTGAGCATGGCACTGGCTTTCTTCACCACCATTCCGGCCAGTTGTTGCGGAGAGGTGACCAGCACCACGCCGTTCACTGGCAGCGATTGCATCACGGTTAAGGCTGCATCAGAAGTTCCCGGTGGAAGATCGACCAGCAGAACATCGAGTTTGCCCCACAGCACATCTCGCCAGAACTGCTGGATGATACCGTTGATCATCGGTCCCCGCCAGATGACCGCGTCATCCTCATTGGGAACCAGCAGGTTGGTTGAGATGACCTTTATCCCCATCCCGGTCACTGCCGGAAGAAGTCCCTGGTCGCTCTTGCGCAGCCCGCCTGCTGGCAGGCCAAACAGCCTGGGTATGCTCGGACCGGTGATGTCGGCATCCAGGATACCCACCTTCTTTCCCGCGTGTGCCAGCCCGCAGGCCAGCATGGCTGTTACGGACGATTTCCCCACGCCGCCTTTGCCGCTCATCACAGCAATCACTCGCTTCACCTGGTTGAATTTGTTCAGTTTGGGTAGTTCCGGTTTACCGCTCGCAAAGATCTTATTACGCTCTTCGTCGCTCATTGCACCAAAGTTTATGGTTACGTTCTTTACGCCCGGCAGGGCAGTGAGAGCAGCCCTGGCATCCCGCTCCATTTGGTTCTTCATCGGGCATCCGGGGATGGTCAATGCCAGGGTAAAGGTGATCTCACCCTCCGGGGTGATGGTCAGGTCGCGGACCATGCTCAATTCAACGATATTGCGTCCCAATTCGGGATCATAGACTTTCTGCAGGGCTTCCAGAACTTGTTTTTCAGTGGTCATAAGGCTCCTTTGGGTTCAGAGGGATTTTACCCTATAATTGAGAGGTAGTAATCGGAGGGATTATGAAACGAACAGTCAATATTTCCATTTTGGTTGCCCTTGTGGCAACTTCTCTAGCGTGTTCCATCAGTTTTAACTTGGGTAATACACCAGAACCCACTAGTCCAGTGGTATTGCCACCCACCACATCGCTGCCAACTGCAGTACCAGCAACGGCAGTACCAATGCAGACCATTACGGTTTATTTCACCAACGAAGCCCGTTTTGCTGTGGGAACTGAGCCATATGAAGACGCGGTTACCCGTCAGGTTCTGGCATCTGCTGAACCCATGTTCGCCGTGTTGCAGCAATTCTTCCTTGGTCCCACCGCCGAAGAATCTGCCGCAGGTTTACGACTGGTGAACAGTGGTTTCACCCACGTGCGGGCTTTTACGGTTAATGATGGCATCGCCCGTGTATACCTGGGCGGCATCTGCGCAAATAACGGTGCAGCCTACTCGGTAGGCAGCCTCATCGGTAAAAATCTCAGCCAGTTCCCACAGATTACCGCAGTCAAGATCTACGATGAGAACGACAGCACACTCGACCCCGATTCACCCAACAGTTCACTGCCTTATTGTCTGGAACCTTAGTGGAAAAACCGGGCAACAGTATACAGCGCCGGGATGATATAATCCCGGCATGTTAATTCCATTCCTGCTGGCAATGCTCGTTGCCACCCTCATCCTCCTGGTCATCAGCCGCAGTGCCGTCGAACGCATAGAGCGCCACCACTACGAACAACGCTCCGATTTCTTCCGTTTCACACCCATCTGCAAAGGGGATATTGTCTTTCTCGGCGACAGCATCACCGATGGCGGCGCTTGGGAAGAGCTCTTCCCCACATTACCTGTGAAGAACCGCGGCATTAATAGTGACGACACCGCTGGTGTGCTTAATCGCCTGGATGCCATCCTGTATTATGCGCCAGCTGCTATCTTTCTCCTGATTGGCACCAATGATCTTAATTGGTGGTCCTACCGGCACAATGACGAGATTCTCCAGAATTACGAAGAGATTCTCTCCCGCTGTAAGTCGATCTCTCCTGAAACGCAGGTGTTTGTGCAATCCATCCTTCCGCGCGCAAAGAATTACGCCGGCCGAATCGTGTTTCTCAATGGCAAGTTAAAGACACTGGCAGAAAAATATGGATATGAATTCATTAACCTCTTCCCGCATTTTGACAGCGGTGAAGGCGCGTTAAGGGACGATTTCACAAATGATCACCTCCACCTCATGTCTCTGGGATATAAAAAATGGGTGGAGATCCTGGCTCCCTATATCCAGGGATTAATAAAGTAACCTAATCCTCTGCAAGGTTTGCAAATCTGATAATTTCAACGCGTAACCCTTTTATTTTATGCGTGTTACTATTGATACCTTGCAGGTCATATTACTTCCCATTCATTCACAGTTGAAAAATATGCCCCAAAGTTCCAAGGAATATGTCCTGGCGGTGGTACGGATTTTGCATCACGGTTGTATCCTTTACCAGTATTCATCAGGGTAATCAAGGTGCAATAGGAGAAGAAATTAATGTTTGAGAAAATATTGGAAAAATCGCTATATGGAGTTTCAAAACCGGTTGTGCAAGGATATACCAGTACCATGCTCCAGATGGATGTGCATAAAAAAAGCCCCTTCCCGGCTGGTGCCAAGATCATCGCTCCCAATCACCCCAGCACCACTGATCCGTTTTATGTAGCTTCAATGCTCGGGCACCAGTCTTTTATTCTGATCAATAATGTGCTCTTCCAGGTTCCCGTGCTTGGCGAATACCTGCGCCGCTCCGGGCACATCCCTGTCATTCCCGGAAAAGGACAGCAAGCAATTGATGCAGCCCTCGAGCATCTGGCTGCGGGGCACACCATCATGATCTTCCCTGAAGGGTTGATCAGCCCTTTGCGTGGCGGCTTCAACAAACCGCGAACAGGTGTGGCCCGGCTGGCAATAGCTAGTGGTGCACCGGTTTTTCCGGTGGGGATTCACCTGCGCAAGGATCGCATCCGATCAATGAAATCCATTGTGGATGGCAAGGAAGAGATCGGTCACTGGTACATCCGCGGACCCTATAATGTGACCGTGGGCAAACCCATGCGCTTCAGCGGTGACGTCGAAGACCATTCACTGGTAAATGACGTTGCCCACCGGGTCATGCTAAAAATTCAGCGCCTGGCATACGAAAGTGAACAACGCTGGTACCGGATCAATCGCAACCTACCCGGCGCTTTCGAGACGATTTAATTTTTTCTGCCTTTAATTATCAGAACACTCCTTAGGGGGTGTTTCTGTTTAAGTGTAGAATAAATCATCATAGCTACAGGGAGAAAACCATGAACCCTCAACAATTGCTCAAAGGACCCGGTGCATTACTGGATGATAACGGCAACCTGACCCAGGCGGGATGGGCGCCGCAGCAGGTGCTTGACTGCAACCTCGAAAAAGCTCGCTTTTATAAGCTCAAATTCTGGCAGCCAATGCGCATTAAGGTGTGGGATTATTATGCGGTAACCACCCCAACGCACTTTTTCTCGTTCACCATCAGCGATATCGGTTACGTTGGGATGGTGTTTGCCTATGTCATCGATTTCGCAACCGGTAAATATGAGGAGCAGACTCTAACCATTCCACTGGCAGCGGGCGTCAGTTTACCTCGCAACAGCTATGCCGGTGAAACCACCTATACTGGGGGCGGCAGAACCTTGCGCTTTTGGCTGGAGGAAGGTGTCCGCAAGCTCAGTGTTCACTGGCCAAAGTTCGGTGACACTGAATTGGATGCTGACTTAACCTTTGTCCACAATGCCGATAAGCATGAATCGATGAATATCGTCATCCCTATCAGGGGCAAGCGGTTTTACTATAACCGCAAGATCAACTGCATGCCGGCGGAAGGGTGGGTGAAATATAAAGGGGTGACCTATTCCATCACCCCCGATACCTGCCTGGCGAACCTGGATTGGGGCCGTGGCGTTTGGGAATACAAATCCTTCTGGGTGTGGGCAAGTGCTTCGGGGTTCCTCAAAGACCGGCGCAAGATCGGGCTCAATTTAGGCTATGGCTTTGGAGATACAACCGCTGCCAGCGAGAATTGTTTTGTCCTGGAGGGAAAAATTCACAAATTGGGAGCAGTTGCCTTTACTTATGACAATCATAACTTCAAAGCTCCGTGGACGATGAAAAGTCCTGATGGAAGACTTGATCTCATATTTACCCCCTTCTTTGAACGGGTAGCAAAAACTGACCTCAAGGTCATCCAGAGCGAGGTGCACCAGATTTTCGGCAAGTACAATGGATTTGTCGTTACTGACGAGGGGAAGAAAATCGATATTGTTGACCTGATTGGCTGGGCAGAAGAGCATCAGGCAAAGTGGTAATTTAAATTCCCAAAATAAAAATCGGGGAGGCTTATGACCTCCCCGATTAGCGTTAATAAGATATCGCTTACACCCAACCGCGCAACTGCATGGCTTTGACCACCCGGTCGATGGCTACCATGTAGGCAGCATCGCGGGTATAGACCTTGCGATCGAGGCTCATATCCAGAACTGATTTGAAAGCCTGGGTCATCTTGGTGTCTAATTTTTCGATAACTTCTTCCCGAGTCCAGTAGAAGTTCATATCGTTCTGAACACCCTCAAAGTATGAAACTGTCACCCCACCAGCGTTGCATAGGAAATCCGGTATTACGAAGATGCCCTTGGCTTTAAAGACCTCATCAGCCTCGGGGGTAGTGGGTCCATTGGCACCTTCGGCAACAATCTTCACTTTTGGCGAGATTAGTTTGACGGTATCTGCGTTCACCTGTCCTTCAAGGGCAGCCGGGATCAGCACATCTACTTCCTTCTTGATCCAATCACCGCCATCTTCGATTTTATATCCGGCTTTGATGGCTTTTTCCTTGTCAATGCCACCATATTGGTCAGTGATGGTCATCAGGAAGTGCGGGTCAATTCCATCAGTTTTACTCACGGTGTAAGAGACTTTGTCAGCGCGGTCATAATAGGAAACACACAGGACTTTGCCCTTGAGGATCTCAATGAAACCAATGGCAGCATACTGGGCAACGTTGCCGAAACCCTGGATTGCTGCGGTGCATTTTGCAGAGTCGAGTTTGAGATGCTTCATGGCTTCGCGGACGTGATAGATCACGCCAAAACCGGTAGCTTCAGTGCGTCCGAGCGAGCCGCCGCCGCCAAGAGGTTTGCCGGTAATGGTGCCGGGGGTGAACTGCCCGAACAGCTTGGAGTACTCATACATCATCCAAACCATCAGTTGGGGGGTGGTCCCTCCATCCGGTGCAGGAACATCCTGGCGCGGACCAATATTGCGCCACATCGCCTGAA
>ERZ1649853.1099-NODE-1099-length-10795-cov-7.444413_pt1 | contig 10795 bp, 7 predicted proteins | sample MGYA00575353_ERZ1649853 | MGnify/ENA primary metagenome ERZ1649853 (study PRJEB40853, sample SAMN11349654) | freshwater sediment metagenome | isolation source: river sediment | host: Sediment | place: India: Okhla Barrage, New Delhi | collected 2017-02-21 ...
ACAACGGCGGCGTCTGCTGCGTGTAGTACGTCCAGCACAGGCGCGTCGTGCCCCAGCGTTCCAGGAAATAGCCCAAGCCTGTGCCTGCCAGGAAGACCAGCACGGATTTGCGCTGGTCGCTGGGGGTCAAGATCAGGAACGCCACCAGCCCCAGCGCCATCCAGGTCAGCGACTTGTCCAGCGTAGGCTTGACGAAGGCCAGCATCAGCGCGTAAAAGCCCGGGAACACCAGCCAGTAGGCCCAGCGCCAGAAGCGCGCAGCCTGGCGGTCCGGTACCCTCGCGTCCAGCCAGCGCAGCATGCGGTCAATCGTCAGCGAGGCGATCGGCCAGGCAGGGATGATCCATAAAGGCGGTCGTTCGAGCGTGTAATAGGTCCAGATCGAGGTCTGCGTCCCCCAGCCCTCGATGACCAGCCCGCCGCACATGCCGACGAAGACGATCTTCCAATCGTTGCGCAGGTCGGCGCGGGACATGATGCTCAGCGACATGAACAAAAAGATGCCCACCAGCAGCCAGTCGAAGCTGCGCCACCATTCTCCCCGCCAATCGATATAAGAGAGATATTCTTTCGCCAGGGGCCACCAGATATAGCCCAGCAAAAAGCACAGCATGAGAAATCCGCTCAGCATCACATAGGATGAGCGGTTCCAACCCAGCGCAGCAGCCAGGCGCTTCATTCCACGAGCGGGGGATACAGAATTGCCGGGGAGCATAAGCAAATTGTACTATATCCGCTAAAGTTTTATCCGCTATAATTCAAGTAATCCTATGATACCCTTACACCTTTCCATCACCGGTTTTCTATCCTACCGCGACCCGGTGGAGCTCGACCTGTCCACCTTCCACCTGGCGTGCATCTCCGGCGCCAACGGGGCTGGCAAAAGCTCCATGCTGGACGCCATCACCTGGGCGTTGTTCGGCGTGGCGCGCAAGCGTGACGAAACCGTCATCAACATGCAGTCCAATGTCGCCGAGGTTATCTTCACCTTTGCCTATGAAAACAACACTTACAAGGTATTGCGCTCGGTCAGGCGTGGCAAGCCGTCTGTGCTGGAATTTCACCTCCGCTCTGGCGAAGGAGCTGCCTCGCCTGCCAGGTGGCGCGCCCTGACCGAGAAGGGCGTGCGCGAGACGCAGGCGCGCATCGAGCAAATCCTGCGCATGGATTACGAAACCTTCGTCAACGCCTCCTTTTTCCTGCAAGGCAAAGCCGACCAGTTCACCCAGCAGCGCCCCGGCGACCGCAAGCGCATCCTGGGCAGCATCCTGGGGCTGGAAACCTGGGAAGTGTATCGTGAGCGCGCCGCCGCCCACCGCAAGATTGCCGAGACCAGCATCGCCGGGCTGGATGGGCGGCTGGCAGACATCCAGGCAGAGTTGAATGAAGAAGAGGCGCGCACCCAGCACCTGGCGGAGCGGCAGGGCGAGCTTGACCGGCTCGCCAAATCACGCAAGGCGCAGGAGAAAGCCCTCGAGACCATCCGCAAGATGGCAGCCACATTGGCCGAGCAGCAGCGCCTGGTCAACACCCTGCAAAGCCAGATCGAGCTGGACAAACGCCGCCGAACGGAGAGGCAGGAGCGCGCCGGTATGCTCGCCGGGCAGCGCGCCGCCTATGCCGGGTTGATCGAGCGCAGCCCGCAGATCGAAGCAGCCCTGGCGGAATGGCAGGCTCTGCGCCAGGCATTGGCACAGTGGGATGAGACCGCCGCCCGCTTCCACGAGCACGAAACCCGCCGGCAGGGCCCGCTCACCGAGATCGAGGTCGCCCGCGCCGGGCTGCTCCAGGAGCAGCGCACGCTGCTCGAGCAACAGTCCGCCATACAGGCGCAGCAGACCGTGCTACAAGACCTGACCGCCTCCATCCACCAGGTCGAAGGCTCGCTGGCGCAATACGAGCTCTCCCTCCAGCAGCGCCTTGAGCTGCAGTCCAGCATGGATACCGCCCGCCAGGCGCAAGCCGAGGCGCGTGCCGAGAACCCGCGCCTGAAAGACGACATGGAGGCCCTCAAGCAGCGCATCGGCCAGCTCGAGGCAGTGGACGGTGCAGTCTGCCCGGTGTGCGGGCAGCCGCTGGCTGAGGCGGAGCGCATCGCCATGGTCGAAGGGCTGAACGCCCAGGGCAAAGTGCTGGGTGACAAATTCCGCACCAACCAGGCTTACCTGCGCCAGGCTGAACAGGTCATCGCCGACCTGGAAAGCCGGCTGGCAGGTCTGGCTTCGCTCGAGCAGGAACGCCTGGCGCAGACACAATCCCTGGCGCAACTTACAGCCCGCGCCGAGGCCATCCAGCAGGCGCAGGCCGCCTGGCAAAGCAGCTCTTTGCCGCGCCTCACCGAGGTCAATCGCTGCCTGGAAAAGAACGATTACGCCCAAAAGGCGCGCCGTGCGCTGGCAAAAGTGGACGCCGAATTGAAAGAGATTGGCTATGACGCCGCCGCACATGACGCGGCCCGCCAGGCGGAGCTACAGGCGCGTACGGTGGAAAACGAATTTGCCGCCCTGGAAAAGGCGCGTGCGGCGCTGGCGCCGGTAGAGAGCGAGATCGCCAACCTGGCCGCGCAGATCTCCAGCATGGAAACCGATATCCACCAACGGCAAGCCGAAGCCGACGCGGCTGCCGCTTCTCTGGCAGCCGCCCGCTCCCAGGCCCCCGACCTGGACTCTGCCGAGCAGGAATTTCTCACCCTACAAGAAAGCGAAAACCGCCTGCGCCTGGAAGTGGGCGCGGCGCGCCAGAAGGTGCTGGTGCTTGGCGATTTGAAAACCCGCAAAGACGAGCTCACCAGCCAGCGCGAAACCCAGGCCAGCCTGGTCGGGCAATACAAACAGCTCGAGCGCGCCTTTGGCAAAGACGGCGTGCCGGCTTTGCTCATCGAGCAAGCCCTGCCGCAGATCGAAGCCAAAGCCAATGACATGCTCGACCGCCTGAGCAGCGGCAGCATGTCGGTGCGCTTCCGCACGCAGGCGGAATTCAAGGATAAGAAGCGCGATGACTTGAAGGAAACACTGGACATCTTGATTTCCGACTCAGCCGGCAGCCGCGATTACGAGCTGTATTCCGGCGGCGAGGCCTTCCGGGTCAACTTTGCCATCCGCCTGGCGCTCTCCGAAGTGCTCGCCCAGCGTGCCGGCGCCCGCTTGCAAACGCTGGTGATCGATGAAGGCTTCGGCTCGCAGGACGCCCTGGGTCGCCAGCGCCTCATCGAAGCCATCAAGACCGTCGAACCAGACTTTGCCAAGATCCTGGTCATCACGCACATCGACGAGCTGAAAGACGCCTTCCCCACGCGCATCGAGGTCGAGAAAGGTGAACGAGGCAGCTCAATCAGGATCGTCCAATAACCCTTTTCAGCGGACATTGTGACAAAAGTTACATACAAGTTATCCTAAGCACGGTAAGATTAAACTCACATTAGTTTCATATGGTACAATTTTAAAACAAAGGAACTGCCATGAAACTACCACTCATTGTCGGCTTGATCGCCATCATCGTCGTTGTCGGAGCGGGTTTATACGTGACCGACTTCGTCGCCTACCTGGGCAACGCCCCGGAGACCTGCAACAACTGCCACCCGATGGACTATGTCTACGAAGGCTGGTATCACGCCGGTCACCAGGAATGGGCTACCTGCAACGACTGTCACACCCCGCACGCCTTCATCCCTAAATACTTCGTCAAGGCGCAATCTGGTTACCATCATGTCACCGCTTTCCTTTTTGGTCACATACCGGATGCCATCCGCGCCAAAGAAGCCTCGGACCGCGTCATCCAGGAGAACTGTATCCGCTGCCATGAAGAAACAGTTTCGAACATGTTGGTCAGCGGTACGGATTACGACCGGCCCTGCTATGAATGCCACCGCAGCACGTCGCATGGCGAGCGCGGCATTTCGATCTTACCCTATCAGGACAAGGAGAAAGGCAAATGAAAAAATCTATTGTACCGATCATCGTCACAGCAATTATCGTCATCCTGACGGTTGCATTGGTAGGCACCTTATTTTATCTCCGCAACCAGACTGCCCAGACACGCGGCGTGGAACCCATCGTTGAGATTTCAGCCATGGAGCCGGATTCTTCCAAGTGGGGCATCAACTTCCCCAACCAATACGCCACGCTGTTGATGACCGAAAAGAACAACACCCGCACGAAGTACAACGGCTCGGAGCCCTTCTCCCACCTGGAAAATGACCCGCGCCTGATCACCCTGTTCGCTGGTTATCCCTTCAGCATCGACTACAACGACGACCGCGGCCATTGGAACGCGCTCATCGACGTGCGCGCCACCAAGCGCGTCAATGAGAAGACGGCTGGCACCTGCTATTCGTGCAAATCATCCAACAACCCCTCCCTGTGGGAAAATATGGGCATGGCGGAATATGACAAGACGCCCTTCGCAGAGCTGGGCGCGCACATCACCAACCCAATCGGCTGCGCCAATTGTCATGAAGCCGGTACCATGCGCCTCATCGTCACCAACCCAGCCCTCGAAACTGCTTTGGAAGACCAGGGCAAGGATTGGACTACCTTTACCCGCCAGGAGATGCGCAGCCTGGTGTGCGCCAATTGCCATGTCGAATATTACTTCGAAGGTGAGGGTAAATTCCTCACTCTCCCATGGGATAAGGGAACCAATATCGAACAGATTTCAGCCTATTACGAAGAAGATGGTTTCACCGATTGGACCCACCCCGATTCGGGTGCAGCCATGGTCAAGATGCAGCACCCCGATTATGAGCTCTACGTCGCCGGCAGCACCCACTATAATGCCGGGGTATCCTGCGCCGACTGCCACATGCCCTACACGCGCGACGGCTCTGCCAAGTTCTCCTCGCATGACGTCAAAAGCCCGCTATTAGACCCCGAGGCTTCTTGCGGCGCCTGCCACACCGATGTGGAATACGTCATAACGCGGGTCGAGATCATCCAGGATAGCGTTAACCAGGTCCTGCTCTCCACGGAAGACGCCATCATCGCCGCCATTGAAGCCATCAAAGCCGCAGATGATGCCGGGGTCTCGGATGAGAGGCTGGCGGAAGCGCGCGACCTGCACCGGGAAGCCCAATTGCGTTGGGACTTCGTAGCTGCTTCGAACGGCATGGGCTTCCACAACCCGGAGGAAATCATGCGCATCCTGGCTGGCGCATCCGACCTGGCTCGCCAGGCGCAGATCCTTGCCATCCAGGAACTGCCCTAAACGTACCCATACAATAAAAAAATTGGCGGGCAATCCCGCCAATTTTTTTATTTAATCCTCAAACGGCTCTTCCAGGTCGAGTTGCGCCGGTAACCAGACCGTGAACTGCGCCCCCATGCCCGGCACACCCCGCGAGCTGACCTCCATCTCCCCTTGATGGCGGGTGACGATTTCCTTGCTGATTGCCAGCCCCAGCCCGGTGCCTGCCACTTCTGCCTCCCGGGCGGCGCTGCCGCGGAAGAAACGGCTGAAGATCTGCTTCTGCTCATCCTCCGGGATGCCTCTGCCGGTATCCTTGACCGTAAACCCGGCCCAAACCTGCCCCGCTTGCTGGCGCGTCTTGGTCGTCACCGATACCAGGCCTCCCTCCGGGGTGTAATTCAGCGCATTGGTCAGCAAAATGCTCAAGACTTGCCCGATCAATCCACGGTCGGCTCGCACGCGCGGCAGCCCCGGCGCTTCCTGCCATTCCAGGCGCAGCCCCCTGATTTCCGCCAGTTGGTAGCGGTCCTGGATATATTCTTTCACCAGGTCATTGAGATCCACCGACTGGTAGCGGAAAGCCACCCGCTCCTGGTCCAGCCTGGACAGCATCAGCAGACTCTCGATCATCTCCTCCAGGCGATTTGTCTCGCGTTCCAGGGTCTGCAGATAGCGCTCCTGGTTTTCCGGGCGGATACGCAGCAAATCGATATATAACTTCAAGTTCGAGATCGGCGTGCGTAGCTCGTGCGAGACATTCGAGACGAATTCATCTTTCGCCCGGCTCAAGATATGCAAGCGCGTGTTGGTCGCCTCCAGCTTGCGGTTGGCCTGTTCCAGCTGCGCCGTGCGTTGCTTGAGCTCGACTTCCGACTGCTTCATCTTTGACACATCCCGCAAGAGGATCACCTGTCCTCTTCGCCTTCTACTTTCGTCGAGCAAGGTCGAAAACCGTACATCCAGGGTGATCCGATTGCCGCCGATCAAAACCTCAATCTCGCGGGATACCTCCGACTCGCTGGATAAGATTTCATCCAAATCAGGCAAAGCGCGAAATATTTCTTGAGCCGCATGACCCGCCACCTCAGCCATGGGCTTGCCGGCTAATTTTTCTGCGCTGGCGTTCATATCAATCACCCGCCCGCGCGTGTCCAGCACGACCACCGCGTCGGTGATACTCTGCAGGATCGAATGGTGCGCCACCGGCACCACGCCCAGCAACTGGTAGCGGGACAAGCCCCAGGTCAGGCATAGATTGCTGACGATAAACAGAAAGGGCGTGACATCGCGCTGAAAAAGGGGAATATTTCTCGACACGAATAAGAATGAGCCCACCAGGATCACCAGCACCCCCATCAGGATGGTCAGTACCTGAAGGCGATAGATACGCGGGGAGCGAGGCAGTTGTCCAAGCATCAAATAAAGACCCGCAAAAAACAACGAATAAACGAAAAACAGCATGACCCAAAAGACCGGCGTGATGGTATACACCAAAGACGAAAATGGAAAGCCCGGCACTATCTGCGCCTGGGTATATACCAGGTGGTGAAATGGGTTGGTAAAAACCATCACTAAGAAGAAGAAGATCACAATCGTGGCGATCGCCAGGATCATTCGGCGCGAGGATAGACGTTTTCCTGTATAGCTTTGGGCGAACATATAGAAAGCCAGGGGACCGATGAACATCCCAATGAATTGGATGTTATCCCAAAAAAGCTTGTCTTCAATGTTTTGGCTAAGCAGCTCGAAGATGAAACCCAGCGTCATGGAGGCTTGCGCCCAGGTAAAGGCAGCCATCTCGGAAGCCCCAACCACCGTGCGCCTGCCCCAGGCAAAGATCCCTATGCCGACAGAGAAAAGGAAGGACAGGATATAGGGGATTAGCCCAATGACAGCCCGACTATCTTGGATATCTAGCATGGTTCACGCACGCCTGAGGATTATCCGGGTCTCTGCGCCCATTCATTCAAAGTCGCTTCATCGACAACAATCACGCGCCGTTGTTCCAGGCGGATGGCGCCGCTCTTTTCCAGTTCACGCAAGGAGCGCGCCACCACTTCACGCACCGTGCCCAGCCGGGCAGCCATCTGGTCTTGCGTCACGCGCTCGGAGGCCTTGCCAGATAGCTGCTCGCCGTTCAACTGGCTGAGCAGGCGCGCCAGGCGGTGCGTCACCTGGTAGAATGATACCTCCTCAACGATGCCCACCAGCATGCGCAGATTATTCGCCAGGTTCAACACGACCGCCTGGCACATCTCTGGGTGAGAAGCCATTGCGCTGCGGATGGTCTGTGCATCGATGATCCACAATTCTGTTTCCTCCAGCGTTACCACATTGATGGGATTATTGCCGCCGTCGAACACCGGCACTTCGTTGAACGTGGCACCTTCTTTGAAAATATTGACTATAAACTCGCGCCCCTGCGGAGAAAGTTTGAACAGCTTGACCGAGCCGCGATGTACGATATGTAGCCCGGCGCAGGGCTCGTCCTGCCAGAATACTGCCTCACCGCGCTCGAGGCGCGCCAGCCGCATCCCTCCCGCCAGCGTCGCCAGGATGCTATCGTCCACCCCTACAAAATAGGGGCATTTGCGCAGGGATGCCAGTTTGGCTTCGAGAGTGGTGGTGATGGTTTGCATGCTCAGCTCGCCTGAAGGGATTCAGCCCAAGAGTACCCGGTCTGGTCCACGGTCGATCTCCCAGGGATAAACGATATAGGCGTCCGTGATCGCCGCATAATAATCCGGTTTGGCGTTGCCGAACAGGTTGCGGTAGGGGTTGAAATGCAGCACGCAAGTCGAGGGGAAGCCGCCTGCCGCCGAGACGCGGTTCTTCACCGCCGTGATCGTGCGCCCCGAGCCCCACACGTCGTCCACCACCAGGCAGTAGCGCCCCCGCAGCAGCTCGGCGTCCGGGAACTGTAAGAAACGCGGCCAGGCCAATAACCCGGAATGCTCGCGCTCGATCTCCGCCGGGAAATCCACCGCGGCGATCAGGATATGCGTGCAGCTCATCGCCTCCGCCAGCATGCCGCCCGGGACGATCCCGCCCCGGGTGACCAACAGCATGGCGTCGAACTCGCGCTCGAATTGCGGCAACAGGTGGTCGATCAGCTTGTCGATATCATTCCAGGAGAGCGCTTCACGGCGCACTTGTGGCATGTGTGGCGTTCCTACTTCAACACCGCCGCCAGCGGCGCCGGGGCTGCCACCGAGGCAGGCTGCCCGCTCTGTTGCGCACGCTCGACGTCCCGCGCCCACAGGTACAGGCAGGTATGGTAAGCCGTGGCGGTGTACGAGTTGATCAACGCGCCGATCAGGATGAACGGCGTGGCGATCAAGATCGCCAGCACCACCGCCGCCACGATCGCCCAGGCTGTGCCGGCGAACAGCGCCGCCACGCCCCAGCCCACCCCCACGCCCAGCAGGATACCCACCAGGCTCAGCAGGAAGCTGATGAAACCCGTAATCGCCCGCACGCCCACCGTGCTGATGCCGATCAGCAGCAGGTTATCGCGCACGATCTGCGCCGCCCGCTTCATCCCATCGACCAGGTTCAAATCTTCGATGACCATGATCGGCAGCACCAGGTAGGTGGCCTCCGTCCACAGCACGCCCAGCACGTTGCCCAGCGCCTCGCCCAGGCCGCTTCTGCCTCGCTTGCCTTTCAGCATATCCCGCAGCACCTTGACCGCCGTGGAGGCGGCTGCCAGGCTGGCGATATCCCAAAAATCGCGCTTGACGATCGCCCAGGCCTTGTCCATCCTGCCATCCCCCTCCGCCAGGTAGCCATACACCAGGTACACGGTCATCCCCGAGAAGATATAGGTGACGATGAATTGGACAAAGACCAGCAGCGCCCCCAGGATATAAATGATCACACGCCCCACCTGGATATTTCCCAGGAAGAAGCTGATCACGCCCATCGGCACGATGGTGAGCAGCGATACCAGGAATCCCGCCAGCAACGCATAAATGGACGGTTTGATCAGGTCCCGGTCAGCCAGCGCCATCTGCCAGGATTGTTTCAAGAACTCAAAACCTCGCTTCAGACTTTCCATAGTTATTTATGATGCCTCCATTGGTGGGAAATGTATAACAATTATAACAAAGACGGTGGATTTACCTCAATGCGCCAGTCGGGCAATGTCCTGCCGCGCAGCAAGGCGGCCGGGTCGGGGCCGCGCAGCACGATCTGCCAGCGATAGTCGCCGCCCAAACGCGCAAAAAAGCACGGCGCCGGGCCGATGATTTGTGTCTCCTGGCGGGCTTCTTCATGGATCCACTCCTGGATGTTCAGCGCCAGCTTCTGCGCGGTTGATTCTGCGCGCGCCATTTCTCGGTGGCGATATTCCAGCCTGACCAGTTGGGCGAACGGCGGGTAGCCCAGGCTGCGCCGGTAAGCCAGCTCCCGCTCATAAAACGCCTCGTAATCGTGTTTTGCCGCCGTCTGGATGACGTAATGCTCGGGCTGGAAGGTCTGCAAGACCACCTTGCCGCCCAGCAGGCTGCGCCCCGCCCGCCCGGCTACCTGGGTCAGGATCTGGAAGGCGCGCTCGCTGGCGCGCAGGTCGGGCATGCTCAGCCCCACGTCTGCCAGCACCACGCCCACCAGCGTCACCAGCGGCAAGTCCAGCCCCTTGGCGATCATCTGTGTGCCCACCAGCACGTCCGCCCGCTGGTTGGCGAAATGGCTCATGATCACCTCGTGCGCACCCTTTTGTCGCGTGGTCTCGTAATCCCAGCGCAGCGTGCGCGCCTCGGGGAAGCGCGCCTGCACCTCGGCCTCCACCTTCTCCGTGCCGGTGCCGTACTGGCGGATGCGCGTGCCTTTGCAAGATGGGCAGGTCTGCGGCAGCTTGCGCTGGTAGCCGCAGTAATGGCAGGTCAGGCTGTCCTCGCCGTGCGCGGTCAGCGGCACCTCGCAGCGCGGGCAGCGCAGGATATAGCCGCAATCCCGGCAAAATACATATGTGGCGCTGCCCCTGCGGTTCAGGAACAGGATGGCTTGCTGCTTGTTCTCCAGCACCTGCCCCAGCGCCTCCTGCAGGCTGCGGCTGAAGATCGAGCGGTTGCCGGCTTGCAGCTCCTGGCGCATGTCCACCACCTCCACCGGCGGTAGGTCGATGGTCTCGGCTTGCTCGCCCAGCGGCTGGTAGCGCGATTGGATGCCCAGGCGGGCGGCTTGCGCTTCCACCGCCTGGCGGTGCGCCATGATGCGCTGCGGCAAGCCCAGGTAGCGGTATTCGCCCTGCCCGGCGCGGTAACGGCTGGTGATGTCGGGCGTGGCGGAGCCCAGCAGGCACACCGCCCCTGCCAGCCGCGCATAGGTTACCGCCGCTTCGCGGGCGTGGTAATGCGGCTGCAGCTCTCCCTGGTAATATGAATCGTCGTGGCACTCGTCCACCACGATCAGCCCCAGCGCATTCAGCGGCGCAAACAGCGCGCTGCGCGGCCCGACGATCACCGGCAGCTGCCCCAGCCGCGCCCGGCGCCAGGTGTCGTAGCGCTCGCCCGCCGAGAGGCGCGAATCCAAAATGCCCACCTGCCCCGCGAAGCGCGCCACGAAGCGCCGCAAGGTTTGCGGCGTCAACGCGATCTCCGGCACCAGC
>ERZ1649853.1100-NODE-1100-length-10779-cov-4.238997_pt1 | contig 10779 bp, 5 predicted proteins | sample MGYA00575353_ERZ1649853 | MGnify/ENA primary metagenome ERZ1649853 (study PRJEB40853, sample SAMN11349654) | freshwater sediment metagenome | isolation source: river sediment | host: Sediment | place: India: Okhla Barrage, New Delhi | collected 2017-02-21 ...
ATATCGGCCCATTTCCACGCCGCTTCAACCTCATCGAGGCGCATGAAAAGAGTAGGATTGCTACGGATAACGTCGAGCATAAGACGCTCATATGCTTCAGGTTTTCGTTCTTCATTCATCGGAGAGTTGAGCTCCAAATCGACCTGCTGAAGCCGCATTTGTTCACTGAGCCCCGGAATTTTGTTCATAAGTTTAAGTTCAATACTCTCTTTGGGTTGGAGGGAGATTACGAGTTTGTTTTCTGAAATGCAGCTCCCTTTGTTGGCAAAAATGGAATAGGGGATCGATTTAAAATGGATAACGATTTCAGAATTTCGGCTTTGCATCCGTTTACCGCTACGAAGATAGAACGGGACACCGTTCCAGCGCCAGTTATCGATATCGACACGAATTGCTGCATAGGTTTCGGTGTTACTCTGTTCTACCCCTTGACCCTCTTTGTATCCGGGGACGATTTCTCCGTTGCTGGAACCTTTGGTGTATTGGGCACGTACGGTTTTGAGTTGGATATCGGCGGCACTCATCGGACGGAGCGATCGGAGGACTTTGACCTTTTCATCCCGAACACTGTCGGCTTCGAGAGAGCACGGAGGTTCCATGGCTACTAGACAGAGCAATTGCATAAGATGGTTTTGAATCATATCTCGCAATGCGCCATAATCATCATAATAGCCCCATCGTCCCTCAACTCCAACGGCTTCAGCAACGGTTATTTGGACATGATCGATGTTGCTTGCATCCCAAAGAGGCATAAAAATACGGTTGGAAAAGCGTAATGCCATGATATTTTGAACGGTATCTTTGCCGAGATAGTGATCGATACGATAGACTTGGGATTCTTCGAAATATTTTAGTACTTCAATATTGATAGCACGTGAGGAGTCCAAATCGCGTCCGATCGGTTTTTCTAAAACGACACGGCTTTGAGGTGTGATGAGGTTCCAGCCGCTCAATGCTTTACAGATAGAGCCGAAAAAATCGGGTGAGGTAGAGAGGTAACTGATCCGATCGCGATGGGGATATTCACCGAGCAGGGTACTAAGTTCACTATAGCTCTCCTCTTTGCCTAAATCGAGAGTAACCACTTGTAAACGCTCTTTGAAATTATTAAACTTTATTTCATCAAACTGTCCTGCTCCTAGAAACTCTTGGAGCTTTTCTTTTACAAGGGCAATGTGATCTTCTTGACTTATTACTGCTCTTGTCGTTGAGAGGATACGACTGTTGTGGTTTAGATAGCCGTCATTACTGAGGTGATACAGTGCAGGCATCAGTTTTCGAAATGCCAGATCTCCATGTCCGCCAAATATAATTACATCACATAGATTCGATAGTTCACTCATAAATACTCTTTTATTGTTTTCTTGTCACCATTGTACCTCGTTTACAATACAAGGGATTGATTAAACTTTGTGCACTCTGCGATGAAATGGTAATGTTATAATCTCTTCGAATGTGAGTAGCAGCATTATTTGTGATTTATATGTTATAAATTGTATTCAAATAATGCTATGATTAAACACAAGCATCAATTATAGATCAAAGGAGCTCAATGAAAGCAGTGGTTATGGCAGGCGGATTCGGTACACGAATACAACCGCTTACAAACTCTATCCCAAAGCCCATGTTACCGATTATGAACCGTCCGATGATGGAACACACTATTGTCAGTCTTCGAGATCTAGGTATTACAGAGTTTATTATTTTGCTTTATTTCAAGCCGGATATTATAAAAGATTATTTCAAAGATGGCAGTGCATGGGGCATTAATATCACCTATGTCGTCCCTGATGATGACTATGGGACTGCAGGAGCGGTTAAAAAGGCTCAAGAATACATTGGTGATGAAAATTTTATTATCATCAGCGGCGATTTGGTAACAGATTTCGATTTCAAACAAATTTTTGACTATCATAAAGCAAAACACTCAAAGCTCACCATTACCCTCACGTCGGTAGAAAATCCGCTTGAATTTGGGGTCGTTATTGCCAACGAAGAGGGGAAAATTGAAAAATTCCTCGAAAAGCCTAGCTGGGGAGAAGTGTTCAGCGATACAATCAATACTGGAATTTATATCATTGAACCTGAGATTTTAGAGTACATCCCTAAAAATGAAAATTTTGATTTTGCTAAAGACTTATTTCCTCTACTGATGCGTCAAGGGATCGATTTAATGGCTGGGTACGCGAGTGGATACTGGCGTGACGTTGGTAATCCTGAGAGTTATCGTGATGTCTATGAGGATATTCTCGCAGGAAAGATCAAATTTAACATCGGTGGAGAAGCCGTCAAATATCCTGATGGTGTATTGATTTGCGAAGAGGACAATACCCTCGATGAGAGTGTCGAAGTGGTGGGCATTGTTGTAATCGGTAAAGAGGTTGTGGTTAAAAAAGGCTCCAAACTCAGTAATGTTGTTATCGGGAATAATGTAACAATCGGTAGTTCTTCGAAAATAGCCAACACCGTCATTTGGGATGATGTTGAAATCGGTAAAAATGCTAAATTGGATGGATGTGTCATCTGCTGTAACAACCGTATCGGTAAAAACGTAACGGCAAAATCGGGATTGATTCTAGCACAAGGGTGTGAAGTCGGAGAGCTGGTGACGATCGAAAAAGATGTAACGATATGGCCGAATAAAGTGATCGAAGATGCCGCTATCGTCAGTCGTAGTGTAATTTTGGGAAGTAAATACAAAAACTCGATATTTGAAGATGGGATGGTTATCGGTAAATCAAATATTGAGCTTTCGTGTGAAATGGCAACAAAACTCGCCGAAGCGTTCGGATCACAATTGCCGGTGGGATCTACGGTTTTGGTTTCACGCCACTATGATAAAAGCTCCCGAATGCTCAAACGGGCATTTTTAGGAGGATTGCTCTCCGCCGGAGTTGATGTGGTCGATTATAATGCTATTCCCTCATCAGTGATGCGTTGCAGTCTCTCATTTCACGACCATTATACGGCTGGGGTCCATTTTCACCAAAAAATTGATGATCCGACCAGCACTGTCATTACGTTTTATAACAATGAAGCCCTCCGCATCAACAACGATGTGGCGAAAAAAGTAGAAAAAGCTTTTTTCAAAGAGACGTTTCGACGGGTCGATTATTCTCAAATCGGTCAAATTCATCCACTCGATCATAAACGAGAGTACAGTGAATATAAAAAAGGGATGGAAAATATCCTCCAATCACACCGTTTTAAATGTCTCGATTGTCGTATAGCGGTTGATTTGACCCATGGATTGGCATCAGAGGTATTTCCGGATATTTTGAACGATTTGGGGATTGAGCACATTATGTTCAACGCCTACGCGGATGAGCATCGCCTCTCAAACATCAATACTCTCGTGAAACGTTCCTATGAAGACATGGGAGCAGTCATTAAGGCGCTTAAACTCGATGCTGGATTTATCCTTTATCCGCATGGTCAAAGACTTGATATTATTTGCGATGAAGGAGAGCCTCTCTCCAAACAAACTGCTTTGTATGTGGTGTTAACGTTGTTGAACATGGATGCAAAAGCTCATGGCAGTAAAAAAAGGGTATTTCTCCCTACGTGGGCTGCGGATATCGTCTATTTTGATCATCTCGTTATCGAGCGGGGGCAATACGCTAATTTTAAATCATCCAAAATGAAGACGTACGATTTAGTTGCTACAGGAGAGGGAAATTTCACCTTTACCGAGTTTGCAACTCACCGTGATTCGATGTATGCGACCCTTAAAATTCTCGAAATGATCGTAGCACATGGGGTTAAACTCTCAGAAATTATTGATTCTTTACCTCACTTTTATTACACGACCATTCAGGTTCCGTGTACCCAAGCGCTTAAAGGTAAAATGATGCGCCGTTTCCTCGGTGATGCCAAAGGTAAAGAGTCCTCAACCCTCGATGGGGTCAAAATTTGGCTCGATCAAGATGATTGGGTATTGATGATCCCAGATCAATACGGCGATTTTTTAAATCTTACCATCCAAGCAAAAAGTGATGAAAAAGGGGAGTACTACACCCAGCTTTACAAAGAAAAAATTGCGGAGTGGGCAAAATCATAATGGAAACACCATCCCTGAACCTCTCGTTTTTCTGGCACATGCACCAGCCCGATTATCGGGGAAGTGATGGGGTGATGAGTATGCCGTGGGTTTTTTTACACGCCATCAAAGATTACTATGAGATGCCATGGCTTTTGAGTGAGTATCCGCATCTTAAAGCGACATTTAATCTCAGTGCATCGTTGATCGAACAACTGCACCTTTACCGTGAGCCACTGCGGTATGACTATTTTTTATCCCTTTGGGTTCAACACCCCTCATTGCTCGAAGGTGCTCAGCGCGAATGGATTATCAAACTGATCACCGCAATGCAGTTTGAGACGATGGTGCGTCCGATTGAGCGATATGCTGAACTCTATTATCAAGATTCTTTTAGTGACGAAGAGTTGATTGATTTGGAGGTGGTTTTTATCCTCGCGTGGTGTGGAAATTATCTCCGTTTTCATAACACGGAAGTGAAAAGATTATTAAATCAAAAGCGAGGATTTACTCAAGACGATAAGCAGCGTCTATTGGAATCCTTATCTACCTTTGTCTCCGAAATCCTACCTCTTTATGCCTCATTACAATCCAAAGGGGTGATTTCGGTTTCAACGACCCCTTATTTCCATCCGATTCTACCATTGCTCATCGATATGCAAAATGGCAAAATTGCAAACGAAGCGACGGATATGCCTGAGGGTGCGTATTCCCTTCGTGAGGATGCTGTCGATCACGTTACCCTCTCTATTGATTTGTATGAGAGAACATTTGGACGTACACCAACAGGGTTTTGGCCAGCAGAGGGTGCAGTTGATGAAAAAAGTGTTGAGATCTATCGAGACAAAGGTATTAAGTGGATAGCCACCGATGAAGCTATTTTGTATCGTTCGCTCCAAAACGAGGATAGCACTTTACGTTATAAACCGTATCGTTATCATGATGTTACCATCGGATTTCGAGATCATGCCCTGAGCGATCTGATCGGATTTGAGTACCGACATCGAAGCGGATCGGATGCGAGTCGACATTTTATGGATGAACTTCAAAAGATCGCGATGGAACATGATAATCCACATGTTTTTGTGATCGTCGATGGTGAAAATGCGTGGGAATTTTATCCGAATAACGGTTTAGATTTTTTTCAAGGTCTTTATGAGGCATTAAGCGCTTCTTCATGGTGCCATACGGCTACAATGGATGAAGTATCAGGTCAAATCGGTATAGCAACATTGAAACATCTACATCCCGGTAGCTGGATACATGGAACGTTTGATACGTGGGCAGGACATCGTGAAAAAAATCGGGCATGGGAACTCATTTTTCAAACCCGCCGTGACATTGAACGATACGAAGAGGGGCTAAGTGATGAATTGAAAAAACAAATTCGTTATCATCTTTTAGCCTCAGAATGCAGTGATTGGTTTTGGTGGTATGGTGAGGATCATAATACCGATTTTTCCCATGAATTTGATACTTTGTTTCGAGAACACTTGATTGAAATCTATAAACTTTTAAGTATACCTATTCCTCAATCGCTGTTAACCCCTATTATCTCATCCCAAATGCAAAAACCGGCATGGATTAAACCGTGTAATATGATTTCTCCACTTCTTAATACTTATGAGAGAACATTTTTTGAGTGGATGGGATGCGGCAGTATCGATGAGACAAAGATGTTTGGAGCAATGGACAAAGGGCGTGGACCTATTGATATTATTTATTATGGTTTTGATTTAAACTCACTTTACGTCGCTTTAGAAGGGAAAATCGCTGATTTATCGCTGATTCGTGTGGAGGTATTGATTGAAGGCTCAACAACACCTTTAACTATAATACCTCATCATAATGAGGATCGACTCGAATTTTCGATTAATCGAGGTGATTTTGGAGGACGCGAGAGTATTAGTGTACGGTTTGAACTCAAAAGTGAGACCCAAACACTCCAATCATTGCCGGGATTTGGATTTTTGAAGATCGATTTAGCTGAAGATTTTGCAACCAACTGGTTTATTTAGGAGAAGGTATGAAAACGTCATTATTGTTGGGAATCCATATGCATCAGCCAGTCGATAATTTCGATTGGGTTATTGATATGGGGATTAAAACCTGTTATGAGCCTTTTTTCGAGGTGATGAGCCGATATCCTGAATTCAAATTTTCGGTTCATTGCAGTGGATGGTTAATGGAGAGGATTGAGGAGTTGCGACCGACGTTGTATGAAAAAATTACTACATTGGCAAAGAGCGGCAGTATTGAATTTTTTAGTGCGGGATATTATGAACCGATTTTGAGCGTTATCCCATCAGCGGATCGTGTAGCGCAGATAGATCGATTGAATGACTCGATCAAAGAACGATTTTCTCAAACACCTAAAGGGCTATGGCTAACGGAGCGGGTATGGGAGTCTGCATTGATACCCGATTTAAATCGTTCCGGTATCAAATATACGGTAATGGACGATTACCATTTCCAATGCGCAGGGTTTGATCGTGATGTGCTGGATGGGTATTACATGAGTGAAGAGGGTGGTGAGAGTATGGGGTTGTTTCCGATCAGCCAAAAGCTCCGCTATGCAATCCCGTTTTTAAATGTCGAGAGTGCCATACGCGCCATAAAAACCTATAACCGCAAAGAGGATTCGGCGGCGATTATTTTTGATGACGCAGAAAAATTCGGAATGTGGCCAGGGACGCACGAATGGGTTTATGAAAAAGGGTGGCTGGAAAAATTTGTTCAGGCGGTTTTGGCGGATGAGGATATTGAAACAGCCCATTTCGGTGAATATTTTAGCGCCCAACATCCTCGTGGAATCGCATACTTGCCGAATGTATCGTATTATGAAATGGGAGAATGGAGCTTACGTGCGGATGATGCTCTCTCACTTGAAGCGATAAAAGAGGAGATGGGGCTGGAGCGGTATGAGCGGGAGGGGGTTAAGTTTCTCAAGGGTGGAACTTGGAAGAACTTCTTTGTGAAATATCCTGAATCCAATCGTCTCCATAAACGAACCCTCGAACTTTCTAGGGCACTTCATGCGGGTGAGGGGGATTTTGAACTCCCATTGCACAAAGCCCAAACGAACGATTCCCTCTGGCATGGGGTATTCGGAGGTCTTTATCTCCCGAACTTACGCGACAATGCCTATACCTACCTCATTGAGTGCGAAAATATCCGCTACGGCAAAAAGAGAGTTTTGGTCAGTGATACCAACGAGTTAGATGGCTACCCTAAATACAAATCGGTAACTTCAAAGCTGATTGCCCGTTTCGATGCGGCGCAAGGCGGACAGCTCGTAGAACTTGACCTTCGGGATAAGTGTTTTAACTACCAAAACACTCTGACACGGCGCAAAGAGTCGTATCATAAACGATTATTCGAAGCACCGCGTGAGAAAAGTGCACCGATAGAAGAGGGGATCGATACGATCCATCACGCCAGTGCTTCGTTTGACGATACACTGCGTGATGCGATCATTTATGATTGGTATTTGAAAAATTCGTTTGTTGACCATATCAGCGATGAACATTTTAATGCAAAGTCGTTTCGCCACTGTGATTTCCGTGAATACGGCGATTTCGCGAATCAGCCCTTTGAATCCTCAATGGCAAAAGATGCGATCACATTGTCTCGTCTGGGCGGAATTTATAAGGATGGAAAAGCAAAAACAACCCTATCAAAACATTTTACCTTTGGGTCTGATACAATTAATTTTGCGATTGGATTAGAGAGTGAAACAAGTGGTGATTTCAAATATGTAATGGAGCATAATTTTCATTTTTGCGATTATGAACAGCTTTTGATTAACACTCTACCTCTGGGTATGGAAGAGAGTTTAGAGAAGACAGATACGTTAGAAATCATCGACAAGTCATTAAAGAAAAAAATAACGCTTCGTATGAGCAAACCATTTGATGTACACTATTTTCAGCTCCAAACCCTCTCTCAAAGCGAACAGGGATTTGATTTAAGTGTTCAAGGGCTTAGCATAGCAATGGTATTTGATTTCGAAGCATCACTGACTCTTGAGGGATCATTGGAGATAACACGTGTCTGAAATTCGTTATGACAGGCTTCATGATACACACGTTCTTATATCGTCTGAACGTCTTCATCGTCCCGATTTTTCCCCTCAAAAAGTGAAAACGACTCCCTACGGTGTATGTCCATTTTGTGAGGGGAATGAGGCAATGACTCCGAAAGAAATATTTGCGATCCGCCCCTCTGAGAGCTTTGCTAATTCTATAGGGTGGCAGACCCGTGTAGTACCAAATCTCTATAAAGCTGTTGCAATCGAAGCCCCCCATCAAAATCATTTTGGTACTTTTGCGTATTGGGACGGATTTGGTGCGCATGAAGTGATTATCGATACCCCTAAACATCATCTCTCGATGGCTAGTTGGAGCCATGAAGAGACGGTTGCATGGTTAAAAACTCTCCGCCAAAGGGTAGAAGATTTACGACGTGACCATCGACTCACCTACTTTTCATTATTTAAGAATGAGGGTTTTGATGCAGGTGCAACGCTGGAACATTGCCATACACAGCTAATCGCATTGCCCCTTATCCCCAAACACCAAAGAAATATGAACCGCCGTGAACGTGACTATTTCGAGCTGCATCATCATGCGTTAATAGAGTCTATCCTCCAAGATGAAGAAAATCATAGGATTAGGATGATAGAATCTCAGGGTGAATTTAGTGCTTTTTGCCCTTATGCGAGTGGTTATCCTTTTGAAGTGATGATTTCATCGCAAAAATATGTCGGTGAGATCGATACACTCAGTGATCTCTCTATCGATCATCTTTCGACACTTCTGCTCTCTGTCATTCAGAAAATGTCTCACCAGTTGGGTGAATGTGCCTTTAACCTTTTGATTTCTACACCCCCTCTAGGGGAAGATATCGGTGTTTGTGAGGCTCATCGTTTAGTTATCCGTATTTTGCCCCGCATCTATCGATTCGGCGGATTTGAAGTGGGTAATGATATGTTAATCAATCCGGTGGAACCGGAATTAGCCGCTAAACTTTTACGAGGAGAAAAACATGGTTAAAAAAGTGTTGTTCGCTGCAAGCGAAGTGTATCCCTTTGCAAAAACAGGTGGGTTGGCAGATGTGGCACATGCACTGCCGCGTGCATTGAAGAACCTTTATGATGTAACCGTTGTTATGCCGCTTTATCGCAGTATTGACCGAGAGAAACATAACATTATCTCTTTAGGTGAGAGTTGGGATATTTCGATGGGTGGAATCGAATACCCTATCGAACTTTATGGCTGCAAAGTTGAAGGATATGAATACTATTTTATTTATTCGCCGTTGCTGTGTGATAGAGAGTTTCTCTACGGTACACCGGAATCTGGATACAAGGATAATGGCCTTCGGTTTGCTCTGTTTTCGTATGCGATTACGGCGTTGTTGAAAGAAAAACGCTACGATGTTGTCCATCTCAATGATTGGCAGTGCGCACTTGCGGCACTTTTGATAGAGAGAGATCCGACACTTTCACCTAAAGTGATCTATACCATCCATAATCTAGCCTATCAGGGGATATTTGATGCGGATATTTTAGAAAAAATCGGGATTGATCGTACCTATTTTACAATGGGGCTATTGGAGTTTTACGGCAAAGTGAATTTTATGAAAGCGGGGATTGCCTACGCGGATGAAGTAACAACCGTGAGCCCAACCTATGCGCGTGAGATTTTAACAAACGAATTTGGATGGGGATTGGAAGGATTTTTGCATTTTCACCATGCAAAGCTGAGCGGTATCATCAACGGAATCGATATGGAACATTTTTCACCTGCAACGGATGGTGCTTTGATCGCGCCATACAGTGATGCAAAAGGGAAAAAAGGGAATAAAAGTGATTTACTCAAAAAAGTCAAACTAAAAGGGGTCACTAAACCTCTTTTTGTCTTTATAGGACGTTTCACTCACCAAAAAGGGATCGATCTTTTGATCGAAACATTGCCGAAAATAGCCGATTTAGAGTGTAATATCGTGTTGTTAGGGGAGGGGGAAGAGAAATATCATGAAGCCCTTGAACTTCTGAGTGCAGAGTACAAGAATATCCATTTAACGTTCGGTTATGATGAGACTTTTTCTCATCAGGTTTATGCAGCGGCCGATTTTTTACTGATGCCCTCACTTTTTGAGCCGTGCGGGTTAAACCAAATGATCGCTTTTTCGTATGGGGCACTTCCTATCGTTCATCGCGTCGGTGGGTTAGTCGATACGGTGAAGCGACTCGAAACCTATCAAGAAGACAGCTGTTCAGGATATGGGATTATTTTCAATACACCTACTTCACGCGCACTTCTCAGTGCAGTTAAAAAAGGGTGTGAGCTTTTTGAAGATAAAAAACATTTTGAGCGAATTATCAACCACAATATGCGTTGTGATTTTTCCTGGGGAGAGAGTGCCATAGCCTACAGTGTATTGTATGAAAAAGAGAAGGAAATTCATGGATAAACTCAAAATTCTTATTGCCGCATCTGAAGTAGTCCCGTTTGCAAAAACGGGGGGATTGGCTGATGTTGCGGGGGCACTCCCCAAAGCACTTCGAGCATTGGGACACGATGTCAGAATTGTGATGCCCCGCTATTATATCGTTGATCGAGAAAAATATCGGTTGAATTTTCTCGATGGTGAGCTAGGTGTTCCGATGGGAATCATGGGCGAAATGTGGGCGGGAGTCTATGAGGGGATTTTACCGGGAACTGATATCCCAGTAT
>ERZ1649853.1101-NODE-1101-length-10772-cov-6.439769_pt1 | contig 10772 bp, 12 predicted proteins | sample MGYA00575353_ERZ1649853 | MGnify/ENA primary metagenome ERZ1649853 (study PRJEB40853, sample SAMN11349654) | freshwater sediment metagenome | isolation source: river sediment | host: Sediment | place: India: Okhla Barrage, New Delhi | collected 2017-02-21 ...
GTCTCTCGCATCACTCAATTGGTCAGCCAGATTCACAAACCAGTCTTCTTAGCCGGTCAGGTGCTCGAACACCTGACCCGCCATCCCACCCCCACCCGCTCCGAGCTGTGCTACCTGCATGATGCCCTGGCCTCCGGCTATGCCGGCGTGGTGCTCTCCGACGAGACCGCCATTGGTCGCCATCCTGTCGAAGCCTGCCGCGTTGCCACGCTCTTCCGCTGATGTCATTTACTTCTTGATATAAGCTTCAATCCCCGTCACCGCCATGATCTCCCCAAAGTAGATGCGGTGATAATCCTTCCTTGGATAATTCTGCTCGATCCCCTTCACTAAAAAGTTGCTGGGCTCCATGTCTTGCCAGTACATCTTGCGACACTCGATCGCCAATTCTGCCTCTGCATACACCGGCGCCTCGACCGCCTGCGCTGCCATGGGCGTTAATTTTGATTCTGCCAGCTTGTTGCCCTGCTTGCCCGAGCGCGTCCCCAGGAAGTTAAGCGTGGAATGGAATTCCTTTGGAAAGGCGCACAGCGTGAAGGTGGGATATTTCTCCATGAACTCGTAGGTATAGCGCACCGGGCGCACGAACACCTGCACCAGCGGCCGGTTCCACACCTCCCCCATGCTGCCCCAGGAGATGGTCATACAGTTGAAGTCGCCTGCGGCGAAGCTCCCGCAAGTGAGCAAGAACCATTGGTGGTGGAATACATTCACGGGATGGGTGATCAGGTGTTCGATGGAGATGGGTTGGCGATTCATGTGTTCCTCTTCCTTTCAGGGATGTGCATGTGCATTGTATAGGATTAACCTGCCCTGTCAAGACCACGGACCGCCATTAGCCCGTAAGGGCTTTCATGTTCTAAGCAGCAGCTTCAGCTGCGCTGAGTGGAATGCCGAGCCTCTCTACCAGTCCGTAAGGACTTCCGTGTTCTAAGCAGCGGCTTGAGCCGCGCTTGTGCCAAGGGTGTAGAATTAACCATTCAAGGAGACTGCCCATGAAGCGCTGGTACGATCACATCTCGATCAACCTGTTCTGGCTCGGTCTGAATATCCGCAACACCGCCGTAGGCTCAATCTTCATGCCTTACCTGGTGAACGCCTTCGTACCCGAAGCGATCAAGAATACCGCTCTGGGCGGTATGCGCACCGCCGGGCTGGTGATTGCCATGCTGGTGCAGCCTGCTATGGGCTTGCTCAGCGACCGTTCCGCCTCCCGTTTCGGGCGGCGCAGGCCCTTTATCTTCGTCGGCGTGCTGTTCGACTTGCTCTTCCTGGCAGCCATTGGCTTGGCGGGCAACTATTGGGTGCTGTTAGTGGTCATGTTGCTCCAGCAGTTCTCCGCCAATGTGTCACATGGCCCGCTCCAGGGGCTCATCCCTGACCTGGTGCCCGAAGACCAGCGCGGCGTCTCCTCGGCGGTCAAGGCGATCTTCGAGCTGATCCCCCTCATCCTGGTCGGCTTTGCCATCGCTCCGCTGGTAGGCAGTGGTCACCTGGGCTGGGCCATCACCGCCACTGCCGCCGGCTTGTTCATCACCATGCTGCTGACCGTCTGGTTGGTCAAGGAAGAACCGCTCAAGGAAAAGCCCGGCACGCCCTTCTGGCCCCCCATGCTGCGCGTGGTGGGCATGCTGGGCGGCATCCTGGCAGGCGCGGCTGCCGGTCTGCTGGGCGGCGGGCTCGTCGGCGGGTTGGGTGGGCTGATCGCCTGGCCCTTGCTTGGCAAGGAGACCGCGCTTTCGGTGGGGATCGGGTTGGGCGGAGGCATTGCCATGATCGTGGCGGTGGTGATTGGGGTGTGGGCTGGCGCGCTGGCAACCCTGGGTGAGGACGCCCGCAAACGCTCCTCCTTCACCTGGTGGGTGGTCAACCGCCTGCTCTTCCTGGCTGCCATCACCTCCATCCAGGGCTTTGCGGCGTTTTTCTTGATGTACGCATTTCACATCAGCAGCGAAGAGGCTGCTTCGATGACCGGCAATCTGATCATGATGGTGGGTGTCTTTACGATCATCAGCGCCCTGCCTGGAGGTTGGCTGGCGGACCGCTTTGGGCAAAAGCGCATGGTCGGCTTCAGCGGTATATTGGCTGCGGTGGGTGGCTTCCTGCTGCTGGCGTTGATCTGGATGCCCAATATGCCCCTGATCTATCTGATCGGTGCCATCCTGGGGTTGGCGACCGGGCTGTTCATGACCACCAACTGGGCGCTGGGCACCAAGCTGGTACCCCCGCAGGAAGCCGGGCGTTACTTGGGCGTCTCGAACCTGGCGGGCGCCGGGGCAGGCATGATCGGCGCGGGCATTGGCGGGCCGGTGGCGGATGCCTTGAACGCCAGGCTGCCGGGTTTGGGCTACTTTGCCATCTTCGCCGCCTATGCCGTGCTCTTCCTGCTCAGCGCGGTCTCCCTGCGCGGCATCCGCGAAGCCACTATCTCCTGATTGTTTTGTGGATTTTCTACTCTACCTGGTCAGCCAGCCTGCGCTGGTGATAAATATCGAGCGCCGTCAATCGCCAGGGCAATGGTGCCCATCAAGGCTGTATCATAACCCAGGCTGCTTATATTAACCTGCGGGGCGGGAACTAGCTTGAGATGGTCTTTCATTACCTGCCTTGCCTGGCTTACGAACCTTTCCCCGCCACCCAGCGCCACGCCGCCTCCCAGGCAGATGACCTCAGGCGCGTAAAGGATCGCCAGGTTGCGCAAGCCCTGCCCCAGGTTGTAGGCCACCTCTTCCCATTCTGCCTCGTTTAACGTCTCAGCGGGTTTTCCGTAGATGCGGCGGATGCCATTGCCCGAGACCAAGGCCTCCAGGCAATCCGGCGCGCCACATTCACACTGCACCGCCCTCGGGTTTGAGCAACGGAAATTCACCGACTGGTGCGCTGCCTCGGGGTGCATGCCACTCTGCCCGCGGTAGATTTTCCCGTCGATCAGGAAACCGCCGCCCATGCCGGTGCTCAAGGTCAGATACAAGAACCGGCTTGCTGTGACCTTTCCCCACACGTACTCCCCGACCGCCGCCACGTTGGTATCCACGTCCACGTAGAATGGGCAATGCCAACCTTCTTCCATCAGCCTTTTGAGCGGCACATTTTGCCAGGTGGGTTGGTGCAAAGGTGAGACAATGCCGTTCTCCCAATCCAGCGGCCCGCCGACCGCCGCTCCCATCCCCAGGATTGGCTCGCCTTCTGCCACTTCGGCAATCATCCGGTTGAGCGCATCCAGGTCAGCCTCCAGCTTGCCGGGGGTATCGATGCGCTTGCGTCGCAGGATCTTTCCCGAGCGCTCGGCAGCCGCCACCATGAATTTTGTCCCACCAATATCCAGACCAATGTAAACAGGCATGCTTATACCTCGTGAATACTATATCATGAATCGTCCATTGCTCTCCTGCTCGGGACGATCATTGGATATAATCCATAGAGAGCGGTATATCATGATCCGGGTTACTGATACATTTTCGATCGATGAGTCCGACATCCAGGTGGATTTCGTGCAGGGCTCCGGGCCGGGTGGGCAGAACGTGAACAAGGTCGCCACCCAGGCGCAATTGCGTTTTAATACCGCCGTCTTACCCGAAGACGTGCGCTTGCGTTTGCTCAGGCTGGCGGGCAACCGCATCACCGAGGATGGCATGCTGCTCATCCATGCTCGCCAGTACCGCACCCAGGAACAAAATCGCCAGGCTGCTTTGCAACGCCTGATCGAGCTGCTCCGCCACGCTGCCATCCCGCCCCGCCCGCGCCATAAGACGCGTCCTACGTTGGCTTCCAGGATGAAACGCCTGGATACCAAGCGCAAGCGCTCCGAGACCAAGCGCCTGCGCTCCAAACCCCCACTTGATTAACTGTCACTGCGAGTGAAACGAAGCAGTCTTAGGTTGCCCGCGCAGGGATTGCTTTGCTGCGCTCGCAATGACAATTATGGTGAATTGAACAACCGCATCGGGTCGAAGTGCTGGAACCAGCCGCTCACCCGCCAGACGCAGTAGTTATACATCTCCTCCGGCGCGGCGCTGGTGTCGTAATGCGCCAGCGAGCCGAAGCGCACGCCCGCCGGGCCGATACGCGCCTCCAGGTGCAGGTGCGGGTTGAGCGCATTGCCCGAGTCGCCGATTGCCCCCAGCGCTTGCCCGCAGCCGACATCTTCTTCCACCTGTACGGTCGGGGCGTCGCGCAGATGGGCATATAAAAGATACACCGATTGCTCGTTCACGTTCCAATCTGGCAGATCTGTTGGTTGTGGGCAGGTCAATGCCGGGATGAAGGACAGCGTAGGGATAGGCTCAGGCAGCTCTAGTGTGCTCAACCAGCTCTCCGGCGCGTCCTCCATGCGGGTCTCCACCAGCACCGCGTTGCCGTAGGGGAAGCGGTTGTTGAGCACCATCGCCACCCTGCCCGGCAGCACCGCCTGCACCGTCAGTCCTGCCAGGGCGATCTGCCCCTTGCCAGGGTCTGCCAGGTCGATTGCCTGGTGCGGCATGTCGGAACCGCTTGCCGGAGGCAGGTAGGGGTTCGCGATGCGCTCTAGTAGCGCTTCAATTGGCACTTCCTCCAAAGGCGAGCAGACCTCCCATATCTCAGTCGGCGTGGCAGTGGGAAAAGGCATGGGCGTTGCGCTGGGTTGCAGCGTTGGAGTAGGTGTTTGGCTAGGTAAAGGGGTGGGGGTTACAGTGTATGCCGACGAGGGGGTAGCGCTGGGTGTGGCGCCTGGCGCGCCTGCACAGGCTGCCAGCAGCAAACTGGTCAGCAGGCCCAGACGCCAGAGGCTCCGGGCTATCCTCCCAACGCTAAGAGAAACTCGGGTGCCCAGAATTTACCAAAATGGAACGGATAAACTGTCAGCAGCAGGCTGGTGATCAGCATGGCCACGCTGAAGACGATCAGGGCGATGTCGCGCGGCTGGTATTTTAGCTCATATAGCCAGGTGCGCGGCTGCTGTCCAAAACAGCGTAAATCCATGGCGTTCGTAACGTCCTCGCCGGTCAGGATTGAGTTCATCGTTACCGGGATGACCAGTGGAGCTACCCGCACGATCTGCTTGATGATTCCACCGCCCATCCGCTCTAGTTCATAACCGCGCGCGCGCTGTGCATCGAAGGTAGTGTTGAAATCGCGCCCCAGCGTGGGTACGTAACGAAAAGCCAACTCCATTGAGTATGCCAGCTTGTCTGGCAACCCCAGCCGGCGGAAGGTGATTCCATACACGCGCGGGTCCATGGTATAAGGAATGACCAGGAACACTGCCGAGATGCCCAGGATGCGCAACAACTGGCACAGAGCAAACCAGATGCGCTCATAGGTCAGACCGAAATGCCAGATGATACCAAGCGGCAGCCTCAGCCCCTCGGTCCAGACTAATTTGCCCCCTGGCGGCACTACACCACCTGCCCCTCCGCCAGTGATCAGCGTATTGATCACGATCATCATTCCTAGCAGGAAGAAGACCAATCTCCAGCCGTGCTTGGTTTCCTGCCAGCGTGTGCGGGCAGAAAAATACCACACGAAAGCGATCGTGAAGAAGAATGCCAAAAAGCGCGCATCCCAAAACATGGTAGCGGAAAACAGGAATGCAAAAGAAAAGATCCAGCGGGCTCGCGGGTCAAAGCGTTCCATCAAGCTTCGATGTGGCCGATAACGCCAGGTGGTCAACATCTGTGAATTTCTCTCGCTTTCCCCCCAACTGCTCTGCTCACAAGCATTTGGTGGGAGAGCAGCGAGGTGTTTACCTTCCTGAACGTGAGATCACCGCGTCATACGCGATCATCAACAAAGGCACCAAGACCAAACCATTGATCAGGTTAGGGATTACTGAGGGAATGAAGTTGCCAGCGATCACCGTCTTCATATCAGCGCCTGATACCCACATCTCGGAGATGGATGCCACTGCCATGCCAACCAACACGCCAATGATGATTAAAATTTCTGCCTTGATAATGGTTGCCTGTGCTTTGAAGCTGGTGAATGAGTAAGCCATCAGACCAGGGATCAAACCCATAATACCGTTGCCCAAGTCCCACCAGAACCAGAATCCATAACCACTGATCTGGTCACTGATGATATTGCCCAGGAAACCCGAGATAAAGCCGACGATTGGACCAAACGCCACCCCGAAGAACATCGGAATTGCTACCGCCGGGCGGAACGAAACATTTCCTGCGCTGGGGATTTGCAGGAAATTGGTGGCGATTGCCAGCACTGCGTACAGCGCTGCGCCGATGGCCGCATAGACGACCTCACGAGTTCCGAACTTCCACAATTTGCCTTTCATACTTAGCCTCCTTAGTAACGAAATAGGATTGAATAATGATCGTTTCTTCCTGGATTCCAGGGGAAACAATTAACTAACTTGATTAACCCACAACCTGCGCCAACGTTTCGGCGCGGTAGAATCGCCCGGTGCGCGGATATGTGTGCAGGTTCAGACGCAGCAGTGACGTCGGCAGCACTCGGCATGATCTCAGCAATGCTTCGTCACGCAACACCTCGTATGGTGTGCCATCTGCCATCAACCGCCCGCCATAAATGAGCAACACACGCGTCGCATAAATCACGGCCAGGTCGATATCATGGGTGATGAACAGCAGCGCGTCCAGGCCGTGCATTTGTAAGATGCTGTCCATGAACTGCTGGTAATTCCAATAGTCCTGTCCGGCTGTTGGCTCATCCATCATCAAGATACGTGGGCGCATTGACAGTACGGCCGCGATGCTGATCCGCTTTTGCTGTCCAAAGGACAGCGCCAGCGGGGGCGTTTTTAACTCGCTTTTTAAATTCACTGTCTCAACCGCCCAATTCACTTCTTGCTGGATGACCTCGGGCGTGTGTTTCAGGTTCTTTGGTCCAAATGCCAGTTCCTCTTCTACTGTTTGTGCAAACAGCATTTGGGTTGGGCTTTGAAAGACATATCCCACCGTGTGTGCTGCCTGGGCTACGCTCATTTTGCGGGTATCGTTTCCCTGCAGCAATACTCGTCCGCTGGTCGGTTTGAGCAACCCCAGGGCGTGCTTTACCAGGGTCGTCTTTCCTGAGCCATTGTGCCCCAGGATGGCAATCACATCTCCCTGGTTGATGGTCAGGTTGATCCCCTGCAAGACATCTGGCAGGTCTGGTGCGTAGCGGAAGTTGACTTCCTCGAATTTGACCAGCGGCTCTCGAGTAGTAGGTTTGACCGCCGGTTCAATCGGGGCAACTGGCTCGCTTTTCGCCCGTTCGAGAACGACCTCTGCCGGGAGTTTGATCCGCCGGTAATCCACTACTTGCATTAATCCCTCAGCCCCCCCTTGGTAAACCACCTTTCCATCGTCCATGTACAAGATCACTTCGGGATGGATGGCAAGCACATCTTCCACACGGTGTTCGATGAGCAATACCGAAATGCCCTCATCAGCCAGTTGCCGGAAGACTTGCAGCGCCTCGTGCGCCGAGGCAGGGTCAAGGCTAGCCAGCGGCTCGTCCAGCAGCAAAATTTTCGGAGACATTGCCAGCACCCCAGCCAGGGCGATCTTTTGTTTTTCCCCGCCCGAATTGCCAAATGTCTCCCGGTCACGCAGGTACATGATACCCAATCTTTCTAACACAGCATCCACCCGCGGAATGATCTCCGCCCGCGGCATCCCCAGGCTTTCCAGCCCAAAGGCTACCTCGTTGAGCACATAGCTACCCAAGATTTGTCTTTCCGGGTCTTGCAGTAGGGTTCCTACCGTTTGCGAGATTTCCGCCATTTCCATCTCACGTACCGATTTACCGAAAAGGCGGATATCTCCTGTCATTTCACCGTTATAGGTATGCGGGATCAAGCCATTGATACAGCGCAGCAGCGTGGTCTTTCCACATCCGCTCGAACCTGCCACCAACATCACCTGCCCTGGTTGTAAGGAAAAACTGACCGCATCGATGGCGTTTTCTTCGCGCCGTCGGTAACGAAAGGTCAAGTTCTCGACAAGCAGGGGGATTTCTGTCATTGGTTTGCTCTCGGCAAAATTACATGCACGTCATCGCCGATCTTGGCCTCCAGCAGCCTGGCCGCGCTGCCGTTGACCACCGCAATTTCGATATACCCCTCGCTGTCCACCAGCGCCATCAGCTCGCCTTTCTGGCGGTAGCCATAAGACTCCACGATGCCATCTACCTGCCTGCCGTGCAGGCGCATCACCACATCTCGCCGTCCTTCCAGCGCCGCCGCCGGCAGGTCGGTGGTCAGGTTGCCGAAGCTGTCGATCACGCTGATATGCGCCATCCAGCCCTCCGGCGTGCGCTTGGCTTGGGGCAGCTCTAGCCGCACCGGGTCCTCGAAGGGTGTGCCTAGTTGCTCGAGCGGGACGCCGCGCGCCAGGTGAGCCGCTACAGGTGCGAAAATATCTCGCCCGTGGAAGGTGCGGCTCACTTCCGGCAGCCAGTAGGCGGGATTGGTCAGGTGGATGTAACGCAGTGCGCGCTCGGCTTTCTCAGCCTCAACAATCATATAGGTGAACAGCCCATTATCCGGGCCGACCACGTACTGCTCGCCGATCTGCGCTGCCATCGGGCGTCGCGGCGTGCCCACGCCCGGGTCCACCACCGCCAGGTGCACGCTGCCGGCAGGAAAGAAAGGCGCCGCGCGCCACAAGGCAATCGCCCCGCTCAGGATATCCTGCGGTGGCACTTCATGCGTGATGTCGGCAATCTGCGCTTCCGGGCAGATGCGCCAGATGACGCCCTTCATCGTGCCCACGAAGCCGTCTTTCTCCCCGAAGTCGGTGGTGATCGAGATCACTGGCATGGCAATCCTCCCCAACGAATTGCTACTCCCGTCTACGGTTTCTTTTCTTACGGTTTCTCATCTGCGTTTTGGGTGAGCGCCTCAGCCGTGGCGTGTAGCTCTTGTGCAGTTGCAATCTGTGTCACGCCATCCACAGCCAATTGCTCGCTGGTCTGTGCCAATGAATTGCTGTGCGCTGCCCAGGATTCTGCAGCTGCGATGCGGTCCAAGCCTTCCGCCACCTCGCCATGTCCCAGCTCAGCCACCTGTGCGCTGCTGACCGCCACGGCGTGCGAGAGCGCCCGCGTGCTGCTCGAGCGCAAGATATTCTCGACTGCGATTTCCTGCAGGCGTGCACCACGGGAAGCTAAAAAGGCTGCAATGACCGGTTGCTCCAGGTGTGTCACCACCTCACCGACTGCCGCCAGCTCGCCAGACAGGCGCGCCAGCTCCAGCCCGCGTTCCAGGTCGGCCTCGCTCATCGCCGAGATTACTGCGCTCATCACGGCGATGTCATCTGAGGCCGAGAGCAGCTCTGCACCTTGCGAGACATCCGTCATTCCCGCTTTCCCGACTGCCTGGCTGATACGTGCAGCTTGCTCGGCGGCTGCCATGGCCTCCTGGCTTTGAGCCAGGTCTGCCGCGCCCTCCACGAACACCTGTCGCCCTTGCTCTGCCATCAATTGGGCTGCCTGTCGCGCCTCGTCACTCGGCGCAGTTGGCTCGGGCTTGGCTGCCTCTGGGGTCTTGACTGGAGAGGTCTTTACGGTTGTTTTCTTCTGAGCTGTAGTTTTCTTGGTTGTCATCCTTTCACCTCGCATGAGAGTATCCGTATAATTATAGTACACTCTGTTCTGATTTGACTTCCTGGCTTCTCTCCTCTACAATAGGTAATCCTTACCTCGGGAAAAACCTGGATGGATGCAATGATCCTGCCCCTCAATTCTGCTGAAATTGCGCTCGAAAACGGCGGTGGAAAAGCCGCCAATTTGAAGATTTGAGAGGTCGAGTGCGTTTAACAATATATGACACGCTGGAACCATCATTTTGAAAGGAGTGAACATGTTCATCAATTCGAAAGATCAGATCACCATCCCGCTTACCCAGCCTCTGGGTGAAACGGTTTTTGAGCTAGTCGGCAGCTCGCCGAAGAGCGGAGATGCCCGCCTGCACAGCCTGGCGCATATTCTCATTCCCCCTGGCAAATCTTCCTCCGCACACTACCACAAAGTTGCCGAGGAGACTTATTACATCTTGAAGGGACAGGGGCGCATGCTGGTGGATGGGCGGGAATATATCCTCACGCCCGGGCAGGCTTGCCTGGTTTGCGCGCCCGAAGTCCACCAAATCTTCAACGATGGCGATATCGACCTGGAATTCCTGGCGGTTTGCGCGCCAGCCTGGACGCCCGATGACTCGTTTCCGGCTGATGAATCGTAGGGTAATCGTCTGGCAATTGTAGACTCTCCGTCAAGCACCCCCCACCGCCTTCTGGTATTATACAATCAGGCAACGGGTATTTCTTCTTCTCCTCCTTGGAGAGAGCCGGGCAGCGGAGGTCCCGGCTCTCGCAGTTTAACCGGTGTTATACTTGTCCTCGATGGATCTTCCGGCTGACGACAGCCTTATTCCTCAAGCACAGCAGTTGGTCACCCGCCTGGAACGGATTTCCGCCGATTCCTACTGGGCGCACCAGGCCAGTGGGGTGCGTGGTGCGCTGCTGCGCAGTCTGGAATGGATCGAGCGTGGACGTGGGGCGCGTTGGAAGCGCCTGGTCGAGCTGAGGCGGGATGTGCTGCAAGGCTACCATATTTTGGAAAACGCGGCTCGGGAGATCGAAGAGCCAAAATAGATCAAGGGTTCCTGTGTGAGACCGGCTGAAAGAGGCTGTTATGGAACAATACTATGTCGAAGGGTTGTTTGCCAACAAGCAAGGGGTCAAGAAGGCACGCAATACGGGCGTCTACCCGCTTACCAGCATCGAGCCTTTCGCTAAAACCATCTGGGCGAACAGTCCTAACGAGGCCATCCAGTT
>ERZ1649853.1103-NODE-1103-length-10754-cov-6.135059_pt1 | contig 10754 bp, 10 predicted proteins | sample MGYA00575353_ERZ1649853 | MGnify/ENA primary metagenome ERZ1649853 (study PRJEB40853, sample SAMN11349654) | freshwater sediment metagenome | isolation source: river sediment | host: Sediment | place: India: Okhla Barrage, New Delhi | collected 2017-02-21 ...
CCGGGGCGCCTTCGGGGCCGGCGTGACGATACGCCAACGGGAAGCTGACTCTGAGGGGGGGGCTAGCGGGGTCACCGCAGGTGGACATGTATCCGCTCATGGCGGTCACGGTGATGTCGGAACCCCTGTACGCGGAATAGGGGCCGGTCTGCCCGAATGGCGAGATGGATGTCATGATGATCCTGGGGTTGATGCCGGCCAACTCGTCGTAGGCCAGCCCCAGGGAGCCCATATGCCCCGGCGGGAACGATTCCACGACGAAATCGGCGGTCCTGACCAGTGATTTGAACAGGTCTCTTCCGGGAGGAGTCGCAATGTCCAGAGTGATACCCCTCTTGTTCGCGTTGTACGCCAGCCAGTAGAGGCTGGCCTGCCTGTCAGGAGTGTCGTGGTAGAAAGGCCCGATGTCTCGCGACGGGTCCCCACCCGGCGGCTCGACCTTGACCACATCTGCTCCCAGGTCCGCCAGTAGCTTGCCGCAGAGAAACCCTTTCTCGTCGGTCAGGTCCAGGACCCGGTAGGGCGCCAGGAGCGTTTCCACGTTCGCCATCCCCTAGACAAGGCCTCTAGCGGCATAGTACACCGGGTGCCGGTCTTCATACTGGCACAGCTCCAGCATCACGCCGTGCCAGTCACGAGGGTGGAACTGCGCCTCCTTCAGATGGGCGTAGTTGACTCTGCCCACAAGCCTCAATCCCTGCGATTGCAGGTCGGCTATGGCCAGCTCTATGTCCGGCACCTTAAAGGACAGGGCCGCCACGCCCTCGCCGCGCGACCTGATGGTCCTGCCCACGATGCTGTCTGGAGACGTTGGCTCAATGATTTCAAGACCAAGAGGGCTCAGGGACACCCGCATACCCAAGTCCTGATCGGGCGGGCAGTCCGAGAAATGGGTACCCAGGGTGCGGGAGTACAGCTCCTTCGATGCTTCAAGGTTCTTCACGTACAGGTGGACGTGGTCCAGTCTCTCCGCTTTCAACCTGCACCTCCTTCTCGTGCCAGCATCCCTACCTTCGGGCAGCGAGGCTCCTCTTCAGGCATGCCGTGGCGCGCAGCGCCGGCTCCCTGAGACGCTCCGGCAGGCTGGCCAGGCCGTCAGGCAAGAACAGGAGGACCAGGACCAGGGCGGCCCCGAACACTACCGGCTCATAGTCGCCCAGGCTGCGGAAACCCTGAGACGCGATGGTCAGCGCGCAGGCCCCGATTACCGGCCCGATAATGACCGCCGAGCCCCCAACCACAACATAGATGAGGACATATACGGAAATCCAGAAGGTGAAATGCTCGGCGCTGATGTAGGAGAAGTAGTGGGCAAAGAAGCTGCCTGCCACCCCTGCCATGAACGATCCCAGGACAAAGGCCATGACCTTGTATTTCATGATGTTGATTCCGACCGACTCCGCGAGGCTGTCCGCCTGGCTGATGGCCGAGAAGATCATCCCGATGCGGGACCGGTCCACCCTGGCCACGATGAGAATGGCCAGGACCACTATCACCAGTATCAGGTAGTAGAACGGGGTGAAGGAGGCAAACTCATACCCGAAGATACTTGGTTTGGGGATGCCGGTTATCCCCTCGGGACCACCGAACAGTCCCGGCGCCACGCTGTTGAAGATGATCCTGACCACTTCGGCCAGGGCGAAGGTGACCAGGGAGAAGTACAGCCCCTTCAATCTCAGGGTGAGGTAGCCGATCACGAGAGCAACGGCAGCTGACATGAGGCCGCCGGCCAGCAGGCCAAGCCAGAAGGACAGGTCCAGCCTCATGGTCAGCAATGTGGAGGTGTATGCCCCGATGGCCATCAGAGCGACGTGACCGATTGAGAGCTGCCCTGTCCTCAGTATCAGCCACAGGCTCATGGCCAGAGTGATGTTGATCAGAGTAGTGATCACCAGGTGCCTGTAGAATCCGTCCCTGACGATCCAGGGAAGTACACCCAGGACAAGGATCAGGATGACCAGCCCGATGGCCTTCCCAGACCTACTCATGGCCAAACAACCCCTTGGGCCTCACCAGCAGCACAAGAACGAGCACTCCGAAAGCTGCCAGGGTGGCCTCGGTCGTTCCTACGAGGGTGGTCACCAGGCTCTCGACCAGCCCCAGGATCAGGCTGCCGGCCACAACCCCGGTGACGCTGCCCATCCCCCCCAGCGCAATCACCACGAAGGCCTTCATTATGGTCGCACCGCCGACAAATGGCGTGAGATAGAACAGGGGGACCACGAGGCCGCCTGCCGCCGCGGCCAATGAGGAGCCGATGCCGAAGGCCAATGCCGAGATCCGCACTGGTGAGATCCCCTGAAGGCAGGCGGCCTCAGGGTCCTGGGCAACCGCGCGCATTGCCCTGCCGGTCCTGGTCCACTTGATGAGGGCGAACAGCAGGGCTACCAGGCATGCGGAGATGGGGATTATGAGCAACCTTTCCTTTGCCAGGGTGACGCCGCCCCATGTCCATACGCCGCTGAAGGGGCTTGACACCGACTTGAAGTCCGCGCCAAAGGCGACCGTGGCCGCCCCCTGCAGCAGGATCATGAGCCCGAGGGAGAGTATGACTTGGGACAAGTGGGCCGCCTGCAGGCGATAGAAGAGGAATCGCTCCAGGACGGCCCCCAGAAGGCCTATCAAGAGCATCGAGGCCAGCAGGGCCAGGAAGTAGTTGATGCCCCATTGACCGAAGAAGTAGTAAACGACGAATGCGCCCAGCATGTAGAGCTCACCATGGGCGAAGTTCACTATATGCATGATGCTGAAGATGAGAGCCAGCCCCGCTGCCACCAGCATGTACAGCATGGCCATCATCAGGCCGTTGGCCAGTGTCTGCGCCAGTTGCTCAGATGACATAGTGTTTTCCGCCTAAGTGCCCAGATAAGCCTTTCTCACCTCGTCGTGGTTCAGCAGCTCGTCGGGTTTGCCTTCCAGGACGACCTGCCCGGTGGACAGCACGTAGCCCATGGTGGCCAGGTTGAATGCTGTCGTGATGTTCTGCTCCACCAGCACCACGCTGATCCCTCTCTTGTTTATGCCGGCGATTACCCTCGATATCTCGCCAACCATGAGCGGGGAAAGGCCATGAGATGGCTCGTCCATGAGAAGGACCCTTGGCTTCGACATCAGCCCCCTGCCGATGGCCAGCATCTGCTGCTCACCACCGCTGAATGTCTCGGCGCGCCGGTTCTTGTGCGTTTGCAGAATGGGGAAGTGGCCATAGACCTCAGCCAGGTCGCTACGTATCCCTTCTCTGTCGCGCCGCAGATAGGCCCCCATCAAGAGGTTCTCTTCAACAGTCATGTATGGGAACAGCCTGCGGCCCTGCGGGATGTGGCATATGCCGAGCTTGACGATCAGCGAAGGGCTGGCCCTGCTGATGAGGCGGTTGTCGAACCACACTTCTCCTGAAGCCGGCTGCTTCAGTCCGGATATGGATCTGAGGAGGGTGGACTTTCCGGCTCCATTGGATCCAACCACGGCTATGATGTCCCCCTCGTTTAGTACGAGCGAGACGCTCCTTAAGGCCTCGGCCTTACCGTACTTGACCGTCAGGTTCTTTACGCTTAGCAGCATACTCTGCTCCCAGGTAGGCCTCTATGACGCGCTCGTTGGTGGCTACCTCATTCGGAGTGCCTTCCGCTATCTTCCGACCGAAGTCCAGAACGAGTATCCTCTCGCAGGTGTTCATCACGGCCTGCATGTGGTGCTCTACCAGGAGGACCGTGGTGCCCCTGTCCCGGACCTGCCTGATGATGGCCATCTGCCTGGACATCTCGATGGCGTTGAGCCCGGTGGCGGGTTCATCCAGCATAAGGAGCCTGGGGCGAGCAGCCAGGGCTACCCCGATCCCCAGCATCCGCTGGTGGCCATGCGGCAGGTTCTTTGCCAGCTCGCCGGACACCTCCCCGAGTTCCAGGAGGCCCAGGAGCTCGTTTGCATCCTGGAGTGAGGCTTTCTCGTTGTTCCGGGTGGACCGCGTGTTTAGCAGGACCCCCAGCAAGTTGACTCTAGACGACAGATGGCAGGCGAGCGTGATGTTCTGCAGCACCGTCATCTCGGGAATCAGGAGGTTCTGCTGGAACGTTCTCACCAATCCCTTCCCGGCTATGCGGTGGGGCTTCCAGCCCGTGATGTCCAGGCCATCGAAGAGGACCTTCCCCCGCGTCGGTGACAGGAATCCGCTGAGGACGTTGAAGAGGGTCGTCTTCCCGGCACCGTTTGGCCCGATGAGCCCCACAATCTCGCCCCTTTCGATGGCGAAGTCAAGCTCGTTGACGGCGATCACGCCGCCAAAGCGTTTGGTGAGTTTCCGCGCTTCCAGCAAAGGCATATATATCACCTGGCTCAAGACGCACCACCGGGGGCGCGACGCCCTGCACTAGCGCTCCGTGTGTCCGGCGAAGAATCCCGCGTCGCACTGCCTCTGCAGCTCGCAACCAGACGCTTCCCGGCATCCAGGTCCGCCTGCAACAGAGTCGCCTGCCTGGACGGTGCAGGTCAGCACCTGCACCATCCAGCGGCGGGTGCGTCACCATCAAAGGGCAGACTAGGGAACCTCGGGGCGGACTCTGGCAAGGTGCACGTACACGCCATCCTGCCACTGGGCGATCATGACGTCACCGACGGACATTCGCTGTATTCCAAAGGTCTGTTCTCCGCCGAAGCTCTTCGTACCGTCTGGCAGGTCAATGGTCAGGTCTGCGATCGCCTCGGCAATGGCATCCGTGTCCTCGACTGTTCCAGCCGCCTTCATCCCGGCCACCAGGTACTGGACGCCGTCCCATCCACCTTCTGCGACGCGACTGATGTCGTACCCTGTTGCGCCGTACCTGGCAATGGCCTTCTCCCTGATGTCCTTCTCTGTTTCCAGTATCATGCTGTCCTGCGTATAGTCGAACCACGTCATGAACTGACCGTCCAGAGCCGCCGCCCCGACCTGAGTCAGCACTGATGACGGCTCGGTTCCCGCAGGCCAGAGCTCAATGCCGTCATAGCCAAGCTCGTATAGTTGCTTCATGATCAGAGGGCCTTTCGATGCCAGGGCAGTCCCGTAGCATATGACGTCCGGGTCCTTCCCGATCATCTTGGTCAACACTGGATAGAAGTCGGTGGTGGCTGGATCATACATCTCCCATCCGATCACCTCGAAACCCATGGCTTCCAGCCTCGGTGTGAACATCTCTACGTCAGTGGTACCGGTCTCGTCGTTCGACGCCAGGCCGTAGAACGTCTTGGCATCAGGGTAGTTGTCTCTGATGTACTGAAACAGGGCCGGACCGTATTCCTTTCCGGTCATGTTTATGGAGAACATGTGCGGCTTGTCCGGACCGAGCCTCTTGGGCGATGATCCGGCACCGAGCGATATCACCCCGGCAGCTTCAGTTGTGGGGTAGACCGCCAGCATGCCTCCAGACAGTATGGGGCCTATCATGTACTTGACCCCATCCTGCTCCACCAGCTTCTTGGCTCCCGCGACGGCATCCGTGGCGGTGCCCTTGTCATCCCACTCAGTTACTTCGAACGTATACTTCTTGCCATCTACCTCAAACCCGCCCTTTTCATCGATGTCATCGACAGCCATCTCGATTCCATGTTGCCACCCGATGCCCCAGTATGAGGCCGCCCCCGTCAGGGGTAAGGACACTCCGAGCTTGAGTACTGTCACCTCAGTGCTCTCCTCGCCATCGCCACAGCCAACGGCACCCAGGACGAGGACCAAGACCAGCAGCAGTGAGATCGACCAACCTAGACCCTTCCTTCTCATTTCTTGACTGCCTCCTTCCTTTGCAGATACACAGATACTCAGATGGCTGATGCGCCCATCCTCATGCACGCAGGGCCCAGATGGCCGACACCAGCGCTGCAGGATGGCTTTGTCCTGGATTCTCCCAAGGCACAGTCGCCACCACAAGGCCCAAAACGGGCATCAGCCCCGCCAAACAGGCCATCCTTGTGACCCATGAACTGATAAACGTAAGCAAGATGCTGCTAGAGCAGCTTCTTCGCATATGCTTCGGCAATTGCCTGGGCGCGCGTCTCAACACCCAGCCTGGCGAAGATGTGCCGCATCTCCCTCTTGAGGGTGGTGTCGCTGATGAACAGCCTGGCGGCCACGGCCCTGCCATTCATGCCGGAGGCGAAAAGGCGCATGATTTCCACTTCGCGAGGAGACAGAATGGATTCCTTGTTGGCCCGCCGCATTTCCCCGAAACGCCGGAACAGGTCCCGGCTCAGGGATGGGTCGATCACAGCCTCACCGGAATGGACTGATCGGATGGCCCTGGAAAGCTCCTCATGACCGACGCTCTTGAGCAAGTATCCGGATGCCCCAGCCTCGATCGCTTCCGGTACGTACTCCTCGGCATAGGATGTGAGCATCATGACACTCACACAGGGGAAGCGCTGCTTGATTCTGCGGGTGGCCTCCACGCCATCGATTCCGGGTATCCTGATGTCCATCAGGACCACGTCTGGCCTCTTCGATTCCACCTCGGACAGGGCCCTCTCTCCGGTGTCTGCCTCTCCCACCACCTCCACGCCATCGTCCAGCTCGAGCAGGCGCCGCATGCCCTGACGAAAGAGCTTGTGATCATCGACCAGCAGCAGGCGGATTGGCGGCATACTTAGCTCCGCATTCCTGACGCTTCTTCTCTCAGGTTGTGAAGCGCACGCTCTGACTGCGATTGTCCGTGATGGTGACCTGCGAACAGAAGACCCAAAAGAGCCAATATGATGACCAGACGGGCCCTTGAGGTGAACCCTGATGGACCCCGGGGTAGTGCAAACGGTGCAAGGGCCCCGTCAGCTAGAGCAGTCCATCCCGGCAGGCCTTGGCGATTGCCTGGGCCCGTGTTCCGACACCCAGCCTGGCGAAGATGTGCCGCATCTCCCTCTTGAGGGTGGTGTCGCTGATGAACAGCCTGGCGGCCACGGCCCTGCCATTCATGCCGGAGGCGAAAAGGCGCATGATTTCCACTTCGCGAGGAGACAGAATGGATTCCTTGTTGGCCCGCCGCATTTCCCCGAAACGCCGGAACAGGTCCCGGCTCAGGGATGGGTCGATCACAGCCTCACCGGAATGGACTGATCGGATGGCCCTGGAAAGCTCCTCATGACCGACGCTCTTGAGCAAGTATCCGGATGCCCCAGCCTCGATCGCTTCCGGTACGTACTCCTCGGCATAGGATGTGAGCATCATGACACTCACACAGGGGAAGCGCTGCTTGATTCTGCGGGTGGCCTCCACGCCATCGATTCCGGGTATCCTGATGTCCATCAGGACCACGTCTGGCCTCTTCGATTCCACCTCGGACAGGGCCCTCTCTCCGGTGTCTGCCTCTCCCACCACCTCCACGCCATCGTCCAGCTCGAGCAGGCGCCGCATGCCCTGACGAAAGAGCTTGTGATCATCGACCAGCAGCAAACGGATGGCTCTCTGGCTTGCCGCTGCCGAATCCTCGCCCATTCTGGCAGTCCCCCCTCGTTCTCGATCGCTCGCTTCGAGTGCTTTCCCCGGTTCAGGCCGGAATCGATGCCCGAATGAGCGTGCCGGAGCCCGGCCTTGTCTTCACCGTAAGCGACCCACCGAGCAGTTCGGCCCGTTCCATCATCCCCACCAGCCCCAGGTGGCCGCTTCCTGCCCGGCGGGTCATCCGGCGGCAGAACTGAAAGCCGCGGCCGTTGTCCTCGACTTCGATGGACAGGCGCCTGGGACTGTAGCAGAGCCGGACCATCAATTTGGTGGCGGTGGAGTGCTTCCGGGCGTTGTTGAGCGCCTCCTGGATAATGCGGTAAGCCCCGATCTCTGCCCCCGGCAACAGCCTCCTCGGTTCACCCTTGACCTCAAGGCAGCACTTAACGTTGCCCTCGCAGCACCAGGATTCCTTCATCTGTTGTCGCAGGGCCTGGCAGAGTCCGAGGCGTTCCAGGGCCGGCGGATGGAGATCCGCGGCGACCCGACGCAGGTCCGACAGGGTCTGGTCTGCCACGTCTCTTGCCCGACTGAGCTCCAGCTTGGCGCTGTCGAGACTGGCCATCGATACCAGCTTGTCCGCAGCGCCAAGTCTGGCCAGCACTCCATAGAGGGACTGCGTGACCGTGTCGTGAATATCCAGAGACAGCCTTCTCCTCTCGTCCTCCTGGGCCGTAAGCACCTTTCCCAGAAGCGTTTCGACGCGGGCACGCTCGGTGGTCACTGCGTTGTACAGGCGAGCGTTGTCAATCGCGATAGCCGCCTGGTTGGAGAAGGCAGCGAGCAGGTCCGCACTTCCCGCAAAGGCGCTCGGTCTTGTGCTATGTACGAACAACACGCCTATGGTCGCGTTCTTGGCCGTTATGGGGAAACCCGCGTATGATTGTATTCCAGCTCGTTCGAATGCGCGCAGTGCGGCCCCACAGCTGCCGACGTTGTCGACGATGGTGGCCCTGCCACTCTTCATGATCTCCGCTGCGGTCCTGCGTTGCCACCTCTTGTGGCGCAGAGGCGCCAGATCCCTTGAATGCTCACTGCCGATCTGAAGGTCGCCTTCTTCCGTGGCCACCACTATGCTGGTGTAGGCCGACTCGACGGCCGCACCGACCTGGACCACGATCTCTCGGAGCACCTTGTGCAGGTCGAGAGTCTGGATGATCGACATCAACACCCTGTAAAGAGCAACTTGCTCCCGGCTCCGTTTCAGGATCCTCTCCTCAGCCCGTTTGCGCTCAGTGATGTCGCGAACCACCGCCGTCGTAGCCCTGTGTCCCTTGTAGGTGATCAACCTGGCAGAGATCTCTGCCTCTCTCACTTCGCCGTCTTTGCGCAGTATCTTGGACTCGTAGATTCTGGGGACATCTTTGCCCGCTATGCGAGCCTGGTAGTTACGCAGCACAGCCTCCCTGCACTCCGGCGCCAGTGTCCTGGTGAACGGCATGCCTATCATCTCGTCGGCCGTGTACCCGTAGACTTCCTCGACAGCCTTGTTGGCGAACTGAAAAACGCCGTCCCGGGTGATCAGCACTGCGTCTGTGGACTGTTCGACCAGGGCCGAGAACTTGGCCTCAGACTCCTTGAGCTCAGCCTGGAGGAGGTCTCTCTCGATCCCAGGGGGTGGCTGCTGCAACGTCCCCTCCCGCTGGCCCTTCTGTGAAATACCCCGACGAACGATCGGCATCGCGAATCACCCCGCCCTTAAGCACATCATAGCAGCCAGACAGATGCAAGCCAAGAAGGCACGCTCGTCCGCTGTGTATGAGACCGCAAGAGGGCTTTGGCCATCTCTCCATGCCAGGCCCAGAGATGCTCCGTGGATACCTCAATATTGGCGCGCCACCGGACACCCAAAACCGGCCACCCCGTCCGCCGGCCCCGCCGGCGCCTGCGAGGCGTACCGTTGGCCGCGACAGTCAGGGAGTGAGCCAGGGCAACACTCTGAGATTGGGCCACCCCAGGCTGTATCATGACTACCACACTTCCATGGTTCGACTGTCTCACATTCATCTGAACGAGCTCATGCTCATCCGGCACGGTCCGGAACTGGGTCGGAGATGGCCGAACTGCGCAACAAGTGCCAGTCCTCGACAGAGCTACTCAGTGCTAACGTGGTTCGATTGTGGATTCGAATTCCCTTGGGGGCATTCCCCGTACAGGTGCCCACGGTAGCACAGCCGCCCTCGGCCGGCACTCACCGGGCCTTCTCCAGCGGGTGCCGCTTCAGGAAGTCCTGGACTGCACTGTTGACTGCCTCCGCGGCCTCCACGGTCGCCATGTGGCCCACTCCCTCCAAAGTCACCGACTCGGCACCCGGTATCCTCGACGCCAGGGTCCTCGAGTTTTCCACTGGTATGAGCTTGTCCTCTGCTGCCCCGATCACCAGGGCAGGGACACTCACCCGGGGCAGTTGGTCATAGACGTTGTGCATCATGACAGCCTCTCCGTGTCTCACGAGGATGGATGGGGGAGGGTAGGCGGCACACTGTGCTCGCTGGTGCTGCACGTGGTGCAGATCAGCATCAGGCTGGCTGTCAGCTGCGGATAGGAGACCGCCAGGTGCTGGGCAATCATGCCTCCCATGGAGTGACCGCAGACGTGGGCACGGTGGACGTCGAGGACGGCCAGCAGCCCGGCGGCATCCTTGGCCATCATTCCCATGGCGTAGGGCATGTCCGGCTTATCACTCAGGCCGCTGCCCCTGTTGTCTATGGCAATGACGCGGTAGTGCTCTGCCAGGACTGGGATCTGACAGAAGTAGTCCGCCATGCAGTCGATACCGTGGCCCGGGATCAGGACCAGGGGATCGCCCTCACCGTATGTCTCATAGTGCATGTTGATGTCGCCGACTCTCACCTTTGGCATGTTCCTCCTCCGTCCCCTGTCTTAGCCCGCAATACTCCCGCGCCATTTCTGACACACAGAATGGCCACCGGCACGCACGCACCCGAGGGCGGCGGGCATCTCTGCCCAGCCCCTGGGCCCGGGCGGCTATTTCCCTGGGGCGGACATGGCCAGCTTCATGGACTGATCGTAGTCGACGACGGGGATCACCTCGAAGTCCTGATACTGCCAGGTCGGGCCGGCCATCGAAAGCTGGACCCCTTCTTCATACGAAGCCAGTTCCCATATGGAGAAGTACCGCTTGTTGCCGTCCGCCACGTATATGGCCTTGCACTTCCCGGACTCAAGCTGTTTCCGGGTCCATGCGTCCATCAGCATGGCCTGTTCCATCATCTTCTCCGGCGGAAGCATGTAGAAGGCCTGATTGTTGCCCCCAATAACCATGAAAAGCATG
>ERZ1649853.1105-NODE-1105-length-10743-cov-4.420939_pt1 | contig 10743 bp, 11 predicted proteins | sample MGYA00575353_ERZ1649853 | MGnify/ENA primary metagenome ERZ1649853 (study PRJEB40853, sample SAMN11349654) | freshwater sediment metagenome | isolation source: river sediment | host: Sediment | place: India: Okhla Barrage, New Delhi | collected 2017-02-21 ...
GGCATCATCGATCTGACCGCGTATGATGCGTTTTTCGCCGGTAAATTGAAGGCTTACGAATTGCCCGGTCATGAGATCGATCGCGCATTAAGAGCCATTAAAAATTTCCCCAAACCCTAGAAAACACTAAATGACAACAGACAAGGCCGTCGAGAAATTTATATCTTGACGGCCTTTCTTTTTTCGGTAAAGCTTAAACCAATGAAAACGCCACACGACGACAAACTGATCCGCTGCCCCAAACTGGGCGACGAAATGACCTTTGCCTACTGCCTGTGTGAAGGAGGCCATCTTCCGTGCGTTCGCATCATCCGCTGCTGGTCTCCTGTTTTCGATATAGAATCTTTTTTGAAGGGTCATCTATCTGAAAAAAGTTGGCTCAAGTTTATCAATACCAGAGCTCCGGACAAAATGACGAACCTGATTGAATTAATCGAAGCGGCCAAGGCGAAGAAATGAAAAATATGGATTTATTCAGCGACGGCAAACCGGGTGACGTCAAAGATCTGGCGCCGCTGGCTGAAAGAATGAGGCCGCAAACGATTGCCGAATATATCGGTCAGCGGCATCTGCTGGGGGAGGGATCTCTGCTCAAGCGGGCGATCGAATCCGACAAGCTGTTTTCCATGATTTTCTGGGGGCCGCCCGGCTCCGGCAAAACCACATTGGCTCGAATTCTGGCCAATGAAACAAAATCCAAGTTTGTGAGTTTTTCCGCCGTCCTTTCCGGCGTCAAGGAAATCCGCGCGGTCATTGACGAAGCCAGAGAATTGCTGGAAAGAAAAAGCATCAAAACCATCCTCTTCGTGGACGAAATCCACCGTTTCAACAAAGCCCAGCAGGACGCTTTTTTGCCGCATGTGGAAAGCGGCCTGATTACCTTAATCGGCGCGACGACAGAAAATCCGTCTTTTGAAGTGATTGCTCCTTTGCTCTCACGAACTCGGGTGCTGGTTTTAAAACCTTTTTCGGAAGAAAATCTCCTCGCTATTCTGGAGGCCGCTCTTAAAAATAAACAAAAAGGTCTGGGCAATATCGATGCGAAAATCGATGCCGATGTTCTTCGTTATCTGGTCAGCCTGGCTGACGGCGACGCGCGCACCGCTTTAAATAATCTGGAAGCGATTGTCTCGATGGTGCAGAATCTGCCGGAAGACAAGCGGGTGATTTCTCTTCAGTTCGCTCAGGACGCTCTGCTGAAAAAGTCGCTTTTATACGACAAAGACGGCGAAGAACATTATAACTTGATCTCCGCCCTGCATAAAAGTATGCGCGGCAGCGATCCGGACGCCGCTCTTTACTGGCTGGGACGAATGATTGCCGCCGGTGAAGATCCTCTCTATATCGCCAGGCGTATGGTTCGATTTGCCTCGGAGGATATCGGCAACGCCGATCCGCAGGCTCTGGTTGTCGCGATGGCCGCGCAGCAGGCTTTTCATTTTATCGGCCTGCCGGAAGGCGAATTGGCCCTGGCCCAGGCGGCGGTTTATCTGGCTACCGCTCCGAAAAGCAACGCTCTTTACACCGGATACGCGAAAGTCAGACAAGTGATCGATGCCAAAGGATATTTGCCTGTTCCTCTGCACATCCGCAATGCGCCAACCAGATTAATGAAAGAGCTCGAATACGGCAAGGATTACAAATACGCCCACGACTATACGGATTCTTATGTCCCCCAGGAATATCTTCCTGAAGAAATCAGGGGACAGATATTTTATCAGCCGAAAGGTGTGGGCTTTGAGAAAATTATTAACGAGAGACTAAATTACTGGCGGCAGAAGAAAAAGAAGTCTGAAGATTAATCGTCGGCTGTCTATAAAAACAGAAAGGGAGGCCTGGTCGGAGCCTCCCTTAACATGAAGAGCGAAGGATTTTTCCTTCTTGGTTGTTTTGTTGCCGGCTAATCATACCCGTTATTTTTAGTCGACAATTTACCTGTTAAGTAATTAAGCACTTGTTGTGCCAAATGCAGCGCATAAATTATAATTAATTGATTTCATTATAAAAATAATTTATAAACAGGTTGTATCCGTCCAATGGATGCCAATTCTTGCGGCAATAAATGTCGAAAAATAATGTATTTACTTTATAAAAACTAATGAATACAAATATATATACTTAAAATGTCCAATTGCACACGAACTCGACAAAAATGTCGGACAATCGATAATCAGTTGACTTTTCCGATAAATAGATTAAATTGACCAGTAAAATCATATTCTAAGGATACCCATGCGTTTTTTCAGAAAGAAAGAGCTAATTATCCGCCGAAAAGCGAAATACAATGATCCCTTTCTCCAACCTTTAGCCGTCGCCATTGTCAGTGCTGTTTTAGTCACGCTCATCATCGGTATGGGTTTTCTGGAAATCAGACGCAATGAAAAAAATCTGATGTCTTTTATGGAAGATCAGGCTTTGAACACCATTGGCGTTTTGCAGCGCATGACGGAAGAAAACTTCAAAAGCATCAGCGCCCCCGAACAGCCGGGTTCCGACTCCAAAACCTCCCGTCAGGAAGAGGCCGCCTATTCAAAAAAATGGGTAGCCGAAGCAATCACCAGTCTGGCTTTTAATCTGGATGAACAGTGGAAGCAGGGAAATGTGAACAATGATTATCTGGCGCAATTCGCCGAAGACAACAATTTTTCATATGTTGGCTTATTGAACGCCAGGGGCAACGCTGTCTTTCAAAGCGGTCATTTGCAGACCAACTTACTGGACCCGGATGATCTCCCGGAACAGGGGCGCAAATTATCGACGCTGGAGTTAATCGAATTGATCGAACAGTCCCGGCTAAGACAAAAGAAAGTGCCGGGAGGATTCATCGGCATCACGCGCCGGGACAAAAGCGGCACGGTCGTCATCAGTCTGGATAAAAAGGGAATCATTTACTGGAGCCTGAAGGTTGCCGGCGAAAAGGGGATGAATAAAATCGGCGAAGGCCACGGCATCATTTATATGCAAATCATTAATAACCAGAATAAGCTCCTCAGCAGTGTCGGCCAGAAAGCTCCCGGTTTTACTGATAATTTAAAAATGAAAAATATTCTTGCCGGTAAGGTGAAGGTAACCAGCACTAAATTCGCTGACGATAAAAACATGATTCTTGATTTTGCCGCGCCGCTCTTTCTGGATAAAAAAATAGTAGGCATCATGAGAATCGGGCTGGACCGCGGCTCGATGGATAAAATTCTCAGCGAAAGCAGGCAAAACATTTTTCTTTTCTCGTTCTTTATTGTGGTCGTCGCTTTGGTATCCATGTGGCTTTTGTATCATGACCAGAACCGCCATATGGCCGGCGTCGTGGAAATGGAGCGCCAACTGGAAAAAGCGGAAAGATTATCCTCTCTGGGGCAACTGGCGGCGGGTGTCGCCCATGAAATCCGCAATCCTTTAAACGCCATCAGCATCGCCGCACAGAGGCTCCACCGGGACTTTGTTCCATCCGATCCTCAGAAAGCAAATGATTTTCAGAATATCTCCGGCATTATTAAAGATGAAATCAAGCGCCTCAACGGCATCATTGAAGAATTTCTGACCTTTTCCAAAAGCCGCCGACTGGATTTCTGCACCTTCTCCGTAACCGGGCTTTTGCAGAAAATTGTCAGTCTGATGAAGGAGGAAGCGTCGGCCAGAGGCATTGCCATTGAAACAACATGGAAGTTCGAGCCCGCTTATATCTCCATGGATGTGAACAAGCTTCAGCAGGCTTTCATCAATCTGATCAAAAACGCGATGGAATCCATCACACAGGAAGAAGGCAGAATTTTGATCACGGTGGACAAAGAGGGTAATAATTACATTGTCGTCAGAATCGCGGATACCGGCTGCGGCATGACGGAAGAAGAAATGAATAAAATTTTCAATCCTGAATACACAACAAAGGAAAAGGGAGTCGGTCTAGGCATCCCGCTGGCCTTTGAAATTATCCGCGGACACGGAGGCGACATACAGGTGACCAGCCGGAAAGACAAAGGAACCACTTTTGATGTCATTTTGCCGAGTGAAAGATTCAACGACATATCTTAAAAAGGGCTACATTCCATGCGGACATTAAGCATTCTGATTGTTGACGACGAAAAATCCCAAAGAGAATTGTTGGGCGGCTTTCTTCAGTCCCAGGGTCATACGGTCACTGAAGCGGAAAACGGCGAAAAAGCCGTCAAAACCGTGGCCAGCGGCCATTTTGATTTAATTCTTCTGGACTACAAAATGCCCGGAATGAGCGGACTGGATGTTCTCAAAGAAGTCAAGCAAATCAATCCGGAAATTGACGTGGTGATTATCACCGCTTATGGAACCGTGGAAACAGCCGTTGAAGCGCTGAAAGCCGGCGCCATTGACTATCTGACCAAACCGATCGTGGAGCTTGATGAATTAGTCATCCTCGTCAACAGAATAGCGGAACGCCGACAGCTGATCCAGGAAAACAAACTGCTGAAAGAAGATTTGAATAAACGCGGCGTCACCGCCGATAAAATCATCTACAAAAGCGGGAAGATGGCAGAGATCATCAATCTGGCCGGACGGGTGGCCACCAGCAAAGCTTCCGTTTTGATTCAGGGAGAAAGCGGCACGGGAAAAGAATTGCTGGCCCGATTGATTCATCAGTTGAGCCTCCGGGCCGACAAACCCATCGTGATTGTCAACTGTGTTGCCCTGCATGAAAATCTACTGGAAAGTGAACTGTTCGGCCACGAAAAAGGAGCATTTACCGGAGCTTCCACGCGCCGCATCGGCCGGTTTGAAGAAGCCGACGGAGGCACCATCTTTCTGGACGAAATTGGAGAACTCAGTCCGACCATGCAGGTGAAGCTTTTACGTTTTCTACAGGAGCGCGAATTTCAGCGCGTGGGCAGTAATGTGAATCTCCAGGTGGATGTCCGTTTCATCAGCGCCACCAACCGCAATCTGGAAAGGCAGGTCGCTGAAGGCAGTTTCCGGGATGATCTCTTTTACCGGTTGAAGGTTGTCACGATATCCCTGCCGCCGCTCAGAGAAAGGAAGGAAGACATCCCTGCTTTAATTGATTATTTTGTGGAAAAATTCGCCAAAGAAAACGGCAAGAATGTGAAGGGTTTTACGTTGGAAGCAAGAGACCTGCTTTTGAAATACGACTACCCGGGCAATATTCGCGAACTGGAAAATATCATGGAACGCGCCGTGGTCATTGCCCGCGAGGAATACATCACCACCAACGACCTCCCCTTCAAAGCTGATTTTCTCACGGAAGATTCAGACAAGAAACCCTACAGCGCTTTGAAGGAATCTCTGGACGAACTGGAAAAGAAGCTTATTATGGAAGCCATGGAAAAAGCCCAGGATAATCAAACCAGAGCCGCCGGCATTCTGGGCATCTCGGAACGGATGCTGCGCTATAAGCTGAAGAAATATGAACTGAAGGGTTGAACAATGTGTCATGAATCGTGAAAAAACGGAAAGGCAAAAGAAACTCCGATAATGCTGCACCACAAGTTAGACAAGACGAATACTGTTTCAAAATCAATCATCATCGGCCTATTATTGGCCGGAGTTATAACCATCAGCATCTTATTTTATTGGCACAGCAGGGATGATGAAAATACAGAACCGTCTGCTGCAGCAACGATATCAGATGCAGAAAAAAAGTTGGGGAAGGAATTTGATCATGCCCAGGAAACAGCGGCGATGGCCGCTATTTCGGGCAAGCCTGCTTCGGATAAAATGAAGCAACGCCCCGATTATGTGTCAGAAATCGAGTGGCAGATTCTTCAAAACGAAGTTGAACACGATCATAATGGAAGCGAAGAGAAACTGACCGGCCTTGTTAATAACCTTTTATTTATCAAAAAAAAGGATGCCTGGGTTTCTTCCGTGGAAAATTCACCTCAGCGCAGGCAACTGGCCAGGGAATTGCTGGATATGCTACCGCAACAATTAGAAACAGAGGGCATTGATCCCGGAGAGGCTAAAGAATTAAAGATAAGGCTTGCTGAGGATTTGAAATAACCTAATTCAATACGTAATGCTAAGTTATAAAATTGTAAATCATTGACCTAAGCATCGGCAAAAAACAGAACCTTAAGCTTCCAAAATAATAAAGTTTTCACCCGCAACCATCACTGTTCAGACATTCGACGAAAATTCATATAAGGATTTATTTTTGCTTGATGAAAAATAAAAAAAGGACTATGTAAATAACTAAATTGTACGTTACCTACCGATCCTTCTGTACGTTTCTTCATAAAAGAAATAAGAATTTTTCGTAAACAGTAACCAGTCAACTCAATCTCAACTTTCTGGTGTAAGTCATGAAAAGGTGTTGCCGGAAGTTGCCGATTATTAGCCTCCAAGGGGTTATCGTGCCCTCAGAGGCTTTGCTTCTTTTAATAAATCTTTTTCCGATTCAACAACGATCATTTGAATTTATTAGAATGAAGGAGGCAGGTTATGAATGACGTTTATGAACAATTACGTGAACGGCTTGACAACTTTTCAACCGGTTTCCCAATGACGAAGAACGGAAGCGAGATGAAGGTCCTTAAACGGCTTTTCTCTCCAAATGACGCACAAATGTTCTTAAATTTATCTCCCATTCTCGAAACGCCCGGCGCAATTGCCTCGCGACTGAAACGTAATGAGAAGGAAATTGCCGGGCAACTGGAAGATATGGCGCAGAAAGGGCTGCTTTTCCGGCTAAGAAAAACGGATTCGGTAAAATACAGTGCTGTTCCTTTTATTATCGGAATCCTGGAATACCAGCTTAATCGGATCGATAAAAATTTTGTACAGGATGTAGAGGAATATTTTCAATCGGGCTTCCTGCAAACGATAAAAGCGACCGAAACTCCCCTGATGCGCACGGTACCCATCAACGAGAGCCTTGACGAAGACAGTAGCATCACGCCTTTCGATGATATTATGAAAACTATTGATGAACAAAAAACAGTTTCCGTAATGGAATGCATCTGCCGGAAATCGCAGCGAATGATTGATCAGGGATGTAACAAGCCGATGGAAGCCTGCTTTCAATTCGGTTCACAAGCTGATTACTTCGTACAGAATGGTATAGGACGGTATGTGACACCTGACCAGGCAAAGGCTATGGTTAAAAAGATCCTGAGTGAGGCGCCCCTTGTGATTCAGATGGCCAATACGCAAAAAGGGGGAGGGTTCTGTATGTGCTGCGGAGATTGCTGCGGGATGCTGCGCTCCCTTAAAATGCAGCCGAATCCGGCCGAAATGGCAAAAAGTAATTATCAGGCGGTCATTAACAGTGATGAATGCAACGGATGCGAGATCTGCATCGACTGCTGCCAGATGGAGGCCATCTCGGTTCGCGACGGCGTAGCCGTTATCGATTATAACCGCTGCATCGGATGCGGTAATTGCGTAATGGCCTGTCCAATTCCTGAAGCTCTGCACCTTGAAAAGAAGCAAGCGGAACGTATGTACACACCTCCTGAAAACTTCGCAAAAACGTATATGGAAATAGCCAGGGAACGGGGGAAGCTATAAACAGCATCAAACATAGGGATAAAATGGAACGGTTCTACATAATTGAAATAGACTTGCGTTAAATGAATAAGAACCGTTTCTTTAATTTTTTATTAAAGAAATAATGACCAACAAATTTACTATAACATCAAGGAGGCTTTATGAAAAAGATAACTTTAGTCTTTATGTTGTTGGCATTGGTAGCTTGCACTGGCGGCAAAAGTAATATTTTACCACCTGAAGGAGAACAGATTTCAGAAGTATCAGACACACGTCAATGTACATTCATTAAAAACGCATTTGCAAAAGGAATGGCGGGTCTCAATCTGACGCGTAATATCCAACTGAATACCTATAATGCGGGAGGCGATGCATATAAGATTGTGTCTGTCAGTAATGAAAGAAAGGGTACTGTGGATATTACGGTTGCGAAATTCCAAGTCTGGAAATGCAAGCGAGAGTAAAAACGGCTTTGTTATCTTCGGCAGAACCTTCCCCTTGCTGATACACCCAATCATTCTGGATAAGCAGAAGAGAGAGGGGGACATGCATTGGATGGCCATAAAAAAAGCCGTCTAAAAGACGGCTTTTTCATGTCCCTTTCGGATGACGTTTTTTTACGCCAGAGATTTCTTCATGGCAGTCAGATTCATAAAATGTTTTCTTTCTTCTTCGATAATCTTTTCGATTGACTCGTGCTGAGCCGCCGGCACCAGCCTTTTGATTTCGTGATAGTAGAGGATGGAATCCAGTTCCCTTTGAATAGCGAACTCAAGGGCTGCTTTTGTGTCCGTCACTTTAGCCAGCTGCTGATCCATAATTTCTTTGGTGAAGATCAAATTATTGTCTACATAGGATCTTATATAAGCGCTGAATTCGCCTTCATAACTTTCCGGCAGATTGGATTTTTCCATCCCCGCAAAAAGTTTTTCAAAAGTTTTCTTATGGGCAACTTCCGCCTGTGCCAGCCCGGCAAAAAGTTTTTTCGCGTCATCCTGTTTGGCGATCTGTTCGGCAAATTTATAAAAGTTCACTCCGTTTTCTTCAATTCTGATTGCTACTTCCATGATATCGCTTGCTGTAAAAACGCTCATTTTCGATGCCTCCTGTTATTGAAATAATCTGGCGTGAATTGAACATATTTTCTTTTTTAATGCAACAAAATTCAAATCGTTAAAACTACTTCTTTTTTCTAAAAAAATCATAAAAATTGACCCCGTCACCATGAATCCCGGAGCACCGTATGCCTCTCCTTTAAGAAGAAGCTTTATTTTTCACCTTGATCAACACCCGGGCCTTCGGGGCTTGCCCTTCCGGAAAAGAAACGCCGGCGGGAAGAATGATTTTCGTATCCAGCGTCGTCGTGAATAATATTTTCTGAAGATCAATCGGCTCCGTTTCGACTTTCATCTGCTCCGGTTTCGCCTGAGCGCTGATCAAAACCCGAACCTTGGAAGGCGTGACGCTTATTTTCTGCAGCTTCAGATTCGCCGGCAGGGCGTTCTTTGTCTGAATATTCACCGGAAATGTCCAGTAAATCGATTTTGAGCCGTAAATCTGGATTTTGGACGGTTCAATATCGGCGACCTTTAGATTGGACGGACTGTTAATCATGTCCGCCGTCAGGTTAAACTCTCTTTTTTTATCCACGACCGCCGACAGATCCAGAGAAAGCTTCAGCGTCTTTTCATCCAGCAGGCGAAAGGCCTGTTCAGGCCCCTGAAGAACAACCTTTGTTTCTGTGATCTGCGGTTCATCCATCCGCCAGTTTTGCGGAACATTTTTATACTCAATGGGAACGGTAAAATCGCGGCGGACGATATCCCGCTGGTATCCGAAAGCCACCCATAAAAGACAGGCCATAACAATGGCGATAAATTTTTCCAGTGTGTTTTGTTTGAGCCAGTTCAAGGCGGGATGCGAATTTTTACTCGGCGTGTTGCGAATGTAAAATTGTTCCAGTGTTTCGTGCAGAGATGCAGCGCTGGGAACCGGGGTAAGATTTTCCTGATAGGCCAGAGAAATTGTTCCCCGTTCTTCGGACACCACAATGCACATCGCGTCGCATCGCTCCGCGAGACCCAGCGCCGCCGTGTGGCGCAGGCCGATATTGCCATGCCGCGAGGTATTCATCGACAGCGGCAGATGACATCCGAATTTCCTCACCCGGCTTCCTTCCAAAATCACCGCTCCGTCATGGCCGATCGAATGAGGATCGAAAAGGCTTTCCAGCAGGGGTTCGCTGACCATGCCATCCAATTCTGTTCCTCCGTTGATGTGCCGATCCAGCGGATCAATACCCTGGATAACCATCAGGGCGCCGACGCGTTTTTTGGCCAGGTTGGCCGCGGTTTGCGAAATAATTTCCGCGGTGGACATCAGTCCGGACAGTGATGAAAATTTCTTGCCGATATTGCCCAGGACGGCAAGCCTTTCAAAAAAACCGCGTAGATCTTCCTGAAAGATGACCACTAAAACAAAGAGTGAAATGGCAAAAAAGCTCTGTAGCACGATGGTGGTGAGATAAAGCTGAAAGAAGCGCGCGGCAACATAAATGCCGCCCAGCAAAATGATGCCGATGAGCACGAAGCGGGAAGCTCTCGCTTTAAACCAGGTCAACAGGGCGAAAATCATCAAAGCAATGATGATGACATCCAGAACATCCTGAATGCGGATGTTTTTAAAAACAGTTAAAGTGAAATCCATCAATGCCATAAATTTTTCCGATACGCCAAAATTTAAAATAATTTGGCAACTTATATAAAAATAATTGAACCGGTGTCAAGAACGATTAATAATCTTATATTGACATTTGTCATCATTATCACTTATTTCTGTTTCATGAAAAAAATATCCCGTAAAAAATGTGATCCTGCAGATGATTTATTGTCAAAAAACAAACCTCTCCGCGAAAATGTCTGGTGTGCAAAACATGGCTATTTTATTGATCTGGATGCCTGCCGCGCCCGTTCCCTGCAACAAAAACACTGCCGCCAATGCTATGCTTCATTAATACAAACATCCCTTCCTTTCTAGATTTAGAGGCAACCGGCATGAATCTGTAAAAACAAAAAACTGTTGACATATAATTTTACTGTTGCTATACGACTCCCAAAGTTGAAGGAACTTTGCAAAAACAATGATTAAAACATTCAATCTTAATAACTGGTGGTGGTGGAACCTCAAAGGGAGGGATTTCCGCCGCTGATCCTTTTTAATTAAAGTCAAAGCCGTGGAGAGCCTCCGGGACCTTCACGGCTTTTTTGT
>ERZ1649853.1107-NODE-1107-length-10734-cov-6.907014_pt1 | contig 10734 bp, 8 predicted proteins | sample MGYA00575353_ERZ1649853 | MGnify/ENA primary metagenome ERZ1649853 (study PRJEB40853, sample SAMN11349654) | freshwater sediment metagenome | isolation source: river sediment | host: Sediment | place: India: Okhla Barrage, New Delhi | collected 2017-02-21 ...
TGGAAAACCATATCGTCATGGCCAATTCGGCGAATCTGGCCGGCCACATCCATGTCGAGGATTACGCCATCATCGGCGGCCTCACCGGAATCCGACAGTTCACACGGATCGGAGCCCATTGCATCGTGGGCGGCGCTTCGGCGGTGGCCAAGGACATCCCCCCCTACGTGATGGCTTCCGGCAATTTCGCCAGACTCTTCGGTCTGAACATCGTCGGCCTGAAACGGCGGGCGTTTGCCGAGGAGACGATCGCGGCCCTCAAAGAGGCCTACCGAATCGTTTTCCGTTCCAAGCTGCTCCTCTCCACGGCCCTCCGAAAGGTCGAAGAGGAGGTGGAAGACCTGCCCGAGGTCAGACGATTCCTCGATTTCATCCGAAAATCCGAAAGGGGAATCTGCCGGTAGACAGGTTATGAAACAGATCCGAATCGGCGTCGTGGGAACCGGCCATCTGGGTAGCTACCATATCCAGAAGTACCTGAAAATGCCGGAATGTCGGGTGGTCGGCGTCGCCGACCTCTCGGAGGAGAACGCCCGGAAGGCCGCCGCCGGCCGCAATTTCGAGATTCTGACGGACTGCCGAGGACTTCTGGGAAAGGTGGACGCCGTCTCGATTGCCGTGCCGACCGGTGCGCACCACGAGGTGGCCGCAATCTTTCTAAAAGCGGGAATCGATGTCCTGCTGGAAAAACCGATTGCAACGACGCTCGCCGAGGCGGAAGAACTGATCGAGTTGGCCGACGCGAAAAAGCTGGTTTTTCAGATCGGCTTCGTCGAACGGTTCAATCCGGCCGTCACGGCGCTCCGGTCCGTCATGGGGCGTCCGCTGTTCATTGAATCACACCGCCTTCACCCCTTTTTCGAACGCGGGACCGACGTGGATGTCATCCTCGATCTTATGGTTCATGACCTCGACATCATTCTGCATTTTGTTAAATCACCGGTGGAGACCGTGGATGCCGTCGGGGTTTCGGTTCTCTCGGACAAGGTGGATATCGCCAATGCGCGGCTGACCTTCGCCGGCGGGTGCGTGGCAAACATTACGGCAAGCCGGGTCACGGGAAAGGTCATGCAGAAGATCCGGTTCTTCGGCGTTGACGGGTATCATGCGGTGGATTTCAAAAAACGGGCGCTCGTCTCGTTGAATCGGCGAAACGGCGCCGGCGGACAGATCGAGATCGCAGAGAATCCCGTCGAAGTCATACCAGCGGACCCGCTCGAGGAGGAGATCCGGTCGTTCGTCCGGGCCGTGGCCGACCGGACGCCGCCGGCGGTGCCGGGTCGGGACGGCCGGGACGCGCTGGAGCTGGCCCTCCGCATCAACGACGCGATCCTTCGGAACCGAGAACGGGCCCCCTTCCTGACCGACGCAATCCCCTGCGGGACGGTCGGCAAAGGACGGAGCCAGCCGTGACGGCGCGGAGAGTCATGATTGTGGCGGGAGAGGCCTCCGGCGACCTTCATGGCGGGAACCTCGTCCGGGCGATGCGTCGGATCGATCCGGACATCCGCTTCACCGGCGTCGGCGGCAAACAGATGCAGCGGGCGGGGGTCGAACTCCTCGCCGACGCCGCCGACATGGCCGTCGTGGGCCTCACGGAAGTGGTTTTCAGGCTCAGGATGATCCTCGGGGTATTGCGCCGCCTGAAGGCCTTGCTGAAGAGGGATCCGCCTGATCTCGTCATCCTGATCGACTACCCGGATTTCAACCTCCCGCTGGCCCGCACAGCCAAGAAATGCGGCGTCAAGGTGCTCTATTACATCAGCCCCCAGGTTTGGGCCTGGCGGAAGGGCAGGGTAAAAACGATTCGGGAGACCGTGGATCGGATGGTGGTGATTCTTCCGTTCGAGGAAAAATTCTACCGGGACGCCGGGATCGATGTCACCTTTGTCGGCCATCCGCTGTTGGATGAGGTGCGGAAGAAATATGAGCGGCCGGAGGCGCTGAAGCGTTTCGGCCTTCGGGAAGAGGCCGTCACGATCGCCGTTCTCCCGGGAAGCCGCCGGACCGAGGTGGCCGCCCTGCTGCCGGAAATGCTGCGGGCCTGCCGGATCCTGACGGAGAGGGTTTCCCCGATCCAGTTCATCCTGCCGATCGCGGGGACGCTCGATCCCGCCTTCGTCCGGGATATCCTGCGGCCGTTTCCGATCCGGGTCAACGTCGTTCCCGATGAAATTTACGACGTCATCGCCGTGGCGGACGCGGCGATGGTTGCCTCGGGGACGGCCACGCTGGAAACGGCGCTTCTGGAAACGCCGATGGTTGTGCTGTACAAGATCTCCGGCATCTCCTACGCCGTCGGCCGGCGGGTGATCCGTGTGGATCACATCAGTCTGGTGAATCTCATCGCCGGACGAACCGTCGTTCCGGAGCTGATCCAGGCGGAGGCCAACCCGGAGCGGATCGCGGCGGAAGTGGGTCAGATCGTCACCCGGAGAGAAAAGGCCCGTGAAATGAGGGCCGCCCTCGCCGAAATCCGGGAGAAATTGGGGACGCCGGGGGCGTCGCAACGGACGGCGCAGATCGCCTGCGGCATGCTGTAACGGAGAATCCGGTGGATATTTTTAAAAGACTGCTTCAGTTGGCAAAACCGCATACGCTCCGATTTTTAGCCGCCATGGCCTGCATGCTCGTCGTCGGCGTGACGACCTCCGCGCTTGCCTTCCTGGTCAAACCGGCCCTCGACGAGATTTTTCTGAAGCGCAACGCCGACATGCTGAAGCTGATCCCGCTCGCCGTGATCGGGATCTACCTCGTGAAAGGGACATGCAACTACTTCCAGACGGTCCTGATGAACTTTATCGGCCAGAGGATCGTCGCCGACCTGCGGGCGGAACTCTACCGAAAAATCCAGATCCAGTCCCTCGCCTTTTTCACCAAACATCCGACCGGCGTCCTCATGTCCCGAATCACCAACGACGTCGGGTACATCCAGGGCGCCGTTTCGGAAGCGGTCACCGCGCTGCTGAAGGATTCTTTCACATTGCTGTGCCTGGTCATTGTCATCTTCTATCGGGACTGGCAGCTGGCCATCGTTGCGATGTTCGTCTTTCCGCTGGCCGTCTACCCCATCGCCAAGTTCGGCCAGAAAATGAGGCAGATCGCCACCCGGGCGCAGGTCACACTGGGAAGCCTCACCTCGCTGCTCCAGGAGACCATCTCCGGAACGCGAATCGTCAAGGCGTTCGGCATGGAGGCGCATGAAAACAAACGGTTCAGTGTCGAGAACGAGCGCCTTTTCCGCCTCTCCCTGAAATCGATCTCGATCAACGCCGTCTCCAGCCCCTTCATGGAATTTCTCGGAGGTCTCGGCATCTCGGCGATCATTTTCTATGGCGGCTATCAGGTCATCCACGGCCAGTCGACGCCAGGAACCTTTTTCTCCTTTCTGACGGCTCTCATCATGCTCTATGAACCGGTGAAACGCCTGACGAATGTGAACAACACGATTCAGCAGGGCATTGCCGGCGCCGAACGGGTATTCAGCATCATGGATCTGGTGCCGGAGATCCGGAACCGTCCCGACGCCGTTCCCCTTCCCCGGATCTCCCGGGAAATCGAAATCCGAAATGTGACCTTCCGCTATGAAGAGACGCCCGTGCTGAAGAACATCAACCTTCGGATCTGGACCGGCGAGGCGGTGGCCTTTGTCGGGATGAGCGGCGGCGGGAAAACAACGCTCGTGAACCTGATCCCGCGATTCTACGATGTAACGGACGGAATGATCCTGATCGACGGGCAGGACATCCGCAACGTCACCGTCGAGTCGCTCCGCGGACAGATCGCGATCGTGACCCAGCAAACCATTCTCTTCAACGACACGGTCCGAAACAATATCGCCTACGGCGACATCTCGAAAACGGAGGATCAGATCGTCGAGGCCGCAAAGGCGGCCCACGCCCACGACTTCATCCTGCGGCTGCCGAAGGGCTATGAAACCGTCATCGGAGAGCAGGGAACGAAGCTCTCCGGAGGCGAGCGCCAGCGGATTTCGATCGCCCGCGCCCTGCTCAAGAACGCGCCGATCCTGATCCTCGACGAAGCCACCTCTTCTCTCGACTCGGAGGCGGAGATCGAGGTCCAGGATGCGCTGGAAAACCTCATGAAGGGCCGCACCACGCTGGTGATCGCCCACCGGCTTTCGACCATCCGGAACGCGGACCGGATCATCGTCCTGGTGAACGGGGAGATCCGGGAAGAGGGAACGCATGAAACGCTGCTTTCCAGACATGGAGAGTATTCACGCCTCTACAACATGCAGTTCATGGAAAACGGTCGCAACGCAGAAAAGGGAGGGAACGGCAACGGGTAACTTTCAAGATACCGGGGAAGGCTTGTCCCCGTGCGTCACGGATTGAAGGATGGACTCCCTTGAAATCGCTTGCGGCCGGGATTCAGGAGATCTGGAACGAAGAAAGACCCGGGAACCGGACCACCGTTTCGCGTGCGCTGCTGCGCGCACTCTCCATCCCGTACGGCACCGTCGTCCTTTTGAGAAACCGTCTCTATGACCTGGGAATTCTCCGGCAGCGGAGGCTCGCATGTCCCGTGGTCAGCGTAGGAAACCTCACCGTAGGCGGAACCGGGAAGACCCCCACCGTCGTTCTGATCGCCTCTCTGCTGAAGAGACATGGCCGTCGGCCGGCCGTCTTGAGCCGAGGCTACGGCGGCCGTGCCAAGGCCTCCGTGAATGTCGTCTCCGACGGGAACCGTCTGCTGCTGGGATGGCAAGAGGCGGGAGATGAACCGGTCCTGATCGCCGGCGCCCTTCCGGGAATCCCCGTTCTGACGGGACCGAAACGGTTTCTCGCCGGGAAGACCGCCGTCGAGCGTTTCGGCGCCGACAGCCTGATCCTCGATGACGGCTATCAGCACCGGTCGCTTTTCCGAAACCTCGATATCCTGCTGATCGATGCGGCACGCCCTTTCGGGAACGGCTGTCTCCTTCCCCGGGGGCCCCTTCGGGAACCGCCGGCGGAACTGCGGCGCGCCCACATCCTTTTGCGGACGGGTAATACGGACGAGGTAACGCCGCTGCCGGAAACGGATTCACTCCCCGCCTTCCGCGGAATCCGCCGACCGCTGGAACTCATCCAAACGGGAACCGGAAGAGCCGATTCCCTCTCAACGCTCCGGGGCCGGAAGATATGCGCCTTCGCAGGGATCGGCTCCCCGGAAGGATTCCGACAGGACCTGACGGCACTCGGCGCCGATATCGTCTCTTTCCGGGCCTTTCCCGACCATCATCCCTACAGCCTGTCGGACATGGAAGCCCTCCGGCGCACCGCGGAGCAAAGCGGCGCTTCGCTGATCGTCACCACCGAGAAGGACGGCATCCGTCTTGAGGGGTTTACCGATTTCAGGGCAGGGATTTCCCTGCTTCGGATCGGGATGGAGATCACGCCTGCCGAACCGTTCGAGAAATGGCTTTTTTCGAGAATCGATGCTTAGAAAACGGGGGAAAAGCGGAAGAATGTTTCGATGGGAGAAAAGATGCGGTTAAAGGTGAGAGGGGGGAAAAGACTCCCCCGTCAGGGGATTGAACGGTTGCTGATCCGGGGAACGAACTGGATCGGAGATGTCGTCATGACGCTCCCTGCCGTCGGCGCGATCCGGAAGACCTGGCCCCGGGCGCGGATCTCCGTTCTCGCGAAGCCCTGGGTGGCCGAACTCTATCGTCTTTGTCCGGATGTGGACGAGGTCGTTCCCTTTCAGGAACCGGGACGTCATGCAGGCGTCGCCGGAAAGATCCGGTTGGCCGGAGAGCTGCGGGATCTTGACTTCGATTGCGCAATCCTGCTCCAGAACGCCATTGAGGCGGCGATCCTTGCGAAAATGGCAGGCATTCCGCTCCGCGCCGGGTACAACTCCGACGGCCGGGGTTGGCTGTTGACCCATTCGGTCCGACGGACGAAAGAGATCCGCCGGGTTCACCAGATCGACTATTACGCCGAAATGGTCCGGGCCCTCGGCTGCGAGCCCTCGGGACGCGAGGTGTGCCTCCGCCCCGGCAGGGAGTATGACGATCTGGCGGAAAGACTGTTCGCCGATTTTGGCATCTCTCGAAACCGGCCGTTGATCGGGATTGCCCCGGGCGCCGCGTACGGACCGGCAAAGAGATGGTTCCCGGATCGGTTCGCTGCGGTCGCCGACCGACTGAAGGTCGAATTCGAAGCGCAGGTGATTCTGCTCGGAAGCGAGGGCGACCGGGATAATGCAACCGAAGTCCAAAAAAACGCGACGGAACGGCTCGTCGATGTTGCCGGGCAAACAAACCTGAGAGAGGCGATCACATTGATCTCCCGCTGCTCGCTTTTTCTTTCGAACGATTCCGGCCTGATGCACATTGCCGGGGCGCTGGGGATCCCGACGATCGCCGTTTTCGGCTCAACCAACCCCTTGACGACATCGCCTGTGGGGGAAAAGAGCGTCGTGATCCGTCATCCGGTCCCATGCGCCCCCTGCCTGAAACCGGTGTGCCCGACGGATTTTCGCTGCATGGAGCTGATCGGCGCAGAGGAGGTGTACGAGACCGCAAAAAGGCTTTTGCAGGAAGGGCGGCAGACGCAAAAGAATGCATTGCAGACGGCGGTTTTTATCGACCGCGACGGGACCCTTAACGAGGAGGTGGCGTATCTCAACCGGCTGGATCAGGTTCGTTTGCTCCCCGGCGCCGCCGGGGCGATCCGTCGGATCAACGAAAGCGGCATGAAGGCCGTTGTGATCACGAATCAGTCCGGGGTTGCCCGCGGTTTTTTCGACGAGACCTTTGTCGAGAAAACCCATGCCTATTTTCGGGATATCCTTCGTGTGGAAGGGGCGACCATCGACGCTTTCTATTTCTGCCCCCACCACCCGACGGAAGGGAAAGGGATATACCTGCAAGCCTGCGGGTGCCGGAAGCCGGCGCCGGGAATGCTTTTGAAGGCGGCGGAAGAGCTCGGGATCGATCTTCGACGCTCCTATCTGATCGGGGATGCGCTGACGGATATCGAGGCGGGCCACAGGGCGGGGGTCAAGGGGATCCTCGTCCGGACGGGCTGCGGGGAAGAATCCGTCGCGGCGCTTGCCGCCGATCCGGAACCGGGAGTCGGCGCAACCTCCCGGCCCCTTTATATCGCGGCGGACCTGCGGGAAGCCGTGGCCTGGATCATGGAAGACCGGGAGGAAAAGGGACGGTGAACATTCTGATCGTCAAACTGAGCGCGATCGGCGACGTCATCCATACCCTGCCCTCTCTCTCCGCCCTCCGGAGCTGCTTCCCCGGGGCAAACATCACCTGGGTCGTTGAGGAGGCGGCCTCCGACATCCTGTTGGATCATCCGGATCTGGACCGGGTCATCGTATCCGGACGGAAGCGCTGGCTTACTGAAATTAGGCGCGGGAGAATTGGCGGTCCCCTCCGGGAGATCCGATCCTTCCTCGGCGACCTCCGGGACCGGAGGTACGACCTCGTCATCGATTTTCACGGCCTGCTGAAAAGCGCGCTGATCGTGCTGATCAGCGGCGGAAAGCGGAAGCTCGGATATGACAGCCTCCAGGAACTCAGCGGCCTTTTCTACAACGAAAAAATCCCCGAAGAGATGGGAAAGCACGCTGTGGAACGCTACCTCGATTTTGTCCGCCATGTAGCCGAGGGAAAGGGGCAGGCCTGCATTCCAAAAATACCGACATTCACGGTCGCGATCGGGGAACGGGAAGAGCGGCATGTAGCAGAGCTGCTGAAAGAGGCCTCTGCGATTCCGACAACTTCCACGAAGGATGATTGGAATGCGGATTCAGGCGGGATGAAAAAGGAGGGCGGGCGTTTTGTGGCCGTCAATCCGGTCGCCCTGTGGGAGACCAAGCTTTGGGAGGACGAAAAGCTTGCGGAACTCTGCGACCGGATACGGGAGGAACTTCGGATCGGTGTGGTTTTCACCGGGAAGGAATCCGCTCCGCTCGAACGGATTTGCAGCAAGATGCAAACCAGGGCCGTCAATCTCGGCGGCCGGACGACACTCCGGGAGCTTGCCTGCCTTTACCGGCATGCGGCATTGCTGGTTACGACGGATTCCGGCCCGATGCACCTCGCGGCCGCAGTGAACACCCCGGTTGTTTCGCTGTTCGGGCCGACCGATCCCCTTCGAACGGGGCCCTACGGGCCCGGCCACCGGGTCGTCCGGAAAGATCTCTCCTGCATGCCCTGTTTCCGGAAACGATGTGAAACCAAAAGATGCATGAAGGAAATCGGCGTGGATGAGGTTTTGATGCATGTCAGGGAACTGTTGAGCCCTGCCGGAAATCCAAAAGGAGCAATTCATGGGAATACGTAAGGAGCTGCTGGAGATCTTGGTCTGCCCCCAGTGCAAAGGGAAACTGAGACTGACCCCGACGGAAGACGGCCTGATCTGCGATAAGTGTCGTCTGTTTTATGAAATTCGCGACGAAATCCCGATCATGCTGATCGATGAGGCGAAGCCGCTCGACGGGTGAGAAGGCGGATCGTCAATCGGCAAGAGCCTCCCGCAGGACCGCCTGCACTTTTTCAACGGTCAGATCATCCATGCAGCGGCTCACCCCGCTTCCGTCACATCCTTTTAGACCGCAGGGTGCGCAAGCCATGCCGCAAACGGCAACGCGATGATCCTTCCCGGGGGGCGCCCAGTATCGCCAGTTGGAGGGGCCGTAGAGGGTGACCGTCGGCGTTCCGACGGCGGCGGCAATGTGAGGCGCAGCGCTGTCGACGCCGATGTGAAGACGGCCTTTCTCCAGAACCCCGGCGAGCTCGGCAAGGGTGGTCCTGCCCGCCAGATTGAACACCTTTCCGCCGCAGCCCCTCGTTAATTCACCGGTCCTGGCCCTTTCCGACGGCGAGCCGACGATCACGGCTGCAACCCCGAGCTCTCGCCAAAGCCAGTCGATGACCCGAACCCATTTCTCCGGACTCCACTCCTTGTAGGACCAACGGGAGAATGGGTTCACCGTAACCCATGGGAATCGAGACCTCGTCGGGAAAGGGGCAACTCCCTGCCCCACCGCCTTTTCCACTGCCGGATGGACACCGGCCTCGCGTAAAATCTTCGCGGCGCGCAGACGAACCTGCTCCGATAAATGAAGCTCCGGCACGGTCGATCCGGTTTCGATCGCGAAGGCCCTCAGCATGGACATGGAAGGACCGGCAGCCCGCTCCCCGGGCTCGCCGTCGGATAAAGGCGTCAGGTGCGTGAACATGCGGTTCCGTATCCAGGAAAGGCCGGGATAATATTGGGCGACCCGGATCGGCGCCCCCGTCAGGCGGGCCGTATATCCGCCCCGTTCGTCTCCCCTCAGATCGAAGACGAGATCGAACCGTTTGCGACGGAGCTCCCGTATGAGGCCCAGCGAGACTGAAAGAGTTCTGAAACTCCCCTTCTCTCCATTTTTGACCTCGAAGATCTCCGGCGGCAAGATGTCCGCGGCAAGAAGTTCCCCGTTTCCCTCACGGAGCAGCATGGAGACGGCCGCATCCGGATAGGCTTCCCGGACGGCCCGGAGGGCGGGAAGCGACCAGACGACATCGCCGATGTCTCCCAGTTGAATGATCAGGATCCTCTCGATCCGGGAGGGTTTATCGAAATGTTCGGCGATCTTCATGGAATCCTTTCAAAATCAGCCCTTCCGGAACCGCCGGGAATCGTAATCGGGGAGTTCACCACCGGCGTCAGCGTCGGGACCGCGTCTCATCGGCCCCGTCGGTCTGCGATCTTGCGCACATGGACCGTCAGCATCGCAAAGCCGATGAAACAAACCGTCAAGAGGATCAGGACGGCCGGAAGTCCGAAGAAACGCGCAATCAGAACGCCCACCCCAATGGCCAACTGCGCGGTCGCGTAAGCCGCAGAGATCTTCCAGTGGGCAATGCCGAACTCATTGGCCAGCAACTGGTACAGGTGGCGGCGGTGGGACTGGGTCAGATTCTCGTGATCCCGCAAACGGACCGCCATGGTGGTCAATTCGTCCGCATAAAAAGGGAACAGCAGCGCGGCAAAGCAGACCATCTCCAGATAATCGCGGGAAAGCGACACGACCAGGCAGGCGAAGACGAACCCCAGCAGAATGCTGCCGACATCCCCCATGAAAACCCTGGCCCGGGGCATATTGAAGGGAAGATAGCCAAGACAGGCCAGCGATACGCAGATCGCAAGCAGCGACAGGGGGGTCTGGAAGGAATCAGGAGCCGCACGATACAGAGAACATACACCCAGCAGGCCGAAGCCGATCACGCCGCTGAGACCGGCGATGCCGTCGATCCCATCCATGAAATTGTAGAAATTGGCCGTCCCGATGATGAAGAGGAAGATCGCCGCCAGCACCAGCAGGAACAAAAACGGGTATCCTCCGAGCGCAGACTGGGAAAAATGGGCGCTCAGACGGGGCAACAACGGAAAAAGCAGGATGAGGGTCGAGAGGATCTGGACGACGAGCCGAAACCTGACCGAGACCCGGAAATAATCGGAATAGCCGCTGATCGCGGAGATCAGGATCGCCGCAAACAGAAAGGTGGTCGGGATTCTCAAAGTCAGGCCCGCGAAGACAAAGGCCGCCAGGATGCCGACGCCGGCGCCGCGGGGCGTCGGAACGATGTGGGAGCTGCGTTGGTTCGGGACATCCAGCAGCCGTTCACGGAAGGCCGTGCCGGCGATGAGCCAGGCGCCCAGCGCTCCCAGAAACGGGCACCCCAGGAAAAGCAGGATCGTCCGGTAGTGGGCGACC
>ERZ1649853.1108-NODE-1108-length-10722-cov-6.328865_pt1 | contig 10722 bp, 9 predicted proteins | sample MGYA00575353_ERZ1649853 | MGnify/ENA primary metagenome ERZ1649853 (study PRJEB40853, sample SAMN11349654) | freshwater sediment metagenome | isolation source: river sediment | host: Sediment | place: India: Okhla Barrage, New Delhi | collected 2017-02-21 ...
AGACAGTTTTCTCCAGGTGCGATGGCATGCCGCCCTGGGAGTTGACCGTGATTTGCTGGCTCTGCGTTTTCTCCAGGTGCGATGGCATGCCGCCCTGCGGGCGCCCCCCGGGTCAGCCGGGTACGGGCTGTGGTGAAGAGGTCATGGAAATGCTCTCTGCGCGAGGTGGGTCATGATCTATGAAGGCGTTCTGGCAAAGGTTTACCTCGGCGCCGTGCTGCCCGTGCTGGAGGTCCTGTCCGGGGAAGACCCCGCGGCCTCGTCGTATGCGGGGCAATGGACGGGCAGGATCCGGTTTGCCGTCGGGCTCTCGGGGCCGCGATGCGACGTGGTCTTCAGGGACTCCCGGGTGAAGGTCGAACCCGGGGCACGGGGGCCCTCCGACATCTACCTCTTCTTCCCCACGGCGGCCATGCTGAACGCCCTGTTCTCCGGCAGGGGACCGGGCTTCCCGATACCCCTGAAGGGATTCACCCGGCTCAAGGGCCTGCTGGTGTTCTCCCGCCTGGCAAAGCACATGGAGACCGTGCTCAACACGGACGCGGCTCCGGAAAAGCTCAGGGCGCGACTGACCCTGGACATCCTGGCGCGGGCCCTGGCCATCATCTCCCGGAACGACCCCGAAATGCGGCTCCTTGCGGAGAAGGTCCACGGCACGGTTCGGCTCGGGATCAAGGACGGCCACGCGGTGCAGGTGGATTTCACGGGGGGCGAACCGAAAAGCGTCACCGGGGCAGGCCCCTCTCCCGACCTGCTCCTCCAGTTCGCCACCGACGACCTGTTCCTGCAGGTGTCGCAGGACAAGGTGGACGTCATGGCCCAGGCATGTCTTTTGAACGTCGTTTTCCAGGGGGACCTCCACCTGGGCCAGGTCGTGAACATCTTCCTGGACAGGGTAAGCGAGTACCTCCCCCCGAAGGAGGTGGCGGCATGAGCCCTTCGTTCACGAAATCGCACGAGCTGTTTGCCCGTGCCGCCCGCGTCATGCCCCAGGGCATCTACGGCCACTTCACCCCGGTCTTCACCGTCCCGGGATCCTACCCGTACTTCATGGAGCGGGCCAGGGGGTCGCACTTCTGGGACGTGGACGGCAACGAGTACATCGACTACCTGTGCGCATACGGCCCCATGATCCTCGGCTACGCCAACGACAAGGTGGACGAGGCCTACCGGAGGCAGGCGGGCCTCGGCTCCTGCTGCTCCATCGCGACCAGGCTGTCCGTGGACCTGGCGGAGCGGGTGACCTCCACCATCGACGGGGCCGACTGGGTCATGTTCGCCAAGAACGGCGCCGACGTGACGTCCATGGCCCTCATGCTCGCCCGCGGCTACCGGAAAAGGGCGAAGATCGTCCTTGCCGAGGAAGGGTACCACGGCACCCAGGCCTGGGCAGGCACCAGCACGGTGGGCATAACCCCTGCCGACCGGGCCGACATTCTCATGGTGCCCTGGGGCGACCTGGACGCCCTCAGGGAGACCGTCGCCGCCTGGAAGGGCCAGATCGCGGGGGCGATGTTCACCCCCTATCACCACCCCGTCTTTGCCGACCAGAAGCTGCCCGGGCCCTCTTTCTGGGCAGAGGTGAGAAAGCTCTGCGACGAGAACGGCATCGTCCTCATCATCGACGATGTCAGGGCAGGGTGGCGCCTCGACCTCAAGGGGTCGGCCCACCACTTCGGCTTCAGGCCCGACATGGCCTGCTACAGCAAGGGCATGGCCAACGGCTATGCCATCTCCATGCTCGTGGGGGCCGAAAAGCTCAGGGTAACCGCATCCAAGGCCTACATGACCGGCTCTTTCTGGATGAACGCCCCGGAGATGGCGGTCGCCCTGGTGTGCCTCGACGAGATGGAGAGAATGAACGTGGCCGGGGTGGTCAGGGAACTGGGCGAGGCACTCACCAGGGGCCTTCGCGAGCTGTCCGAAGCCCATGGCCTGAAGGTGTCCATCACCGGGCCTGCGGCCCTCCCCTTCATGAAGTTTGCCAACGAAACCAACTTCCTTCGCTCACAGCTCTTCTGCGGGGAGTGTGCCGGGCGGGGCGTTTTCTTCCACCCGCACCACAACTGGTTCCTCTCCGCCGCCCACACGAAAGAGGACATCGCCAAAACCCTCGAAGCGGCGGATGCCGGCTTCAGGGCCGTCAAGGAGCGTTTCGGGGACTGACGCCCCCGGGGGAACAGGCGCCTGCCCCCGGCCGGATGAAGCGCCCGGCCGGGAGGTAGGCGGCGTTTTCCTCACGCCTTTAAGGACTTGATGAGCTTCATGCAGGCGTCCCTGTCCATGAGCTTCGGGACGGGGTACATGGGGTTGCACTCCATGAGCGCACGCTCCGCGATGGTGGGGATGTCCTGGTCCTTGATGCAGTCGAACGTGCTCGGGATGTTCATCCTGCCGTTGAGCGCCTTCACGGCCTCGATGAACGCCCCCGCCTTCTCCGCAGGGCTCATGCCCGATTTGGCGACGCCGATGATCTCCGCGAGCTCCGCAAGGGGCTTGTGCACCGTCTCGCCGTACCACTCGAGGACGTGGGGCAGGATGACCGGCATGGCGAGCCCGTGGGGAACCCCGTACATGCCGCCGAGGTTGTGGCCGATGCCGTGGACGTACCCGACGGCGCCGCGGGTGAAGGCGAACCCGGCGTAGTGGGCGGCCAGGAGCATCTGCCCGCGTGCGTCGAGGTCATTGCCGTCCTTGTAGGCCTTCTCCACGTAGGTGTAGATCATCCGCACCGCCAGGAGGGCCTTCTTGAGGGTCTCCGCGTTGCCGTAGAACCTGTTGATGTACGACTCCACCGCGTGGGTGAAGGCGTCCATGCCGGTGGTGGCGGTGATGTGCGGCGGGAGGCCGACGGTGAGCACGGGGTCGAGCACCGCGTACCGCGGGCGGATGGCGGGGTCGGTGATGGGGTACTTCTCGTGCGTCTCCGGGTTCGACACCACCGCGGCGATGGTGGTCTCCGAGCCCGTGCCGGCGGTCGTGGGGACCGCGAAGATGATCGGGGGGAGCAGCGAGCCCATCTTCAGCGAGGGGAGGATCACCTTGAACAGGCCCCTCATGCTGGCGACGGGGCGGCTCGGGCGGGCGACCCGGGCGGCCGTGGCCTTGGCGCAGTCCATGGGGGACCCCCCGCCGAAGGCGATGATGGCCTGGCACCTGCTGCCCTGGTACACCTTCAGCGCCGCCTCGATGTTCTCGATGGTGGGGTTGGGCTGCACCTTGTCGTAGAGGGCATACTTGATCCCCGCCGCATCGAGCGCTGCAAAAAGCGAGTCGAGGAGATGAATGCCCATGAGCACCTGGTCGGTGACGACGAGAACGCTCCCGATGCCCTTCTTTCTGATCACTTCGGGAAGCTTCTTGATGCTGTCCGCGCCCGCGATGATATCCGGCTCTATCCAGGGGAGGAAATTCATCCCGATTCCCATGACAAACTGATACGTACGGTAATAGGCCTTCTGTACAGCGAACATGGTGACCACCTCCTGTTTTTTGATTCCTCTTTTAAAAAACCCTCGCCAACAGCATTCCAGGCACGCGCACACTTTCCCCGCCCGCCCGGGCAGGCAAAACCCGCGACCGGACTTCACCGGGATGAACCTCGTCCGGTAATTTGGGGCTCATCCCCCTGCGCATCCCGCAGAATACCACAGATGCTCTTTGATGTCTTTTATTTTATCGGGGCGGTGCTCCAGTCACGCACGGGCACGGCGCTGGGGGTTGCCGCCTCCCGTGCGTTCGGGACTGAAGCGCCTCCCTGAGCATGCTCCCGGCGTTCGTGCGCCTGCCTCCCGTACATTCGGGGGAGGAGCGCACGGGAACTTGAAACGGAGAGCGTTGGATTTCCCGTCTTCGGTGCCCTTTTGGGAGGAGGAGCACTTTCCCGGCGCTTCACGAAGAATTCATAGTATCCTTGCCAATTCTTAACAGAGATCCATTACCATCTGTCCCACCAAGATAAAGGAGGACATCATGAAAGAGTGCAAACGTCTCATCAAGGGGACCCTGGCCGTGCTCATGGCGGCCGTCCTGTCCCTTCCCTTCCCGGCGGGCGTGCGCGCCGCGGGCGAGCGGCTGACCATCAAGGGCTCCACCACCGTGCTCCCCATCGCCCAGGCCGCGGCCGAGGAGTTCATGGACAAGAACCCCTCGACAGCCATTTCGGTCCAGGGCGGGGGCTCCGGCGTGGGCATCGCGTCCCTGCTGGACAGGACCACGGACATCGCCGACTCCTCCCGGAAGATAAAAAGCGAGGAGATTGCGAAGGCCGGCAAGTCCGGGGTGCGGCCCTTTGAGAACATCGTCGCCATGGACGGCATCGCCGTGGTGGTCCACCCCACGAATCCCGTGTCCAGACTCACCCGTGGTCAGATCAAGGCCGTCTACACGGGCAGGATCTCCAACTGGTCCGAGCTCGGCGGCAGAAACCTCAAGATCGTGGTGATTTCCCGCGACACCTCCAGCGGCACCTTCGAGAGCTTCGAGGAGCTCGCCCTGAACAAGGAGAAGGTTCGTCCCGACGCCCTGACGTCGGCCTCGAACGGGGCGGTGTCCCAGACCGTGGCCCAGACGCCCGGCGCCATCGGCTACCTCGGGCTCGGCTACCTGACCAGAAAGGAGAAGGCCGTGGACGTGGACGGGGTGAAGTGCACCGAGGCGAACGTGCTCGCGAAGAAGTACCCCCTCTCCCGGCCGCTCTACATGTACACGAACGGCGCCCCTCAGGGCACGGTGAAAAAGTTCCTGGACTTCGTCAGGGGCAGGGAGGGCCAGGCCCTCGTGAAGGAGGCGGGCTTCGTGCCCCTGCCCGTGAAGTAGGGGCAGTGGGCATGAAAAAAGCAGCGCCGGCCCTCCGGTGCTGCTTTCTCATTTCACATAAAAACACCCTTCAGCAGGTGAACATCCCCTTCTCGTAGATGGTCTTCGTCTCCCCGCCTTCGAGGTGCGCCGTGACCCGCTTGTCCTGGGTGTTCACGAGGTCCCAGTGCAGGGCGGAGTCGTTGAAGCCGAGCCTGGCCTTTTTCTCCTTGGTGAGCTCGGCGGCGTTGCCGTCGTAGGTGTCCGAGTAGGAGGCGCCCACGGCGATGTGGCAGTTGCCGTTCCTGCCCCCGTAGTTCTCGTCGTACAGGGTGTTGGCCATGTAGCGGTCGATCTTGGAAAAGCGCTTGTCGGTGAGGGAGAACTCGCCGATCCTGCTGGCCCCCTCGTCCATGGAGAGCTGCTTCTGGACGAACTCCCTGCCCACCTCGGCGTCGATGTCCACCGCGGAGCCGTTCCTGAACTCCAGCCTCACGCCCCGGGCGAGGTTCCCGCTCCGGTAGGAGGGCTGGTCCGCGTAGTAGATGCCGCTCGTGCCCCGCCAGTCGGGGGAGAGGAAGAGCTCGAAGCTCGGGATGTTGTGCCCGGATATGCCGATCCACTTGCGGCGCTCGCCCGGGAAGATCTCCAGGTCGATGTGCTCGGACTCCACGCGGAAGAACTTCACCTTCAGGGAGTTGAGCCATTTCTTGATGGACTGGGCGTCCTTGTGGATGTCCTTCCACAGGGAGACCGGGTCCCGGCGGCCCAGGAAGCAGGCCTTGACGATCTGGTCCGCGTAGTCCTCGGCGGTCATGCCGGCGGCCCGGGCCAGCTCCCCGGTGGGGTACATGCACAGGGTCCAGCCGAAGGCGCCCGAGGCCTCCCGGTTGTCGAGGATGTCGCTCAGGTACTTCCGGGAGACGATGGCCCGTCCGATCTTGGCCGGGTCGATGGAGCTCAGGTGGGTGATGGAGCTCGGCGCCCGCAGCGAGATGCTCCCGTTGAGCGCCCCGATGAGCTCCTGCTCGCCGGGGGTCCTGAACACGAGCTGGCTGCTGTCGGAGATCCGGTAGAAATCCTTCTCCATGCACTCCGTGATGCCCAGGCGCACGACGGTGTTGAACCCCTCTTCCAGGAGCCGGGGGTAAAGCACTTCGGCGAGCGGAAGGGCGGCGAGGTCGGACCGGATGAGCACGACGTCGCCTTTCTTGAATTTCTCCGCGCGGGCCGTCTTGAGGCCCCAGAGGAGAACGTCGGCGTATCTTTCTCGTTGCGTTTGTGTGAGCATGCCCCTCTCCTATCGGATTTCCCCGTTCATCTCACAAATGAAGGGTTTCGTAAAACAAAATTATTTCAGGTTTCCAGGCAGATCGGGATTCACCGTTTCATGAGAGGCATGCTTCACGGGCGCCCGGTGGGGTAAAGAGCGCGTGTCGAGGCCCGCGCGCCTGCGCATCGCTCTTCAGGCTGGCCGCAAAGGGGCGGGTCAGGGCTTGGCCCTGCCCTTTGCCCCAGGCGCCGGGGCCCCTTCGCCACCGGCCGCGTGGATCTTCCCGTGGGACTTCGCGAGCTCCAGGTAGGTCCGGGCGCTCTGCCGGTTCTTCTTGGACCGCTCGGGGCCGAGCTCCTTCTTCACCTCGGCGGGGGAGCCGGAGGCCAGGCAGAACGGCCGGATCACCGCCCCTTCCCTGACCACGGAGCCCGACGCGATGACCGAGCCGCTCTTGACGTGGGCGTCGTTGAGGACGACTGAGCCCATGCCGATGAGGCAGTCGTCCCCGATGGTGCAGCCGTGGAGCACGACGTTGTGGCCCACCGTGACGTAGTCGCCCACGACCAGCGGGCTGCCCTCGTCAGCGTGCAGGGTGGCGTTGTCCTGGATGTTGGTGTTCCTGCCGAGCCTGACCTTGGCGCAGTCACCCCTGATCACGACCCCGTACCATATGCTGGAACCTTCGCCGATCTCGACGTCCCCGATGATGCATGCCGTGGGCGCGATAAAGACGTTCTTGCCGATCCTGGGTGCTTTGCCTTCGTAAGGTGCGATCATGAATCCTCCTGTCGACTGTTCCTTCTCGAGAACAGGCGCCGGGGCGCCTGTCCCGGCCCCGGGTCTTCCCATGCCCTCTCGGGGCCGCTCTGGAGCCTGTTGGGTGGAAATGCGATATCCTGCTTATACCACACTCTTCCGGACCTCCAAAATATTCCCGGGGCGGAAAATGGCCGTTTCCCTTCCTGACGGGTGAAATGGTTTTTCCTGCCCCCTCAGTGATAGAGATCGCTCTGTTTTGCTCGTGCGTTTGCATCCTGGTCCGGGACGGGGCCATCCCCGGCCGCAAAGGGGACAGACCGCCCTGCCCTGCTTTTGCGTGTGCATCCAGGTCCTGAGCAGGATGATCCCGGGCCGCAGGGCATACGGACCGCCCCGTTCTGCCCAAGCGAATGCATCGGTCGAGCTGACCGGCCCCATCGATCCTGCCTGGTCAGGGGTTTGAGCGGGAGGGCCGGAAGCAGAAGCGGGCCCGGCTGAAGAACGTCCGTGTTTCGGTAAACGGCCGCCCCTTCAGGCCTTGCTCTTCTTCGCGTCCGGGAAGAACCTCCCGAAGCACTCCGGGCAGAGCCCGTGGCTGAAGGACGCGCCCGAGTGCTTCTCGAGGTACTCTTCCAGCTGGTTCCAGTAGCCCCTGTCGTCGCGGATCTTCTTGCACCCCGCGCAGATGGGGATGAGCCCGCTGAGCGTCTTGATCCTGTCCAGGGCGTCCTGGAGCCTGAGGTTGAGCCGTTCCCGCTCCTCCTCCACCCGCTTGAGCTCCGTGATATCCTGGAGGGTTTCCAGGGCCGCCACGAGCTTGTCCCCGCGCCCGTAGACCGGGGAGGCGTCGAAGATGAGGTAGCGTTCCCTGCCGCCCACGTGGTGGAACCACCCTTCCGCGTGGAGCCCGTGGGGAAGGAGCACCGAGGACCCGTACACGCGGTAGTGGTCCTGCATGGTCTCCAGCCTGCCGTCCACGAGGAGGTCGGACAGGCAGGGCCTCTGGTGATCGTAGAAGGGCTTCCAGTGGTTGTCCGTGCCGAGGACCTCTTCGGCCTCGAGCCCGGTGAGCTCCACGCACGCCCTGTTCCAGTGGATGACGCGGTGGTTCGTGTCGATGGCGAAGATGGCCACGGCGCAGTTCTGGATCATGCTCTCGTGGATCTTCATCCGGTCGCGGGCGGGTGCGGAGAGCTCCCCGCCTTCCGCAGAGCCCTCCCGTGCGGCCTCGATCTTCTTCACGACCTTGTCCAGCTCGTGCACGAACCTTTTCTTCGAACCGCTCCGGTCAGCCATGGCCAGTGCCCTCCTGCCGCATGATCCTCAGGGCTTCCCGCTCGTACCAGCTGAGCGCGCGCGGGCCGTAGAGAAAACCGTTGTGCCCCCCATACCTATGAATAACGAGCCGGTGGTTCGATGCAAGAAGGAGCCCCGTGAAATCACCCACCGGCACGGCGGGGTCGTCCCGGGAATGGACGATGGTCACGGGGGTCCCGACCCCTTCGAGGTCGCGTGCGCCGACGGCGTAGCTGCGAAAGTACTCGTCCGCGCTTTCGTACATCCCCGACGCCCGGATCAGGGACGCCGTGATCCCCCGGATGGTCCGCTCGCGGAGCACGGGGGAAAAGTCGTAGAGGTCCGGGAACAACGCCTGCTTCTTCAGGAGGGAGCGCTTCCACTTCCTCCTGAAGTACCAGTGGAGAAAGGGGTGCGCGTCGATGGAGTCGGTGGCGGAGGCGGGGTCCAGAGCCGGGCTCACGGCCAGGACGTGCGACAGGCGCATGACGGGATTGTCTTCCATCCTGCGGGCGATGCGCAGGGCGAAATTGCCCCCTAGGGAGAAGCCGGCGAGGAGGACGGGCCCGCCCCTGCTCAGCGAGGCCGCGCGGGCGACGCCCTCGAACACCTCCTCCAGCAGGGTGCCGTAGAACAGGCCCCGGTTCAGGTGGTGCGTCTGCCCGTGGTCGCGCAGGTTGAGCCTGAACACGTCATAGCCTTCTGAAAAAAGGGCTTTCCCGGTGTGGAGGATGTAGGTCGAGCCGGCGCTCCCCTCCCAGCCGTGGAGGAGCACCGCGAGCCCCCGGGCGGGGCGGCCCCGCACCTGCGCGTGAAACCCCTGCAGCCTGACCCCGCCCCCCGCGTCGAGGATCACCTCCCGGGAGGCGTCGGCCATGGGGTTTTTGCCCGCGGCCCGCAGGCCCAGGCTCGAGAGCGCGGTCTGCAGGAATGCGCTCCGCAGGAGGCGCGGGGGAAGAAACTCTGTATCCTGCCTGCCCTGCATGCTCATCGCTCCAGCGGGGCATGCCCCACGGGGCGAGGCCGCGGTTTTCCCCCCGCCCCCCGGGGCCGGCCCGACGGGGTCTTCCCCGTCACTGAACCATGAGATTCAACGGTTCGATGAACTCCGGGTCTTCGTTGTCTATCGTTTCCACGATGTGCTTGTGCAGCCTCCGCTTGTGCTCCCCGAAGATGGTCCGCCCCTTCTGGAAGGTCCTGGCGAACTCGACGGCCTCGCGGAGCGTCTCCTCGGGGTTCGCGCAGGCCTTCACGATGGCGTGCGCCTCCGCGAGCTCGACTGCGCCCGCCCTCTTCCCGCTGTACACGAGCTCTTCGAGCTTGTGGTACGGCAGGGCCTTCTTCATGATCTGCAGCATGCCCGGCAGGAAGGGGATGTTGATGTCCACCTCGGGGAAGCAGAAGAACCCGCGGTCGGAGCGCATGAAGCGGAAGTCGCAGCAGCAGGCGAGGATGGTGCCGTCCCCGAAGGCATGGCCGTTGATGGCCGCCACCACGGGCATGGGGCACAGGAGGATCTTCTTGAACATGGCGTTCAGGGTGTACATGAAATCCTTGATGGACTTCATGTCCTGCCTGCCCATGCAGCCCGTCATCCAGGTGAGGTCGATGCCCAGGCTCCAGTTCTTGGCATCAACGGAGGTCAGCACGATGGACTTCATCTCCGGGTCGGCCTCTATCTCTTCAATGGCCCTGTTGATCCCCGCGGTGAAGTCGGGGTTGTGCCTGTTCTCGGGGGTGTTCATGGTCACGATGGCGACCGTGCCATCCTTTTTCCATTCAACGGCAGACATCAGCTCCTCCTTGTCTTTTGTTTCTTGCCCGCCGATCATAGCACAGGTGGAGAAAAAATGAAAAAGCGTTTCAATCCTGATATCTTCCCCCGGTACCCTGTAAATTATTGACACGCCTGTGGCCATTTGTTACAAGTGCCACGGGTCTGGTCCGAGCACCGGCGAGAAACACCCGCACCCGGGGGGAATCGGCCCGACAGGCGGGGGGATGGGCGCCGCAGTCGGGCGCAGACCGCAGGCAAAAAACCAGGAGCGTGATCATATGGCAAACGTGGTCGTTGTTGGCACCCAGTGGGGTGACGAAGGCAAAGGCAAGGTCGTCGACCTGCTCACCGAGAAATCAGACCTCATCATCCGTTTCCAGGGCGGCAACAATGCCGGGCACACGCTGGTGGTGGGCGACAGGAAGGTCATCCTCCACCTGATCCCCTCGGGCATCCTCCACGAGGAAAAGCTCTGCGTCATCGGCAACGGCGTGGTGATCGACCCCGAGATCCTCCTCGACGAGATCGACGCCCTGCGCGAGAAGGGGTACACGGTCACCACCGGCACCCTGGCCATCAGCGACCGCGCCCACGTCATCATGCCCTACCACAAGGCCATCGACCACGCCCGGGAAACCACCCAGCAGATCGGCACCACGGGCAGGGGCATAGGCCCGGCCTACGAAGACAAGGCCCGCCGGTGCGGCATCCGCATGATCGACCTGGTGAACCCGGACCAGCTCTGGAAAAAGCTCGGAGCGCTCTTCGACGAACGGCAGGAGTACCTCACGAAGGTGCTCAAGGTCAAGGGCATGGA
>ERZ1649853.1110-NODE-1110-length-10711-cov-5.749906_pt1 | contig 10711 bp, 11 predicted proteins | sample MGYA00575353_ERZ1649853 | MGnify/ENA primary metagenome ERZ1649853 (study PRJEB40853, sample SAMN11349654) | freshwater sediment metagenome | isolation source: river sediment | host: Sediment | place: India: Okhla Barrage, New Delhi | collected 2017-02-21 ...
GAGATGACCGGGTTCGTGGACCTGTACACTGAGGGGAACACCTTCCTCCACAGGCTCGACCCCAGGGTGAAGATTGCGTCCGTGGTCCTCCTGACGGTGCTGGGCTTCGTGCTGACGAGCCTCGTGTCCTTGCTGGTCCTGCTGGCATTCATATTCCTGCTGCTCTTGTTGGCCAGGGCGAGCGTCGACAGGACGATGTTCGCCCTCAAGTTCGTCCTCAGGTTCATGGCACTGATAGTGGTCCTCTGGCCGTTCTTCGATCCCGCCGGGGAGCCAGTGCTTGCCACGTTCGGCCCGGTGAAGATCACGGAGCCAGCGATATGGCGCGGCGTCACATCTGCGGTCAGGGTGGGCTGCCTCGCGACCGTGTGGTACATACTGATATTCACGACATCGCAGCGCGACCTGGTCAGGGCGCTCGTGAAGCTCGGCGTGAGATTCGATTTCGGTCTCGCGCTGGCGATCGCCCTCAGGTTCTTCCCCACGCTCGGGCTCACCATCGACTCGATCAAGGACGCCCAGAGGGCGCGCGGGCTCGAACTGGACAGGGGTGGCCTGACGAGGAGGGCGAAGAACTATGTCGCCGTCCTCGTGCCAGTGATAGTCTCCTCGCTGCGCACTGCCGAGACCCTCGCTCTCGCGCTGCAGTCTCGTGCGTACGGCGCGCGAGCAGATAGGACATACCTGCGTGAACTGCACATGCGACCCGCGGACTATGCCGTCCTCGCATCCGTGGTAGTGATCCTCCTAGTACCCTCAGTGCTGAGGTTCCTGCTCGGCGTGCCCGTCTGAAAACTGCCCTGCCAGGGCGTGAATCGACATCCGGTTGTTGGAGCCTTTAAGTAAGAAAAGCGGCTTGTCCCGTGTGGGACAGTCCATGAGCGTCGGTGTGGGTGCGGGGGCAGACAAAGGCGTCACTAGCCCGGTGCCGAAGCCAGCGAACTTCGTTTCTCCTAGGACAGTAGCTCTATACGGCATATTGACCGCTCTCACCGCGGCTGTGACCTACGCGTCGTACACGCCCTACTCTCCGACGAAGGGATACTTCAACCTCGGAGAGTCCATGGTCTTCTTCTCCGCCCTCTTCTTCGGATTCAGGGCAGGCGCGATATGCGGTGGAGTGGGCAGCGCGGCAGCGGACCTGCTCCTCGGCTCCGCCATCTTCGCACCGATAACCCTGGTGGCAAAAGGCCTCGAGGGGGCGGTCGCCGGGATCCTCGGGAAGAGCGGGAAGACATACGCCATAGTCCTTGGCATAGCCGTGGGCGGCGCCTGCATGGTCACCACCTACTTCCTCGCTGAATGGCTCGTCCTGGACCTCGGGTTCGGCAAAGCCATCGCCGAAGTGCCGATCAACATCGCGCAGGTCGCTCTCGGCGGTACGATAGGGGCGCTGCTGTCGCACTATGTGAGAAAGGCGTATCCCTCGGTCTCCAGGATCTGAAGGCTTCTGTCAGTGCTTGCCCAGCTTGGCGAGCTCCTTCTCTCCGACCTTGTCCCTGGGCATCAGCCCTTTGCCGAAGGCCATCATGTTCATGCCGAAGCTCATGAGGAACGCGGGCATGGAGATGCCCCATCTGGTCCCCGTCTCGACCATCTTCCCGGGGTTCATTATCCCGTCCGGGTCGAGGAGGTTCTTGATGGACCTGACGACCTCAGCGCCCTCCTTCCCGCGGTACTTGTCCAGGTTCCCCGCGAAGAATATCCCGAGGCCGACCGGCCTGCCCCCGTTCTCGAAGGCTATGTCGCCGAGCTTCTTGCCGAAGCCCATCGCGGCCGTGGTCCTGAGGAAGTTGTGGTCGTCGGTGAAGTAGTAAGGCATCAGCATGATCGAGTTGTTGTCCGCGACGGTGCCGATGGTCCCGGTCTTGAGCTTCATCGAGGCGATGAGGTCGTCCATCTCCTTGAGCGCCTTCTCGAAGTTCTCGATGGGTATGAAGACCTCGCCTGGGATTGTGCCGACGCCCATCTCCCTGGCCCTGAACTCGTAGCACCTCTCCGACCACTCATGGTCCGCGGTCTCCTTCGGCATCTTCGAGGCCCCGGACGCGGTCATGAGCTCGTCGAGCGCCTTCTCCTCGAGCTCGACGGACGCCTTGCTGCCCGTGAGGGCGCAGGTTACCATGCACCCCACATCGGGGGCGTGCTTGCCGATAGCCCTGAGGTAGGTGAAGTGGGCCCTGTCCCCGAACATTATGTGCATCGGGGTGATGTTGGTCCTCACCAGCTTCTTCAGCGCCGGGACGAACGCTCCGAGGCTCCCGAACGAGTAGGCCACTATCCTGGTCTCCTCGGGCCTCGGGAGTATGTTGAACGTGACCTCTGTGACGACCCCGAGGGTGCCCTCGGACCCGACGAAGAGGTAGTTGAGGTTCGGCCCACCGCCGTTCTGCGGGACGTTCTTGTCGCCGGTGTGTATGACCTTCCCGCTCGCGAGGACGACCTCCATGTCCCTGATGATGTCCCCAGCAGTGCCGTACTTGTACGCGCCTATCCCCGTGCCGCCGGTGTTTATCCATCCGCCGATGGTCGCGGACGGGAAGCTGCTCGGGTAGACGGGCAGGAAGTACCCCTTCGAGTCGAGGAACTCCGCCAGAGCCTTCCAGGTGATCCCTGGCTGGGTCGTGACGGTCATCATCTTCTCATCCAGGGCGATGATCTTGTTCATGGCGGTCATGTCTATGACATATCCGCCCTTGACGGGCACGGAGCCGCCCAGCCCCCAGGTCCCTGCGCCCCTGGGCACTATGGGCTTCTTGGTCGAAGCGGCCTTTATGACCATCTGCACGACCTCCTGGGTGTATGACGGCCTTACCACCTGGTCGGGCATGGTCTTGAACAGGACGTCCATCTCCTTCGGGAGCGGGGCCATGTCGTGGCTGTACAACCTTCTCTCGAGTTTGTCGTTCGAAGTCTCCATCGTGAAACACCTTCCGGTGACTGAAACGGTCGCGGGTCCTCCCCGTCGGCGGCAAGGTAAGCGGTAGTCCCCAATAAAACCATACGCCCGTACCTGCGGAAACCGCACTGGCACGGGACGCTTTTCGACGGAGCCTGTGGGCATCACGTCGAAATGTTCTTATCCTGTTCAGATATGAATGAGCCTCGACCGAATCTGGGCGGCAGTCCGCCCGGGGAGTGAGACAGGATGAATTCCTCGTTGCGCACGCTTGCGCTGTTCGCCGTGCTCATACTGCTGTTCACGGGGATCGGGTACCTGATCGGGACCTTCTTCCTAGGCGACTGGATACTGGGCTCGCTGTTCTTCCTCGCCATCGCGGCCCTGATGAACCTGATAAGCTACTTCTTCAGCGCCAAGATCGTCCTCTGGTCCTATAGGGCCAAGATCGTCTCGGAGGCGGAGGCCCCGAGGCTCCACAAGATCGTCAAGAAGATATGCTTCAAGTCAGACCTCCCGATGCCCAAGATCGCGGTAGTGCCTACCCAGACCCCGAACGCGTTCGCGACAGGCCGCAACAAGAACAACGCGGTCGTCGCCGCCACAGAGGGCATAATGACGCTGCTGAACGACGACGAGCTCGAGGGGGTCCTAGCACACGAGATGGCCCATGTCAGGAACAGGGACATATTGGTCATGTCCGTCGCGGCCACTATCGCGGGTGCCATAGCGTTCGCGTCCAGGATGGCTTTGTGGGGCTCGCTGGGCAGCAGGAGGAACGAGAACGGGCTGATCCTCCTCGTTATCGCGATAACCGCACCCCTAGCGGCGATGCTGGTCCAGCTAGCGATATCGCGGAACAGGGAGTACAAGGCCGACCGCGAGGGTGCCATAATGATACAGAGGCCGCTCGCACTGGCGCGCGCCCTCGAGAAGCTCGAGGAAGGGAACAGGCGCAGGCCGCTTCAGAACGGCAACCCCGCCTCGTCCTCGATGTTCATAGTGAACCCGTTCAGGGGTCAGGGGCTCGTGTCGCTGTTCATGACCCACCCGCCGGTGAGCTCGAGGGTGAAAAGGCTGCGCGAGCTCGCGGACGAGACGGGGTTCGTCGGCTGAAACCCTTCAACCTACCTTCTCCCATTTCTCCAATTTCATCACGCTCGAGAGGGTACCCCCGCGCATGATCTCCTCGCGTACCCTGTTCTCCCTCTCGAAGACGTCAAGCGCCCGGTTGGCTACCTCGACCGCGTGCTCCTGAGGGACCACGACGACTCCGCTCTCGTCGCCGATGACCCAGTCGCCGGTCTTCACGGTCACGCCGCCGCAGACGATCTCGTGGCCTATCCCACCATAGCCCTTGGGTTCTCCGGCGTTCGACGCGATGTGCCTTGAGAAGCACGGGAACTCCATCTCGACTATCGAGTCGATGTCCCTCGCCGCGCCGTCGATCACCACGCCGGATACGCCCTTCGTCCTGCAGCTCCAGGAGGCAAGCTCCCCCCAGACGGCTATCTCCCCGCCGCACGCGTCGACGACTATGACATCGCCCTTCTTCGCCCGGTCGATCGCCTCCACTGGTTTCGCCCAGTCACCGTTGACCGTGTGCACTGTCAGGGCCCTGCCGACCATCTTGACCCCGTGGGCGATCCTCGGGTGGATGCCCTTCATCGCGCCCTTCTTGTGCTGTGCGTCCGCGACGTTGCAGGATGAGACCTTAGAGAACGCGGCGAACAGTTCGTCCTCGGAGTACTTCTTGAACAGCTCGGTCTTGACCTTCTTGCCAGTCGAGATGGACTTCTTGACCTTCCTCGTGGCAGCGGCCACGTCCTTGGCCTTGATGATGGCCCCGCCGACGATGACGATGGAGACTCCCGCCCTGACGATGTCGGGCGCGGTCTCGCTGTTTATACCACCTGCCGCCGCGACGGGTATGCCCACGGCCTTTGAGAGCCCCTTGACCTCGGAGAGGGGCGAACCGCCCACCATCTGCTCGTCCACACCAACGTGGACGCAGATGTAGTCCGCCCCGAGCTTCTCGACCTCCTTCGCCCTCCTGGGCTTGTCGGGGACGTTGAACAGGTCGACCATGACCTTCGCGCCGTACTGGCGCGCGCTCAGTATGGCCTCCGTGATGGTCGGGTCGGAGGACAGTCCAAGGATTACAACCACGTCCGCGCCGGACTTGGCGGCTATCTCCACCTCGGCCCCGCCGACGTCTATGGTCTTCATGTCCGCGACGATGGTCTTGGACGGGAAGGACCTCTTGAGCTTCCTGACTATCTCCATGCCCTCGCTCTTGATGAGAGGGGTGCCGGCCTCTATCCAGTCGACGCCGCCCTCGACAGCCTCCGCAGCGATCTGCAGCGCCCTGTCCCCATGGACAAGGTCCAGGGCCACTTGGATGACCGGTTTCATCGGCTCTGAACACAGCCATCGTGCGATAAATACATGTCGAATGTAACGATGGCGTGTTCAGCTGTACTGGCTCCGTCTTTCCCGCGCGCATGCGCTCGTGAAGAAACAATAATAAGACATCGGCCTCATTCTCAAGGTCGATGCCCCCCCGGACAGGCGAACGCGACCGATGCGTGACAGGCATCGACGGCCTCGACACGATTCTATACGGTGGTATACCCAGGGCGAACACCGTCCTCCTGACGGGCAGCTGCGGCACGGGCAAGACCTCTCTGGCGCTGGAGTTCTTGATACACGGCGCGATGAAGGGCGAGAACTCGCTCTTCGTCTCTGTGACCGAGAACTCCGACAAGCTCCTCTCCAACATCATGCCTTACAAGTTCTTCGACAAGAACCTCATCAAGTCCGGCAAGCTGGTCTTCGTCGACCTGCCGGTCATGTACGAGCGCCTGGGAATGACCAAGGCGGAGATGTCCATGGAGGAGATCGACCTCCTCGTGGCCGCCATCACCTCCCTCGTGAAGGAGCTGGGCATAAGGCGCCTGGTGGTCGACTCCATCACATCCGTCTGCTACAAGCTCAAGACCGCAGAGAAGATCAGGGACTTCGTCCTGAAGCTGAGCAAGTCTCTCACCGACTATGAGTGCACCTCTATCCTCGTGAGCGAGATCGCGACACAGACGATGGCATACTCGATGTACGGTGTCGAAGAGGCGATTGCAGACGGCATAGTCCTCATGGCGAACCTCGAGAGGAGAGGCGACTTGCTCAGGACCCTGCAGGTCATCAAGATGCGCGGGACCCAGCACTCCAGGGCGAAGTACGTCCTGGACCTCACGCCGATGGGCGTGCTGCTCGTGCCTCTGCTGAAGGGCGGGAGCGTGAGCACGTGAGCGACTCAAACTCCGCCGAGGCCATCGCCACACGCCTGGGAGAGATGCCGTCGGCATCGGCGGTCTCCCTCCAGATGAGCGTCGACAACTACCTGGACGTGCTCAGGGGTACGCTGGACCTGTTCGCCAATAGGAAGGGCATGGACACGATCTACGTGACGTCGACGATATCGTACGAGGCAATCAGGCGGGTGCTCCAGGCCCTCGACATAGACACCTCCAGGATATACTTCGTCGACTGCATCTCGCACATCATGATGGGTGCGTCGTCGTCCCAGAGGGACGACCACGCGACCCTCGTGGAGAGCCCGACCATGCTCGAGAACCTGATGCTCAAGGTCGAGTACCTCATCAGGAGTTCGCAATCCGCCAACAAGCTGGTCATCATCGACTCCATCAACTCGCTGGCGATCCACAACAACAACTGGATCCTCTCCGAGTTCCTCCACATACTCGTCTCGGGCCTGAGGGCCAGGGAGGCGTACACGGTCATCCTCTCGGTAGAGGAGCACTCGACCCCCGAGCTGAACAACATGGTCAACCTCGTGTGCGACCAGGGTGTGCGCGTGAGCAAGGAGGGGGTGCAGTGAAGTTCACGAGCATAGGCATCCCCGCGCTCGACGAGCACATAGGCGGGGGCGTGCAGAAGGGCGCGACGATACTCATAATGGGGAATCCAGGTGCGGGCACGGAGTTCCTCGCGAAGCAGTTCGCATCGGTTGCGACGGAGCCCGTCACATACTTCACGACCACGGAGAGGGACGAGGATGTCACCGCGGTCATGCGCGAGTACGGGTGGCGCACGGACCTGAACATAGTCAACATAGGCACCAGGTACTACGAGGCGGTTCTCGCCAAGAAGCTCGAGGTCAGCCGGTTCAGGCAGGAGGGGATAACCCTGAGCGACATCAGGCGGTTCAGGGAGCAGGACACCCTCAAGGAGGAGAACTTCCTCACCTTCCTGTCGTACGAGATATCGAAGCTGAGCCCGCCTTTCAGGGTTGTAATCAATTCCCTGGACTTCTTCCTCGAGAACTACGACAGCGCCGAGGTCCTCATGGCCATGCGCACGATCAAGGCGCACACGCAACACTCGGAGAGCGTGACGCTGATGACCATGCTCAAGGGGGTGCACGAGTCGCGCATCCAGAGCAGCCTCGAGGACCTCGCGGACGTCATCGTGGAGATGGACCGGGAGAAGGTCGGCCACGAGTTCAAGAAGTACCTCATCGTCCAGAAGGTCAGGAACCGGCCGGCCATGGTCGGGATCATCCCGTGCACCTTCGATTCGACAGGGATAAAGCCTGGTTGAGGGCCCACGGTTGTGCGACTTCGGCGCAGAACTCGAGGTCGCCTTTTGCCGAAAAAGCGACGTTTTTCACACTGACAATGTCATCAAGAAGACTATGTCTTCTTTATATCCAGCATAGTACGACATGGTCAGTGTCGCGACTTCGGCACAAGACGAAATCAACATCGCCGCAGAATGATAACCAGCCGGAAAGCTATATAAACTCCGCTAGGTGGTATTTGCATTCACGCGGGCCGAAAGGTCCGCAGGAGGACATAACATGAAGAAGATTTGGGCAGTCCGCAAGGACTCCGACGCCGTATCTCCAGTCATCGCGACCATCCTGATGGTTGCGATCACGGTCGTTCTCGCGGCCGTGCTGTACGTGATGGTGCTGGGATTCGGCGGGTCGAGCACGACGACCCCGGCGGCGACGTACCAGAAGAACACCATAACCGCCGGCCAGAAGATAACCATCGTGTCCATAACGAAGACCGATGTCAGCTGGACGGACGTAAAGGTCCAGCTCTCTGACGGCACGAACTTCGCGGAGTGGGCGCCAGTAGGCACCAACCTTGACGGTGGCGCCGCGACCTCGTCGAATGTGACCTCGACACTCACTGGTGGCCTCACCGGCCTCACAGTCGGGTGCCTGGTGTTCGACATAGCGGGTAACGGCTACGTCAGTGGCAGCGACTACTTCCAGCTCTGGACGTACGGTGGCGCGACCGCCTTCTCCGCAGCCGGGTCGTACAGCGCAGTCCTGATCTACGAGCCCACGGGCGAGAAGATGGGGACTGGCGTGACCTTCACCGGTTAGACAAGTCTGACCGATGTCGTGTCGTGGAATCCCAAACCCCTTACCAGTCCTTCTTTATCTTCCTCCGATGGGCGGAGCCCTGGACATTCTTCTCCGTGCAAAGCCATTTCAGCAAGCCTCGCCATGGGGCGGATGATGGAACCGCGCCCGCCCGAGGTCATGTCCGAGGCAGAGGCCGAGGATTACGTGGTCGGCCTGCTCCGCCAGCACGGCGCCATGACTACCATGCAGATCGAGGAGGAATCGGCCAGAGGGAGGAGACGCTGTCCAGACCAGACGGTCATCTTCCTCACGAAGATGAGGCACAAAGGGCTCATACGCGGCGAGGTCTCGATGGAGCGCCGCGGATGGCTCTGGAGCGTGCCCTGAGGCTCAGCCGCTCTTGGCGACGACGACCGGGATGACCGCAGTCTTGGCGACCTGATCCGTCCATTTCTGCCTCGGGTCGTGCGTGTCCACGGCCATACCTATGACCCAGTCCAGCAGCAGGAACACGGGGAAGACCTTGGAGAGGTTCCTCATGACCGCCTGTCCCGCCGACATCCTTCCGACAAGGGGGACGGACCTCAGGTGCATCAGGAGCTTCCCGGGCGTCCCACCGGCTCCGAGGTCGAAGACCACGGCGTAGGCGAAGAGGACGACGCCGGAGACGGACCCCACGAGCAGGTACTTCACTCCCACGACGTCGAAGAAGAACCAGAGGGGTAGGTAGACTATGACGAAGTCGACCAGGATGGCCACGAACCTCTTCAGCCAGTGCTCCTGGAGCGCCTTGTCCTGACTCAGGTAGTCGAACCCCGTTACCAAGTCATCCCTCCTGCTTCATCGCCGGATGCCCTTGCCCCTGAGGGGCAGCCACTCGGATCGCCCATCACTCATCATGAGTTCAGCGGGTTGTTCTTCGTCATCGTGGCAGAAGTCGTATCTCCCCGACCCATTAAAAAGCATGCCTCAGTTTCAACGCCCCTCGGCAACCGATTTATACGGATGATTCTGTAGAGACTCCGGAAGATGACAGAAGTCAGGGTGTACGCTATAATGGAGCACGAGTGCGACCCGAAGAGGTGCACCGCGGCCAAGCTCGTCAGGTTCGGCGAGGTCAGGGAGGCGGATCCCCGGAAGGTCCCTGGAGGCGCAGTCGTCTTGGACCCTGAGGCCGAGAAGGCCCTCTCAAGGGAGGACGTCCCGTCTGCACAGCGGTTCGGCCTCCTGGTGCTCGACTGCTCGTGGGAGAAGCTGAAGCGGTTCCCGCGTCTCAAGGGAGGGCTCGAGCACAGGGCGCTGCCGTTCCTCTTGGCCGCCAACCCGACCAACTTCGGGAAGCCCATGCGGCTGAGCAGCGCGGAGGCTGTGGCCGCCGCGCTCTACATCATGGGCGAGAGGGAGCACGCGGAGCGGATCATGTCCAAGTTCAAATGGGGGCACACCTTCATCGACATAAACAGGGAGTACCTCGAGGCGTACAGTGCATCGTCGACGAGCGGGGAGGTCGTCGCGGCGCAGAACGGCTTCGTTGGACGATTACATGCAGCCGAAGGTGTTGACCCTGCCTAATGCTTTAGTACTGGATAGCAGATTGCGGATACCCTTCTGCCCGGCGCTCTGCTGGGGAGGGGTATCTTCGCGTGAATGAGGGGGGACAGGACTGCCTAAGGAGTACACCGCTGAGGACCTCGTGTCCATCTGGGAGGAGTTCCTGGGTGGCGAGCAGAGGCGCCATCAGGTGTCGGAGATAGCAGACCTGTATCCGGACGTCCGGAGCATGTACATAGACTTCCTCGACATAGAGAGGTTCGACCCCGACCTCGCCAACTACACCCTTCTCAAGCCGAACCTGTCGATAGGGGCGGCCGAGGAGGCGATGAGGCGCATGGTGTCGCACGCCCTCACGAACCCCTTCCTCCATTTCAGGATCAAGAACCTTCCACGCGACTCGCGCATAGAGATCAGGAAGCTCAGAGCGAAGCATCTGGGCGCGTTCGTATCTGTCGAGGGGCTCGTGAGGAAGGCCACGGAGGTCAGACCGAAGGTCACCATCGCGGAGTTCGAATGCGCGAGGTGTGGTCACAGGATGTCCGTTGAACAGGACGGCATGCAGTTCCACGAGCCTCTCGAGTGCCCGAAGGACGACGGGGGATGTGGCAGGGGCAGCGGGTCCACCAAGTTCAGACTGCTGACCGACCCATCCAGATTCGTCGACACCCAGAAGATCGAGATCCAAGAGCCGCCGGAGGGGTTGAGAGGCGGAGCGCAGCCCGAGAGGCTGGTCGGCTTCATCGAGGACGACATAGCCGGGAAGATCTCGCCAGGTGACAGGATCATAATCAACGGGACCCTTAAGAGCGTCCAGAAGGGCCAGGCCCAGAAGACCACGCTCTTCGACATCAGCCTGG
>ERZ1649853.1111-NODE-1111-length-10705-cov-5.352770_pt1 | contig 10705 bp, 8 predicted proteins | sample MGYA00575353_ERZ1649853 | MGnify/ENA primary metagenome ERZ1649853 (study PRJEB40853, sample SAMN11349654) | freshwater sediment metagenome | isolation source: river sediment | host: Sediment | place: India: Okhla Barrage, New Delhi | collected 2017-02-21 ...
AGGAAAACTTACAATTTTGTCAGCTGTTTCCATTTTTATCGGCAAATTCATCGGTCTGCGCATAGAGATCGGATCAACTTTGCTGACACTAAAATGGAGATGAGCAGCTGTACAATATCCTGTGTTACCTGAATACCCTACCAAATCTCCTTTTTTGACCATCTGACCCACTTTTACTGCAGAACCATTCAATTTTAAATGACAATAATTTCCGAATGTACCATCACTATGTTCAATACGAATACGGTTCATATATGGACGGTATGCGGGTGATGGTCCCCCTATCGAACTACTCACCTCCGCTTCAACCACTTTGCCTTCCCTTGCCGCATAAATCGGAGTTCCTACGGGTACTCCAAAATCTACTGCGTATGCAGAGAGCCCTTTGTGAGAAAGTGCTCCGTTGTAACCTTGTGTCACCTCGACATTCATATTTCCTTTAAAAGGGAGACGATATATATAATCATCTTGATGTTTTGCATATGCAGATCCTATCGACCATCCATAAGAGTCTTGGTATGACACTTCATTACTAGCAGTAATACGTGAAAGATGGAGAATATTTTTTTTACTTTCGCCACGAATTTCCATAAAAATAGGAAGTTTGACATTTGGAGAAAGATTTTTGAGATTCGTCACATCAATACTCATTGTTACCGTATAAGGATTCAAGTTTTCAGCTTCAAGAATATATCCGCCGTTCCCATCCGATTCTTCTGTCAACAGCACACTATCACGAGACCCGCTTCTCGCAGTTTTTTTAATTTTATCTGATTCAGAACGTTTTAGAACACGTAGATGCTCTTCCCATGCCTCTTCTTGTTCTTCGCTGTACTGGATACTTTTCTTTTCGAGTTCTTGTTCACTGCGGAGTGCTTCAATGTTCTTGATAGAATTATTAGGGAAATTTTTTTGGTAAAACGCGATCACTTCAGAACGTATACGAGGCTGATTAAGTGGATCTAGAGGGATAGAAATCAACTCCTCGAAACTTTTTTTATCACTCATCTCCATAGCCGTATGCAATGATTTACGGTACAAATCATCAATGGAATCTTTGGTGCGGGACAGCTCTCGTAACTCTTTGAGATACGCATTCAAAATCTCTTTGTCTATCTCTTTAGCTCCTGAGAGTTCTCTTCCTATACTCAAAGTTGCATCCACATTACTCAAAAAATTTCGTAATACTGCTTTATTTGGTTCCATGACCGGTTTTTGAGACAATTTTTCAATTGAAGTCGTACTTTTTTGGAGAGGCTCAGCCAACGTCTCGAAAACTAACGGGACAGAAGCCGCACTCAATATGCCGCATCCGATTAAAAATGAAAAACCGAAACGGACCAAAACCAACCCCATTTTTTTTTAATTCTAACATTATTGCTCTAATAGTATAATATCGTCAATTTTAACTGTGGGGTAAAGAATGTCCAAACGTATTTTAGAAGTGATGAAACCGGGTGTACTTTTCGGCGATGATGTTCAAAAACTATTTGAGATTGCCAAAGAGGAAGGATACGCTCTTCCAGCAGTCAACGTTGTAGGGACCGACTCCATCAATGCTGTCTTAGAAGCGGCAAAATTGGTCAATTCACCTGTCATTATCCAATTTTCCAACGGCGGAGCGAGTTATTATGCAGGGAAAGGGCTTAGCAACGAGGATGAAAAAGCCGCTATCGCCGGTGCTATCAGCGGAGCGATTCATACGCATATGATGGCTGAAGCATACGGGATCCCAGTCATCTTGCATACCGACCATGCCGCGCGTCATCTGTTACCATGGATCGATGCACTTCTCGATGCAGGTGAAAAACATTTCGCACAATATGGCAAACCACTCTTTACCTCTCATATGCTTGATCTCTCCGAAGAATCCCTTGAAGAAAACGTCGCGACGTGTGTTGAATACATGAAACGCATGGATAAAATCGGTATGACGTTAGAGATCGAGCTCGGTGTAACGGGTGGAGAAGAAGACGGTGTCGACAACTCTAACATCGATAATGCACTTCTTTATACACAACCTGAAGACGTGGCATACGCATACGAAAAGCTCTCAGCCATAAGCAACCGCTTTACAATAGCAGCATCGTTCGGTAATGTGCATGGGGTTTACAAACCGGGCAATGTTGTCCTCACTCCGATCATTCTCAACAATTCACAAAAATATATCCAAGATAAATTTGCTACCTCATCCGATAAACCGGTTAACTTCGTGTTCCACGGCGGTTCAGGTTCTACCTTGGAAGAGATTCGTGAAGCGATCGGCTATGGTGTCATCAAAATGAACATCGACACCGATACCCAATGGGCAACATGGGAAGGGGTCAAAGATTATTATGAAAAATATAAAGATTATCTCCAAGGTCAAATCGGAAACCCAGAAGGTGAAGAAAAACCGAATAAAAAATATTACGACCCTCGTAAATGGCTCCGTGATGGACAAAAAACATTGGTCAATCGGGTGAAAGTAGCGTTTAATGATTTGAACGCGATTGATAGAAACTAATACTTCATTATTCCCCTTGTGGGCACTGCGCCCGCGGGCGGGGGAATATCAGGGAGCATCGTAAGAGAGTGCCATATTGGCGCATCCAAGTGCTTCTTTAGCGCGACATGCTTGTGCGTAGAGGGTTGAGGCTTTGTGCTTGTTCTGAGCTGTCCCCACTCCGTTTTCATACATACTTCCAAGGTTCAAACACCCCTCTGCGTTCCCACTCTCGCACGATTGGGTAAATGCGCTGAGAGCATCGCTATAGCGCTTTTGATCTAATGCTTCTTTACCATCATTTAGCGCATCGGCAAAACACACTGTTGCTATACCTACTAATACTATTCCTAAACTCTTTTTCATGATTCAATTTCCTTTTTTTTTCGATTTTTTTTATACTAACTATGACCCGTATGACCATTATTGTTTATGGGCACTCCTTTGATCGGATTTTTTCGGGATGATAGTGACCGAGCAGGTCATACCCGCACTCAAACTCAATCCTTTCGGGACCTCATCGATGTGAATACGCACGGGAATACGCTGAGCCAACCGTACCCAGGTGAAGATCGGATTGACATTTGCCACTAACCGCCCATCCGTCGTGTTATCCCTATCCGCAATCCCTCTGGCGATACTTTCCACATGACCTTTCATCACGTATTTGGTTCCTAGCATTTTCATTTGAGCTTTGTCTCCGATATGGATAAGGGGGAGTTTATGCTCCTCAAAATAACCGTATACCCAAAACGATCCGCCGGTAATGAGAGCAATACGCTTCTCCCCGGCTTGAACATAGTCCCCTTTGCGAAGCAGAAGATTCGATACCCACCCATCGGTTGGGGCCCGGACAGCAGAGCGTTCGAGGTTGAGTTTTTCGGTCTCGACTAGTGTCATCGCCTCTTCATATTTGGCTCGAGCAATCTGGGTATCATACGAAGCATCGTCACGACTTTCAGCAGATATCACCTCATCATCTGCAGCACTCCGGCGAGAAGATTGACGTTTTTTCATTTCATATTCGGCCTTGCGTGTTTGAGCGATTGCTTCAGCCGCCGTGAGAGCATGGTGAAATCGAACCTCGTCGATTTGATAGAGCAAATCACCTTTATGGACGAACTGATTATCAACGACGGCGACACGGCTCACCAATCCCCCGACATCCGGTGCGATCATCACTACATCGGCACGGACACGACCGTCACGCGTCCATGCGCTGTTCATATAGTTATCCCACAACATCATCCCTAGAAATACGGCGAGAGAAACAACCGCAAAGGTGATAGAAAAACGGAAAAGTTTGGCGAGTTTTGTATTTTTATTCATAGTGATTCCTTAGCGATAGATCAGTAAACACGGAGTTGTAAACAAACAAACGAATATCGCCGTTCGAAACAGCCCCGGATGCCATACATAGGTGTAAAATCCGGTATCTGACATAATCCGATCAACCAAAATCTGCACGACGGCGCTCAATGCGAAAATCGGTAGAAGTGTCGGCATCTGAATACCAAACAGTGTTATATCTAACGGCATGAGTCCTCCTTCATCAGAGGGAATGTCGTCGAATTAACAATGATCGTACGTATCAACGAAAATTCAATGATAAGGGTCTCATACCGTTTTCGCTGAGCTTTTTCACTGGGAAACGTACCACTGCGAAGAACAAGAAGTGCGGCGTCCAATCGGTTCAATAACGTTTCACGCTCTGAATCTTGGGGCGATTCAAAATAACTCTTTATCGATTCCAAAACAATCGTGAGATGAATCGAATGAAAATCTTCTTGAAGCCGTTTCAAACTCCGACGTATCGTTAAAATCGCGCGCCCGATTTCGAGCGTTGCCAAAAGCCATTCAAACACCAAACGGCTGGAACGCATATTCAATCTCCCCTGTGTGGAAAACTGCTGTACCAAATCTCGTCCGGTACTCTCCAATGCGCTTCTCTCGATCGTTAATTCCCCATCACACACCCGCACAATTTGGCGTCGAAGGATCTTGGAAACCCGTTGTTGTGTCAGCGAACACGACCAAAAATTGACGAGCAAATAGGCCATCCCGCCGAATATTACACCGATCAATGCCGCCAGAGAGCTCTCCAAAAATTTGGTAGGGTCAATCTTATACAGTGGATCAAGCGCACACTGACTCATAAACATAAAGACAAAACCGAACGAAAAAATCGCTAACTTAGGCCGTGTCGTCATCCATCCCACAAACGCCAAAATCGGCGCAAGGAAAATCCCCAAAGTCAGAAGATCCGAGGTGTACGCCGGAATCAGCAAAAAATCATACACAGCGGCAAAACCGAGGGCGAGTACAGAGCCTTTAAAAAAATCTTTGACTCCATCGATAGGGCTAGGCAAAGTTCCAAGCAATAATCCAATAACCACCGCCATCGTAATCGTCAAGGTGGCATACGGCCATGCCGTCCATATCCAAAACAACATCGTCAGAAGTAATACCCCGCTTCCGCGCAGTGCCGCCAATGCAACCAAAACGTTATCGGTATGGGTGGCAAAACGAACAGATGGGCTCAGCTCTTTGTTTGCGCCACCTGAGAGACGATGTTTCAGTAGCGACAGGTATGTTACACAATGGTTGTGCAGTTCGTTTAGGAGACGGATGATCAAATAGCCGGCGGAGGTATAGGTATCATTATCGTCATATTGTCTCTGCTCAAAGCGTTCCTTCACACGGCTTTTAGCCGCTAAAAGCTCTCCGACGACACGACTCAAATCGTCTGAATCTACCACTGTATTGGGGCGTGTTTGCAAAGCGAACGCAATCGGCTCATACAAATATTCCAATCTCTGCAATAATGCTTGGTCATCCTCTTTGATAGCGGCAATAATACTTTTGAGGGAATGAAAAGTCGTAGAGAGATTCATATACTCATGATTGAGATGACTGTAGTGCTGACGCTCCTTTTGATCGCTTCCGCTTTCATACGCACTGTTGATTCGGATAGCATTAAGCCCGACGACACCGCTCGAAAAACGCGATACTGCGGGATTGGTTTCATCAAATACCTTAAATACTGATTTTGGATCAGCGAGTGTGGAGAGGATATTACCGAAACGTTCTCTCTCAGCGGTGAGTAGTGATTCGGAAAGATGACGCGGAAATATGATGTCACTGATGATCGTAGCACACATGATCCCCACAACTACTTCCGAAAAACGCGACACTGCAATGTCAAATATCTCCAACGGCGTCTCGATCACAGGGAGGGCTACAATACAGAGGGTATATCCCGCCAAAACAAATCCATACGATTGGAAATTGCGGTATTTAAATCCTGCTGCCGTACAGATACCGATCCAAAGGGCAAAAAAACCGATAAACCAGAGTGGATCCTGTGCGAAAAGTCCCATCATTATCAGTGACATCCCCACACCAACAATCGTTCCGACAACCCGATAATAGCTTTTCGAGAATACCAAACCGCTTTGCGGCTGCATAACGATAAATACGGTAAAAATGGCGGTCCTCGGATCAGGAAGATTGAGTTTCATCGAGATCCAAAGCGCAGACAGTCCGGCAATCGTCGCTTTGAGCATATAGATCAAAATCGGGGCATCAATACTCAGCCATTCGTTCAGCGCACGTCGCCACGGGAGTGCATATAATACGTTCATAGAGATGTTAATGGCTCGCATTGGTGTCCTCGTTATCAGTGTAACCGCCGCCAAGTGCTTTTATCAGATGGATCTGAAGCGTTGTTTTGGTCTCATTAAGAGAGAGTGTTTCGATGTATGCTTCCTCTATAATTTTTTGGGCTTCTAAATAGGGGAGCTTATTACTCAGCCCAAGGAGTCGCTTTTTATACGCGATCGCTGAATTTGCTTTTTTAGCTTCCAATTCTTCTTCATGGAGTTGTCGTTGTAACTCTAAGTGTTTGGATTGTGCGAGGAGCATAACAATCTCATTCGCTGCTTTGATAACAACCCCGTTATACTCAAACACAGATGCGTTGTAATCACTGACGCTGTTTTGCAAATTTGCATTTCTCATCCCCCAATCGAGCAAAGGAAGCGAGAGTGCAATCCCCGTTGATGGGGTATAAGATGAGCGATCGATGAGTTTTGTCCAGCTAAAAGAGGTGAAACCGATAAGCCCTGAGAGGCTTATGTTGGGATAAAACTGTGCTTTTGCCTCCTCTATAGTGTGACTTTTGCTCAACGCCATGTATTTTACGATGGCAACGTCAGGACGGTGCGCTATGAGGTTCAGCATGATCTCTTTTGGGAGAGGTAGATTGAAACCTTCACGAATATGGGGAACCCGCAAGACATCGACACGGGAGGGTAGGAATCCACCCAACACACACAGAGCCTCTTTTTTCCCTTCTATAGAGCGTTTCAAAACCTCTTGACGCTGCTTGAGTTGTGCAAGTGAGCTTTTTTTATCATTGATGGCGGTGCCATCGATCAACCCGATTTTATGTTGTTTGTTCAGGATTTTTATCTCTTCATCGGTAGTTTGCTCGATAGTGTTTAACACTCTCAGCTTTTGCTCATCATAGTTCCAAGAGAGGTAGGTTTCACACATGGCACTGGTAAGGGCTATTTTAGTCGCTTCGATGGTGGCTCGCTGTGACAGAGCAGTGTTTTGAGCCGCAAGTATCCGTGAACTGCGTGCATTCCAAAAGTCAAAATCGTAATTGAATGATAATTGCGGCTGGTATTGATTATTGGTACTTCCCCCCAGTGGAGCAGGAAAAATATGGTTTTCACTAAAACGTTCCCGTAGAACGCTCGCATCAGCGGAGAGATGGGGGAGATTACGAGATTGGACCGATTCGATGACCGTGTTGGCCTGAGCATATCGTGCTTCGAGGCTTTGGATACTCGGTGCGGAAGACAACGCTTCCTCTATCAGAGAATCCAGTTGTTTATCACCAAAATTTTTCCACCATTCACGTACGAGGCGGGTGTCATTACTAGTAAAAAGATCGAGTTTTTTTTCCAGATCGTTTGTAATAACACTCTCCTGTATCGGAGAAGCTTTTTGGATTGCAGGGACACATCCCAGAAAAAATAAAGCAGGCAGAACAGTAAACAGAAAGCTTCGATAGTCCATTATTTTGTGCTTTTGAGATTCTCGTATATCAATTGGAGCATGCTTGAAAGTTCGTTCTTTTGTTTGCTTGACAAACCGTGTAACGCTTTATCCATGACATCATCACCCATTTTTACGAGTAAATCTCGCAATTTTGCCCCCTCAGGTGTGATGGTTACAATGTAGGCTCTTCGATCATTTTCTTTAGCTGTGCGTTTGACCAGCCCTTTTAACTCCAACTTATCAAGCATCAGGGTTAAATTGGATTGTTCGAAATAGGTATCCTGTGCCAGCTCTTTTTGAGTCAGCCCCTCTTTTTCGGATAAACGGATTAAAATAACCCGATGAGCATACGATAGTCCGTACGGTTTTAGCTCATTTTCGAACTCATTTTTGAGAACATTACGCGCTTTTGCAAGGAGAAAAGCGATCGATTTATCGGATTCGAAGCCCATAACCATCCTTTGTAAAAATTTTCGGGATTGTAGAACAGCTGAGCTTAAATAGTTATTATAATAACTATTATGTATATAATTAAATAAAAGGTATAATGAAAAGAACTATAGAGAGACAAAAATCAAATAAAAATAGTTTAGAAAATAAAAGTAGTGTGGGGATAAAAAGGTTCCCGCACGCAGGCGGGAGAAGAATAAAAGTCTAAATCAGTAATTATTTTGTGTAGGTAATTTTTGCTTTCTCACGCAATGAAGACATCTTTTTCTCCATCGTAGCTTTAAACTTATCCATTTTCAAACGTTGCTCAATAAAGTTTTTCACATCATCAAATCCAAGTTTTTTCGCCGCTTTTTTATCTTCGATATAGATTACATGATATCCGAACTGGCTTTGAACCGGAGTAGAAGACATTGTCCCCTCTTTCATGGCAAACGCTGCATCATTGAACGACGGTACCATCTGTCCACGCGGGAAGTAACCGAGGTCACCCCCCTTCGCTGCACTCGGGCCAGTTGATTTCGATTTTGCTTGCGCGATAAACTCATTTTTAAGCTTATCACCACTGAGACCTTTCATACTTTTGATCACTGCTTGCGCTTCCGCTTCCGTTTTTACCAAAATGTGACGCGCGCGGATTTTTTCTTTATCCACAAATTCATCCGGGTTTGCATCAAAATAGGCTTTCACCTCTTTCGCATCCACTTTAATCGCTTCAAACTGATTTTGTTCCCATACTTTTGCGGCAAGTTGCACTTTTAATCGGTTTACCAATGTCTCAAGTTCTTGCTTATATTCTTTGGATTCAAGAACACCTGTACGTTTCGCATCATCGAAAACGAGCTCTTGTGCGATCATCCCTTCGATAATACGTTGGCGCAATTCATTTTGTTTATCCGCAGGCAAAGAATCGAAACGCCCCTGAGTACCTTCCATCAATACTTTATTCACTTCTTCCGAGGTAATTTCATCTCCGTTAACGGTTGCTAAAACTGCGGCTGACGCACCCGTAGTGCTCAACAATAAACCCAAAATCCAAGCGGCATAATATCGCTTCATTGCTATCCTTGTGTGTTTCCCTTTTTTCAAAGGGATTTGATTTCGGCATTATAATACATTTGCAAGTATAGTACGCAAAAAATAATCAATATTAAACGGCGTTACTTTGTCGTTTCTGCTGAGCTATTTTTAAATATCTATCTATCGTCTGTAAAAGGAAATGTTTATCAATCGGTTTGGCCAAGTGAGCATCCAATCCGGCCGCAACAATCCGTTCACGATCCCCAAATAAAGCATGTGCAGTCAATGCAATGACCGGTACAAACCCGCGAGAGTCACGCTTGTCTATCTCTTTGATCAGACGGTTGGCCATCAACCCGTCCATAACCGGCATATCGATATCCATCAATACCAGATCAAAATGATCTTTTAGGTAGGCATCAACCGCTTTTTGTCCATTATCAACCGCAACGACACGGAAATGTTCCTGAAGTAAAATGGTTTCAAGAAGTTTAAGATTGATCAAGTTATCCTCAGCCACCAAGATTTTAATATTTTCCGCTTTAGGGACACTTTGAACCTCCGGAGAGCGTGAAATATACTCTTTTGGCATTCGATTCCAAATAACGGCCAACGTTTTATGCAATGAACTTGGAAGTATTGGCAAGGTTACAATCGAAGAGACCGAATCAATAAGTGAATCTGCTTTTTCGCCATAATCAAGTTTCATAATAGGGACAATCCCTAAACGAGGATAGGTAGTTTTGATCGCATCAACTTGTGATTTTGAGATATGTGTCACATCCATAAAGAGGGCATCACTCTCATTCAATGTTGGATTAATCAGATCGTGAATAATCTTAGTCTGAACATCGAACAATTCAAGATATTTGAGCAACAATGCCCCTTGAGTTGAGAGCTGATGATTTTCAGCATAGATGCATGCGTGAGTCCCAGCAACAAAATCAAATACCCCCTCTTCATTGAGCTGATGGGTTACACGGAATGAAAAGCGTGATCCTTTGCCACTCTCGGAGGCAAGCATCAGATGTGAATCCATCATATCCACATATTTATGACTCAAACTCAAACCGATACCTAAGCCGTCTTTTCCACGGCGTTGATTATCCCACGCCGACGCAAACGGACGGAGAAGCGTTTTCATTTTTTCTTGCTCGATTCCGCATCCCGTGTCGCTTACCGCGTATTCCACTTCGATAAAATTCCCCTCCTCTTTGACGATGAGAATTTCCACAAGAACACGCCCGCCATCTGTGGTAAACTTGATTCCGTTTTGGATGAGATTGCGCATAATGGCCAAAATTTTATCTTGATCTCCAATCATCGATTTTGGCAAGTGCGGATCGATTAAAAACATCAATCCGATCTCTTTGGATTGCGCTAAATCGCAAAACTGCTGTGAAAAACTCTCATACACTTCAAGCGGGCTAAACAATGCCAGATTAGTATGGACACTGCCGCTCTCAACTTGCATCATCTCCAAAAGATTTTCGATATTGCGCATCATCGAAAGAGCACTTCGACTCGTCATTTCGACATACTCTTGCTGCCATGAACTCAAAGGAGAACTTTTTAGCAAATCGGTAAATCCGATAATAGCATTCATGGGGGTACGAAATTCATGCGAGATATTGGTCAAAAATTTCTTTTTAAACTGTTCAAAATAACGTTCTGCCGCAC
>ERZ1649853.1113-NODE-1113-length-10688-cov-15.612527_pt1 | contig 10688 bp, 9 predicted proteins | sample MGYA00575353_ERZ1649853 | MGnify/ENA primary metagenome ERZ1649853 (study PRJEB40853, sample SAMN11349654) | freshwater sediment metagenome | isolation source: river sediment | host: Sediment | place: India: Okhla Barrage, New Delhi | collected 2017-02-21 ...
ACGCCAACTCGCCCCGGGATGCCCTGCTGCGCCTCGAGACGCTCGTGGCCATGACAGGGCTCAACATCCCCAACGAGGCGGTCAGGCGCTACATCAGCTCGGCCATCCACGTCATCATCCACATCTCGCGCCTCGTTGACGGCAGCCGCAAGATCGTCAGTTTCCAGGAGATCACGGGCATGGAGGGCAACACCGTCACGATGCAGGAGATCTTCGCCTTCGAGCAGACCGGGATCGACGACGCCGGGCGCGTGAAGGGCCGGTTCGTCATGAGGGGGTTCCTGCCGAAGTTCATGGACCGTTTCGCGGCCCTCGGCGTGCCCATCCCGTACAACATCTTCGATGCCAACAAGACCTTTGAGATCTGAGGGGGAACCATCGATGGACCTGATCCTGTTTATCACCATTTTCATCGTCGCCCTGGGCCTGACGCAGATGCTCTTCATCCTCTTCCGGAGCCGCTTCAGCCCGGAGGTGGGCCGCCTGCGGAAAGAAATGAGCGTCCTGGCAGCCGGCGGGCGGGCGGCAGGCAATGTGGACATCGTCAAGAAGCGCACCCTGAGCGAGATCCCCTGGTTCAACACGAAGCTGCTCAACCTGCGGATCCCGACCCTGAACCGCCTGGAGCGCTTCGTTGTCCAGGCCGATGTGAAGCAGCCCCTGGGGTTCTTCCTGCTGCTGACGGCAGCGAGCGCGGCGGCGGCCGGCGCCCTGATTTTCCTCATCGGCCGCAGCATCCCCGTTTCGATTCTCTTCGCCCTGCTTGCGGCTCTCGTGCCCTGGGGCTACCTGGCGATACGCAAGAAGCGACGGCTCGCCCAGTTCGAACAGCAGCTTCCCGACGCGCTGGACATGATCGCCCGGTCTCTCCGGGCCGGTCACGCCTTCACGGGGGGGATGCAGATGGTGGTCATGGAGTTTGCCGACCCGGCCCGGGCCGAGTTCCGCAAGACCCTCGACGAGATCAATTTCGGCGTCAGCTACGAGGACGCCCTGCGCAGTATGGCCGAAAGGGTGGACTGCCCGGACCTGAAGTTCTTCGCCCTCTCGGTGATCATCCAGCGCCAGAGCGGCGGCAACCTCGCCGAAATCCTCGACAAGATCAGCTACCTGATCCGGGAGCGTTTCAAACTGATGAGTAAAGTGCAAGCCCTCACCGGCGAGGCTCGCATTTCGGCGGTGATCCTGTCGCTCCTTCCCTTTTTCATGGCGGCCGTTCTCTATTTCCTGAACCGGGGCTATCTGGAGATCCTTTTCCGCGACCCCGTCGGGCGTATCATGGCTGGCCTGGCCCTCGTGATGATGGCCTTCGGGATAGTCGCCATGAAGCGCATGATTGCCATCAAGGTCTGAAAGGGAGGCACCCAATGTTCGACATGGCCATCCTCATTTCTGCTCTCGTTTTCTTCGCGACCCTGCTTTTCCTCGCGGCCGGATACATGTTCATGAGATTCCGTCGCGAGCACCAGGAAGTGGTCGAGAAGGTGAAATCCGGCGGCATCGTGCGGCCGGAGCTTTCAGGCGAAGCGGTTCCCAGGACGGGGAATACCCTGAAAGACTCGCTCCTGGGAGTTTTTGCCCGCACCGGCAACTGGGTGAAGCCCGGCGACAAGGGCACCGATCTCTCGAGTCTCCGGAAGAGGTTTCTCACGGCGGGGATCCGCCACCCCGGCGCTCCGGGGATCTTCTGGGGGGCGAGGGCCCTCTTTGCCGCCCTGTTCCCGGCCCTTGTCTTTTTCGGAGTCCTCGTAGCGGATAACAAGCTCATGCCCCTCCACATCCTGCTGATCCTCTTCGTGGCGGCCGCGCTGGGGTTCTACCTGCCCGAGGTGATCCTCGATATGCGCATCCGCTGGCGGAAGGAGAAGATCGTCCAGGGATTCCCCGATGCCCTGGACCTCCTCGTCGTCTGCGTCGAGGCGGGCATGGGGATCGACGCGGCGATCAACCGCGTGGCCGAGGAGATCCGCCTGAGCAGCCCCGTGCTCAGCGATGAATTCCGCCTGCTGAACCTGGAGCTGCGGGCGGGGAAGGCCCGCGCCGACGCGCTGCGGAACCTGGGGGCGCGCACGGACGTGGAGGAGGTCCGCAGCTTCGCCACGCTGCTCATCCAGACGGACCGCTTCGGCACGAGCGTGGCCCAGGCCCTGCGGGTGCACTCCGACGCCATGCGGACCCAGCGCTACCACAGGGCGGAGGAGCTGGCCGCCAAGCTTCCCGTGAAGCTCATGTTCCCGCTGATCATGTTCATTTTCCCGGCGATCATCGTGGTTATCGTCGGGCCGGCGGCCATCCAGATCTACCAGACGATCATCTCGCGCTAGGAGACAGGCCATGAAGAAAACCACGCGCATCCTCCTGATTGCAGCCGTCGCCGTGCTGTTCATGTCCGTCAACAGCTGCAGTCTCATCAACTACTTTTCGGGTTACGTGAAATCCTGGGAATCCCAGGCGCCCGGTCGAGCCACCCTGGGGGATGGGCTTGACCACTTCATGGGCTCGGTCCGGGCGCCCCTGGGCAACCCCGACGCGCATTACCTCCTCGGGGATTACTACCAGGGGCGGGGCCGCCACCGCGAGGCGATCGAGGAGTTCAACAAGGCCATCCGGATCGACCCCCGCTTCGTCAGGGCCTACAACGGGATCGCCGTGTCGCTGGACCAGATGGGCGAGCACGAGCATGCCCTGGAGCAGTTCCAGGCAGCCCTGATGATCCAGCCCGACCTCGACTACCTGTACAACAACATGGGCTACTCGCTGCTCTTGCAGGAGCGCTACGAGGAGGCGGCGGACGCCTTCGAGAAGGCTGCCGAGCTTTCGGGAGGGAAAATCAGCCGCATCCAGAACAACCTGGCCCTCGCCCGGAGCGCCCTCGGGACGGCAGCGCCCGCAGAGGTTCCCGGCAACACGAAGCACCAGGCCCTCGTGGAGTTCACGGCGGCCAACATGCGGCTGAAAAACGGGCGCTTCGAGGAGGCCCGCGAGCACTACAGCCGGGCGCTTTCCCTCGATCCGGACCTGCGCGGGGCGCGCAAGGGGACCGAGGTGGCGACCCTGCTGGCCGACGTGAGGCGCTCGATCAACGAAGACGGGTCCCTCGTGCTCGACGGCAAGGGCGACATGGCTCTCCTCGGCCGCGACGGCATCGAGATCTCGAACGGCAACGGCGTGCGGCACATGGCCAAGGACGTCGGTGCGTTTCTGAAGAAGCAGGGCTTCAACGTCGTCCGCCTGACCAACGCCGACCACTTCCAGTACGGCAAGGCGAGCGTCTACTACCGGGGGGATGCGGAGTTCACGGCCCTGAGGGTCAAGAACGCCATTCCCGGCATCACGCAGATGAAAAAGGTCGGCGGCTTCGACCGGGACAGCGTCCAGGTGAAGGTCCTCGTCGGCAAGGACCTGACGGACGGGCGAAACGCCTTCAAAGAAGGGGATAAGTAATGATCGCGAAGCGATGGACGTTGTTTGCAGGAATCCTGGCGTTGCTGATCGCCGCCGTCGTACTGGGCGGTTGCGCCTCCACGGAGACGAAAGACACGGCCGTGCGGGACGAGCACCGGCGGATGATGACGATGCAGAAGAATTCCGAGGCCGCCAGGGCCGACTCGACGCCCCTGAAAGACCTGCCGGACATGGATGCCCGGGCGCTCGAGCAGGTGGGGGACAACTACGTGCGGCAGAACAACGCCTCCATGGCGTTTGTCCAGTACGACAAGGCGCTCGCCAAGGACCCGAAGCTCGAGAGCGCCCGGTACAAGAGGGGGATGCTTCTTCTCAGCCGGGGGATGAACGACGAGGCCCTCAAGGAGTTCGAGGACATCCTCTCCCGCAACCCGAAAAACGCCCTGGCCCTCGAGGGCAGGGGCCGTGTCCACCTGGCGAAGAACCACTACTATGCCGCGATGGCGGATTTCGACAGCGCCCTGGCCGCCGACCCGAAGCTCTGGCAGGCCCATGCGCTCCGGGGGTACCTCTACGATCAGAAGAAGGAACACGACAGGGCCGTAGGGGAATACGAGAAGGCGATCGGCCTGCAGCCGGATTCGAGCCTGCTCTACAACAACCTGGGCATGTCCCGCTACCTGAAAAGTGACTACAGGGGCGCCGCCGAAGCCTACGCGCGGGCGATCCAGCTCGATGTCAACAACCGCCGCGCCTACAACAACCTCGCGCTCGTTCTCTACAAGCTGGGCCACGACGACGATGCCCTGCTCGCCTTCAAGCACGGGGGCGACGAGGCGGCCGCCTACAACAACATGGGCTGCCTCTACCTGGCGGACAGGAAGTACGACAAGGCCAAGGCGGCCTTCGAGAAGGCCATCGGCATGCGGGCGACCTACTTCGCCAAGGCCCAGGAGAATCTCAAGAAGGCGGAATCGGCCATCACGGCCCGCCCGACGGTCCAGTGAGGAAAGGAGCCCCCTGTCCATGACAGCCGCAAAAATCGCCATCACCCGGTCTATCGAGGAAACGGGCGTCCGAAAGAACCTGCTCGAGGACCTGGCCCTCAAGACGGTCTACCTCGTGGGGGAGATCTCCCTCGTGGAGCTTTCCCGAAACATGGGATTGTCCTACCGGGTTGCGGAGGAGCTCTTCCAGCGCCTGCGCAAGGAGCATCTCTGCCAGGTCACGGGCATGACGGGCGGCACGCACCGTATCGTCGCAACCTCCGGAGGGAAGTCTCGGGCCCTCGAGCTGCTTGCCCACAACCAGTACGTGGGCCCCGCGCCCGTGTCGCTCGAGGACTACACCGAGCGCATCGAAGCCCAGAGCGTGCGCGGCATCCGGGTCACGCCGGAGGATGTGCGCTATGCCTTCCAGGAGTGGGTGCTCGACGACGAGACCCTCGACCGCCTCGGCGTTGCGGCCACGTCCGGCCGGGGCATCTTCCTGTACGGGCCCACCGGGACGGGCAAGACGACGATCGCCCTTTCGCTCACGCACCTCTTCGACCTGGACCCCGTCTGGGTCCCCTACGCCGTGGAGGTGGACGGGCAGATCATCACGGTCTACGACCCTGTCCTGCACCAGCGCATCGAGCTGGACGCGGACCCCGAACAGGACGGCCGCTGGGTGAAGTGCCAGAGGCCGCGGATGATGGCGGGAGGCGAGCTGACGATCGAGATGCTCGACCTGCAGTTCAACGCCGCCACCCGCTTCTACTCGGGGCCGGTGCAGATGAAGGCCAACAACGGCATCCTGATCATCGATGACTTCGGCCGCCAGCGCGTGAGCCCCGAAGAGCTGCTCAACCGCTGGGTCGTGCCGCTGGACCGCCGCGTAGACTTCCTGACGCTGGCGGGCGGCAAGAAGATCGAGATCCCCTTCGACATGCTGGTCGTCTTTGCCACGAATCTCGACCCCGCTCGCCTGGTGGACGAGGCCTTCCTGCGGCGCATCCAGACGAAGATCAAGGTCGATCCCCTGAATCCCGACCAGTTCCGCGAAGTGTTCCTGCGCCTGTGCATGAAACACGACCTGGATTACGAACCGGCCCTGGCCGACGAGCTGATTCGAATCATCAGCCAGGAACGAAAGGAACCCCTCCGGGCGTGCTACCCGAGGGACATCGTTCAGCAGATTCTCTGGGCGGCCCAGTATCGCCGGGAGAGGCCGCGGCTCGACCGCCAGGCTCTCGAGGCCGCCTGCAACAATTACTTCCTGGCGCCCTGATTTCGAGGGATGGCCCCAGGCCTTAGCCAGGGTCCGGGGCGAGACGTATATTGATCATAGAAGAAGCAAACCACTCATTCCGGGATCCCTTGTCTGTTCCGGATCGCATGGGCCCGTGTATCTTCGCCGTCCGGCTCTTCTATCATCCATTGACGTCTCCCCGATCTGCCAGGCTCTGACTCGCTTCTCGACGGGTGCCCCGGGGTGAGATTCGCCTCGGGCTCGAGGAGGTGTCGCCATGAAATGGCACTGCAAGGAGTGCGGGCGCTTTTCCCTCAGGCTCGACAACGAGGACGAGTGCCCCGAGTGCGCAAAAAAGGATGAGGAGCTGAAGTCCTGCTTCACGAAGCTGCACTTCATTGCTCCGGGCTGAGCGAAGCGGGTGCCTTCGCATTGACGCCGCCGTCCACGATGGACCGTACCGAACTGGCCGCTCGGCCCAACTCGTCGATACACCGGTCGAATCCGACATGCCCGTCCAGACCGGCACCGTGTGCTGCAGGGCCCCTTGTTCGGGGATCCTCGTGTATCATGCTGGATTCATTGAACAGTTCGAGCGACCCATGCATGGCACGCTCGATGCCGGGAAGGACGTCCGAGCATGAATACAGGGTATGCGAAACGCATATCGCGGAGCAGAAAATCCATCATGAACCCGGGAGGTAACCCATGACCGTGTGGAGAAACCAGAAAGGAGCATCCGCCGTTGAATTCGCGATCATTCTCCCGATCCTCATCGCCTTGTTCTTCGGCATCGTCGATTTCGGCCTGCTGATCTACGACAAACAGGTCATTACCAATGCCAGCCGCGAGGGCGCCCGTGCCGGCGTTGTGCAGCGGATTCCCAGAATGTCCGTTACCGGCATCACGGGCGTGGTGAATGACTACGCCGCGAACCATCTCGTCACCTTCGGGTCCAGGGTGGATCCCGTGACGACGGTGCCGAGCGGAATCTGCGCAAGCTTCGGCCAGGACTTGGATGTGATCGTTTCGTACAACTACAAGTTCCTGGCCGTGAGAACCATCACCATCACCGCGCAAACGACGATGAAATGCGAGTGAAACAGAGAATGGATCGGCTGTGTTTTCAAAGGAAGGAAGAGAAGAGCAGGAGGGTAACCCCGTGAAGAAATCATCATACAACCCGAAGTCCTTCATGACAGGGCATCGCCGGCAGTCCGGTGCAGCGGCTATTCTGGTGGCGTTTCTCATGATCGTGTTCCTGGGGATCGCGGCGCTGGCGCTCGACGTCGGATACCTCTACGTGGTGCGCACCGAGCTTCAGAATGCGGCGGACGCCTCGGCGCTGGCCGGGGCAGGCCGTTTGTATCCGCGCTCGGTCACGGGTGCCGTGATATCGGTTGTTCCGCCCGAGTGGGGCTCGGCCGAGGCTGCAGCTGATTATCCGCAGGCCCCCGCCAACAGGGCCGGCGGTGACACGCTCACCGATTACGAGGTGCAGACGGGGTACTGGAACCTTGCGTCCGGGACCCTGAAAAGCGCGCTCAGCACGCAGGGGCCGCAGGACGCGCCCGCCGTCCAGGTGACGGTGAGAAAAACGGGAGGCCTCAACAGCGGCCCCGTGCATCTCTTTTTCGCCAGGGCCCTCGGGATCGGCACCGCCGACGTGAGCGCTACGGCAACGGCGGTGACCGCCTGCCCGGGTGTCGCCTATTCGGGAGCCCTGTTTCCCATTGCAATCAGAAAATCCGTAGCCGACCGAGCGAGTGAATTCGGCAGCCGTTCAGCAACCATAAAAATCGGTTCCGATTATCACTATCCCGCAGACGACGCGGGGCAGTGGACTTCCTTCGACGTCGACGCCAACGATGTTCCGTTCATCCGGGATCTGATCCAGAACGGGAACCCCAACACGGTTACAAATCTCGACAGCATCTGGATCCAGCCCGGCACCAAGAACACGATCTACAACGAAGTCCCGTTCGAGCTTGACGTCGCGCTGCCGGTCGTCCTCGACTCCGATTTCGATACGCACGCGAGGGTGGCCGTTCATGGATTTATCGGGTTTCACATTACAGGCTCGAAAAAAGGGAACAAACCTTATGTCGAGGGCTACTTCACCTCGTTCCTGTATATCCCGCAAAGCGGCCCCGTGGGCCCGTGCTACGGCGCCTATACCCCGCCGCGGCTCGTGCAGTAGCGGCGGTACGGCAAGAACGGAAAGTCGGGCCTGGCGGCCTGCCGTTCTGTCGCGTTTCCCGGCGGGCGGGGCGATTTTTCCGCTTGACATTCCACGGGCATAGCCGCAAGTAGAAATGGAGTGGCAACGGTCGTCCGTTTCCATCCCCTGTCTCCGGTCTAGTCCGTTAGCGCGTGAAGGAACTGGATTTCCAGTGTGCCTGCCTGGATTCCGCGTCTTAGAGTCAACGATTGTTTCCCGTTTCTTTTCATCAAGAGTGGATTTCGCGTGCAGGGGCCGCTCCGTGTCGGCCCGGTGCGCGGAGAACAACCGGGTCCCGTCTGCCGGGTGCGGCGAGACGGGCACATGTCGGCGTCAGGGAGGAAAAGGGTATGAAGAGAACGTGCAAGGGGGTCCTTCTTGCGGTTGCGCTGATCTTTACGGCCAGTGCCGCGTTCGCCCAGGACATGGGCATGGTCACGGGGAGCAAGAAAGGCACCTACTATCAGTTCGGGCTGAACATGGCGGAGCTGGTCAAGAAGCAGGGCGTGCGGCTGCGGGTGGACGATTCCCAGGGCTCGGTGCAGAACGTCTTCTCGGTCTACAAGGCCCCCGACACCCAGATGGGGATCGTGCAGTCCGATGTCCTGGCGTTTGTCGCCAAGATCCAGACCGACCCCGTCCTGCAGCGGATCGCAACGAAAACCAAGATGATTTTCCCGTTCTACAATGAGGAAGTGCATCTGCTTGCCAATGCGGACGTCAAGGACTTCGACGACCTGAGCGGCAAGATCGTCGCCATCGGGGAGGAGGGCAGCGGCATCTACCTCACCTCGCGCCTCCTGTTCGAGGCGTCGGGTGTGAAGCCGCGCGACACGCTGGCGGTGGGGCCCGTCGATGCCCTGGCCCTGTTGAAAAAAGGGGACATCGACGCCCTGTTCTACGTCGCGGGCATCCCGGTCAAGCTGTTCTCGGAGGACGTGACCGCGGAGGACAAGCTTTCCCTGGTGCCGATTACGAACAAGAGCATTCTCGAGTTCTACCCGGCCGCGCAGATTCCTGCGAATACCTACGGGTGGCAGAAGCAGGCGGTCAGCACGGTCGCCGTAAAGGCCGTCCTCATTTCCTACGACTTCCGGGGATCCAACTGCGAGAACGTCGGCAAAGTCGCCAAGATCGTCCACGACAATCTCGACTGGCTGAAGGCGAACGGCCACCCGAAGTGGAAGACCGTCGATCTCAACGCGCCGTTGAAGGGATGGGAGCAGTACGACTGTGTTACGAAGGTGGTTCAGCCGGCCAAGCGCCGCGCGCCCGAGAAACCCCGCGTCGTCAATCCCGTCCTGGATGCCATCAAGAAGATGTTTTCTGAATAGCGAGGGCCGTTGCACATGAAGGACCGGGCGGGGAAGGGAAGAGACGCAGGCCGCGGGCACGAGCCTTCGAGGCTGTGGTCCGTCATGTATCCGGCCCATTTCAGGATGAGCGAGAACCCCTTCACGGCCGACGCGGACCCGAAATTCCTCTGGCTCGAGGGGGCGCGGAAGGAGATCGTGGCCGGGCTGGTACGCGGGATCCTCGACAAGGCGGGAGTGCATGTCGTGCTGGGCTCCCCGGGGATGGGGAAGACCCAGCTGGCCCAAGCCGTCCTCGATGATCTCGGCGACCGGGCCCTCGCCGTTGTGGTTCCCTGCGTGGAGTACAAGGGAATCGACTTTCTGAAGCTTGTCGAACGCGCCTTCGGGCTCGGCGGCGAGCCGGAAGGCCGGAAACCCCCTGCCGGACGATTGTCGGAATTTCTGCGCCGAACCGGCGCAGCGGGGAGGCCGGCGGTCCTGATCGTTGACGATGCCCACCGGCTGAGCGGCTCCAGCCTGCAGGAGCTGTCGAATCTCTCCAGGCTCGAGGAGGACGGCACGCGGCTGCTGCAGCTCGTCTTCTTCGGCGAGAACCGGTTTCGCGACCCGGTGAACGACGAAGCCAACCGTGCGCTTTTCGAGAGCGCCGGGGCGAGACTGACGCTCGATCCGTTGTCGAGGGATGAAACCGCACAGTACATCCGGCACCGTCTCCGGGTCACCCAGTACGAGCGGGAGCTGTTCACGGCCGATGCGGTCGAGGAGATCTTTACGTTCTCGCGGGGGGTCCCGCGCCTGATCAACAGGGCCTGCGAGGCCGCCCTGTCCCGCGCGTTCTACCTGGGGGAGCATCTCGTCCCGCAGGACACGGTGAGAGAGGCCTTGAAGTTGATGCCGGCGGACAAATCGGCCCCTGCCGGCCCCTCGCGGACCCTCTCGTTCGATATGGCCGCAGAGGCCGGCGCGGGGAAGGCCGACGAAACGGATGACGAGGACGAGCCGGGAATTCCCGCCGGTCAGGTGCGCAGGCAGAATCGCAGCTGGATTGCCTACGCGGTCCTCGGGGGCCTGCTCATCGCCCTGATTGCCGTTGCGTCCATAGCGCTGAAAGCAAAGCAGCCGGCGGTTTCGCCAAGCGCGGACGTCAAGCGGGCGGTCACCCCTCCGCCCGCCCCGCCAGCGGAAAAGGCCGTTCCGGTTCCGGCCGTCAAGGCGCAGAGCCAAGCCCCGCTGCAACGGCAGCAGGCGACCGTTGTGTCCGCCGGGCAAGTCCCGAGCCGCGGAACCGAAATCCGCGATGAGAAAAAGAAGGTGCGGCAAACGGCCAGAACCCGTCAGGCCGCTGCAAAAAGCCCTCGTCGCGGATCGGCGACCCCCGCGGGGACTCCCCCGGCAGAGGATGCGGGAGGCGCTCCTGCCGCGGACCGAGCGACGACGGTTAGCCCGGAGCCTTCGGGTCAGCCTGCGCAGCAGGTGGAGTCCGGTGAGGTCATCGACTGGATGCTGAAGAAGCG
>ERZ1649853.1114-NODE-1114-length-10684-cov-6.410387_pt1 | contig 10684 bp, 12 predicted proteins | sample MGYA00575353_ERZ1649853 | MGnify/ENA primary metagenome ERZ1649853 (study PRJEB40853, sample SAMN11349654) | freshwater sediment metagenome | isolation source: river sediment | host: Sediment | place: India: Okhla Barrage, New Delhi | collected 2017-02-21 ...
TCTTCGGCTCGCTCCCCGAGGTCGTCAAGCTCTGCAAGGAGGTCGAAGGGGTCGTGCCCGTCGTGAACTTCGCGCACTACCACGCGCGCGAACACGGGAAGCTCAAGGAACCGAAGGACTTCGACGCGCTCCTGGACACCCTGGCGGACTACACCGACGGGGAGTTCTACACGCACTTCTCAGGGGTGGAGCACGAGGACGGCAACGAGAAGAGGTACACCTCGATCAAGAAGGGGGACCTGAGGTTCGAGCCGCTCGCCGAGGCGCTCGTTGACAGGAACGACCCCATAACGATCATCTCCGGCTCCCCGCTGCTCGAACACGACGCGATGTACATGAAGGTCATCCTCGAGAGGGTCCTCTCCAAGAGGGTCTCCAAGGAGGTCAAGGAGACCGTCACCAACAAGAAGGGCAAGGCCGGGTCGAGATGAAGGAGAGCACCGAGTACATAGTGAGGATGGTCGGGAGGACCCTTGACGGCGAGATCGAGGGCACCGACGAGTTCGTCGACGCGATCATCGCCGCCAGGAAGATCTTCATCTACGGGGTCGGCCGGTCCGGGCTCATCGCGAAGGCGTTCGCGATCAGGCTCGTCCAGATGGGCATCGAGGTGTACTTCGTGGGCGAGACCATCACGCCCATCGTGGAGGAGGGGCACCTCGTCGTCATAGTCTCGCACACCGGCGAGACGATGTCAGCCGTCCAGACGGCGAACATAGTGCGCAGGGCGGGGGCCAGGGTCATCACGATAACCGCGAACCTGCACTCCAAGCTCGCCAGCGCGTCCAACGTGGTGATACCGATAGTCCCGCCGAAGGACGACGACCGGCGGACGCTCGCGCCGCTCGGCACCCTTTTCGAGGACGCGACGCTGATCTACCTCGACAGCATAATCGCCAGGCTGATGGAGAAGCTCGGCCAGGGCGAGGGCCAGATGAGGAAGCGGCACGCCATATGGGTCTGAGGGTTCAGCCCCCGTCCTTCCGAACGCCGTCCTCCCGGGACCGCCCATGGAGTCGCCTGCGCCTGAGGGCGATGTGCAGCACCACCACCGCGACGGCAGCCGCGGCGGCGGCCACGACGGCCACGGCGAGGGCGTTCTCCCTGACCCAGTCCGTCATGGCGCCGACGAAGCCCTCCTCCAGTATCCCGATGCTGGAGTCGTGGGAGAACGAGGCCGTCCCGTTCCCGAGCGGCAGGGAGGAATGGAGCATCAGCCCCACGCCGGTGGTGAAGCAGGTCGAGTTCATGTGGATCCCGGGGACCAGGCCGCTGCGGTCGGCGGCCTCGGAGCCCCACCGGTAGAAGGCCTGGACCGTGCCGTCGCCCTTGGAGAATTCGACGCACTGCGTCGGGGAGTCGGTGCCGTTCAGCGGCCTCGCGAAGTCCTCGTCCCCGACGCTCTCGTCGACGCGCCCCGACAGCACGGCGCTCACCCCGCCCTCGGGGCCGTCCTCGAGTATGTGGAACTCGTCCGTCGACCCGCCCCCCTGGAGGAAGCGCTCGACCGCCAGGGACTGGAACTCCGTCCGGTTGGTCACTTCGACCGTCATGTTGACGAACGCATCCGTCTTCCCTGACAGAGAGTGGGCACCCACGGGGTTCTCGTAAGTTGTGGCACCCTCCGCGATGCAGAACCAGAACGTCACGTTGGCCCAGGACTCCACCGCCAGGGACTCTTCGAGGGTGGAGACGTAGGCGTCCGCCCGGGCCCTCATCGAGAACATCACGAACTCGCCCATGTCGTCGTCGAAGTCGGACTGGACAGAGGACAGGTTCCACTCCACGTGGTTGGAGTCGAGGAAGACTGTGTAGACGGCCTCGGCCCGGCAGAACCGGCCGTCGCCGTCCGTGTCGTTGAAGAGGTACATCTTAGGGAAGCCGACCTCGAAGGTCGGGGAGAACGGGTCCACCGAGTGCCAGAAGACCAGCCTCGGCCAGTCCCGGGTCACGGCGACCGTCAGGTTCCCCGATATGATGCTGACCTTCGTCTCGTCGATGCTGACGAACATCGCGTATCCGTCATCGTCCTCGCCCGCCGCGACTGGCGAGAGGCAGGAACAGACGAACGCGAACGCGCAGACGAGTCCGAGGAGCCGCCCTGGGGCCATCTCTCACTCCCGGAGACCCTAAGACGGACGGGGGGAATAGCTTTTCTGTCTCATCGGCCGCCGACCCTCAGCCTGCGCGTCCTGGTCCCCACCGGCCTGGCCGGGGCGACCGCATCCGTGACCGCGAAGGGCACCTCCTCGTACCCCGTTCCAGAGAGCCTGAACGCCTTGATGTCCTCGTTCAGCGGGTCGATGACGAGGGCCGTGTGGTAGGGCTGGTCGAAGATCGCCCTCTGGGTGTCCAGGTCCGTCCTCGATAGGAAGCAGGTGTGGCCCGGGTGCGAGTGGTACCAGCCCACGATTATGTAGTCGAACCCCGAGCCGTCCAGGTCGCCGAACAGCCTGGGCAGCGCAGCCTGGTCGAACCTGACCTTGGAGGGGCTGCTCTTCAGGGCCGTGGTGACCACGTCCCTGACGGTGGCGTACGTCCTCCTCCGCCAATGGCCGACGTCGCCAAGCATGAACCCCATGACCTCCAGCCGGCTCGGGGCGTCCTTCGCGGCGTGCGACCGCATCATCCCCTCCGCGTGCGCGGAGATGTACAGCGGGAACGGGTGTCCCGAAGACAGGGCATCCTCGTAGGCGGCCATGGACTCCTCGGAGAGCCATGCGTGCGGCCGGAGCGTCTCCGGCGCCGGCGGAGGGCGAACCTCCGGGCTCCTCCGGGTCTCGCGCAGGACCTTGGGCCTAGCCATGCGCGCCCCCCACGATCCTGACCCTCCTGTCAGACTGGTCCATCCGCGCCGGCGGGGCGTACCTGTTCCTGTTGAAGTACGCGGCGGCGCGGGTGCACGCGTCCGAGCCGAACGGGTTCTCCGGGTTCGGGTTGGACAGGAGCGACTCGATCCCCCTGATGAAGGCCGAGAGGCTGGACCCGAAGTCCCAGTTCTCCAACAGCTTGGTGCAGACGTAGCCACCGTCCTCCGGGGGCATGATGTTGGGGTGGAAGATGGGCGTCATCCACTTCACTATCGGCTTCTCCATCGGGTAGTCCTCGCTTATCAGGAGGGCGAACTTGTGCACGAACAGGTGCACGACCTTCCCGTCCTCCCACGTCGGACCGGGGACGCGGAGCAGGTGCACGTTTACAAGGATAGGGAACCGGCTGAGGGTCGGGTCCGAGACCGAGATGTGGTGGCGCAGCTCGCGCTGGCAAGTCTCCACCTCGTTCTTTATGCGCAGCCGGAGGACGTCTGGCGGGAGGGGCATCCGGACTATCCGCCCTCGGGGTCGGGTATCAGCTCCAGGACATCCTCCGCCATCACGCCCGAGTCCTTGAGCGTGGACCCGCCGCGGAGGACCTTCTTGCCCTTCCGGAGCACGTACGCGCCCATGTCCTTGTTCCAGAACGTGGCAGCGCTCTCAATCATCTCGTCGACGGTGTTGTCCTCGTCCAGTTCCATCTCCACCGTCGCTCCCGTCTCAGCATTCTTGACCTTGAGCCTGAACGTCAGGGCGACCACCTACCTACTGGACAGAACCTGATGTTATATGGTTTTCGGATACCTGTAGCACGTCGGAGGGGTGGTTCGGGCACCTCGGGTCGAGGGGCACCTCGAGCTCCTCGGAGACGTTCCTCTGGCCGTCGTAGTAGAACGTGTTGCGCAGGACCATGTCCGTCCTGCCCGAGACGACCTTGAGGCACTCCCGGACCATGACCGCCGAGACGATGCTCGTGGTCGTGATCTCCGCGGCGAGCCTGGGCTCGTGGAACACCACGCCTTCGCCGGTGCAGCTGAAACGCATGCCCGCGACCTTCGCATGCGACTTGTTCATGCCGCATTGGATGCAGGGGCCGTCCGGCGGCAGGCAGACCATCACCTTTCCCGTCAGCCCCTCCATGCCGCCGTCTATGTACGGCCTCCTGGCCAGGTAGGCGTGGGAGTTGGCGTGCACCCTGGCTGAGATGTTGTCGAGGCAGCCGAGGACGACGTCGAACCCCTCGTAGAACTGTACCGGGAGCTGCTCGATCCGCCCCACGATGGCCCTGGCGCGCGTGTCCGGGGACAGGCGCTCCACGCCCCTGGCGACGGACTCCGCCTTGCTGCTCCCGGCCCTGGCATCCTCGCCGGAGAAGAACAGGCACCTGTTCAGGTTCGAGCCCACGACGTGGTCCATGTCCACGACCGTGATCCTCCTGAACCCGGACAGAGCCAGGCACTTGGCGACCTCGTTCCCCAGGGCGCCGGCCCCGATGACGAGCACCCTCGACCTGAACACCGCATCCAGGTCGATCCACCCGACCCTCCTGGACCTGTCGAACCTGTCCTGGTCGACCGCGCCAGGGACCACGCGCTCCTCCATGCGCGGTGGAATAGGGAGGGCGGAGTTAAACCTTCCCGTCCCAGGCCAGTCTCCCCGCATCCATCACGACCGTCTCGCCCCCCGAGGGTGACACCAGGGTGATGGTCGGCCGCTTCACTATGCCGTCAAGGTGGATCAGGGCCTCGGCGTCGCCGTCGTAGTTGCTGCCCACCGCGAAGTGGCACGTCCCGTAGACCTTCTCGTCCTCGAGCATGTTGGCGACTATCCTGGCACGTCTGTTGAGACCGATCCCGAGCTCGCCTATCGACGCGGCGTTCCTCAGGTACGATTCGAGGTCCTTCCTCGGGAGCATGCCGTCGGAGACCATCTTCTTCGTCTTGGACCTGGCCGCGGCTATGGACGCCTTGAGCCTCCGGGCCTCCGATCTGCCCGACACATCCGTGATGAAGCCGCCGCTCACCTTTGCCACTATGGGGGTCTTGATCACGACCTCCCCCTGGTTGAGCACCATCGAACCGTCGAACGCTATGACGCCCTCGGCGGTCCCGAGGGCGGGGGAGACGTAGACCTCCCCGGAGGGGACGTTCCCGGACGCGCCTGGCCTCCTGAAGTCCCCGTCGTCGGACCTCGCCTTGCGGCCCCTGGTCCCTATCGAGATGTCTGTGCCGCCCGGCGCGGTCACCCTCGCCTCGACGGAGGAGGCCATCAGCTTGACGAGCCTCTTGCAGTCCGATCTCAGCCTCGTGTAGTCGATTGGGACCGTCCTCCTGAACATGTCCTTGGTGATCCCCGGGGACCAGAACGCCCTCGACTTCTTCTCCTCGTAGAGGAACTCGAAGTAGTCGTTGTACTTCCTCTTGCCGCGGTAGCCCTTCTGGAGGCCCACCCTGTCCTTGCCCAATCTGTCGGCGCTCATGGAGAGGATCGCGTCCGGCTCGGAGCGCATCGCGTCTATGACGCTGTCCTCCGTGAAGTCGAACTGGCCCTTCTCCCGCTGGAACATGACCGTAGGAGACGCGCCGGCCTCCGCGGCGGCGTCGAAGATGGCCATCGATATCTCCCGCACATCCGCGCTGGGGTTGGTGATGATCAGGAGCGTCTCGCCCTTCTTCAGGCCCAGCACGTCCCTGACGGATGCGTTCGCCCCTGCCCTCAACGATTTGTCGTACCCTCTTCCATCCAAGAAGTCCATTCTCTCACGGCGGCGGGTTATCCGCTGACAACCAGATAACCTTTCACAACTCACAGGTGGGCGATGTCTCAGTACCTCAGGTAGTCCGTCGGCACCGAGGCCTTGATCGCCGCCTCGTCGTACTTCCTGAGGACGGACTTGACCTGGTCGGCCACGTCCCTGTCGATCGCCAAGGGCCTGTGCTCTGCCAGTATCCTCTTCGCCTCCCTGCGGGCGGCGAGGCGCATGGGCTCCTCGGCGGAGTCCTGGGGCGGGGGCAGCATCGCGATCCTGGGGAGCAGGTTCTCCTTCCTGAAGAACTTGAGCGTGTGGGTGTCCTTCATGAAGTAGCCGCCCGGGCCGACCCTGGAGATCGTGTCGAACGCTAGGGTGTCCTTGTTGACGTCGATCCCCCTCCAGGCGCGGAGCACGTTCCTCCATACCTCGCAGTCCATGACGATCTGCTCGACGGACTCGCACCCCGAGCGCTCGAAGCCCCCGATGCCCACCACCTGGTCCGCCCCGGCCATCGCCGGGAGGAGGGCGCTGATCGCCTTCTGGTACCCGACCTCGTACCCCGGCCTGCAGCCCGATGCCGCGAGGCCACCGACCTGCGAGGGTATCCTGTACCTGCGGGCCATCTGACAGCCAGCGGAGTTGATGAGCGCCCCCTCGGTCGAGCCCGAGAGGAACACGCCGGTCTTCATGTCCATCGGGCCCGACTCGGAGCTGTACAGCACCGGGGCGCCCGCCTTCGCGGACTGGGATATCACGAATCCGGCGAGGTTCTCGGCGTTGACCAGCGCGACGGTCCCCGCCAGGGTGACCGGCGCGACCGAGCCGGAGATGGCCATGGACAGGTGCACGACCGGAAGGCCTGCGAGGGCGAACTCCACCGCGGCCTCGATGTCCCCCTCCTCGTACCTCAGGGGGGTGATGGGGGTGTGGGTGATGGATATGATGGGCCTCCTCGCGAGCTCCTTCTCGGACCCGACGACCGCGGCGGCCGCCTCGATCTGGAACCTCGCATCCTCGACGCAGCCCGCGCCGTGCTGGATGTGCTTGCCCGTGTTGAAGAGGGAGGCGACGAACTCGTGGTTGTTGGAGACGTCCGGCGGGAGGTCCGTCGCGACCACCTCCGGCCAATAGAGGTCCACCTCGGGCATCGCGTCGCAGACGAGCGTGAGGTCCACGAGGTCTCCCACGGTAGACTTCCTCTTGACCTGCCTGTCCACGTCCCACACGTCCGTCGGCTGGCCGTCGTTGACGCCGTAGACCCAGTCGACCGCGGGGAGCCTGAGGTCCCTCTGACTGTCCCTTCCGGCCATGACGAACTCCTTCGGGGCCCGGGACAGCGCCTCCTCGACCATGCCCTCCGACAACTTCGCCACCTGGGACCGCTCGTCCACGGAGGCGCCAGCGCCCTTGAGCATCGAGAGGACCCTGTGGCTCGTGACCTTAATCCCGACCTCCTCAAGGATCCTGATGGACTCGAGGTGGACCGCGTCTTCCTGTTCCCTGCTCAGAGGGTTGAACACCGCTTTCGACAAACTATCCCGCTCCGAAGGGTGAGAATGCTCCTCCGATAAAAACCCCGGAGTCGCTCACCGCACAAGTTTGAAATACCCCTCCGCCGGGGTCAGTCCTCCGACCTGAAGCGCTCGACGGCCTTCTCCTCCAGCCTCCGGGCCCTCCTGGCCAGGGCGTCGCGGTTCCTGCGGACGTCCTCGTCGGTCTCGAGCTCGAGCCCGGGGACCTGGCAGGGGGCGCCGTCCGGCCCGAGGGCGACCACCGTGAGGTACGATGAGCCAGTATGCCTCATCTCCCCCGTCCGCGGGTCCATCGCCTCGATCCTCACCCCGACCTCCATCGACGAACGCCACACGGCGTTGACGTTGGCCTTCAGGGTGAGCAGGTCGCCGACGTGGACCGGCGAGAGGAAGGCCATCCGGTCGACCGACGCGGTGACGACGTTCGCGCGCGCGTGCATCGTGGCAGCGACGTAGGCGATCTCGTCGACCATCTTGAGTATCGTGCCGCCGAAGACGTTCCCCGCTATGTTCGCGTCCTGGGGCATCATCACCCTTGCGACGACCGACCGGGTCTCGGAGACCTTCCTCGCTGGCGCGGGATCCGACGACATCCGTCCCTCACCCTGTCGGCGGTGGCGGCGGGGGCATCTGCTGCGGCGCCTGCGCCGGCGTCCGGCCCCTCCTCCTCATGAGGAGCACCACCAGGATCACCACGACGACGATCATTATCACGCCGACCATCAGCAGCAGCGCCATCGCGGAGATCCCGCCGTAGTCGTATTCCGAGAGCTCCAGGGTCATGTACGGGGTGGCGTCGCCCATCGAGTACGAGGAGAGCTTGACCCAGCTGCCGACCTCGGACGAGTACCAGTAGACCTCGTAGTCGTCCGACTCGTCCATGACCGTAATCTTCAGGCAGGTGAATGTGCCAGCGCCGACGGTGACCGTCTCCTCTGCCGCGGCGACGGTGAACGCGTAGCTCTCCGTGTAGTCGTCGCTGTGCGTGCTCTCCATGGTGCCGTCCACCCAAGTGGTGGAGGTCGCGGAGATGTCCGTCGTCTCGTTCCACTGGTCGCCCGTCCCGGTCTCGCCGTCCACGAACCCTGAGAGGAGCGGCGGGGCGTAGGTGGTGACGGACTGCGTCTCCACCCTGGAGACCAGGGCCAGCGAGCCGGTGCCGATGGTCATGTTCGCCCAGGTGTACATGTCCTCCTTGACGCTGGCGATGCCGCCCTCGACCTCGTATGCGTAGCCGTCGAAGACCATCTCCATGGAGGCGGATATGCCGAGGAAGTCCTCGGTCTCGCCCGTCATCGTGCCCGTGACCTTCATGACGTTGACGTCGTAGGTCTCCGAGCCGAGCGTCAGGGAGTCCTTCTCCTCGAACTCGTACCTGAACGAGCCAGATATCGTGATACCTTCGTAGTCCATCTCGCTCTCATAGACCCAATAGTCCCCAGCAGAGCGGTCCACCGCCGCCGCCGGACCGGCGAACAGCGACAGGACCGCGACGAGCGCAAGCGCACACACGGCTGTCGATTTCCACATCCCCATCAAGGCACCTTCTGATCCTATGCTGGGCTATGAGAGGGGTCGCAGGGTAAAAACCTTCCCCAGCTGGGCCCCAGCGTCCTAGCAAAGGAATATAATGTCAGAAACTCTAACCGAGGTTCCGATAGCAGATGAACAACGAGTTCGTCGTCACGCCATACGGGGTCTCGGGCGAGGTCGACTACGACGTGCTGATCGAGCGCTTCGGGACGAAGCGCATAGACGAGGCGCTCCTGAAGAGGATCTCCAGGTACGGGCCTCTCCACCACATGCTCAGGAGGGAGGTGTTCTACTCGCACAGGGACCTCGAGTGGGTCCTGGATGAATACGACAAGGGCAACAGGTTCGCCCTCTACACCGGCCGGGGCCCGTCGGGGCCAATCCACCTCGGACACCTGATGCCCTGGGCCTTCACGAAGTACCTCCAGGACGTCTTCAAGGTCAACCTGTGGTTCCAGCTGACGGACGACGAGAAGTTCATGTTCTACGACCACCTCACGCTCGAGGAGACGAAGAAGTGGGGCTACGAGAACGCACTGGACATCATAGCGCTCGGGTTCGACCAGAAGCTCACGAAGATATTCCTCGACACGGAGTACATCAAGACGATGTACCCGCTCGCCATCAAGGCCGCCAAGAAGATCAACTTCTCGACGATCAAGGCGGTCTTCGGGTTCGACAACTCGAACAACATCGGCAGCATATTCTTCACCAGCGTCCAGACCGTCCCGTGCTTCCTCGAGTCGCTCGAGAAGGGGAGGAAGGTCCCGTGCCTCATCCCGTGCGGCATAGACCAGGACCCGCACTTCAGGATCACGAGGGACGTGGCCGAGGGGCTGGGATACTACAAGCCGGCCCTGGTGCACGCGAAGCTCATGCCGTCCCTCGCGGGGGCGGAGAAGATGTCCACCTCTACGAAGGCCGACACGACCATCTTCACCACCGACGGCCAGAAGGTCGTCAGGAAGAAGGTCATGAACGCGTTCACCGGCGGGTGCGTCTCGGTCGAGGAGCAGAAGAGGCTCGGCGGGAACCCGGACATCTGCTCGGCATTCCAATACCAGGCGTATTTCTTCGAGCCCGACGACGCGAGACTGGCCAAGCTCCGGGCGGACTGCAGGTCCGGCTCCATAATGTGCGGCGAGTGCAAGGCCCAGCTGTTCGAGAAGGTCTGGAAGTTCCTCGAGGAGCACCAGAGGCGCAGGGAGAAGGCGAAGGACGTCCTGCAGGAGTTCTTCGTCCGCGACTAGCGAAACATGATTTATCCGCGCACCCATCACGTGGCGGGGACCCCCCTGAGGCTCAGGCCGATAGCATTCGTGAGGAACGGAGTCACCGACGACGTGGACGATTGGGACTCGGTCGAGTCCGAGCTAGTCTTCGAACCGGAGTACGTCCCGGGCCTTTACAGGCTGGACCGGTTCAGGCACATATGGGTGGTCTTCGGGTTCCACATGAAGAGGGGATGGGTCCCGCGCGTGCATCCCAGGCATGACCCCTCGAGGCCGCTGGTGGGGGTCTTCGCGACACGGTCCCCCAAGAGGCCGAACCGGCTCGGCCTGACCAAGGTCAGGCTGGTCTCGGTCAGGGGACGTGTCGTGACCGTGCGCGGCCTGGACGCCTACGACGGCAGCCCGGTCTGGGACATCAAGCCCTTCGACGGCGAGGTGGGGTCCGTTTACGGCAGGCGAAGGCATCCGGCCAAGAAAACTAGATAAGACATATGCCCGATGAACCCAGGACATGACGCATGACGAGTTGGTCGCGCAGCTCAGTCACTCCGAGAAGAGGGTGCTGAAGGCGCTCGGCGCCCTCAGCAGCGCGTCCCCCGAGGCGATACGCGAGGCGGGGGGATTCGAGAAGCTCGTCGAGGTCATGAACGCCGCCTCCTGGCTGCAGGCCAAGGGGCTCGTCACTATCCACGAGAGCATCACCAAGACATACTCCCTCAGGCGCAGGGAGGCCGCGCCGAGGCCCCTCGCGGAGAGGGCCGCGCTGGAGGTCCTGGTGAACGACCTCGGCGGGAGGGGGTCCCTCGCGGACCTCAAGGCCAC
>ERZ1649853.1117-NODE-1117-length-10678-cov-12.779347_pt1 | contig 10678 bp, 10 predicted proteins | sample MGYA00575353_ERZ1649853 | MGnify/ENA primary metagenome ERZ1649853 (study PRJEB40853, sample SAMN11349654) | freshwater sediment metagenome | isolation source: river sediment | host: Sediment | place: India: Okhla Barrage, New Delhi | collected 2017-02-21 ...
CCGCTCTACTCGATGGTCATGAGCACATCGCCCGGGGTGACTGTTGTGCCCTCTTTGATATAGATCTCTTTGACTGTCCCGTTCTTGTTGGCGAAGATGTTCTGCTCCATCTTCATGGCCTCCAGAACGGCAACCGCGTCTCCCACGGCCACCCTGTCGCCCTTCTTGACCTTGTAGCGTATGACCACGCCCTGCATGGGCACAGTCAATCCGTCTGTGGGAGCCTTGGGCTGTGCCTCCTGAATGGTCATTCCCGCAGGGGCAACCTTAACCAGGTACGACTCTCCATCTATCTCGACGTTGAGGGCTATGGGCTCAGCCTTGAAAGCAACTCCAGAGTTTGCCGCCGGCTCCTTCTTCTCCAGCTTCTCCTCTACCGCTGTGCCCTGCAAGAACTTGAGGGCCACCTGGGGGTAGAGGACATATGTGAGGTAATCCTCATCCTGCTTGGCCAGGCCCAGGGCGTCCACTGCCTTCCTGGCGTTCTCATACTCCGGGGCAATCAGATCGGCGGGGCGCACTGTGATCGGCTCCTCATCGCACAATACCTTGAGCCTGACTTTGGGGTCGATCATGGCCGGCGACTTTCCGTAGAGGCCCTTGACATAGTCCTTGACCTCCTTGGGAACCATCTTGTAGCGGTCGCCTGTGATCACATTGAGAACGGCCTGTGTGCCCACAATCTGGCTGGTCGGTGTGACCAGGGGAGGATAGCCCAAATCCTTTCGAACCTTCGGTATCTCGGCTAAAACCTCATCGTACTTGTCCATGGCCTTCTGCTCTATGAGCTGGGAGACCAGATTGGAGAGCATGCCGCCCGGAACCTGATAGACCAGGACGTTGGTGTCAACCCTTGCCGTGATGGCATTGAAGACCGGAGAGTAGATCTCCATGATCTTCTCGAAGTACCTCTTGATCTCTGTGAGAAGCTCCAGGTCCAGGCCAGTGTCGTAGGGCGTTCCCTGGAGGGACGCCACCAGGCTCTCCGTGGCCGGCTGGGAGCTGCCTCCGGAGAGGGGAGACATGGCCACATCCAGGATATCCACCCCCGCCTGGCAGGCATGGAAGTAGCTCATCTGGGCCATGCCGCTGGTGCAGTGGGTGTGCAGGTTGATGGGCAGGCTAACCTCCTTTTTGATAACGCGAATGAGGTCGTGGGCGTTCTTGGGCGTTATGAGCCCGGCCATGTCCTTGATGCAGATGGAGTCGCAGCCCAGCTCCGCGAGCTGGACGGCAAACTGGGCAAAGAGTTCATTGCTGTGCACGGGGCTGATGGTATAGCTGATGCCGCCCTGGACGTGCTTGTCCATCCTCTTTGCAGCCTTGATGGACCGCTCCATATTGCGGATATCATTGACGGCATCGAATATGCGGAAGATGTCCACTCCGTTTTCTGCTGCCTTCTCTACGAACCTGTCCACCACGTCATCGGCGTAGTGCCGGTATCCGACCAGGTTCTGCCCGCGAAGCAGCATCTGCATCGGAGTATTCGGCATGGCCTTTTTAAGTGCTCGAAGCCTCTCCCAGGGGTCTTCATTCAAATAGCGAATGCAGGTATCGAATGTCGCCCCGCCCCATGTCTCCAGTGAGAAGAAGCCGACCTGGTCCATCTTCTCTGCAATGGGAAGCATGTCCCTGGTCCTCATCCTTGTGGCCAAAAGAGACTGGTGAGCATCTCTGAAAACCGTGTCTGTAAGCTTAACCCTGCCCATGAAGATCTTCTCCTATACGGTCCTTATTCCTTAAATTCCCTTCGCTTCTTATACCGGACCGATCCGCGGGGATGGTCTTTCTATCTCTGCGATAATTCTCCACACCAACCATGAATATGTTATATAAAGCTAATGGAGAGCGGAGAGGGTAGAGGGGAGAGCGGAGGTGTGCCCTGATCAGCCCAAACGTCTTTTTTTGCAGGAATCGACCACTGCGGTAACGGACGGCAGCCAGCGCGAAGGGCAAGATCATCCTGGCAGAATAATTCGCGAGGGACTGCAATAGATTTTAAAATCATAAAATTGAGGATGGGGGGAAATGGTCACATCCGTAGTGTCCTCACGGGTGGTATGTTTATTGATTGTCCGTCCATGACAAATGTTAGCATATCATGGTGCGACGCGCCAAACCAATTCTGTTTTCTTCTGCCCTTTCTCCTCAACTCATAAACTAATTTTCAGTGGACTTTTAGTGCATTGCAGCTTGAATTGTACACATGCGTACACCTGAAGTGTCTATTAATAATATCAAGGCATTGTAATGACTGGAGTGATAAAGAATGAGACTTAGAGTTGTCAGCGCAAGAGACGAGATCCCGACCCTCAATCCCAATGAAAAGATGATTCACCTGGCCTTCCGCGCCAGCAACGTAGACTTCCTCAATCTGATGCAGAGATGCCCAAGGCTGCGAATGATTCAGGTTCCCCCGTCCTACAGAAAGACCATGTCCAATGCCATCCAGGTGTTCCTGGACATGCAGGGCATTGAACTCCTGGAGGGCGACGTTTGGGGCCACAGAAAGGACCTGGACGAGTACTTCACTGTGGACGAAGCCACCCTGGAGGAGATTCGCGCCCTGGCGGCCAGCGGAGCAGAGATGGAGGACCTGGCCGGCCAGGTGCAGAAGAAGGCCCGCCTGGGACCGGATCTCATCAAGTACATCGCCAAGAGCAAGATCCTGGTTTGAATCCTGGCCTGTGCCGGGGCGATCTCTGGCCGGAGCAATCCCTCCTCCGGCTCTATCTGTTTTTGGTCTCTTCCCTTCGCTCTTCCTTTGCAGTTTTCTCTTGCTCGTTTTTAGCGGCTATTAATTTTTGATTCTTGCAGATAGTAGGCCGGATATGGCAGCATATTTAAATACGACCTTCTGGAAGCGCGGCTAAACTTTTTTGAGGCAAAGCGGCATGCTCTGCCTTCTCGAACCTGCGGGCCGAAGCGCAAAATATTTGTTCGCTAATATTCAAAAGATGACTCATTTTTGTCAAATTTAGGTCAAAAAAGGTCATTTCAAATATACTGTAAACATGTGTGCATTCTATTGATGTTGATCTGTACACATGTGAACACCTGAAGTGTCTATTAATACCAGGAAATATTCTTCGGCAGATAGGAGAATACATGAGACTCAGAGTAGTTAGTTCAAAAAATGAGATTCCAAATCTCAACCCCAATGAGAAGATGGTTCATCTGGCCTTCCGCGCCAGCAACGTAGACTTCCTCAGCCTGATGCAGAGATGCCCAAGGCTGCGAATGATTCAGGTTCCCCCGTCCTACAGGAAGACCATGTCCAATGCCATCCAGGTATTCCTGGACATGCAGGGCATTGAACTCCTGGAGGGCGACGTTTGGGGCCACAGAAAGGACCTGGACGAGTACTTCACTGTGGACGAAGCCACCCTGGAGGAGATTCGCGCCCTGGCGGCCAGCGGAGCAGAGATGGAGGACCTGGCCGGCCAGGTGCAGAAGAAGGCCCGCCTGGGACCGGATCTCATCAAGTACATCGCCAAGAGCAAGATCACCGCATAGATTCGGCATACTTTGCTGCAGACCAAACAGAGCCGGACGGAATGAAGGCTGTCCTGCTCTGAGATTTTAATTTCATCCTTTTCCCCTCTAAATTTTATTGTTCCTCGCTATTTCCTGTGGATTATTGACACTTCGTCTCTGTGAGTCCTCTGTGCGCTTCTAGTGTCTCTGTGGTGGCCGTTCGTGGCTATTGGGGTGTAACCAATGGCTAACGACGTTTTCGCCACAGAGGCACAGAGATGAGATCAATGGTTGCCTCTGCTTTGCCTCATCGGTTGCGTCCGGCATCTTTTCCCGTCTCCCTCCGGAAAACTTCATCTCTTCTCCGCCCCAACATCGCAGCCGTGAAATGCGATGTTCTGGTGGTAGGCGCGTCCGCTGCCGGCTTTATGGCTGCCATCTCTGCAGCAAAGGAGGGCTGCGATGTGATCGTCGCAGACAGAGATCCATCCGGCGAGGTTCACGCTGCCAACACCCTCTTTGAGGGGATGGCACGCCTATCGGGTCTCAGGGTAGAAGGCTGCTACATCCAAAATGAGCTGGAGGGCATGAGCATCATCAGCCCCGCCGGGAAAAGCGCCACCATCCCGGCGCGCGGCTACTTCCTGGATCGCGGCCTATTCGATGAGCACTACCGCAATCTCGCTCACGACCGGGGGATTAGGATTTTGCCGGCTGTCGCGAAGGAGGTCCTTGCCGCGAGGGAGGGAGGCAGGACTGTGCGCATGGCTGAGGGCAGCGCCGCAGCCGAGATCTCCGCCCGCGTGGTGGTGGACGCCTCAGGAGTCTCATCCGGCCTCGCCCGCGCTGCGGGCCTGCTTCCCATGCGCCACCCGGAGGACATCGCCTGGGCAGTGGAGGCTGATATCGAGCATCCGGGCATAGGCGAAGAATCCCTCTTCCAGTACTGGATCGGCAGCATGGCCCCTGGCTGGAAGGCCACCTTCTCCCCGGCAGGGGGGGACCGCGCCACCCTGGGGGTCTTCGTGCGCGGCCACGGCCAGGATGTCGAGCCCTTCTTCCAGGCCTTTTTAAAGAGATTCAAGGCAGCCAAGGCCGCGCAGTACAGAGGGATCGATGGCCTGAGGGTCCTGTCGCTGCGGCGGGGGGGCGACCCCATCTGCGTCATGCCAGGGCAGATCGTGGCCGACTCGCTGATGGTCACCGGAGGCGCAGCCGGGCAGAGCGGCCTCGCCTACGGCATGCGGGCCGGAGAGATCTGCGGGCAGGCCGCTGCCAGGGGGATGGCGGCAGACGACGTATCCCAAAAGGGGCTCTCCTGGTACGAAGGGCAGTGGCGGCGGGAGCTGTACTGGCAGTACCGCATGGGCAGAGCCTCTCTGCTCACGCTGTCCGGCATGAGGGACGATGAGATCGACCGGCTGGTGGGGGGGCTCTCCGGAAAGAGGCTGATCGGAGGAGGCTCGTTCATCTCCAAGGCCGCATTTGCCGGGGCTGCTGTCGCCCGCTACAGACCCAGGACGCTCTTCGAGCTGGCGGCGAATTTGATGAGGGGATAAAGGCCAGCAATCCTATGGCTATTCGCTATTTTTATGCATGGTGAAGAGTTGGCTCTTCGCTATTTCCTATGGGCCGCCCAAAGTTGCCCTGCCTTTCCAATTTTTCATCCGTCTCTGTGCGTACTCTGTGTCCTCTGTGTCTCTGTGGTGAAAACGTCGTTAGCCACCGGCAGCGCTCAATAGTCCACGAACAGCCACCACAGAGAAGAGATAACCACTGCCACCGGAAAAGTCCATCTATCTGAAACTGGATACTCCTCTCTCATGATCGAACTGTCCAGCGATCCCTTCGTCCTCAAGCCCCGGAACACGCCCCTCACCGAGGCCGACTTCCGGCTTCACCTCAACATCAACTGGTGCCGCGGCGTTCTATTCAATGTCGTTGCCCTGAAGAACTCCATTGCCGTGGTGGAGTACGACGCCCTGCTCTGGTCCGATGATAGCATCATGTTTGTGGAGTACAAGGACTCAGTGGCCGCCTTCAAAGACCTCTCCTCCCGGCGGGTGCAGCAGATGAACAGCCTTGCCAAGAACATCTCCCGGGGTCTCGGCTACAGGAACTTCACATTCATTGTGGTGGTCAAGGGGCTGGAGGAGGAGACCAACAAAGGCGGAGTGCAGGTCCTTCCTCTCTTCGAGTTGGGCAATTACCAGCCCATCTTCGTCTCCTCGGTGACTGAGCTGGAGTACCTCAACAAGCTCATTGCCAAATACTCTCGCGAGGGCGAAGTGGAGTTCGTCAAAGAGCTGGACAAGCTGCGGAAGATATTCGAGATGGAGCAGGCATGAAAGGGCATGGCTATGCACGGGTCTATGGCGCTGCCACAATTCTCAATGCCGTGGCCACCTGGAAGGGCTCGGCCTTAGGAATTGAGCTGGCTACAGAGGCGAAGGTGGAGCTGAACGGCTCCGGGACCGTCAGGGGCGACGTTCCTGGAGTGGACACGCGGCTCATCGAGCGCTGCGTGCAGATGGTGCTGGAGCGCTTCGCCGGGAAAGGGAACAGCCGTACGGGACCGGATGGATGGGGCAGCGCGGGCGCTGTGGGGGCTGTGGTGCGCACATCCAGCGAAATTCCCGTGGCCAGCGGCCTGAAGAGCAGCAGCACCGCCGCCAACGCCGCCGTCCTCGCCGCCCTCGATGCCCTGGGAGGATTGGAGTTGATTGATGATTTGGCGGCAGATGAGCAAGGAGCAGGGACAGGACGCGGGCTTTCGGCAGGCGATGGGAGGCTCATCCAGGCGGCCAAAATCGGCGTGGAGGCGGCGAGGAGCGTGGGCGTGACCATCACCGGAGCCCTGGACGACGCCCTGGCCTCCATGCTGGGCGGCGTGGTGGTGACCGACAACCGCGAGATGAGGCTGCTCAAGAGAGAAGAGCTGTCCTGCGATGTGATGCTGCTCATCCCCGACAGAAAGCTCTTCTCCAGGGATACCGACGTCTCCCGGTCCAGAGCCATCGCACCGGCGGCAGAGGCGGCCTTTGACCTGGCCATGCGCGGCGACTACCTGCGGGCCATGACCATAAACGGCCTGGCCTACTGCGCCGCCCTGCGCCTGCCCTCCGAGCCCATAATAACCGCGCTGGAGTGCGGAGCTGCCGGGGCGAGCCTCTCCGGGACCGGGCCGGCCTATGCCGCAGTCATCGACGGGGAGAGGATGGACGCCCTTCAGGCTGCCTGGCAGCCTCTGGGCGGAAGAGTGATAAGAACCAGGGCGAATAACAGACGGGCATACACAGGCCGGGGGATTTGATGGGACTCACAGAACACAGAAGCGAGATCGAGGAGATCGACAGGCAGATCATAAAGCTCATAGACCAGCGCATCGACATCGTCAAGAGGATCTTCGAGGCCAAAAGATCTGAGGGCAGGCCCATCAGAGATCTGAAGAGAGAGGAGAGGGTTTTAAACCAGGCCATGGACCTGGCCACAGAGCTGAACCTCGATGCCGGCGCGATAAAGGACATATTCGAAATCCTGATCAATATGAGCCTATCCAAGCAGCAGGAGCTGCAGGGCAGAAATCAGGGGTAGAAATCAGGGGTAGAAATCAGGTGTAAATCTTCAAGGGATGGTCATGGTCGAAATTGCAGTAATCTCTGGATCGAAGTCGGACCAGTCAATAGTGGACAGGGTATCCTCCAGGCTGGCGGAGAGAGGCGCGTCCTTCGAGCATAAAGTCCTCTCCGCCCACAGAAATCCGGCTGAACTTGAGGAGTATGTTAAAAATAGCGATGCTAGGGTATTCATAGCCATAGCTGGCCTGTCCGCGGCTCTTCCCGGAGCCATCGCCTCCAAAACGGCGCGTCCGGTCATCGGAGTGCCAGTCAGTGCGAAGCTTGGCGGCCTGGATGCACTTTTGTCGATTGTTCAGATGCCTCCTGGCGTTCCCGTAGCCTGCGTAGGGATCGATAATGGGGAAAATGCGGCATTGCTGGCGCTGAGAATTCTTGAATCGGGAAGATAGCTATTTATACAATGTCAGTGAGATAAACGCGACATAGGTGGGATAGGATGTACAAGCGGATATTGATCGCCACAGATGGCTCCGATAAGTCCAAGAAAGCCGCGCAGGAGGGCTTAGAGCTCGCTAAGGCACTTGGTGCACAGGTCATAGCGCTCAACGTGGTAAATGAGGTCGTTATTGCCAGCGCTGTAAGACAGCTCGGCTCCGATAGAAAGGAGGTCGAGGAGAAGCTGAAGGTCGCAGGCGGAAAGGCAGTCGACGAGATGAAGGCCATGGGTGCCAAGATAGGCGTGACTGTTGACACAATCGTCAGAATAGGCGCTCCCTCAAATACAGTTATCGATGTGGCCGGTGCAGAGAAGGCAGACCTGATTGTCATGGGCAGCCACGGCGAGTCCGGTGCCTCCAAGCTGCTCATCGGCAGCGTAGTGCAGAAGGTACTCTACTGGGCAACGATCCCGGTTCTGGTAGTGAGATGAGATAATGGAAGGATTCTTCTTCGCTGAATCCCTGATCTACTCCTCGTTCGCAGTTGTGTTCGTGCTCGGTGTGATCCTGGGATTCATAGTGATCAGCCTGATCGGCTCAAGCTGAATTCTGCTTGGAAGAGACAGCCGGAGCCTTCCGGCTGGATCTCAAGCTAACGTTTTTTTATTTGCTCTTGTCGGCTCTTTATTACCTATGGCTTAACTTGATCCACAATAGGCTTAGTTTTCTGCAACTTACTGACTGAATCACAGAGGCGCAGAGACACAGAGACAGAGAACCACTTCATTGCCCACTGGATGACCGGGAAGTCATAATCGTTTCTCTGTGCCTGTGTCTCTGTGGTTTTTCTGCTAATTAAATCCTGAAGTACCTTCCCGCTGTTTCCAGGCACCTGGCCATCAGCTCCGCCGCCCGATCGATGTCGCTTAAAGAGAGGACCTCCACCGGCGAATGGATGTAGCGTGTGGCCACGCTGATCACGCCCGTGGGAATTCCCGATTTGGTCAGGTAGATGGACGTGGCATCGGTGGTCCCTCCGTCCGAGGCCTCCAGTTGCACCGGGATGGCAAACTCATGGGCTGTGCCCGCCATCCATTCTATGACCTGTGGTGTGGCGATTATGCCCCGCCCGGAGGCATCGGCCACCACCACCACCGGACCCTTCCCCATCTCGATGGGAGCATCCTTCATCTCTATGCCGGGGTGGTCTCCTGGTATGGTCACATCTGCAGCTATGGCCAGGTCCGGGTCCAGGCCGTAGGCTGCGACTTTGGCCCCCTTCAGCCCCACCTCTTCCTGTACCGTAGCAACGGCATAAATGGCAGACTTGGATTTGGTCCTCTTCATAGCCTCGATCATGGCCACCAGGCCGGCCCGGTTGTCGAATGCCTTGCCTGTCACCCTGTCACCCTGGAGAGTGGCAAACGTCCTGTCGATGGAAACAGGGGTGCCGGCCAGTATTCCGAGAGCCTCCGCCTCCTTCTGGCTGGTGCAGCCGATATCGATGAACATGTCCTTGCCCTCGACGATCTTCTTTCGCTCCTCGTCCTTCATGACATGGGGCGGTTTGCAGCCTATGACGCCTGTCACCGGCCCGGATCTGGTGTGGATGATCACCCTCTGGTTGAGAAGCGTTTGGTCGAACCATCCGCCGATGCGAATGAAACGCAAAAAGCCCTTTTCATCCACCTGCTTTACCATGAGGCCGATCTCATCGGCATGGGCCTCGATCATAACAGAAGGCCGCTCTCCTTTTCTCACGGCGATGAGATTTCCCAGGCTATCCGCCCGCACCTCATCCACATAAGGGCCAATCTCATCTCTGACTATCTGCTGCACAGATCCTTCCCATCCGGATATGCCGTGCGCATTGGACAATTTCTCCAGTAATGACTTTATTTCGCTCATCTGATCATCTCTGATTGGCTGCTAAGCAGTCCTCATCCTTGCCCCCTCATTTCTGGCGCGGGTGATGAGAACCTCTCCGCCCGTCTCAAGCATGGCCTGCCGGGCAGCCTCTTCAATATCTCTAACCTGACAATCGGTTATCGCGTACACCGCCGGCCCAAAGGAGGACAGGCCGGCACAGGCTGCTCCCGCCTGCTTCATGTGGACCATCAGCCGGTGCACCACAGGATGCTGTAGCATTACTTCAATCTTCTTAAAGCCGATCTCCTGAATTCGGTTCACCGCCGACCCGAAGTCATCCAGGCTCTCCTCAACAATGGACGGCACCATGCGCACCAGGATCTGATAGCACAGCTCATGCACCTGCTCCGCCGGCAGGGGACAGAACTTCTGGAAGATATCCACCTCCTTCTTCCCGTGAGCGCCCTGGGGGACGCAGGGCAGCGCTAAAATTATCTTCCAGTCTTGGGGAAATTCGTGGCGCACAATGACCGGAGCGGGCGGCACGCCCCCGCAGGCTGAAGACGGCGAAAAGCTCATCTTGTCCTTTCCCGGCCCGAAGCTGTGCCCCCCATCGATGAGAAAGCCGCCCGTCTCAAAGGCCGCCGTGCCGATGCCGCTGGTCCCGCCCCGGTGAATGATGCGGGCGATCTCGCGAACAGGCAGGGGCCGCCCGTACAGTTCGCAAAGGGCGGCTCCTGCGGCTATGCCCATCTGCGTTCCCCCGCCCAGGCCTGCATGCATCCTGTATCCGCTGCGGACAGTAAGATGCGCGCCTCCCAGGTTCAACTGCTCCTGCACGGCTTTAGCAGCAGCCAGGGCGCGACCGGCGTTTTCTCCCGCTGCCGTCAGCTCCTCCGCCTTCTCCGCCTCCAGCAGTATGTTCGGCTCGTCCAGCGATATGCCCACGCCGCCATCCACTCTGCCGCTGCTGCCGGAGAGGTCGGTGAGGGTCAGATGCAGCCGGGAGGGCGTCTGGATCAAAATCCTCTTCTCGTCTCTGAAGCTGCTGTAAGGAAATGTCTCGCGGATGGAGATGAGAGGACGGCCCTGCCTGATGATCCTGTAGCTTCTGCTGAGCATGATCTCGCGAGCAAAGACGCCAAAAGCCAGGCAGTGCTCTTGGCCGGCAGGCAAAAACGCCGTGCCGGTTATATCCCGTCGCGATTCGATGTTATGCTTTTTCAGTATGACTCCGATGGGAATGTCGGCCCTTGTCAGATCTTCTCTTATGCCCGCTTCCAGGCGGCTCAAGGGAGTATGCGATACCGCATA
>ERZ1649853.1118-NODE-1118-length-10678-cov-5.873576_pt1 | contig 10678 bp, 11 predicted proteins | sample MGYA00575353_ERZ1649853 | MGnify/ENA primary metagenome ERZ1649853 (study PRJEB40853, sample SAMN11349654) | freshwater sediment metagenome | isolation source: river sediment | host: Sediment | place: India: Okhla Barrage, New Delhi | collected 2017-02-21 ...
GATGCTGGCGGTCGCTTCAGCCAGGCCTTCGATCAACCCGATGATGTTGGTCTTGACGCCCAGCACATTTGCCAGGAATAGCGATAGGATGTTGAGCACCATCTCACTTGAAACATCCATGAAAAAACTCGTCACACTAACTGCCCAAATGTTTCGCGGAAGCTGCTTGATGGAGAAGCGTTGTTTTTCTTTATCATTGATGGCTGCCATAGGATTCCTTATTTTTAGAAGTGTAAAAAGCTGTTATCAGATTCTCAATCGCATTTATAAAAAGCACTACTACTTGCCTCGATTATATTCTTTGTTTCATGAGGAAGCAATAATGATGCATAAATCAGGAATTATTGTGAGAGAAAATTTCCGAAATCCTACCTTATCTATTTTCCTGGCATGCTCCTTGCAACGATAAACTCAGCAATGAGACCACATCCTAGACAAAGAGTATGTTGATGACAAGCACTGAAAAAGTTCATGTCCTGTTAATTGAAGATAATATGGATATGGCCGAGTTGATCCAGGCCTATCTCGCCTCAATCCATCGCTTTTCGTTTTCAATCATGCATGTCGAGACCCTTGCAGAAGGCGTACAACAGCTTAAAAATAAAAAGTACGAACAGAACAGTTGCCATGTCGTTCTGCTCGACTTAAACTTACCCGATAGTGATGGCTTTGCCACTTTTGAGACGGTTATGAGGCAGACTCGTCATATTCCGATCATTTTAATGACCAACTTGGATGATGAAGAATTAGCCATACGTGCCGTCAGACAAGGTGCACAAGACTACCTGGTAAAAAGCGAAATGGATGCCGGCATGCTTTACCGAGCTATACGGTATGCGATCGAACGCAACCGCGTTGAAGAAGCCTTGCGTGAATCGCAGGAACGTTATACGCTAGCCATCCAAGGCGCTAATGACGGTCTGTGGGATTGGGATTTACGCACAAATAAGGTTTATTTTTCACCGCGCTGGAAGAATATGTTAGGTTACTCCGATACGGAGATTGGTGACCAGCCCAGTGAATGGTTGAATCGCATTCACCCGGATGATATTGATTACGTCCGGGTAACACTTTCCGCTCATATAAAAGGAACCAGTGCTCACTTTGAAAGTGAGCATCGTATTGAACGCAAAGATAAAACCTACATGTGGGTGCTTACGCGTGGATTTGCTGTTCGCAACGGCGGTAATAAAGCCTATCGCATGGCAGGTTCCCAAACCGACATCACCTTACGCAAGCGCACCGAAGAGCAGCTCATCCATGATGCCTTTCACGACGCCTTAACTGGTCTGCCCAACCGGGCTCTTTTCATTGACCGGTTGGGTCGCGCCTTGGAACACGTAAAACGCCATCAGGGATACCGCTTTGCAATCTTTTTCTTAGACCTCGACCGCTTTAAAGTGATTAACGACAGCCTCGGTCACGCCTTCGGAGACCAGGTGCTGGTTACCGTTGCCCAAAAGCTGAGTAATTGCCTTCGCCCAAGCGATTCGATTGCTCGCATGGGCGGGGATGAATTTGTGATTCTTCTTGAGGAGCTGTCACAACCGTCTGACATCGAAATCATTTCCAGCCGCATTCAAAATGCCCTGCAAACCTCATTGGAGATCAATGGTCAAAAAATTGCTGTTTCAGCCAGCATTGGGATTGTCCTCAGCGATATGGAGTATCACACTGCCGAGGATATCTTGCGCGATGCTGATATTGCCATGTATCATGCGAAAATGCTCGGCAAAGCTACCCATGCCATCTTCAGCCCGTCCATGCGTAAACGAGCCATCATTCGCATGGAATTAGAAAATGAACTGCGACAGGTGCTCGAATGCGAAGAACGCCGGAAGAGAGAGCTATCTGTCGTTTTTCAGCCCATCCTTTCTATTCAAGATAATCATATCACTGGTTTTGAAGCCCTCTTACGCTGGAATCATCCAGAACGCGGACCGATCCGCCCGATCGAATTTATTCCTGTGGCCGAAGAGACTGATCTGATCCATTTCCTCGGTCTGTGGGTTCTTCGCGAAGCTTGCAGCCAATTACGCATGTGGCAGGATCACGTTCCCCCCGACCTTACACATCCCCTATTGAGCGTTAATGTCAATATCTCAGGGAAACAGTTTTCTCACCCGGATTTGGTGGAAAATATCAAGAAAATCCTCCAGGAAACCAATGTCGATCCGTCCTGCTTAAGCTTGGAAATAACTGAAAGTTGGCTGATGGAAGGCAAAGAGCCCTACCAGGATACACTGGATAAGATCCGCCGCCTGGGCATTAAACTGCAGGTAGATGACTTTGGTCGCGGTTATTCCTCATTCCGTTATTTGCAGAGCTTGCCGGTCACAACCCTCAAAATTGATCAACTATTTGTTCAACGTTTAGGCGTTGACAGCAACAATTCCGAGATCGTTCGCTCCATCGTTGGATTAGCCCGTTCCTTAGGTATGTCCGTCGTTGCAGAAGGCGTCGAGACTGAAATCCAGCTTCGCAAACTTAAAGAACTTGGCTGTCCTCTCATTCAAGGTTTTTATATCTCTAAACCGCTCAATGGAATGAAAGCAGAGCAATTATTGCTAAAAAATTGGAGCACGCTGCCGGTTTGAGTGTAAAGTTATCCACTGCCAACCCGATCCATTTTTCCACTACACTTAAATAATCTTTCAAGCAATTACATCACTATTGAGAAATGATGTAAAATTCATTATCTCTTGTTTCCAATGGAGGCGCAGTGGGCGAGCTTACCAGTCAACCAGACCTGCTTGTATCTCATAACCCATCTTCAAATCGTTTTGAAATTGATCTCGGCGATAGTGTCGCCATTTTAGAATACGAAATTCGCGATAATGAAATTTTGTTCCTGCACACCGAGACCCCTCCAAAACACGAGGGCAAAGGAATAGGCAGCCGGCTGGCGCGTGCTGGTTTGGATTATGCTCGAGATTATCATTATCGCGTGGTCCCGTTATGTTCTTTCATAGCAGTTTATATCTCCCGGCATCCAGAGTATCAATCGTTGTTGGCTAAGTAAACTACTAGAGCAGAACCGAGGTACATATGAAAATTGTGATGATTGCTTCAGAATGTGTTCCATACGTCAAAACTGGAGGGCTGGCGGATGTCGTTGGTGCACTACCGGGTGTGTTGCGCAAGATGGGACATGAAGTGATTGTTGTGCTTCCCCTCTATTCAATGATTGATTATAAACGTCATAAATTGCAGCCTTTCCTGACATCGATGGGTGTTTGGATGGGAAATGCTCTCGAATGGTGTACTGTACACCAGGCTGACATGCAAGGCACAGCGGTGTATTTCATCGAATCGAACAAGTTTTTTGACCGTTATGGTCTCTACCACGACGCATCCTTCAACGATTACCTTGACAACCCCCGCCGGTATGGTTTCATTGCTCGCGCCGGGCTGCAGCTTTGCAAGGATATCGGCTTCAAGCCCGACATCGTCCATGCGCATGACTGGCATACTGCCCTTGCTCCGGCTTTCCTCAAAATTTGGCATTGGAATGATCCATTCCTGGGAAGCGCAGCCAGTGTCCTGACCATCCATAATGTGGCGTATCAAGGTGTATATGATAAAGAGGCTTACGATTATTTAGGATTACGGTGGGACAATTTTACATCGGATAAGTTTGAAGACCACGGCAAGATAAACTTTCTAAAGGGTGGCATCATCTATGCCGACATGGTCAATACTGTCAGCCCCACCTACGCCAATGAATCGCGCACTCCTGCTGGCGGATATGGATTAGCGCCGTATCTTAATGACAAAGGGGACAATTATTGGGGTATCTTGAATGGTTGTGACTACGAGAAATGGAATCCTGCCACCGACAAACTAATCCCTTCACGTTATTCACCCAGTAACATGAGAGGCAAGGCGGTTTGTAAAAAGGCTCTACAGGAACGCATGGGCCTCGAAATCAACCCGAATATTCCGATAGTTGGCGTAGTTAGCCGGTTAGTTAGTCAAAAGGGCTTGGACCTGCTGGCACAGGCCATGGATAGTATTGTTGATCAAATGCAAGTACAATTTGCTATCCTTGGTTCAGGGGAGAAAGATCTAGAAGCATTCTATGGTCAAATCCCCACCCGCCACCCCGGCCATGTCGGCAGCTTTATCGGTTATAGCGACGAGCTCTCACATTGGATTGAAGCTGGTGCAGACTTCTTCATCATGCCCTCAATATATGAACCCTGTGGTCTAAACCAAATTTATTCCTTGAAATATGGCACCTTGCCGATAGTTCGCGCCACTGGAGGCCTGGACGACACAGTTCAACAATATAATGAGTCCACAGGAGCTGGTACCGGCTTTAAGTTTTGGGAAATTAGTAGCAAAGCCATCTATTATACTGTTGGGTGGGCAGTTTCTACGTATTACGATCGCCCTCAGCACATGCAAAAAATGATACGTCTGGCAATGCAGCAAGATTACTCTTGGGAAAAGAGCGCCGAAGCATATCTAGCCCTATACGAAAGAGCCATTGAGGTTAAACCCAAATAAGGTAAATATTTCAATTGCTGGCTTTGGTAGATGGTTGCCGGGTATTGCCTGCCGCCACGATGCGCACAATCCAAACGACCAAAAAGATAGCCGTTGCACTCAATACGATTGCCGCTCCAGATGCGACCCCTGCATAATACGAGATATACAACCCGGTGATCCCTGAAAATGCCGCGATCATCGCTGATAACGCCATCATCTTGGGGAGGCGATGAGTGAGTAGCGATGCGGTCGCTGATGGTGTGATCAACATTGCTACCATCAATGCTACTCCGACGGTCTGTAGTGAAACCACCACTGTTACGGCAATCAGTACCATAAGCAAGTAATCCAGGAATCGAACCGGCAGGCGTAGTGTCATTGCTAAAATCGGATCGAACGATGCTACTAATAACTCTTTATAGAAAGCGATAATGATTAAAATGATTAAGCCACCGAATATGCCTGTCAGCCATAAATCGGTATTGCTGACTCCCAACACATCTCCAAACAAAAAATGAGACAGATCCACAGAGTAATTTCGTACCGTCGATATCAATGCGATGCCGAGAGCAAACATACCCGTAAAGATGATCCCAATCGCTGTATCCTCGCGAATTTTCGTCGAACGGCTGATTGCGCCAATCGCAAAAGCACTTACCAACGCCGCTAACAATGCCCACCAAAAAAGGATATCTCGCGCTCCTCCGCTAATCAAATACCCGGTAGCCACGCCTGGCAGAATCGCGTGCGCTAGCGCGTCACCGAAAAATGCCATCCCACGCAAGACCACGTAGGTGCCCACGATTGCACACACAATACCCACGATCACTGCCGCTCCCAAAGCTCGTACCATGAATGCATATTGATATGGAGTCGTTAACCACTCAAGCATGTTGGTGTCCTCCATCCTCACAACAAGTGTCTTCCAGTGCCACGACACCTTCTTCTGTCTGAACAAAGCGCAAGTGATCGCCGTAGGCTGCCGCTAATTTCTGTGGTTCGAATACCGCCTCTGGCTTGCCAATCCCCACAAGACTGTGATTTAACAGCATCACCCGGTCGAAGCGTTCTGCTGCAAGCTTTAGATCATGCATAGCGATCATCACCGTCACCTTCCGCTCACTCAAACTCTCTAACATCGCGAAAAGGTCTTCCTGGGTATTCACATCCAATCCGGTGAATGGCTCGTCCATCAGAACCAATTCAGCCTCCTGCGCTAGCGCCCTGGCCAGAAAAACCCTTTGCTGCTGTCCTCCGGAGAGTTCGCTGATCTGTCGTTTTGCCAGGTGTTGCATCTTCACAGCTTCCAATGACTCCTTCACCGCCTTCCAATCTTGGTTTGAAGGCCACTGGAATAATCCCATCTTGCTTACCCTTCCCATCATCACCACTTCTGCCACGCTAACCGGGAAATTCCAATCGACTTGGCTGCGCTGAGGCACGTAAGCAATACAGATATGCCCGCCTGGCTCATGACCAAAGACATCGATCTGCCCTGCCATTGGGCTGATCACCCCCGCCACCAGTTTGAACAGCGTGCTTTTCCCTGCACCATTCGGACCAACGACAGCGATTCGTTCACCAGCTCTTAACTCAAATGCGATCTCTTTCAAAACCCAATCGCCGTTATAACGGTAACCGAGGTCTGAGACTCTCAACACAGGGCTATTCATCTCGTGGTGAGAATAGTGCCCTGTCAAGTAATTCGACTTCTCAGGTTGTCTTATGCTTTTCATATTTCCTGACCTTATTTCAATGCGCTAACAATCTCAGATACATTGTATCGCATGTAATCAAGATACGTTCCAGCCTCACCTTTTGCATCCGTCAATGATCCGCTATAGATAAAAATGATTTTCACCCCCGTATCCTGCGAGATACGTTCAGAAAGAACTGGATTTGCTGCCGTGTCGACAAAGATTGCCCGCACGTTCTCTGCTCGGATCAGATCTTCCAAACGTGCCACCTCTTGCGCAGACGGTTCGGCGAGGGTGCTCGTCCCAGGAATTACAGTACCTATTAATTTAAACCCATAGCGCTGGGCAAAATAAGCGAGCGAATCGTGGTCAGAAACCAGTTTACGATTCGCGGGTGAAATTTGGCCAACCTGGGTTTCGATCCAGGCATTTAGCTCATCGAGTTGTGATTGGTAAGCCTCAGCATTCGCTTGGAAAATATCCGCATGCGAAGGGTCAAGTTCAGATAGTGTAGCCGCAATCTGGTCAACCCATATCTTCACGTTCATTGGATCTGTCCAGGTATGTGGGTCGCCAGAATTATGATCAGAGTCCTCTGAAGCCTGGATGAGGCTAACCTCCGCAGATAACTCAACCACCCGTACCTTTTCACCAATATTTTCCAGGTAAGCCTGCAAAAATGTTTCCAGGCCTGCGCCATTCATAAACAACACTTCAGCTCGAGATATTTTTGCAAGGTCTTGTGGGGTAGGCGTAAAGGTATGGGGATCCGTTCCTACCGGTAGGAGAACATCCAAGTTAACCAAATCTTCGCTGACCTGGAGAACAACATCTCTAACGATCGTCGTAGTTACCAATACCCTTAATTTATTCTCTGACCCTTGCTGAATATTATTGCTACAAGCTACCAGTGGAACAATCAAAGCATATATTACAAGTAGTGGCAAGACTTTACTTGTCCAACCAATATATAGTCTTACTTTTCTACCATTACTCATGATCGACTTTCCTTCTGCACTTTTGACAAAGCCCAAACAATTGCAGCCAATGCTCGCGCACGGTAAAACCACTCTCCTTCTCTACCCTGGCAACCAGATCGCCCAGGTCATCACCCACAAAGAACTCAACCATACCGCATTCCTGGCACACAAGTAGATGTTGGTGCCCATCAAATGCGGCAATATACGCCTGGCATTTATCTGCCTGGTGCACCCGTTGGATTAGATTCAATGCCTCCAACTTTTCCAAAGTTCGGTAAATGCTGACCAAACCAATCGAAGGGTAATTCTGTTTTGCTAACTCATACACTTCTTGGGCATTTAGCGCACGCTTGGATTGAGTTAGAATCTCGATGACGGCATAACGCGGTCCAGTTAATCGACAACCACTGGATTGCAAACAGTTTAACCAATGCTGTTCCTTGGGAGAAATTTGTGTTATCATAGCTCTTTACTATTGACAATAGTTAACTATTGAAATGTTTTTTCATTATACTTGATTTTTAGTATTTCTGTTACCCTTTGCAAATCTCGCTCATTGTGCTATATTAAGCGTCCAAAGTCACGCCCCACGCGTGGCTGACTTTCCGCCCCTAGCAGACCGCCCGGTTGTGTCCTGGGGCAATCCCGAGGAAAGGAGGTTTTTCCCTATGCGTGAATACGAGTTAGTCGTCATAGTCCAGCCTGACCTGGATGATACTGCTTTAAAAGATGTAGTAGAGAAGGTCAAGAGTTGGATCACAGAAGCTGGCGGCACCATTGTAAAAGTGGATTTTTGGGGCAAGAAGAAATTAGCCTATATCATCCGCAAGCAGAAAGAAGGACATTATGTCCTGATTCGAGCTCAGATGGATCCAGCTTACGGCGCAACCCTGGAACGTAACCTGCGTTTCACTGAACCTGTCATGCGCTTCCTTTTGACCAGTGTTGAATAGCATCAGTTCGGATTTGGAGTCGAGAATGAGTCGAGGCTTGAACAAAGTAATGATTATCGGCAACCTGGGCCGTGACCCTGAGATGCGCTATACCCCCTCCGGCCGCCCAGTGACGACCTTCAATGTCGCCACCAGTCGTACGTGGAACACCGCTGACGGCGAAAAGCGTGTTGAAACCGAATGGTTCAATGTTGTTTCCTGGAGTAGCCTTGCTGAGATTTGTAAACAATACCTGACCAAAGGCCAACAAGTCTATATCGAAGGACGGTTGCAAACCCGCCATTGGGAAGATACGGAGGGTAACACACACACTTCAATCGAAATTGTGGCCAATGAAATGATCATGCTTGGCGACCGCCGCGATTCGGAAAGCTCGACCAACGAAGAACCAGTAGAAGAGGATGAATTTCCCTTCTAGAACACTAAAATATTTATTATAAGGATAAGATGGTAGGAGATTTCCCTGCCGTTTCGAAGGAGTAAGTTTCTGTGGATACAAATGAAACAATGACTGATATGCATGGCGGTGGTAAGCGGTTTTTCAGCCAGCCACGTGTCTGCCAGTTTTGTACCGATCACAGTGTGAAGATCGATTACAAGCAGGCCGAATTGCTGCGCCGTTACATCACCGACAGCGGCAAGATTCGCCCTCGCCGCCAATCGGGTGCTTGTGCAAAGCACCAACGCGAGCTGGCACGCGCCATCAAACGCGCTCGCCATATCGCTCTTCTTCCCTTTACCGGTGAAGTTTTAAGATAAACAGCCCATGTCCTCATTCGGCTAGGGCATAGGCTGACTCACCCTATGCCCTATCTTCGTGAAGGCAGGCAACGGCTGTTTTACATCGAGGTCAAGCAATGGCAAAAGATAACAAAAGTCCAATCGTAACAAAGAAGCACTTAGCGCGCGTAGAACGCGAGCGCAGGCAAACTCGCACCATCGTCATCGTCAGTGCCATCGTCATAGGTTTGGCAGTAATCTTAATTGGTTGGGGTACGATCCAAAACTATGTGATCAAACCTCGCCAGCCAGTCGTTACTGTGGATGGTACGGAAGTGAGTACAGGTCGGTTTCAAGCGCTAGCACACTATAATGCCGCACAGCTAGTGCAGCAGTACTCGCAATACTATCAGTTTATGCAATACTTCGGAAGCGATCAATCAACTCAGAGCACCTTCATCCAAACGCTATCCCAAATCAGCTATGAGCTAGAGCCGGAATACCTTGGACAAAATACAATCGATTCGCTTATCGAGTATGAGCTTGTTCGTAAAGAAGCGGCAAGTCGAGGCATTACAGTGACTACCGATGAAATAAATGCTTCAATGGAGGAGTTCTTGGGGTATTATCCCGCTGGCACACCCACTTCCGCTCCTACCGAAGCAGCTCAACCGACATCGACACTCTCGGCACTGCAACTCACCCTCGTCCCACCGACGCCCACCACAGCGCCGACCGCAATCCCCACTGAACAGCTAACGGGAACGACACCTACCGCCGCTCCTACCACTGGCCCTACAGCCACGACCGAAGTTGTGCCAACCCCAACCGAGTACACGGTCAAGCTGTACAACGACAACATGAAAAGCTATCTTAACTATGCGGAGGTCAGCGAAGACGACCTGCGCTGGATTATCGAATCGCAACTGCTCCAGCAAAAACTGATTGATGTCCTCACCGCAGATGTTTCAAAAGAAGCAGACCAGGTCTGGGTACGTCAGATCATCGTTGCCGACGAAGCGACTGCCAAGCAGGTGATCGATCGTCTCGCCGCAGGAGAAGATTTTGCCGCTCTAGCTGCTGAGCTATCGACAGATGAAGCCACAAAAGCGACCGGTGGTGATCTCGGCTGGGCAAGCGCCGGTACTCTCGATCCTGCGTTGGATGCTTTCCTCTTTAGCGCAGAAATTGGTCAGGTGTCCGATCCGATCCAGCTAACTGCTGGTTGGTACATCGTCCAATTGTTGGGCCATGAGGTCCGTCCGATCTCCTCATCGGAATACCAATCGCTTGTCTCATCAACCTACAACGACTGGCTCACCAAAGTAAAAGATGCTGCCAAGATAACAACCATCAAGGATTGGTTGGAGCTTACACCGACAAGCCCAAGCATTCCAGCAAATATGTCATTGACTCAGAATTAAACCCTGAGCATGATTCGGCCAAACGGGGTGGTTTTCGTGGTGAAAGCCATAAAACCACCCCTTCTCATATTAGGGATATTGCCGTAGGTATGAAGCTAGTTATTCTTAAATACTCGAACATAGGCATTATCCTGACTTTACTTCTTGGGATTGGTTGGATCAAGACAAGTTCAGTACCTGAAACATCTCATACATCCGACCTGATCGCCATACCCCAACCAGGCTTTCTCGCCCCTGATTTTTCACTACAAACCATAGCCGGTGAAACAATAACCTTGTCTGACCTGCGCGGCCATATCATATTGGTCAATTTTTGGGCGAGTTGGTGCCCACCCTGCCGTGCAGAAATGCCCTCGATGCAGAAAGTCTTTGATGATTACCAGGCAAAAGGATTTATAAACTTAGCAGTG
>ERZ1649853.1124-NODE-1124-length-10651-cov-6.609287_pt1 | contig 10651 bp, 9 predicted proteins | sample MGYA00575353_ERZ1649853 | MGnify/ENA primary metagenome ERZ1649853 (study PRJEB40853, sample SAMN11349654) | freshwater sediment metagenome | isolation source: river sediment | host: Sediment | place: India: Okhla Barrage, New Delhi | collected 2017-02-21 ...
CCTCGGCTACCTTCCTGGGGGTGCCGGCAGCGCTCGGCTTCAACATGGGCCGGGCCCCCATGAGTGATCTGGGGTTCCGCCAGGCCGTGGCCAAGGCCATCAACTACAGCGAGATCGCCAGCCTGGTCTTCTACGGCTACGGGACCGTTCCCACGGCCGGTTTCGTGCCGTCGACCCACCCCAACTTCAACGAATCGGTTGCCAGCCTGGAGTACAATGCCACGGCGGCCGCCGCGCTGCTGGATTCCCTGGGCATGGTGGACAGCAACGGTGACGGGACGCGTGAAGCCGGTGCCCGGGAGATCATCCTGGACCTCCTGGTGCAGAACACGGCCACCAACATCCGGTGCTCTGAACTGGCCAAGCAGTACCTGGAGGCGGTGGGCATCGGCATCCGCCTGGTCTCCGTCGACAGCTCGACCTGGGTGGCCAGGAAGGACGCCATGGACTACGACCTGGTCTTCTTCCGGGCGACTCCATGGGGGACCCTGACCTATGCCGGGGAGGGCTCCGCCTACTTCGATTCCAGGCGGACCGGTCAGGGCGTGCTGCACAACTTCTCGGTCCAGGAGTACCTGGACACCTGCGATGCCCGCCTCGGCGCGGGCGACGCCGAACAGCAGAGGGCCCTGGACCTTAAGCTGCAGGAGCTGCATGCGGAGTACCTGCCGGGCCTGGCGCTGGTGTGGGTCGACAGCGTGTATCCATATCGCAAGGGTTGGGACAACTGGGTGATCGACCACATATACGGCGGCGTGGTCAACAGCTTCTCGTGGTCCACGGTCTCCAGGAGCGAAACCTAGAAGGCCCGGGCCGGCGGCGGGCCGACCCCGCCGCCGGCCCGCATTGGATGGAAAGACACCAGCACCCTGCCGCTGCAGTGGCCAGCAAGGCAGTGAGGTATCTCATTGTCTTGTTCGTCATCATGTCCCTGAACTTCCTCCTCCCCAGGCTCATGCCCGGCGACCCCGTATTGAACATACTGGGCGAGGAGGCCTTCTACGGCCCCCCGGAGCTGCTCCAGGAGCTGAAGGCGGAGTGGGGCCTGGACGGCCCGCTCCACGAGCAGTACCTGCGCTACCTGGGCAACTACCTGAAGGGAGACTGGGGGCAATCCTTCCTGTGCATGAGACCGGTGCTTGAGGCCATCAGCCTGCGCCTCGTCTGGACGCTGGTACTGGTCCTGCCGGCCATAGTCCTCGGCGCCCTGCTGGCGACGGCTGCCGGCGCGCTGGCGGCCTGGCACCGGAAGTCCAGGCTGGACATCGGGCTGTCCGGCGCCTTCCTCTCCCTCTACTCCCTGCCCCACTACTGGCTGGCCATGGTGATGCTGTTCGTGTTTGGTTTCCTGCTGGGCTGGTTCCCGCTGGGAAAGGTGGCCACAGGCGAGACCTCCGGCCTGGCCTACGTGCTGGACGTTGCCTGGCACATGGTGCTGCCTGTGACCCTGCTGACTGTCTCCAAGGCAGCGTACGATTTCCTGGTGGTGCGCAACTCGGTCATCTCCATATTGGGTGAAGACTACGTTCTCATGGCCCAGGCCAAGGGCCTCTCCCAGATGGCGGTCCTCTTCAAGCACTCGCTGAGGAATGCGCTGGCCCCTCTGGTCACGGTTACCGCCATGCAGTTTGGGGCCGTCCTCTCGGGCACCCTGATGGTGGAGATCGTCTTTTCGTGGCCCGGGATGGGGACCATGATCTACGAGGCCATCGGGGCGCGGGACTACCCGGTGCTGCAGGGGGCTTTCTTCATCATAGCCGTCTGCATGCTTGCCGCGAACTTCGTGGCGGACATGGTCTATGTGTGGCTGGACCCGAGGACCAGGTAGGGGAAAGGCATGGGAAGGCTGCGTCGGATGGTGATGAGGAACAAGGCCAGGGTGCTGGGATTGGCGGTGCTGTCCGTGTTCGTCCTCTGTGCACTGCTGTCGCCATGCATAGCCCCTCACGATCCCTGGGAGTTTGGCCCTGCTTTCCTCAGGCCCGGCGCGACCAACCTGCTGGGGACCAACGACGTCGGCCAGGACATCTTCTCCGAGCTGCTCTACGGAGCACGCAACTCCCTGATGGTGGGGTTCGCTGCAGCGCTCCTGTCGGTGTCCCTGGGCACAGCGGTGGGACTGGTAGCCGGGTTCCGCAAGGGGGTCCTTGACGACCTGCTGATGGGCATCACGGACGTGTTCCTGGTGGTCCCGGTGCTTCCTCTGGCGATACTGGTCTCGGTCTATCTGGGGCCCAGCATCTGGAACCTGATACTGGTGATCGGCCTGCTATGGTGGCCCAGCACGGCGCGGGTCATCCGGTCGCAGGTGCTCAGCATCCGCGAGTCCGGCTACGTGGAATCGGCCCGGGCCCTGGGGGCCAGTGACCTCTGGCTGGTGCGACGCCACGTTCTGCCCAATGTGGTTCCTCTGGTGATGGCCAAGTTCGTGCTGGCGGTGGCGGGGGCGATGCTGATGGATGCCAGCTTGAGCTTCCTGGGTCTCGGTGATCCTGTTGCCAAGAGCTGGGGCATGATGCTGCGCTACGCCTTCCTGCGTGGGGGGTTCGTCGGGGGGATGTGGTGGTGGTATGTCCCGCCCGGGCTGGCCATCGGTCTGTGCATCCTGTCATTGATGCTCATCAGCCTCAGCATAGAGGAGGAATCGGACCCCCGTTTGAAGAGGGCGCTGGAGAGATGACAGAGCTGCTCACGGTGAGCGACCTCAGTGTGGTCTTCGACACGCCGGCCGGCCGCGTCTACGCCAACCGCAGCATCAATCTATCGGTCAACGAGAACGAGGCGGTAGGGGTGATGGGTGAGAGCGGGTGCGGCAAGACGGTCCTCTTCCTGTCGTTGCTGCGCCTGCAGCAGCCCGGCCGGATTGTCCGCGGGTCCGTCATCTTCGACGGCCATGATCTGGCCAGACTGAGTGCCAGCCAGATGCAGTGGGTGAGGGGCAGGCAGATGGCGCTGGTGCCCCAGGACCACTCCACCGCCCTGAATCCGGCTTTCACGGTCGGCCAGCAGCTCGACGAGGCTCTGCTGATACGAGACAGGGGAGGAGGGTTGTGGCGGACGTTGCCGGTCGGCCGCTGGGCCGGAGGCAGCCAGGCGCGTCGGGAGGAGATCAGGTCAGTACTCGATGAACTCGCCATGGGCGAGCTGGTGGACACCGCGAGGCTGCTGGGCAGGTATCCCCACCAGCTGTCGGGCGGCATCAGGCAGAGGGTACTCATCGCCATGGCCCTGCTGGGCCGGCCCAGGTTGCTGGTGGCTGATGAGCCGACCACGGCTCTGGACCGGGCCAGCCGGGCGCAGACGCTGGAGGTGCTCAGCGCGCTTCGGGGACGGATGGCGATGGTGGTCATCAGCCATGATCTGGACGCCATCCGCCGCACCTGTGACCGGGTGGCCGTCATGTACGCCGGGCGAGTGATTGAGACCGGGCCGATGGACTCGGTATTCGGCCATCCCAGCCATCCTTACACCTCGCTCCTGCTGTCCTGCCAGAAGCTGACCCGCGGTCAGCGCCTCCCTGCCGTGGGCGGCGATGTCCTGAACCTGATGGACTTCCCGCCGGGCTGCAGCTTCCACCCCCGCTGTCCCCGGGCCATGCCCGTCTGCTCCCGGTTGGAGCCGGCTGAGTCCCACGCCGGCAGCTCAATGGTGGCCTGCCACCTGTACGCGACGGGAGAGAAGACGTGCTAGAGGTCCTGGGCCTGAAGAAGCACTTCCGGATCAGGCACAGCCCGCTGGCGCGCCTGAGAGGGCACCGCGATCACATAGTGAGGGCGGTGGATGGGGTTACCCTGAGGATAGCGGAGGGTGAGGTCCTTGGTCTGGTGGGCGAGAGCGGCTGCGGCAAGACGACGCTGGCCAAGACCATTCTGCGGTTGCACCTGCCGACTGCTGGAGACGTGCTGTTCCGGGGGCAGAGCGTCTTTGGCATGCGGCAGGAAGAGCTGAAAGCCCTGCGGCGAGAGATACAGGTCATCTTCCAGGACTCGAACTCGACCCTTGATCCCCGCATGGATGCCCGGCGCGTGCTTGAAGAACCCCTGCTGCTGCACCATGCTGGCAGCAAGCTCGAGCGCGACCGCCGGATTGCCTCCATGATGGACAGGGTGAAGCTCTCGCCAGCTTTCCTGCGCCGCCATCCCGCCGAGCTCTCCGGGGGTCAGCGGCAGCGGCTGTCGATGGCGAGGGCCCTCCTTGTCCAGCCGCACCTGATGATAGCCGACGAACCCCTGGCCGGGCTTGACCCCGTGGTGAGCCTGCAGTTGCTGGACCTCATGCTGTCCCTTCAGCGGGAGATGGGCCTCACCTACCTCTTCATTTCGCACGACCTGGGCGCGATTGCCTATGCCAGTGATCGCGTGGCAGTCATGTACCGTGGCAGAATCGTGGAGATCGTCGGCGGAGACCGCTTTGAATCGGGGGCACGGCATCCATATACCAGGTTCCTGCAATCACCGCAGCGGCTTCGGACGGAGAACGAGATCGACGGCGGCGTTCACATGGACCACCCGGAGGCGGAAGCCGGGTGCGTCTTCCTCCGGAGTTGCCCCAACAGGGAGGGCCCATGCTTCGAAGCGTCTCCCGCGCTGCGCGAAGTGGCGCCCGGACACTGGGTGGCCTGTCACCTGCTCGACTAGAGACGGCGCGGCTGGTCCACGCGAGTCATCCCTGGCGGGACGGCTCTACCTCCAGGCTGATGTCCAGGGCCTTCACCGAGTGGGTCAGGGCGCCGACCGATATCAGGTCTACCCCGGTCTCCGCCACCGCCTTCACGCTGTCCAGGGTCACGCCTCCGGAGGCCTCGATCAGCACACGGCCGCCGATGGCCCTGACCGCCCGGCGCATGTCCTCCAGGCCCATGTTGTCCAGCATGACGATGTCGGTTCCGGCCTCGACGGCCTCCAGGGCCTCCTCTACCGAGGTCACCTCGACCTCCACCTTGAGCGTGTGGGGCGCCTTTGTCCGGGCCAGCTCGACGGCGTCCCTGATGCCCAGGCCCGCCGCCCGCAGGGCCGCCAGGTGGTTGTCCTTGATCAGGATGCCGTCGCCCAGATGGCCGCGGTGGTTCTGGCCGCCGCCGGCCCTGACGGCGTACTTCTCCAGGAGGCGCAATCCCGGCGTCGTCTTGCGGGTGTCCACCACCCGGGCCTTCGTGCCCTGAACGGCCTCAACGTAGCGGTTTGTCTCCGTGGCGATGCCGCTCAGGCGCTGCAGGAAATTGAGGGCCACCCTCTCTCCCCGCAGGATGCCGGAAACCCTCCCATCGACGGTGGCGATCCGGGTCCCGGGCTGCAGCCTGTCTCCGTCGGCCAGCAGCGCCCCGAACCTGAGTGAGGAGTCCACCATGGTGAACACCAGGTGCGCCACTTCAATACCGGCCAGGACCCCGGGCGACCTGGCGATCAGCGAGGCGCGGCCTTCGGCATCGGCCGGTATCAGCGCCTGGGTGGTCACGTCGCCCCACGCCGAGTCCTCGGCCAGGGCACGGTTGACCGTCTCCTCGACCCAGTGCTGCCAGCCTGTCTCCACCGCTCAGCCCTTCTTAAGCACGACGTGCTTGACCCAGTCCGGCGACGTCTCGGGGAAGTCGGTGCGGAAGTGGGCCCCGCGGCTCTCCTGGCGGATGAGGGCTGCCTCGGCCACCAGCCGGGCGGTGAGCACCAGGCTGTTCAGCTCGTACGAGCTGCGGTCGACCGGCTTCTCCAGGCATTTCTCCCAGCTGGCGATGGCGTTGGCGGCCTGGTCCAGGGTGTCTCCCCCGCGTATGATGCCCACGTTCTCCCACATCAGCGTCTGGAGCGCGGTGGACCCGGCCAGCGGTACCGGCGGGACATCCCGCCGGGGGAGGCCGCAGTGGACCAGCTCGCCCACCCCGGGCCCGTCCTCGCTGAACTTGTCGATGTCCCTCTCCACCACCCGCTTGGCGAAGACCAGCACCTCCAGCAGGGAGTTGCTGGCCAGCCGGTTCGCGCCGTGCAGGCCGGTGCAGGCCGTCTCGCCCACGGCGAACAGCCCCTTGATGTTGGTTTCCCCCCAGGAGTTGGTCTTGACGCCGCCCATCATGTAGTGGGCCGCCGGGGCCACGGGGATTTGCCCTTTCGTAATGTCCAGCCCGTGATCCAGGCAGAAGCGGTATATGTGCGGGAACCGGGTGGTGATGACGCGCGGTGCCAGGTGTGTTATGTCAAGAAATACCCGGTCGCTGCCGGTCTTCTGCATCTCGTAGAGCATGCTGCGGGTCACCACGTCCCGGGGGGCCAGCTCCTTCTCGGGGGAGTAGTCCGGCATGAAGCGGTAGCCCTCCACGTTGCGCAGCAGTCCGCCTTCACCCCTCACCGCCTCGGAGATCAGGAACGGATGGACCCCGGGGAGCCTTATGGCGGTGGGGTGGAACTGGATGAACTCCATGTCCATGATCTCCGCCCCGGCCTGGAAGGCCAGCGCGACCCCGTCGCCGGTGGCCACCTCCGAGTTGGTGGTGTACTTGAAGAGGCGCCCCCCGCCGCCGGTGGCCAGCACCAGCTGCTGGCAGGGGAACTCCTCCATCGACCCGGTCCGGGCATCGAGGGCCCGCACCCCCTTCACCTCCCCGTCCTCCACCACTATCTGCGTCGCCAGGCATTGCTCCAGGACCTCGATGCGGGACTGCCGCACTTTGCGTCCCAGGGTCACCTCTATGTGCTCCCCGGTGGCGTCGCCGCCGGCGTGGAGGATGCGCGGCATGGCATGGGCCGCCTCCCTGGCCAGGGCCACCTCTCCGTCGATGGTGTCGAAGGGGACCCCCAGCTCGATGAGGTCGGCGATGCGGTCGGCGGCCTCGGTGACCAGGATGCGTACCGTATCCCTGTTGGACAGGCCGGCCCCGGCTACCACGGTGTCCCAGAAGTGGAGGTCCGGCGTGTCTCCCTCGCCGATGGCGGCGGCGATGCCTCCCTGGGCGTGCTTGGTGTTGCAGTCGTCGATGCTGCCCTTGGTGAGGATGAGGGCGGTGCCGCGGCGCTGGGCCAGCAGCGCGGTGTAGAGCCCGGCAATGCCGCTGCCGATGATCACATAGTCGTAGGTGCGCATCGAGGCCAGAAGCTCCTTTCCCGGGGTCCGGGTGATGGCTAAGAGCGTATCACAACGCGCTGGTGGTGGCAAACGTCAGGGGCGGCGCTGCGGACGGAGCGGCGATAGGGGGTTGACGGAGGTGGTCCGGGGTCTTACCATTCGTCTTGGGTGTGAGTATCAGCGTGGGACTAGGTCGTTCACGCGATATCACCCGGCCACGGACGCGGGCCAGTAGTCCGTGGAGAAAGGGGGGGACCATGAGCTCGCCTGAGGCGAAACGCGGCAGACTGCTCACAGCATTCCTGTCCCTGCTGACCTTCTTCTCTCTCACCGGCCTGGTGGCCCTCGTGGCGTGGGGCTGGGGGGCGGCCCTTCCAGACTGGCAGGGGCCGGCGTCCCCGGGCGTGAAGGAAGCGGTCCCGGTGGCGGCGCAGGCCACGGCCACGGCGGGGACCATGGAGGCGGCCCCTGCGGCTGGGCTGGCGTCTCCCGTGGTGGAGACGCAGGCTGCCCCTGTTCAGGCCGCGGCGGCGGCGGCGCCCGACGAGGAAGGACCCTACAGCGTCGGCTGGTACAACACGGAGTACAGGGTGGAGCCCTACGGCGTGTACCGGGCATCGATCTACTACCCGGCCCGGAGCGATGCCCGTCTCGCGGCGCCCGATGCCTTGGGGGCGCCGTACCCCGGGATCGTGGCCTCCAACGGCTACTACGGGGCGGACTGGAACATCACCTGGGTTCCCCAGCAACTCGCTTCCCACGGCTACGTGGCGCTCTGCTTCACGCCGCCGGCGGGCGGCACTCTCAATACCTGGTCCTGGTCCGGCCTGGTGCAGTCCTGGGACACCACGCAGTGGGCCGAGGGCTTCAAGGCCGGGATCGACAAGCTGAAGGAGCAGAACGGGCTGGAAGGGTCCCTGATCCAGGGGCTGCTCGACGAGGAGACCTTCGGTGGAATCGGCCTCTCGATGGGCGGCGGCGGCGTTCTGGAGGCCGCCGGGACCGGCGCGCAGTTTGACGCCGTGGTCGGCCTGGCGCCGGCCTACTCCGATGCTGAGGCCGCGGATGGTGTCTGCCAGCTCCTGGCGCAGACCGGCAATGCCAGGGCCGGCGACATACCGGGGTGGCTGTGCGGACTGCTGGACGCCGTGGACGTCCTGGGGCGCGTCGATGGTGTGTTCGCCGATGTTCGCACCGCGGCGGGCACCATATCGGTGCCGGCGCAGGTGCAGGTGGGCAGCGTTGACGCCTTCATTCCGCCCCCGTGGGTACAGGCCGCTTACGAGGACATCCCCGGCTCCACCAGCAAGTCCTACGTGGAAATCGGGGGCGGCAGCCATGCCGGCTTCATCGACGCCTGGGTGCTGCCATTCGGCGACGGCATCGAACGGGCCCTGGGGGGTGGCATCGATATCGATGTCCAGGAGCAGCACCGTGTCTCGCAGAAGTACTTCGTCTCCTGGTTCAACTACTACCTGAAGGGGCAGACAGAGTACGGCACCTACCTCTTCGGGGCTGAAGCCCAGGCGGATATCGCGAGCGGTGTTCTGTCACAGCTTGAGACCAGTGTGTCCGGCTGAAGCCGCCAGAGTCAGCCGCGCCCGGCGGACGCTGCCGCCGGTCCACAGAAAGAGAAGTGGGGCTGCCACATGGCAGCCCCACCGGCTTTGTCTGATGGCGGAAGGGGCTCAGGCGTCAAGCTGCTGTGCCAGCAGCTCGCGGTGGTAGTCGGCGTCGCCCAGGGCCACCTCGGCGGCCTTGGCCCGCCGGGAGTACAGCTGCATGTCGTGGTCGAGGGTGAAGCCGATGGCGCCGTGGACCTGGTGGCCCAGCATCGCTACCCGCTGGTAGGCATCGCTGGCCCAGGCCTTGCACATGGCGGCCTCGGTGTCGCAGGGCTCTCCATCGGCGATCAGGCAGGCGGCCCTGTAGGCCAGCAGCCTGGCGGTATCCACGTTCAGGGCCATGTTGGCGCAGTGATGCTGGATGGCCTGGAAGCTGGCGATAGGCTTGTCGAACTGCACCCTGTCCTTGGCGTAAGCCACGGACATCTCCAGGACCTGCTGAGCGCCGCCCACCATCTCCAGACTCTTGGCTACGGCGGACCGCTGCACCAGGCTGGCGACCTCGGCCCAGGCGTGATCCGGCTGGCCCAGCGCATAGCCCTTGGCCCCGTTGAAGACCACCTCGCACTGCCTGTCCCTGGCCAGCGTCGGCAGGACGGTGCAGGTGACGGTCGGCCTCTCATTCTTGACCAGCAGCAGGGTTATGCCGTCTTCGGGCCTGGCAGCCCTCTTCGTCCGGGCCACGCAGAGAATCCAGTCGGCCACGTTGGCGAACTCCACGAACAGCTTCGTGCCCTTCAGGGTATAATGGTCTCCCTGGTGATGGGCCTCCAGCGCGATGCTGGCCGCGTCGTATCCGCCGTTGATCTCATCGAAGGCGAAGGCCACGATCCTCTCGCCGTTGGCGATGGCCGTGAGGAACTCCTGCTTCTGGGCATCGTCGCCCGCGCTGGCGATGGCCAGCCCCGACAGGATGACCGTGGTGAAGAACGGGCTGGGCAGGCAGGCCCGTCCCATCTCCTCCAGGAGGACGCACAGATCGAGGAAGCTGGAGCCCATGCCGCCGTACTGCTCCGCGAAGGGCAGTCCCAGCCAGCCGAGCTCGGCCATCTTGCTCCACAGCTCCGGGGAGTACCCCTTGTCATCCTCCTCCATGTCCCTCACCAGCTTCTTGGGGCACTCGGTGGTGAGGAAGTCCCGCGCCATTTTGCGGAGCATTTCTTGCTGTTCATTCAATCCCAGGTCCATGGGTGTTACCTCCTGCCGGTTCTCTGACTAAAGAATAGTCTAACGAGTGCGCAGAATGAGTGTCAAGGAACGCCCGGTCCGTCCACGCTCGGCGCCTCTCGAAATGTTCTTTGACTTAAAGCGTGCCCGTAAGGTAAAGTTTACTTATCACACATCAATGAAAGGAGGAGTCTACCTGCTATAAGAAGGACCCGGGCCGATGATGTCCCGGGGCAGAAGGAGGGATACAGCATATGACGATGTGGGAAAGAGATAGGATGAACTCCCCCAGGCCGGCATCGCCGTTGTACTGGAGGCTCAACCCGACCGTCTATCACCTGTTGGGTTCGAAGTGCTCGGACTGCGGCCACATCACCTACCCGCAGACCAAGGTCTGCCACAAGTGCAGCAGCTTCAATCAGAAGGATTTCCAGCTGGCCAAGACCGGGAAGGTGCACACCTTCTGCATCAACTGGACTCCGCCGCCCGGCCTGGAAGCGCCGTGCGTCAACTGCATCATCGACCTGGACGGCGGCGGCCGGTACGTGGGCCTGCTCACCGAGGTCTCCAACCCGGAGGAAGTGAAGATCGGCTCCAAAGTAGAGATGGTCTTCCGCAAGGTCATCAACGACAGCGGGCTGGATTTCTACGGCTACAAGTTCAGACTGGTTGAGGAGGCCTAGCATGAGCATCAGAGGCAAGGTAGCCATCATCGGCGTGGGCATGATCCCCTTCGGGGAGCTTTTCCACAAGGGCCTCGAGGACATGATACAGGAAGCCTTCATGAAGTGCGTGAAGAGCGTGGACAA
>ERZ1649853.1129-NODE-1129-length-10630-cov-6.856548_pt1 | contig 10630 bp, 8 predicted proteins | sample MGYA00575353_ERZ1649853 | MGnify/ENA primary metagenome ERZ1649853 (study PRJEB40853, sample SAMN11349654) | freshwater sediment metagenome | isolation source: river sediment | host: Sediment | place: India: Okhla Barrage, New Delhi | collected 2017-02-21 ...
GCCATGGCGCCCCTGTCCATGCCCTTGGCCCTCGCCTCGTCCCAGAACCTGCCGAGGTTGTCCCTGATCATCGGGCCCACGGCCTCGCCGTAGGCCGTGCCGCGCTCCTCGTGGGTGCCTGACAGGACCACTACGGGCATCCCGTCGACCGTCGGGAGGGCGCCGTCGCCCTCAGTGCCGGCCGGCAGGAAGACCGTGAGGCTCAACGCGACCGCAACACACACCGCCAAAGAAGTGACTGACCCCCTCATCTCGACGTCCCCCCGTCGCGGGAACGCACCCGCCCGTCCGGCCGGGGCGCCCGCGCTCCGACACCCTGACCGCGTTACATGCTAATAATCGGTTGCGGTCGGGGCAGCCCGCCCACGGCGGGGGGCGGCGACGGGAGGAGGGAAGCCCTTAAGCCACCGGGAGCGGTTCGGAGTACGGATACGGCCATGAAGTGCACGAATTGCGGTTCTGAGAATCCCGAGGGCAAGAAGTTCTGTGGCGACTGCGGCAAGGAGCTGGCGGAGGCCCCTGCGGCGGCCGAGGGGGACGCGGGGAGGAAGTGCAGCTCCTGCGGCCGGGCCCTCGAGATGGAGACCAACGTCTGCCCCTACTGCGGACGATGGGTCAAGCGATCCATGTTCGGATGATGCACGCGGCCATCCGTCAAAGCTTGTCCTAACCCCTCGCCGGACCCGCGCAACCTTATTATAGCACAGTCTCGGATTCGCGAGTCAGTGCGGAGGCGATGGACGTCTTTGCCCATCGCAAAGGACACGAATGGGGGAAGAGAATGAGAGTGACTCAGAAGCGCGTTTTGATGGTAGGGTTGCTGCTCTCCGCCTCGATGGTCCTGTCGGGCATGGTCGCGGCTGCGCCGAGCCTGAAGGACACGGTGGCAGAGGAGGACGGGTCCGGGACCTGGACGGTCTTCGTCTACCTGTGCGGAGACAACAACCTCGAGAGCTATGCGATCGACGACCTAGTGGAGATGGAGAACGTCGGGTCCCAGAACGGCGTGACGATCATAGTCCTGCTGGACACCTTCTCGTACGCCGAAGGCACCCACTGGCTCCTGATCGAGGAGGGCGTGACTCACTACGACGCCGAGACGGGCGAGCTCGCCTGCGACTGCCACCTGTTCCCCGAGGCCGAGTGCCCGGGAGAGGTCGACATGGGCGACGGCGAGAGGCTCACATGGGCGGTCGTGACCGCCTTCTCGTACGCCCCGGCGGACCACTACATGCTCGTCCTGTGGGACCACGGCGGCGGCTGGAGGGGCGTCTGCTACGACGACAGCTCCCTCGCGGCCGGAACGGACGGCTGGGTCTCCAGACTGACGACTCCCGAGACCGCCGCATCGCTCGCGGCTGCCCAGGAGCAGCTCAGGGAGGGCGAGGACGAGGACTACAAGCTCACGATCCTCGGCTACGACGCCTGCCTGAACGCCATGATGGAGGTCGTCTACCAGAACAGGAACATCGCGGACTACATGTTCGCGTCGATCAACCTCGTCCCCGGGCCGGGGATGGGCTATGAGGGCTTCCTATCGTACATGGTCCAGGACCCGAGGCCCAGCGTCGAGGAGATCGGCATCAAGGTCGTCGACTCCTACGTGGAGTTCTACGAGGACCTGAACTCCGAGACGGGCCAGGGCCTGGAATACTTCGGCGACACAACCCTCTCGTTCATCAAGCTGGGCGACCGGGTGACGGAGCTCGTCGGGGACATAGACGCGCTCGCGCACGAGCTGATCGACGGCGGGTACATGGATACCCACAGGGGCGCCATAGAGTCGGCCGAGTCGCAGACCCCCAGGATACCGACCTACGAGGGCGAGATGCTCCCGTTCGTCGACCTGGGGCTGTTCGCGGAGAAGCTCGGGCAGAAGATCCCCGCCCTTGAGCCCTTCACGACCAAGGTGGTGGAGGGCGTCGACGAGATCGTCGTGTACGAGAACCACGTCACCTCCGCCAGCGGGGCGGTCCTGAGGACCACGGGCATAACGGTGTACTTCACCTGCTCGTACCACTGGATCAACCCGGCCTACTGGTTCGAGGACATAGAGGACGCGGAGCTGTACGGGCTGAACACGCTGTACTACGGCATGGACTTCACCGTGAACACCTGGTGGGACGAGTTCGTCTTCACGTTCACCAAGGCGTACGACGAGAGCGTCCTCGACTTCGAGCAGGACTGAAACCAAAGAAAACGGTGCGGCCCTGTGGCCGCACCATCACTTTTCATCCCATCGCCACAGCGCACCTGCCGCGGCCCCGGGAGTGCGGCGCCTTCTATCCCCAGATCGTCTCGTACTTCCGCTCGAGGTACTTGACGAAGGGCTCGGAGGACAGGCTCCTGCCGGTGACGCGCTCCACCAGGTCCCCGGAGTCGTAGAGCGAGCCCCAGCGGTGGACCTTCTCCCTCAGCCAGCCGATGACCGCCTGCGGCCTCCCCGCGGCGATCTCGTCCTGCCAGCCGGGCATGTCCTTGTCGAGCCTCTCGACGTACATGCCGTCGTAGACGTTCCCCATCGCGTAGCTCTGGAAGTAGCCGAACGAGCCCATGCTCCAGTGGATGTCCTGCATCACGCCCTCGACGTCGTCCTGCACCTCCACGCGGAGGTACTTGTCGTACAGGTCGTTCCAGACCTGCGGCAGCTCGCTGACCTTGACCTTGCCCGAGAACAGCGCCCGCTCGATCTCGAACCTTATCGCGATGTGGAGGCAGTAGGTGACCTCGTCCGCCTTCACGCGTATCTTCGTCCTCGCGACCCTGTTGACGGACCTCATCAGGTCGTCGAGCTGGATGTCGGAATAGGCCCCGCCGGTCAGCTCCTTGAACCTGGGCAGGTAGTGGCCCCAGAAGTGCTTCGACGTCCCGATCATGTTCTCCACGAACCTCGAGCAGGACTCGTGCACGCCCATGCTCGCGGGGTGCGACACCGGCTGGTACATCCACTCGCGGTTGATGTTCTGGTCGTACATGGCGTGGCCGGACTCGTGCATGCCCCCGAGGAGCGTGTCGAAGATGCCGTCGTCGCTCACCCTCACGGTTATCCTCACGTCGTCGACGTAGCCGGTGGTGAACGGGTGGATGGTCTGGTCTATGCGCCCCCGGGCCTTGTCCGAGACGGTGTCGTAGCCCAGGAGGTTCACCACATCCTTCACGACATCCATCTGCGCCTGCCTGGGGACGGGCCTGAGCAGCCTCGACGGGTCGACGCCCGCGGACGCAGCGCTGTACCTGTCCGTGAGGCGGACGAGGTCGCGCCTGAGGCCCGTGAGGACCTCCTCCGCCTGGTCCCCGGTCATCCCCCTCTCGTAGTCGTACATGAGCGAGTCGAAGACGGTCCTGGTGCCCCTGGCCTCCATGGCCACCTCCGCCACCTTCCCGCTGAGGTCGACCATCTTCTCCAGCTCTGGCTCGAACACGCGCCAGTCCTTGGCGTTCCTCGCCCTCGCCCACGCGTCCCTCGCGACCGCGGTCTGTTTGGTGTACGCGGCGACGAGGTCCTCTGGGACGCTCATGGCCACGTCCCTCTCCATCCTGAGGAGGGAGAGGTTCCTCGACTGGACCTCGTCGTACTTGGAGGCCTCCTTCACGCAGTCGGAGACGACCGTCCCGAGCTCGTCGCTGGTGAGCATCCTGTGGCTCAGCCGCCTGAGGAGGGCGAGCTGCTCCCCCCGGAGGTCGACGCCCCCTGGGGGCATGTAGGTGTCCAGGTCCCACAGCATCATCAGGCCGGCGGAGTCGATCAGGACGGTCTCGCGGTACTTCTGCAGCATCTTCTCGTAAGGGTTCATGTCAGGTGCCCTCGGGGGTGGCGGACTGGCCGGGTGATTACCGTCCCTGATGATTATCCTTTCCGAGGGACGGTGCGTCGGCCGTCCGCCCGTCCCGGGCTGGGCCATGTTGAAGTATCCGGCACCCGTTCCGGGACATGCATGACGGTACCTGCCGCCGGACCAGGGAGGGCGGCGCCTCCCCCAGGTCTGTCTTTCAGGCCCTTCACCGAGGGGGACGTCCCGGCGTGCGGACGGCTCGCGCGCGACGCGTGGCCCGCGGGCCCGGGCATCGCGTCCCGGGAGACGGAGCTCGCGGGGATGGAGGGGTACGTGGGGTACTCGCTCGGGTCCTCCAACTGGGGCGAGGTCGCATGCACCGACGGTGGCATCGCCGGGTTCCTACTCGGGAGGATAGACGGGCTCCCAGGGGGGCCGCCGCCGGAGCGGGGGGTGCTCGGGGAGGTGCCCTCGATGCTCGCCTCGGCGCTCGGCGACGAGCACCGGCCGAGGCTGCTGGGGTTCCTGTGGAGCCTCGCCCTGACGGAGGTGAAGGTCAGGCTGAACACACCCGCCTCGGACGCGTCGGTCGAGATGTTCATCGTCGGCTCCGGGAGCAGGGGGAAGGGCGTCGGCACCGCACTGCTCGAGAGGTTCCTGGAGGCGGCCAGGGGCGCGGGCGCGTCATCCGTGACGGTTTACACCGACGAGCTGATGAGCAACTGGCGGTTCTACGAGGGCCGCGGGTTCAGGAGGGTGGCCTCGTTCCATGACAACATAACGTCCCACTACTCCGGCTCCCCGTCGCGGGGCTTCGTGTTCGCGCTGGACCTCAGGGTCCAGAAGGGTTAGGGTGGCCACCGGCCCGACGGCCTCTTGGCAAGGGATCGGAAAGCCGCAGGCCACGCTCTCCGACGCCGAGGCCGCGCCTATCGACACGGTGGTGTTCTCAGACAGCGGGTCCTCCCTGCTGGGGCTCGAGGCGCACACCGTGAAGGTGCCCGGCGAATCCACGGGCTCCCCCGACCAGTCGACCTGGTCCCACTCGAACACCCTCTCGATGCCCTCACCCGGCCCGAGCTCGACCGTCTTTATCCACCAGAGGAAGACCTCTGGATATTGCGCCACGAAGCCCCCTTCGGAGTCCATTATCACTATGATGACCTCCGCCGGGTCGGCGTTGAACGTTAGGGTGACGCTGCCCGGGCCGTGGTTCTTCAGCTCGGACGTGATGATGACGGTCTCCCCGGCCGCGTATTCGGACTTGTCTGTCCCTACCGTCAGGACCAGGCCCCTGTCCATCAAGACCGCGACATAGAGGGTGGCCCCCGCGGAGGACGCCACCATGACCGCGACCACGACCAGGACGAACATGCCCCTTGGGAGCCTTGAGCGGCCTTCGGCCGCCCCTGTCCGTCCATCGCCTGCGACGCTAACCGCCATCCTCTCCGTGCCCTTGTACGTCCTCTGCCGAATAAAACGCCCTGCATGACATGTCAGGGGACCCGGCGGGAGGGGCGAGAAATGTGGCCGGGGGAGGGAGGACCACCTCCCCCGGCACCGACGCCGTATGGCTTCCGGGGTGTCCTACCCCAGGACCTCGGCCAGCGGCTCCCCAGCGTTCCTCCACTCGACCTCGAGCTTGAGGACGTCCTCCATGAACCACGGTTCGAGCTGTCCCGCCCTGACGGACTCCAGCTGGGCGATCGCCTCCTCCGTGGCCATCGACCCGTCCACGAGGCCCAGGTACACTCCCTGTATGTCGCAGTAGTCCTGCGCCTGGTCGAAGTCGTCTCCCCAGTACATGAAGCAGTCCACCATCTGAGAGAGGACCGTCACATAGGCCTCCCTGCTGCAGTAGACGCCCCACTCCATGCTCCGGACCGCCTCGAGCGACTTCGCCGCGGAGTCCCTGTCGCCTCCCTGCAGGGCCGCTATCGCGGCGCTCACTGCGCTGTGGTCCGTGGCGTGCTGGTGCGGCCTGAACAGCGGCTCCCACGACGCCATCATGCCGCCCTCGCCCATGGTCCACGGGATGAGTATCCTCCTCGCGTCGATGATCGCGCGGTTCAACTCGTCCGCGTCGGCGATGGCCGCGGCCTTCTGCTGGGGCGACTTCGCCGCCGCGTAGGCGGCCTCGATCTCGTCGGCCCTGACGTTGATGGCAGCGGACAGGGCCTCCATCTCACGCAGGGATGCCAGCGCCGCGTCGATGTTCGCGCGCTGCGACGGGACCATCGGCCTCTCCGAGCAGAGGTTCTGCTGGGCCCAGTCGCACACCGCGACGAGGTCCAGGGGAAGCACGAGCGACCCGACCGCCCTGTATCCCATGAGGGCTGTCAGCTCCAGGACCATCCCGAGCATGTCCTCCGACTGGATCTCGATGGTGTCGAGCTGCGTGTGGTAGTACGGGTCGAACCCGGTGCCCCAGACCATCTCGACCGCGGTGCCCCCGCCCTTCCCGGCGAAGGACCACGCGTCGGTCCAGGTCCACACGGGCGTGTAGCAGTTCAGGACGTTCAGGTAGCCGAGGTCGGATATGGCGCTCCAGACGAAGTCCGAGACCTCGAGCGAGATCTCGAGCCATACCTTGCCGTCCACCTTCGGGAAGCTGCCCCCGTCGATGTTGAGCTCCATGACCAGGCCGTCCATGATGTCCGGGTGCGCGACGACGAACTCGTACGAGCCCACCAACCAGTTGAACCACGTGCCGTCCGGGCCTCCGCTCTCCTCCGATCCAACGGAGCAGAACACGAGCGTCCTCTCGTTCACGTAGTCGCCCGAGGCCCTCGCCTCGGAGAACATCCGGGCCATCTCGAGCACGACTGCGACCGACGAGCTGTCGTCGAACGAGCCGTCCCACCAGGTGTCTATGTGCCCCGATATGACGATGTACTCGTCGGCCCTGGTCGTCCCCTCGAGGACGCCCGCGACGTTGACCGAGCGGGCGTCGGAGTCGAAGTCGGTCCTCCCAGAGATCTTCAGCGTGACGGGCCCGTCCCCCATGAGCTCCTGCAGCCTCGCCGCGGAGTTGGGCGAAATGGATATCGCGGGTATCCGTGAGAACACCGAGTCCTGCTTTATCCCCTCAGGGTGGTCCGCGCCCTCGAAGTAGCCGTAGAACATCACCGCCGAGGCACCATGGAGCGCAGCCTCCTCGGCAGGGGTGTTGGGCCACCCCTGGGTGTTGTCGTCCCTGTGGACGAGGGCTATCGCGCCCTCCAGGCTGTCGTCGGGGCCGCACACCCTGTCGAAGTCGGCGTGGGTGCCGTAGCCCACGTCCACCACGTCGGCCACGAGGACGGTGCCGCCCTCGGTGTTGCCGTGGAAGTACGCCGTTCCGTCGATGTATCCCCATACGGACTGGGCGTCGCCGTAGGTGGTCGCGGGGACTTCCTCGTCGTCGTTGGAGACGACCGTCACCGTGGTGGCCTCGGCGTGGTCCCAGTTCGCCACCCTGTACTCCTCCCACCACACCTCGTCCAGGGGCATGGCATCCATCTGGCCCTTCACGTACTCCTGCGCCGCCCTCTCCTCCGGCGACCCGGAGGTCTTCTCGCCGAGCGAGGACAGGTACTCCAGCTGCTCCCACGCGTGGCCGTAGTCGATGCGGTCCATGAAGGCCGCCTCGTCGGCCGCGAGGACGACAGGTTTGCCTGTGCCTATCGCAGGCAGGCCGTAGCACACCGGCATCGCGAGGACGGTCATGAAGAACAGGCCCACTATCAGACTCTGCACTCTGCGCACTAGACTCCCCCCAAGCACATCCCCTGACATCCCCCGTCAGGGCATACCCGGATGGCGTACTGACAAGATAAACCGTTCCCACGCCGCGCCGGCCCGGTGAACCGGTCAGTACGCCGCCGGCGGGCCTCCACCGATATATACCTTGCTATTCTGTAACAGGGACATAGAAATACGCATCATGGCGATACACCGGCCCGAGGAAAGGGGGGAGTTTGAGATCCTCGTGATACGTGGGAGTCTGGCGAAAATTCTGTGCCTCTCGCTGGTCCTCGCCCTGACGATCCCGCTGCTGGGCGCGCAGGCGGCCTCGGCCAAGGGACAGGGCAAGGACAAGAACGATACGACGACATACAACCTCTACTTCGGCGATCTACACACGCACACGGGCTACTCCGACGCGTACGACACGGAGAGCACGCCCTGGGACGCCTACGCGGCCGCCATAGCCGGTGGAGCGGATTTCATGGCCGTGACGGACCACATGCAGATCTGGCACGCCTACAGCGCGTACGTGCTCGACGAGGAGGAGTGGGCCGACTGCCTCGCGGCGGCGGACTACTACACTTCCGACACCTTCGTGGCTATGGCCGGGTACGAGGCGTGGCTCCTCGCCAACTGCGGCGAGATCAACGTCTACAACTCGCGCGAGTTCCCGCCCGCGGAGACGCTGGGCAACCGCATGGAGAGGCTCCCGAGCTTCTACGACTGGATCACATCCGTGCCGGGCGCCATAGGCCAGTTCAACCACCCGCTCTACGTCAGCGAGGACTTCATGGACTACGCGTTCTACAACGAGGCGAGGGACCTCGGCATGGGGGTCATCGAGGTACACAACGAGGACTTCTACGAGCCGAGCTACATCAAGGCGCTCGACGCAGGCTGGCATGTGATGCCCGCTGCGAACTCCGACACGCACTACTCCGACTGGATCGCCGGCCACGAGGTGAGGAGCGTCCTGCTCGCAGAGAGCCTCACGCCCGAGGACCTGTACGCTGCCATGTCCGCCGGCAGGGGGTACGGCACCCTGGACAGGAACCTCAGGGTCGAGTTCACCCTGGACGGGGCGGTCATGGGCTCCAACCTCTCTGCACCGGACGGCGCCTACACGGCCTGGATCAAGGTCGAGGACCCCGACGGGGCGGAGCTGGACGAGATAACTCTCGTGGAGATCGTGACCGACGGCGGCGTGGTCGTGGCGTCGGTGCCGACGTCCGGGTCGCTCGTTGAGCTCACGGTGGACCTCTCCTCGGAGGACTCGAGGTACTTCTACGTCAGGGTGACGACCGCGTCGCCCCTGAACGGGGACGTGCCCGGAGTGACGGCCTGGACCGCACCTGTGTGGACGGGCCGCTGAACTGGGCGCGTCCGAACGCGTGAACCCAACACGGTCAGGGGACCCTCCGCCCAGGGCGGAACGGCGCCGGACCGAACATGATTTAAGGCCTTCGTGTCAAGGAATAGCAACCCTTATCTCGGTCGGATGGATGCCCCAACTGGACGCATCACCGGAATCAGTGGGGGTTCTGTGCATGACGACGTTCTCGGATAGATTCAGGGTGAGGAAGCCGGTAGAGATCTTGAGCAGGGAGGACAAGACCGCAATACACGAGGCAGCGCTCGAAGTGATGGAGACCGTCGGGATACGTATCCACAGCAAATCCGCCCGGGACGCGCTCAGGAACGCCGGCGCGCTCGTCGACGAGGCCACCGCCGTGGTCAAGTTCCCGAAGCATGTCACGAACTCGCTGATGGCATCGGTGCCGGAGAAGATCGTCCTCGCGGGGAGGGAGAAGGAGTACGACCTGCCCATGGACGGGAGGCACTGCTTCTACACCACCGACGGGTGCGGCATATCCGTGTGGGAGAACGAGACCCAGAGCAGGAGGCTCGCCGTCCTCCAGGACATAAGGGACAGCGCCAGGATGGCCGACTACCTCCAGTACTGCAGCATCTACGAGCCGACGGTCGTGCCGTCCGACGTGCCCGAGGACAGGCACGTCATAGTCGCGATGAAGGAGGCGTTCGACATCTCGAGGAAGCACATCCTCAGCGAGTCCACCTCCCACCCGGACGAGGCGCGCACGCAGATCAGGATGGCTTCCGAGATCGTCGGCGGCATCGACGAGCTCAGGAAGAGGCACATAATGTCCGCGATGGTGTGCACCATGTCGCCGCTCACGCTCGACGGGAACGCCACGGAGGCGGGGATGGTCTGGGCCGACGCGCACGTGCCCGTGTGCATCACGGGCATGGCGATGGCCGGCGTGAGCTCCCCGGCGACCCTCGCGGGCAACATAGTCGTGAACCACGCGGAGACGATGTCCCTCGCGTGCGCCATCCAGGCCCGCGCCAAGGGGGCCCCGGCGATGTACGGCTCCGTCCTCTCCAACGTCGACCCGAGGACGGGCGCGATCATGCTGGCGTCACCCGAGGGCATCCTGCTCTGCATCATGGCCCACGAGATGGCCAAGCACGTGAAGATGCCGTCCGCGTGCGGCGGGCTCGGCTCGAACTCGAAGGTCCCGGGCATGGAGAGCTGCATCGAGAACAGCCTCGTGGCGCTCGGCAGCACCCTGTTCGCCCAGGAGGTCAACAACGGACTCGGCCTGCTGGACTGCTCGACCGTCCTCTCGTACGAGCAGATGGTCATCGACAACGACATCGTGGGCAGGGCGCTCGTGTTCGGCAGGGAGATACCCGTCACCAAGGAGACGCTGCACCTGGACCTCATCAAGGAGGTCGGGATACTCGGCATGGGCAAGAAGAAGGGCAACTTCCTCGGCGAGAGGGCCACCATGCAGGAGGTCCGGCAGTTCTTCAGGTCCGACGTGCTCTCGAGCGAGCCCTTCGACCAGTGGGTGGCCAAGGGCAGGAAGAGCGAGGTCGCGGCCGCGAAGGAGAGGGCGGACTGGATCCTGAAGAACCACCAGCCCGAGATGCTCGACAGGGACATATCCGCGAGGCTGGCGGGGATAGTGAAGGGAGCCATCGGGTAGGCGGGGACACCCTCGCAGTCCCTGACCACCGGAGGTAGGACATGGCAGTCGCAAGGCTGAGGTTCCTCGACAAGGACGAGGAGGAGCTCGTACACCGCAAGAGCATCGAGTGCC
>ERZ1649853.1131-NODE-1131-length-10616-cov-3.675694_pt1 | contig 10616 bp, 9 predicted proteins | sample MGYA00575353_ERZ1649853 | MGnify/ENA primary metagenome ERZ1649853 (study PRJEB40853, sample SAMN11349654) | freshwater sediment metagenome | isolation source: river sediment | host: Sediment | place: India: Okhla Barrage, New Delhi | collected 2017-02-21 ...
TTCGCTGCCTCGAGATCGAATTCAAGCTCCGAGTCGGCAGACGACAACAGGAAAAAGACGAGCGACTGATCCCTGCCAACCTCGCGAACAAGGTCTGCCAGCTCAATGATCTCGCCGGTCTGCTTGGACAGGACAACCTGCTGACCTCCCCGAAGGAAGTGGACAATCTGATAGATGAGTATCTCGAGAAAGTCATCGGGCATCCCAAGGCTTTTCATCAGCGCCTGCATGGGAACGATATGCCCGATGTGGTCTGCACCGAAGATGTCAATGCTCTTCGTGTAGCCCCGCTGATACTTGTTGAAATGGTAGGCGGCATCCGTCAGGGTGTACGTCGGCTCGCCATCCCGCCGCACGAGAACGCGATCCTTGTCATCGCCAAAGTCCGTGGAGCGCAGCCACACGGCACCGTCCTTCTCGTAGACAACTCCCCGGCTCCGGAACTCGGCGAGGACACGGTCGTTCCAGCCATGCTCCACCAGATAGCGCTCGGAGAACCAGGTGTCGAACGACACGCCCATCTCCTCGAGCGCGCGACGGATGGATGCGAGCACCAGTGCCTTACCACGCTCCTGTACCAGTTCCAGGCGTTCGTCCTGTGCGGCCAGGGCACGCAGGTTACCCGCGTCCTGCTCAAAGATCGCCCGTGCGAGCTCGGGGATGTATGCTCCCCGGTATCCCTCCGCGGGCATCGGATACTCCCAGCCAAGCATCGGAAACAGGTAATGCGCAATGGACTCCGTGAACAGCCTCATCTTGGAGCCATAGTCATTGACGTAGTACTCACGGTCAACCTGATAGCCCTGGGTTTCCAGCAGCGACGCCAGCACAGACCCAAGCGCCGCCCCCCGACCATTCCCGACGTGCAGCGGACCAGTTGGATTGGCGCTGACAAACTCCACCTGGATCTTTCTCCCGACAGGGTCTTTGTACAGCAGAGTCCCCGGATCCGCACAGAGCACGGCACTGAGCTGGTCGGCAACGAACGCGTCCGACAGGCGCAAGTTCAGGTAGCCCGGCGCCGCTGCCTCCACGCTGCCCATGCATGACATCCCCTGAAGGGCGGGGAGCAGTTCCCCTGCAATCGCCATGGGAGACTGATGCCGGAGCCGCGCCAGCTTCATGGGCAGCGAAAGGGTGTAGTCACCGTACCCCTGCCGCGCAAGGGCACACGCAGCAAGAGGGACCTCCTCAGCGGAGAGGAGGTCCCTGAGCGAAATACTGACCTGCTGATCTATTGCTTCACGTAGATTCAGCACTCAACCGTTTTCCTTCTTGTCGCGCTGACTCGTCACAAGGTGACGGGCAGCATAGGTTTCGTTGACCCTCGTCACGACCGTGTTGTGGGGAGCCGACAGGAGAAGGTCTGGCTGCTCCTGCGCCTCGTTGCTGATCTTGATAAGCGCATCGCAGAATGCGTCCAGCGTTTCCTTGCTTTCACTTTCGGTTGGTTCGATCATCATGACTTCCTCAGCATGGGGAGGGAAGTGAGGAAAGTAGATTGTCGGAGGGTGATATCCGTAATCCATGAGACGCTTCGCAATGTCCAGGAGGGACACGCCATACTTATCGTACCCCTTCGCACTCAGGACAGTCTCGTGCATCACCGGGCGATCGTATGCAGGCGGGTAGTACGGGCTGAGCAGGATCTTGACATAGTTCGCATTGATAACCGCAGCACGGCTTGCCGCCACCAGGCCGTCCCGACCCATCATCCTGATGTACACGAAGGCACGTGCGAGCACGCTCGTGTTGCCATAGAAGGCAGACATGCGTCCAATCGACCGGGGCCTGTCGCTGTCAAGCGTGTAGCGACCATTCCGGCATACCACGATCGGGACCGGCAGGTACTCTGCAAGGAACTGCTTGACGCCCACCGGAGCCGCGCCGGGCCCTCCGCCGCCATGCGGCGTGGAAAACGTCTTGTGCAGGTTCAGGTGGACAACATCGAACCCGAGGTCTCCCGGCCGGATAAGTCCCATGAGCGCGTTCAGGTTTGCTCCGTCATAGTAGAGCAGGCCGCCCCTTGCATGAACAACTTCCGCGATTCTGGTGATGTTCTCCTCGAACAGACCGACGGTGTTGGGGTTCGTCAGCATAATGGCCGCAACCGTATCGTCCATGAGCCGGTCCAGCGCCTCCATGTCCACCCCGCCACGCTCATCGGAGGGAACGGTAACGACCTGAAAACCAGCCATCGACGCTGATGCAGGATTTGTGCCGTGAGCCGAGTCAGGAATGAGGACGCGTGTCCGTCGGGGATCGTGGTCACGCATGTAGGCATGAATGATGAGCATGCCTGTCAGTTCACCGTGGGCCCCGCACGCCGGCTGGAGCGTGAAGTCATCCATGCCGGTAATCTCCTTGAGCGACTCCTTCAACTCATATTCCATCTGCAGCACGCCCTGGTTGTCGGATTCATCGTCGAGGGGGTGCCGCATGGTGAGCCGTGGGTCCGCGGCCAGCCGTTCATTGATCTTGGGGTTGTATTTCATCGTGCAGGACCCCAGCGGGTAGAAGCCCGTATCAACCCCATAGTTGACTCTTGCCAGATTGGTGAAATGCCGAACGAGGTCAAGCTCGCTGACCTCAGGCAGCGCCTTCACGCTGGCACGGGCATATTCAGGCACGCAGGACTCGCCCCGTGCCTCATCCTCCTCGAACGAAAACGAGAAGGCACAGCGACCTGCCACACTCTTGTCATACAGTGTCATCTCCGCCCCCTCACATCAATGCTGCCACAACCTGCTCAAGCAGTGCGTCCTTCAGCAGTTCAGTTGCACAGACCAGATAGGAGTACGGCATCCCCGCGACTTCGGGAACCGTGCCCCTGGGCAGCGCAAGAGGAGGAACCACAGGAACTGCTGCAAGCCGTGAGCGAAGCTCATCAGGGGCAAGAGAACTCGCTAGCGCCATCTCGTTGAACACATGCCCACTCTTGAACACGCGCGAGAACCGCCCGCTCCCTTCGAGAGCCTGCACAAGTTTCTGGAGCTTGGCGGCGTTTTCACAGGCGAGAGCGCGAAAACCGGCCCGTCCGACACTTCCAAGATACACGGCAGCGGTAATGGCGTTCAGCGCGTGGTTGGAACAAATGTTCGACGTTGCCTTCTCTCGCCGGATGTCCTGTTCACGAGCCCTGAGCGTCATGACATACGCCTGGCGCCCCTCCGTATCAACCGACTCGCCCACAATGCGTCCAGGTAACTCCGGGTTGAACTTCTTGAGCGTTGCAAACACGCCAAGGTGAGGGCCGCCGAATGACATGGGCAGCCCCAGTGATTGTCCATCGCCCACTACGATGTCCGCGCCGGTGCCGACTCCGTAGGCCAGCAGGCCAAGTGCCATTGCCTCAGTGAAACACTCCACAAACAACGTGTCGTGGGCATGAACAACCTTCCCGAGTGCAGGCAGGTCCTCGATGACGCCAACGTAGTTCGGGCTCTGAACGAGAACCGCGCTGCACGGGCCTGCCGCCAGAAGGCGCTCGAGGTCAGCCTGCGATATCTGGCCCGTTTCGTCAGTTGCTACAGTTTCCTCAGCAATGCCATGCGGTTCGACATACGTCCGGACGGTAGCAAGATAGGCCGGGTTGACATTGGCAGCGACGAGTATCCTCGGGGCGTGCTTAATCCGATGGGCCATCAGCATGGCCTCCGCCGCCGCCGACGCTCCGTCATACATGGAACAGTTGGACAGCTCCATGTCGGTCAGCTCGACGATGAACGACTGGTATTCGAACAGCGACTGCAGCGTCCCCTGGCTGAGTTCCGGCTGATACGGCGTATAGGCCGTCACAAAGCCAGGCTGGCCCGCAAGGTGTGGCACAACCGCCGGAATAAAGTGCATGTATGCGCCGCCACCCATCAACGAAGCCTTCTTCGCTGGAGAATTCCGGGACATCAGCGTGTCCCACTCCTGTACCATCTGGTCTTCCGTCAAGCCATCAGGTAGATGGAGACCGCCCTCAACGCAGGCGTTGCCCTGAACGCAGCTGATGATATCCTCAAACCCTAGCCCCACGCTGTTCAGCATGGTCAGCTGTTCATCACTGGTTGACGGTATGGACGGGAACCTATTCCTTCCTGTATTCTGCATATTCCGCCGCACTCATGAGGCTGTTCACCTCTGCCGGGTCAGACAGCTGGATCTTCGCAAGCCAGCCCGCTCCGAACGCATCGGAGTTGACAAGCTCCGGTTTGGCAGTAACTTCGCTGTTGACTTCGACAACCCTGCCCGAAACGGGAGAGTAGATGTCCGAGGCAGCCTTGACCGACTCAATCGAGGTCAGCAGGTCTCCCGCCTTCAACTCTGATCCGACTGCGATCTCACCAACAAACACGATATCCCCCAGCTTGTCCTGGGCGTAGTCAGAGATTCCAACCACTCCTACCTGGCCTTCGACGCGCACCCATTCGTCCGACTTCGTATACCGCGCATCTTCCTGGATCTTCATGATCGTTACCTCCTGGAATCTAGTAGTCCTGACGTACCCAGAAAGTTTACCTCGGATGCATGAAAAGACAACCAGGCGCAGTGTCTGTGTGCGGCTCAGGCACCTTCTTCGAACCTGGAGGCAGCATGGAACAGGTCGACGAACTCGGAGGGCGACAACGCCTCAGGCCGCAATTGCGAAATCGCGGCGAAGTCGCCTGTCAAGGGAATGCCCCTCCTGCGGAAGAAATCTGCCAGCTTCTTCCGTCGGTGCAGAAACGCCTCGTGCACAAACTTCAGAAACGACACGGTCTCATCATCAGCGAGCCCCCCTGGGTGCCGGACAAGCCCAAGCAGAGTAGAGCGTACCTCAGGGCGTGGGAAGAACACCTCGGGCGGAAGCTCCATGAGCCGTTCCACATCGAAGAACGTCTGCACGACGACAGAGAGCGACCCATACTCATGGTTGCCACGAGGCGCAGCCAGGCGGTCGGCGAACTCTCTCTGGAACATGAGGTAAGCCTCACCGACACGCTCAGTCTGCACGAGTTTCAACACTGTGTCTGTCGACCGCAGATACGGCAGATTTCCCACAAGAACGGGTGTCTCGTCGGCGTTCACAAGAGTGCTCCAGTCAGCGTTCAGCCCGTCCTCGTAGCGTACTTCGATGCGACGGCCAAGGGAATCCCCAGCCAGCAGGACGTCGTGCACTCTCCGCAGCCGCTCGTCAATCTCAAAGGCGACAACACGCCGGCCACGCGACGCAAGGGTCGTTGTCAAGGCAAGTGCTCCTGCGCCGATTTCGATGAACACGATGCCGTCACCCGCCGGAAGATGGGACGCGATGCCCGTGAGGGCATTTCTGTCGACGAGGAAGTTCTGCCCAAACCGCTTGGACAGAATGATGTGCTGCCGACTCAGAAGGTCACGCAGCTCGGTCGATGTCAGCAGGTCCACGCCTGTGCTGTCAGGGAAGGACAAAAACCCGTACCAGGCGCCTGCCCCACGCTGTGCTCTGCCGAGGGAGATAGAAGAACACGTCGATCCTGTTTCCCCGGATGGCACCACCCGTGTCACCTGCAATGGCGTACCCATAACCCTCGACGTACAGTTTGGACCCCAACGGGATAACCCTCGGGTCGACTGCCACGATGCCGTAGCCCGACCTCATGCCGGATGCGGTTGTCCAAGGGTCGCCATCTGTTTCCGCCACAGTCGGCGAATAGGCGGTCGCCTCCATGTAGAGCTCTCTGACGGCCCCACCGCGGAACACCGCTGTTCCGACGGCCAGCGCTTCGTCGGCGGAAGGCTCGAGCAGCTCATCCGAGCACAGCACCCGGGCAACAAGGACGCCGTCCTGGTACGTGAGCCGATACTGCCGCTCCCGGACCCCACCCGTTCCGGGTATCCAGGCCGCCACCTGGCCACGGACAGCAGACTGGGACGGCTGATACCGAACTTCATACGGAATCCGCTCTGTCACGGTCAGCATCTGCTCTGCCACATAGACCAGCCGGGCAGTCCCAAGAGAGCCCCAGGCCTTCGCAACGGCAGACGCGCTGGTAGCCGTAGCCTGGGAGCCTGAAGCCCCCCAGCCTGGAACCACCAATCTGAAGGCAGTGGACGTGGTCCGAACACTGAAGATGGCATCGCTTGAAGCAACGATGCCCGCACACTGCGCAACTGCAGCAGCATCCGGCGAAGCCGTCCATGGGCGGGAACGAAGGAACACAGATGACGGCGTGATGTGCGCCGCGAGCACGCCTGCACACAGCAGCACGCCTACAGTGGCTGGCACATGTTGCCGACAGGCTGCTGTCATCACTTCGAGGAGGTCTTCTCCAGTAGTTCGCGAATGCGCGCCAGGTTGCGGTTGATGTCGGTCAGAAGAGCCAGAACAGCCCCGTCTCCTGCAAAGTCGAACTGGTCGAACTGGGTGATGGCTGCGCCGGCCTCGGAGGAATCCGCACGCACCGGGCCATCCGGCTGCGCCAGCTGTACCACTGCATCGACGAAGTACTCCTTGCGCGACTCCTCGTCCGCCTCCGAGCTGTTGACCTGGGACACCAGCGAAGCTCGCTGCAGCGCTGCCCGCTCCGCGGGAGTACGCTGCGTTCCAAAGACCGGACCCAGGATGATGGTCGGAAACGCATACCAGGCCTTCCCACGTCCTGTCGCCAGCCCCATGTACTCGCAGAACCCCATGAGGGTAGCCGGGCCAATCTCCAGGTAACGGTTCTCCTCGTCAACAAACACCAAAGCGCTCGACGATGCCGCCGGACCGGCCACCTTTCTGAGCGCGCTCATGGCAGCTGCGAGCCCCTGGCGGGACAGCATGATGCCCTGCGTCCAGCCAATCTGCTTGGCGAGGTCCGGAAACAGGCTGCCAAAGTCGATATAGTCCTCGGGACGAAGCAGGCGTGTTATGTAGGAGGCCTTGTCGGTTGTGAGCAGTCCATAGACGCTGTCGAGCTCTGCCGAGTATACGATGTCCTCCGCATTGCCTGAAGCGATCTTCCGCTGCACAGCACGCAGTGCCCCGCGCACAGTTCTAATCTTCATGTTCCAGGTGCACCCCAAACGTGGTAGTCTACAGGCCGGCCCTGCCCTGTCAACAGAGGGCTGGCAAGCGCACGCAGAAACGCAACTGCGCTCATTGCCATCAAATCCTCCGTAGCATGCTTGTACCGGCTGTACCAACGAAGTATACTGAAACGAAGCATTCAAGCATGAACAAGCGGGAAGGAGCTGCCAATGAAGATTGGAATCATCGGTCTGCCTCAGACAGGCAAGACGACCCTGTTCCAAGCCTTGACCAAGGGTACGGTGCAGACATCTCAGGCAAAGACGAATGTTGCTGTGGTTGGCGTGACGGACGCAGACCTGGATGAACTGTCGGCGGTCTTCAGGCCAAAGAAGACAACCCCCGCTACTGTCGAGTTTGCGGATGTTCCCGGCATTCCTTCCGGCCCCGAGAACGCTGCGCGCCGCAACGAACTGCTTAAGGATGTCAGGAACGTCGATGCGCTGGTCGAAGTCTTTGACGCATTCACCGCTCCACCTTCGGCACAAGACATCGCGAATCAGATCGAGAACTTCGAGCTGGACCTTGCACTCATCGATCTGGAAATCGTAGAGCGCAGGCTTGAGCGACTTGCCAAGGAGAAAATGAATGCACAGCTCGACCACGAGAAGGACCTGCTGTCGAGGGCGCAAGCGTGCCTGTCGGGAGGGAAGGCGCTACGCACTCTGGGGCTCGAGCCGGAGAACAAGAGAGCCCTGGCTTCCTACGCTTTCATCACCATCAAGCCGGTCATGTACACGGCAAACATCGTCATGAGCGACGAAGCCGCCGCACGCGAACTGGAACATGCGTTCTCAGCACTGACCGCGTCCGACACGAGCGTCATGGTCCTGGACGCGAAGCTGGAACGGGAGATAGCCCAGCTTCCCATGGATGAGCAAGCGGCATTCCTGCAGGAGTTCGGTTTGACAGGTTCAGCCATCGACACCTTCATCGTGCGAGCTTACGAGCTCTTGCGGTTGCAGACCTTCTACACCGCGGGCGAGGACGAGTGCAAGGCCTGGGTCATCGAACAGGGAACGCGGGCGCGAGATGCCGCCGGCAAGATACATTCGGACATCGCCCGGGGCTTCATAGCGGCAGAGGTGATTTCGCTCGACGACTTTCGCAAGGCGGGCCACTCGTTCAAGACAGCCAAGGATACCGGCCTACTCCGCATTGAGGGTGAGAACTATATCGTCAAGAACAAGGAGATTGCACACTTCCGGTTCAACGTATCACGCTAGGCATTGAGGCGCAGCTGGCTCTTCTCCGGGCTCCCGTCAGATGATCAGGGCCTCGGCAACCACATTGTTGAGCTCGAGGCCACGCTGCGTGCAGACGATGGCATCACTGCCCACCACGACCAGGCCGTCTCGTTCCAGTGCCGCCAGCGCCTCGTGGAACACTGTCAAGGCATCCTCACCGAACAACTCCTGGAATGCAGAGAGTTCAAGCCCGGCAACAGGCAGGCGCATGCGCAGCATTGCGTACTCTCCTTCACGGCGACGCTTGGACAGCGATTCCGTTGTTTCTATCGGCAGGGAGCCATCTTGAACGGCGGCCGTATAGGCCTCGATGCCGGGTACGTTGGTCCAGCGCTCACCTTGCACGCAGCCGGAAGCCCCCAGGCCCAGGCCCAGATAGTCGCGGTATTCCCAGTAGCCCAGATTGTGACGGCACTCAAACCTCGGAAGCGCAAAGTTGGACAGTTCATAGTGCATGTAACCTGCTGCCGCCAGCTGCCGCCAGCCTTCTCGCATCGTAGCGAGCATGTCGTCCTCGCCGGGCATGACCTCAGAGCCGTCGGCTACCCTCCGCGCCAGGTCGGTTGCGTCGGCCAACGTGAGGTTGTACCATGAGATGTGCTCGACGCCAAGTCGCATGGCATGCTCAAGAGAAGCCAGCTCCTGTGCTGCTGAACTCCCGGGCAAACCGTACATGAGGTCAAGCGAGAGATTCGATACGCCTGCCGCACGCGCACACGCCACCGCCTGCTCCGCGGAGGCTGCCGTGTGCAGGCGACCAAGCAGGTGAAGACTGCCGTCGTCAAAACTCTGCACTCCCACGCTGAGGCGGTTGACACCTGCCGCGACGTACCCCTGAATCCGGTCCAGCGTGAGACTGTCTGGGTTGCCCTCCATGGAAACCTCGGGAACGCCCGCCTCCGGTATGGCTGACCGGACAGCAGCCACCAGACGGGCCAGCTGCCCAGGACTCAGCAGCGATGGCGTGCCACCCCCGAAGTAGACCGTTTCGAGGCGGTAGCTCTCCGGCCGCAGATGGTGCACCCACATCCACAACTCGTAGAGCAAGAGGTCGATGTATGCGTCTGGAACTGCATCCGCACCACCCATCGAGACAAAATCGCAATACCCGCACCGCCGTCGGCAATAGGGAATGTGAAAGTAGACCCCGAGAGGTCTCCGTGGGTCACGAGTCGTCTGAGTCACGCTTGAGAATCGAGAGAAACGCGTCCTGCGGAATGCTCACCTTGCCAATCTGCTTCATCTTCTTCTTTCCTTCTTTCTGTTTCTCGAGCAGCTTCCGCTTTCGGCTCACGTCGCCACCGTAACACTTTGCCAGGACGTCCTTGCGCAATTGCACGATGTTTTCCCGGGCGATGATCTTGCCCCCGATGGCAGCCTGCAGGGCAACCTCGTACATCTGCCGGGGAATGTACCTGCGCAGGCGTTGCAACATGGAACGGGCTACCTGCTGAGCGTCATCCTCATAGACGATGAACTACAGCGCATCCACCGGCGTGCCGTTCACAAGGACGTCCACCTTGGCCAAAGGCTCCCTGCGATAGCCGGTGAATTCGTAGTCGAGGGTCCCGTATCCTCTGGTAATCGACTTGAGACGGTCAAAAAAGTCCGTGATGATCTCGGACAGCGGCAGTTCGTACTCAAGCACGGCACGCCGACTCTCCGGGTAGGACATGTTGAGGTAGACACCCCGACGCTTCTTGGCCAGCTCCATAACATCCCCAATCGAGTCGTGAGGAACAACAATCTGCGCCTTGACAAAGGGTTCCTCGATGGCCTCGATTTCTCCGAGGGGTGGAAATCTCGAAGGGCTGTCGGCCAAGACTGTATCCCCGGTATTGCGCTTGATGACCCGATACCGCACGTTGGGCACCGTAATCACGATGTCCTGACCATACTCGCGCCGCAGGCGCTCGGTGATGACGTCCAGGTGCAGGAGACCGGAGAACCCGCAGCGAAATCCGAACCCCAGCGCCCCGGAGGTTTCCGGCTCAAATGTCAGAGAAGCATCGTTCAGCTGAAGACGCTGCAGCGAGGATTTGAGCCCCTCATAGTCGTTGGCGTCCACCGGATACAACCCGGCGAACACCATGGGAACCACCGGGCGATACCCTGGAACAGGATCGGGGGTCGGCCTGTCCGCATCGGTGACAGTATCGCCGATATGTACCTCGCTGGGAACGCGGATGACAGCTGCGAAATACCCGACCTCGCCTGCTGTCAGAACATCATTCACGACGGGGGCCAGCTCGAAGTATCCGACTTCAACGACGTCGAACTCACCGCCGGTAGCCATAAACCGGATACGGTCCCCCTTCCGGATGGTGCCTTCGAACACTCTGACGTGAACT
>ERZ1649853.1132-NODE-1132-length-10614-cov-7.521830_pt1 | contig 10614 bp, 10 predicted proteins | sample MGYA00575353_ERZ1649853 | MGnify/ENA primary metagenome ERZ1649853 (study PRJEB40853, sample SAMN11349654) | freshwater sediment metagenome | isolation source: river sediment | host: Sediment | place: India: Okhla Barrage, New Delhi | collected 2017-02-21 ...
CCGGGGACGAGTACGAGGAGGTCATGAAGAACATCCTCTTCTTCGAGCCCCACACATTCGACGACCAGGAGAGGCTGGTCGAGAAGGCGGTGAGGCTGGCCGACAGCTCCCTCGAGGTGGGAGTGATCATCCTCGACTCCGCGACCATCCACTACAGGCTGACCAGGAACGACGAGGAGAAGGGGACGAGGAAGTCCCTCAGCACCCAGCTGACCAAGCTGCTCATGGTCGCCAGGAACAAGGGCATGCCGGTGCTCCTCACCTCGCAGGTCTACACCGACATAGAGAAGGGCACATTCGAGCCCCTCGGCGGGCACGTGCTCCTGCACAACGCCAAGGCCATAGTCAGGCTCGACAAGGTCGGCGCAAGCAGCCGGCGCGCCGTGATAATCAAGCACCGGCACCTCGAGGAGGGCAAGAGGGCCGACTTCAAGCTCACCAGGAACGGCGTGGTCTAGGTCTTCCTCGCGACCATGTAGTCCGCGAACGCCCTGAGCGCGTCCTTGTGCACCGAGTCCTTGAGCACGCCCAGCCTGTCCTTCGCCTTGGCCACCAGCTCCATGGACACCCTGCTCGCGTGGTCGACCGAGCCGGCCGCCTCCAGTATGTCCCGGGCCCTCCGGAGCTCCTTCTCCGCCGCGTCCTTCTTGCCGAGGACCGCGAGGAACTCCTCGCGCTCGCGCCCCTTCAGGTTCTCGAGGGCGTGGACCGCGATGAGCGTCTTCTTCCCGTTCCTTATGTCGTTCAGGACGGGCTTGCCGAAGGTCTTCTGGTCCGACCTGAGGTCGAGGACGTCGTCCCAGATCTGGAATGCCAGGCCGATCAGCCTCCCGTACTCGAAGAGCGCCTCCTGCTGGGCCTCGGTCCCCCCGCCGGCTATGGCGCCGCCCTGGGCGGCCGCCGAGTAGAGGACCGCGGTCTTGCGCTCTATCATCTTGAGGTACTCGTCGGAGGAGACCTCCTCCCTCCTCTCGAAGTCCATGTCCATCTGCTGGCCCTCGGCCAGCAGGCGCACGGAGCGGGCGAGGATGTCGGTGAGCTCCACGAGGTCGGAGGAGGGTGCGTCCGACTCAAGGACCATCTCGAAGGCGCGCGCGAACATGGCGTCGCCCGCGAGTATCGCCTCAGGGATGCCGTACAGGGAGTGGACCGTCTTCAGGCCCCTCCGCGTGTCGTCCTCGTCCATCACGTCGTCGTGGACGAGGGTGAAGTTGTGGACCATCTCGAGGGCCACCCCGAAGGGCATCGCCGCGTCGGCCTTCCCGCCGACCGCCTCGGAGACTATCGTCGCCAGGAGCGGCCTGAGCCTCTTGCCACCGGCCGCGGGGTAGTGGGCCATGGCCTCGCGGAGCCTCTTCTCCTCCATCACGTCGAGGCTCCCCATGAGCCTCTCGTTGATGCGCCTGACCCTGTCCTTGTAGTCGTCCGGGAATCCCATCCAGTTCACTCCATGACGTTGTCGAGCCACTCCCTCGACCTTCCGGTCACGAGGGCGTTGGCGGCGCCGAGCTCCTCGATGCTCCTCGCCCCCACCAGGAACATGGCGGCCCTGAGCTCGTGTATGATCGTCCCGACCTCCGCGGCAAGGGCCTCCTCGCCCTCGAGCGCGGCCGGCAGCAGCCTGCCCGCCAGTCCGGCCGAGGCCGCCCCGATGGCCACGGCTCTCGCCACGTCCAGCCCTGACCTAACGCCGCCCGTCGCCACGACCGGGAGCCCTACCGACGCGAGTACGACAGACACCGGCGTCGGAACGCCCCAGTCCCAGAAGGTCTCGCCCAGGTTGGCCCGGGTCACGTCGCCGACGGACCTCGCCCGGTAGTACTCGACCGCGGAGAAGCTCGTGCCCCCGAGGCCGCCGACGTCTATGCCCCTGACCCCGGCGCGCTTGAGCCTCGCGGCCACGCCCCTGGAGATGCCCGCGCCCGTCTCCTTGGCCATCACCGGGAGCGAGGACGCGAAGCCCTCGATCGCCTTGAGGCAGCCCTTGGCCCTCGTGTCGCCCTCGGGCTGGACCACCTCCTGGAGGAAGTTGAGGTGCACCGCGAGGATGTGGGCGTCGACCATCTCCATGGCCGCGCGGCCGTCCTCCACCGTGAGGGGCGGCCTCAGCCCCTGCTTCACCAGCTGGGGGGCGCCGAGGTTGCCTATCCTGAGGGGGACGTCGAACTCCTTGATGACGGAGTAGGTGCAGGCGAGCTCGGGGTTCTCCAGGGCCGCCCTCTGGCTGCCGACGCCCATGCCGAGGCCGAAGTGCTCGGCGACGGAGGCGAGGGTCCTGTTGATCTCCTCAGCCTTGCCGTAGCCGCCCGTGATGGCCGAGATGACGATGGGCGCGCCGAGCCTCCTGCCGAAGAGCGTCGTGGAGGTGTCGATGTCGTCCAGGTCCACCTCCGGCAGGGCGTTGTGCATGAGCCTTATGTCGTCCCAGTAGGAGTAGCCGACGCCCAGGTCCGCGTTGGCGCAGATCTCGATGTGGTCGCTCTTCCGCCTCTCTATGAGCCGCCCTTCGCCGTCGCCTGCCATTGGACCGCACCTACCTGGACACTACCGCCGTCGAGGGGACCTTCCTGCCCCTGACCGCGCCTTCCAGCCTCCCCCGCACATTGCCGTTCACTATCATACACTTTTCGCAGTGGGACGAGATGGCCAGCATGCGCTCCAGCTTGCCTCTCATGCCCCCCGTGACATCGGCGTTCACCGACCGGCCGGAGAGGTCCGAGAGGTCGGACGGGCCCACGGTCGCGAGGAGCCTCGCGTCCCGGTGCAGCTTCGGGTCCCTGTCGTAGACGCCGTCCACGTCGGCGCAGAACACCGCCAGCCTGGGCCTGAAGGCCTTGGCGAGCTCGAGCATCATGAGGTCGCCGGAGCAGACCGAGAACCCCATGGACGCGTCCGGCACGACGTCCCCGAAGGTTACCGGGACGAGGCCCAGCCCCGCGAGGGACGCGAAGGCCTCGTCCGAGAAGCTGGTGACCGCGCCGCCGTCGAACGTCGAGGCCGCGGCGGGTGGCACCGACACCGCGCTCACGCCGTTGTCTATCAGCGCCTCGAGGACCCTCAGGTTCAGCTCGCGCACGTCCCTCTGGACGCCCGCGACGTGCTCCAGCTGGGAGCGCTTCTTGAACCCCTTGTGGAGCGCGTGCCGCTTCGCCATTATGTGGCCGAAGGAGCCCGCGCCGTGGACCACGAGCAGGCCCTCGCGCAGCGCAGGCCGCATCTCCCTGGCCAGCCTCTCGCACGCGCTCGCCCTGAACGACCTGAGGCGCGACTTGTCCGTGATGACGCTGCCGCCTAGCTTGACTAGTATCACATCAGCACCCTGGTTGCCGTAGGCCCCGCCGGACGATTAGGTTACCCGCTGATAAAACCGACGGAGGGGATAGGGTGGGCACTGGGCCCATCCGTGCTCCGCCTCCCGCGACCGGGCAACGCGTCCTACCGTTCCATGTAGATCTCTATCGAGGAGACGTTGGCGCTCTCGCCGTGCTCGCCTGGCAGGACCTCGGTCTCTATCTTGACGTCCTTGTACCCGAGGTCCTTGACGAACCTGTTGCGAACGATCTCCGCGACGTCTACCGCCCTGCTTATGGCCCTGCCCCGCGCCTTGATGCAGACATCGTTGCATCCGTTGTTGATCTGGGACACGACCGCGAGGACGTAGTTCATCGTTGCCTTCTTCCCGATGTAGATGACGTTCTCCTCGGCCATGCTATTCCTCCGGAAGCCCAGCCCACGTTCACTACCTCTCGCCTCGCTATATATAATGTTCCACCCCGTTGCCGCGTCGCTCAAGAATCCTGGCGAGCGACGAAGGCCACCCCGCGCGCCGCGAAACTAGAAATAAGCACCCGGCGTTAGAGTCCGATGCAGTGACCGACAAGAAGCTCGACAGGCTCCGCTCCATAGTCCGGTCAGCGGGCTCCGCTGCCGTCGCCTTCTCAGGCGGCGCCGACTCCACCCTCGTGGCGAAGGTCGCCCGGGACGAGCTGGGGGACGGGGCCCTGGCGGTGACGATCGACTCGCCCCTCTACCCGAGGGGCGACCTCCGCTGGGCCAAGGCCACGGCGAAGGGGATCGGCATAGCGCACGTCCTGGTCAGGATGGACCTCCTCAGGGACCCCTCGTTCTCCTCGAACCCGCCGGACAGGTGCTACAAGTGCAAGCTCACGGGCTTCACCGAGATCAGGAAGGTCGCCGACGAGCGCTCGCTGGCGCACATACTCGACGGCTCCAACGCCGACGACGAGCTGGCCTTCAGGCCCGGGCTCGAGGCCAAGAGGGAGCTCGGGGTCAGGAGTCCCCTGGCCGAGGCCGGACTCGGCAAGAAGGACGTCGTCAGGATATCCAAGCGCCTGGGCCTGGCCGCCCACGCGAGGGCCCCCAGCCCGTGCCTGGCCACCAGGGTGCCCTACGGCGACGAGCTCACCCCGAGGCTGCTCCACAGGATCGAGAGGGCGGAGGAGACGCTCGCCTCCATGGGGTTCGCACACGCCAGGGTCCGAGCTCACGGCACCGTCGCCAGGATAGAGGTGCCGAGGACGGAGGTCGCGGCGCTCGCGAGGGGCGGGCCGAGGGACGAGCTAGTCAGGAGGCTGAAGGACCTGGGGTTCACGTACGTCACGGTCGACCTGGAGGGGTACAGGGCGGGGAGCATGGACGAGGTGCTCGACATATGAACAGGGAGAGCATCGAGAGGACCCTCTCCGAGCTGGCGAGGGGTGGCATCACGGTCGCAGAGGCGCTGGAGCGCCTCAGGGGGATGCCCTACGAGGACCTCGACTTCGCCAAGCTCGACCACCACCGGGAGCTCAGGCGCGGGATCCCCGAGGCCATCTACACGCCCGGCAAGACCGACGCGCAGGTCCTCGAGATAGCGAGGAGGACCCTGGCGAGGAAGGGGGAGGCCGTCTTCACCCGCGTCCCGGAGGACACCTACAGGATGCTCGCGCGGGAGCTGGGCGGCGAGGTCCGGTGGTTCCCGGAGGCCAGGATCGCCGCCGTGGGGACGGAGCCCAGGGGGAGGGCGGGGAGGGTGGCGGTCGTCACGGCCGGCACCTCGGACATACCCGTGGCCGAGGAGGCCGCGGTCACCTGCGACATCCTGGGGTGCGACGTCGAGAGGCTCTACGACGTGGGCGTCGCCGGCGTCCACAGGCTCACGTCCAACCTGAGGCAGCTCGAGTCCTCCGACATAATCATCGTGATCGCGGGCATGGAGGGGGCGCTCCCCAGCGTGGTCGCGGGGCTCACGGACAAGCCGGTCGTGGCGGTACCGACGAGCGTCGGGTACGGCGCGAGCTTCGGCGGGATGGCCGCCCTCCTCGGGATGCTCTCCAGCTGCTCCAGCGGGATAGGCGTGGTCAACATCGACAACGGCTTCGGCGCGGGCGCATTGGCCGCCCTCATCGTCAGGAACAAGTACTCCGAGCGATAGGCCGGCTCAGGGGACCTTCGCGCCGCACTTCCTGCAGAACTTGTCGCTGTCCGAGGCCGCGCGGCCGCACGCCGGGCACACGCGCTCCTTCCTGCGCCTCGCCCCGCACGAACCGCAGAAGGCGTCCTCCGCGTCTATGTCGGACCCGCACGAGGAGCAGACGTCCACCACGTCGTCCGCCTCCCCGTCGATGGCCTCTGACGGGCGCTCGTGCGCGTGGCGCGAGCTCAGCTGGATGGTCTCTTCGGCGCCCTCGGGGGACGCGGCCTTCTTCGCCTTGACGGACATCGACAGGGACTTCGCGTAGTTGCCGGAGTCGAACTCGGCCTGGGCCTTCCTCAGGAGCTCCGACGCGGCCTCCGTGCTCCTGCCCGACCTGCTTGCCTTGGAGATCTCCTCCCTCGTCGTGTTCAGCTCGAACTTCGCCACGAGGTAGCTGGGGCCGCCCTGGACCTCGAGCTTCGACCCCGAATAGGTGTCCTTCGCCGGCTCCGGCCCGTCGGACGAGACGATCTCCTCCGCCAGGGCCTCGAGGCCGTACCGGTCCTCCTTCGATGCGCGGGGCGCGGCCTCCCTCGCCGGGGCCTTCCGCGCCTTGGTCAGCTCGTCCCTCGCCTTGTCGCAGAGGTCGATGGCGATCTCGTGCTCGCCCCGCTCCATGTGGGACTTCGCCTTGTTCACGAGGGAGCGGGCATCCGAGACGTCCGAGCCCTGCCTCTCGAGCACGTTCATGACCGACCTGCACGTGAGTATGGCGTTGTACGCCTCGTCCTTGCGGATGGCCAGCCTGCGGGCGCCCTTGGCCTTGCCCCGCATGATCCTGAACTCGAAGTAGAGGACGAAGACCATGAGCACCGCGAGGACGGCCAAAAGGATGATCTTCTCGCCCTCGCTCAGCGCCATGCGACCAGCTCCGGCCCGCCTAGCACCATGTGCTCTTATAAAATCTTCCAAACGGGTCGCGCGGGCCGCAAGTGAATGGAGGTGGAGAAGAGAGTGGCTGACGGCGTTCCACGAGCATAACGGGTTCAAGCGGTGCGGTTCACCCTGTACCCGAAGGTACCTGGCTAGCGCACCTAGCCGTTATGCCCGAGAGGCCGCAAGGGCCTTAGGCTTCCCGAGGGCTCGCGCACCTCAGTACCACAGAGAACGTAGGCGGGCTTAACTTCTGGGTTCGGAATGAGACCAGGTGTGGCCCCGCCACTATGGCCGTCAAACCATTCTCTGAGCCCGTCTAAATACGATGTCGTATATAAGCATTGCCCACCCCGTCGGGGAGTGCGCTGAACGGCCGCTAGGCCCAGGGTTCATTACGCCCCTGCGCCTACGGGGCCGCGCAGAGGATGAGGAAGATAATCTCGGTGACCTTCGACCTCTGGGACACCCTGGTCAGGGAGGTCCCGGGAGGGGCGGAGAGGGTCGCGTCGCTCAGGGTCCACAGGATAGCCGACATCCTTGAGGGGATAGGCCGCCCCCACGACCTCTGGGAGGTCGAGGAGGCCTACAGGAAGACCGGGACCTTCCTCGAGCTCACCTGGGGCAAGTCAAGGGACATGCCCGTCAGGGACCACGTCCTCTTCATGCTGAGCTGCATAGAGTGCAGGCTCCCGGGGAAGATGGCCGACGAGGAGATCTCCCAGGTGGAGAGGGTCTACTCCGACAGCCTGCTCGACCACCCGCCCGAGCTCCTCCCCGGCGCAAGGGAGGCGCTGAGGGCGGCCAGCGAGAAGGGCTACAGGCTCGGCCTCATATCCAACACCGGAAAGACCCCCGGCTCCACGCTGAGGGTCCTGATGGGGCGCATGGGGATCCTCGAGCACTTCGACGTGACGACGTTCTCCAACGAGATCATGGTGAGGAAGCCGGCCGAGGCCGCCTTCAGGGTGACGCTGGAGGGCCTCAGGACGCTCCCCAAGGCGGCCGCGCACGTCGGGGACGACCCGGAGAAGGACGTCGCGGGGGCCAAGAGGGTCGGGATGCACGCGGTACAGGTCATGGCCCACGCGTCGGAGCCCTCCCCGGAGGCGGACTCCAGGGTCGGGACCATGGAGGGCGTGCCCGACGCCCTCGACGCGCTCGGGTAAGGCTTTTGTGCGGAGAAGCCCTCACACGTCCCATGGACGCGTTCGGGGACGCCGTCAGGGACAGGATGGCCGGGTCCGGGGAGCCCCTGACCATCGAGAGGGACGACGGGCACATGGACACCGACGACCTGACCTCGTACTTCGCCGGGTTCGAGGCGTTCCCCGAGTGCGAGAGGAGGGCCCTGAACCTCGCTAAGGGGAGGGTCCTCGACCTCGGCATGGGCCCGGGGAGGGTCTCGCTCCACGTCCAGGACATGGGGCTCGAGGCCGTGGGCGTCGACATCAGCGATGGGATGCTCGATGTCGCCAGGAGGAGGGGCGTGGAGAACGCGGTCAGGATGTCCGTGTGCGACCTGGACTTCCCGAAGGGGCACTTCGGCACCGCCGTCGCCTTCGGCAACAACTTCGGCCTGTGCGGCTCGCCCGGAGGGGTGATGTCCATGCTGCTGCGGCTGAGGGAGGTCCTCGCGGACGACGGCGTCTTCCTCGCCGAGTCCATCGACCCGCTCTGCACCACCCTGCCGGCGCACAGGGCGTACCACGAGAGGAACAGGTCCGCGGGCCTCATGCCCGGGCAGGTCAGGCTCAGGTTCGTGTACAAGGGCCGGGCGGACGACTGGTTCGACCTCCTCCTCGTGACCCCGACCGAGATGAGGCTCCTCGCGGAGAGGACCGGGTGGAGGGTGTCCGAGACGTTCCAGTACCCGTGCGACGGCCCGCTCTACGCCTGCGCCCTCACCAAGGCCTAGGCGAGGGCCAGCACCAGCGCGAGGCCTGTGCCGATCGCTATCGAGACGAAGTTGTTCCCGAGCTTCCCTATCCTTCCGCGCGTCTCCAACGTGGCACCGATGAGGCTGTCGACCTGGCAGCCGAGGAAGCCGCAGAGCATCGGCACGAAGACCGTGGGCGGCCCCGCGAGGAGGCCCTGGTCGAAGAGCGAGAAGAGTATGTAGGCGACGACCGAGGTGTAGGCCGCCGCGACGAAGGCGATGAGCTGGCCCGTCAGCGACACGCCCCCGTCGACCCCCCTCTTGGTCCTCTTGAACGTGGTGATCATGTAGACCCTGGGGTCGATGATGCCGATCTCGCTGGCGGCGGTGTCGGAGGCCGCGACGGCTATGGACGCGACGAACGCGTAGCTCGCGATGTCCTTCGGGAACGGGTTGGACGACACGTCCCCGCCGGCGACGGCCTCGCCGACGAAGCTCGCGAATGCTATCACGGTCGGGATGGCGCCGTTGGCCGCGATGTTCCTCCACGAGCGCTCGCCCTTGGTGCCCTCCTGGAACCCCTGCTTCTTCTTCCAGTCGAACCTGTACCTGGTGGCGCCGAAGCTGGTGAGCAGGAACACGAGGAGGAGGAACAGCCACAGGACGTTCCCGCAGACGCCTATGACCATCCCGACGACGAACGCGCCGAGCGAGCCCGAGAGGTTGAAGATCCTCCGCCTGTAGGCGAGGACGGCCATCACGGTGCAGAAGGCGGTCACGCCCAGGAGCGTCGGCCACTCGGGGAAGGGGAGCGTCATGGTACCGCCTACTTCCCCCTCTTCCACGGCGCACCAGGGAGGAGCGGGGCCTTGGAGTAGAGCCTCTTCACGCGCTCGTTGACCCCCCTGACCTTGTCCAGGTCGCCGTCCCAGTCCCTGAGGTGCTCGGAGAAGGCGTCCTCGATGTCGTCGAGCACGCCCTTCATCCTCCTCGACACCTTCTTCGAGGCCTTCCCGTGCAGCACCACCGCGAGGAAGAGGTGCTCGCCCTTCTCTATGAGCACCGACCTCTCCCCGAAGTCGAGCTTGCGGAGGCGGAACGACGTCTCGTCCTTGAAGGAGTCCATGATGAAGTCCTGTATGGCGACGAACATCCCGCTCAGGACCTGGTCGTCCATCCCCGGCTTCAGCCTCCTGGTGTTGTGGGCCAGGAGCCTGCCGTCGCCGTATATCACGAAGGTCTCGTCGACTGCTATGGAGGCCTCGCGCATGAAGTAGGCGGCCGTGCCGAGCGCGGCGGCCACCGCTACGATGAGGAGGTACGGCCAAGCCGCGTCGATGAAGCGGAGCTCGACCGTCATGGTGTAGACCTCCGAGGCGTAGGAGTTGCCGGCGAGGTCAGTGACCTCGTAGTACGACTCCATCTGGCCCGCCCTCTTGGGCACCTCGACCGAGACGTAGTACACCCCGCTCCCCGCGGGGTGCATCAGGTACGAGGTCGGGGAGTCGTCCCCGGGGAACGTGAGGAACAGCACGACGTCCCCCTCGCCGATGTTGTCGTCCTCGACCATGATGGTGATGTTGACCTTGTCGCCTCCGTACACCGCGGTCGCCTCTGTGAGGACCGTCACCGAGGGGGCCGTGTCGTCGATCGTTATCTCCAGGCCCCTCTCGCGGGCGATGTTCCCGTCCTTGTCCTCCGCGACGACGTCTATGGCGTATGCGCCGTCCTCCCAGCCGTCCGTGCTGATGGAGTACATCGTCTCGAAGTCCTGGTACGGGGAGCCGTCGACCGAGTACCTGACGTAGACCAGAGGCGGGGAGTCGTCCCCGACCGTGAACCTGAGGGGCGTGCCGGAGTTGACGACGTCCCCGCTCTCCCATCCCGAGAGGTCGATGGCAGGCTCCACCAGGTGAAGCGTGCCCGATATGTCGAGGCTGTTGCCGTCGTCGTCCGCGAGGGTGACGTTCACGACGTAGTCGCGAGTGGGCGAGTACGCGTGCGTGACCGGGTCCGCGGGCGGGTTGAGGAGGAACTCGGTCTCGCCGTCCCCGAACTCCCAGACCGTGTACGCTATGTCGGGGTACGCCTCGGCGAGCGAACCCGCGTCGAACGTGATGGTGCCAGTGCTGTTCGGGTCGTCCCGCGACACGGCCACGTCGGAGTCGAAGGACCCCTCTAGGCCCGCGTCGACGACCTCGATGTCCGCCTCCACGACCGCGGAGGAGCCGTCCGTGTCGTTGATGCGGACCTTGGCCGTGTAGTTGCCTACCCAGCTGTACGAGTAGGAGGCCTCCCCGGCATCGGTCCGGAGGTCTGATATGAACTGCGCGCCGAGCGACACGAAGTCCCACTCGTACGACTCGACGGGGTCGTAGCTCTCGAC
>ERZ1649853.1133-NODE-1133-length-10611-cov-5.028609_pt1 | contig 10611 bp, 6 predicted proteins | sample MGYA00575353_ERZ1649853 | MGnify/ENA primary metagenome ERZ1649853 (study PRJEB40853, sample SAMN11349654) | freshwater sediment metagenome | isolation source: river sediment | host: Sediment | place: India: Okhla Barrage, New Delhi | collected 2017-02-21 ...
CGACTGTGACTTTTTCAAGACCCGCCAGACATGCAGCCATACCATGGCTTTAGAAATGATCCTCGACCGTTGCTCCTGGAATGGGAGCACAAACCCGGCCTGAGCCGGAACATTGCTGAAGCAACAAGAGCGACCGGTGCCATGCCGGTCGCTTTTTGATTTCGCTTAATCTTTTAGATGGAAAGGAATATCGATGATCACGCGCTGGTAACCCTGATTGCGCCGGCGGTAGAGCAAGGCGGTCTTGAGCATCCAGGTGGTCTGGTTGTGCAGCAAGGCCTGCCACCATTTCGCCGGCACAAACTCGGGCAGCACCACCGCCGCCAGGCGGCCATCATGGTGTTGGTGATCCGTTTCATCCAGGTAATCCAGCAGCGGGCGGACGATGGAACGGTAGGGAGATTGCAGCACTGCCAGATGAACATCCGGCCACAAGCGCTGCCACTGCTCACGCACCGGCTCAGCGCCACCCGGTTCCAGCTCGATGTATACTGCAGTGACATCCTTCGAGACCGAGCGGGCAAAGTTGACCGCCTCGATCATCCCGCGGTGCACGCCCGAAATGGGGATGACCACGCGCAGCGGCGGGGAGGGTTTGATATCGGGGGGCAACCCTCGCATAGAGAGCTGCTTACCCACGGAGCGGTAGTGGTTGCGCACCTGCAGAAATCCAATCACTAATACTGGAATGATCACGACTGTAATCCAGGCACCCTCTACAAATTTACTTACCCCAATCACCATCAAAGTTATCCCGGTTGCCAAAGCTCCCAGACCATTAAAAAATGCCTTTAATGGCCAACCCGGGCGGTGTTCTCGCCACCAGTGGCGCACCATGCCCGCCTGGGAGAATGTGAACGCCAGGAAGACCCCCACTGCAAACAGGGGGATCAGCATGTGGCTATTCCCGCCAAACAAGATGATCAACATACCACTGGCCAGCGCCAATACGATGATGCCATTGGCAAACACCAACCGGTCACCCAGGCTGCTCAATTGGCGCGGTAGGAAGCCATCCCGGGCCAGAATGGCTGCCAGACGAGGAAAGCCGGCGAAGCTGGTGTTGGCTGCCACCGCCAGGATTAACATCGTAGCGAACTGGATCAGAAAATAGAACGGCCCATTGCCAAGTAAATGCCGCGCCAGTGCTGAAAGAATTGTCTCTTGTGCCCCGGCAACAATACCCAGGTATTGAGTCAAACCTATGCTGCCAACAAACAAGGAACCCATCAGGATTGCCATAACGATCAACGTACGCCCAGCATTTTTTGACTCGGGAGGCTTAAAGGCCGGTACACCGTTGCTGATCGCCTCAATGCCGGTCAAGGCAGTGCAGCCGGTAGAGAAGGTATGCAAGACCAGGAATAATGTCAGACCCACGGCTGGGGCAGGTGCAACTACATCCAGGGATGCGGGTCCATCGATCAGCAAGCGGACCAGGCCATAAACCAACATGGGTAAATAGGTAAACAGGAACAGGTACACCGGGATCGCCATCAGTGTGCCAGTCTCGCGCAGGCCACGCAAGTTGGCCAGTGCAATCACCGCCAACAGGAATAGGGCAATCTCTACCCGGTATGGCCACAGCGCAGGGATGGCTGAGGCAATTGCCTCCACCCCCGCTGTCAGGCTCACTGCCGCCGTAAGCAGGTAATCGATCAACAAAGCCGCCGCGGTGATCAAACCCGGCAGTGTGCCAAGGTTCTCGCGCGCCACCACATATGAGCCGCCACCTGAGGGATATCCCTGGATGGTTTGATAATAAGAGATGGCCACAATCACCAGCAGCCCGGTGATCGCCAGGCCGATCGGCCAGGCCAGGCTCAGCCCGGTGCTGCCAGCCACCACCAACCCCAGGTAGATTTCCTGGTTGGCATACGCGATAGAAGACAGCGCATCCGGCGAAAAAGCTGCCAGGGCGCGAATCTTGTTCAGCCGCTTCTCCGCCAGTTCGGCGGTGGGCAGCGGCGTTCCGATCAGGAGAGTCTTTAGTTTTGAGAGCATAAGGGCTTGGAGAGTTTCTCCGGGTGAAAGGAGTGGGGTGCCTTTTGCATGATTCTATCACCGATTGCAAGGTGCAACGCACTTTAAAAGTGCGTTGCACCTGGTGCGAATTACGAACATGCTATAATCATCCTATCTCACAAGAAGTGCAACGCACCTCAAAGGTGCATTGCACTTGCCAAGGAGCTTATTATGTCTCGGCCACGCCCCGCATACTTTCCGGGAGGGTATTATCACCTTTTCAACCGCGGCAGCCACAAATTTCCCATCTTTCGGGAACCAGATAATTACCTTTTTGTTCTTCGAAGCATTAAAAAATATCTGCCTGATCTCAACCTGACTCCAATTGCTTATTGTCTTATGCCAAACCATTATCATTTCCTTATTCGTCAGGATGGTGGTATACCAGCGGGTATGTTAGTCCAGAGGGTTTTCAACAGCTATTCGAAAGCTTACAATAAGCGTTACCAACATAGCGGAACCTTATTTGAAGACAACTACCGGGTAAAATCAATCAGTCAGACGTCACACCTGCTGCATTTATGCCGTTATATCCATGCCAATCCAGTCAAAGATGGCGTTGTTTCCCATCCATCCGACTGGCCATACTCGAATTACCAGGAGTGGGTAGGGTTACGTCCCGGAACACTGATTGATCTTACATTTGTGCGTTTTCATTTTCCCACTTCGGCCTTGTATATTGAATTTGTCGATGAATATCTGCGTGATCGAAATCATCCACCAGAGATCGCACCGTATTTGGAGAAATTATAAATGCAACGCACCTTAAAGGTGCGATGCATTTATAATTATCCCCAAACCCCATATACAGGAGGAATCTATGGCTGGCAGTGGTCTTTTCCCCTTCACCCAAGAACATGAGATGATCCGTAAGGCCGCACAGGACTTTGCCCAAAAGGAGATCGCCCCAATTGCTGCTGAGTTCGATGAAACCGGCGAATTCCCCAAGAAAACAATTAAAAAAATGGGGGAGCTGGGCTTCATGGGCAGCGAGGTGCCGGAGCAGTACGGGGGCGCGGGCATGGATACGCTCTCCTATGTGCTGGCGCTGGAGGAAATCTGTAAAGTCGATGCCGCCCACGGCGTGATCATGTCGGTAAACAACTCGCTGTTCTGTTATGGCATCCTGAAATACGGCACAGAAGCCCAGAAGCAGAAATATCTGTCAGCCGTAGCCAGCGGCGAGGCCATCGGCGCTTACTCCTTGACCGAGCCGATGTCTGGATCGGATGCCGGGACAATGCGCAGCCGGGCAGTGCGGGATGGCGATGTGTATGTCATCAACGGGCGCAAATCCTGGGTCACCAGCGGGCCGGTAGCAGATTACCTGGTGCTGTTCACCATGACCGACCCGGAGAAGAAACACCGCGGCATCACCGCCTTCCTGATTGACGCCGACCAACCGGGCTATGTGCGCGGCAAGAAGGAGCCCAAGCTGGGCATCCGCGCCTCCGCCACCAGCGAAATCCTCTTCGAGGATTACCGCTGCCCGGTGGAGAACCGCCTGGGCGAAGAAGGCGAGGGCTTCAAAATTGCCATGTCTGTGCTGGATGCGGGGCGCATTGGTATTGCCACCCAGGCATTGGGCATCGCCGAGGCGGCCTATGCCGCCAGCCTGGTCTACGCCCGCGACCGGGAGGCCTTCGGGCAGAAGATCGGCGAATTCCAGGGCATCTCCTTTAAACTGGCAGATATGAAAACCCAGATCGAAGCCGCCCGCCTGCTGGTCTACCAGGCCGCTGTCGCCAAGGAGCAGGCCAAGAAGACCGGGGAGCGTTATACGCTGCAGGCGGCCATGGCCAAGCTCTTCGCCTCCGAAATGTGTATGTTCGTGGCTCACGCCGCGGTGCAAATCCACGGCGGGATGGGTTACAGCAAGGAATACCCGGTCGAGCGTTACTTCCGCGATGCCAAGATCACTGAGATCTACGAGGGCACCAGCGAGATCCAACGCCTGGTGATTGCCCGAGCGGAGCTGGGTTTGAAATAACAGGCTGTATGACCAACTTCACCTGGCTCGTTGCGGTGCTGATCCTGGCAGCCATGCTGGACCTGGGATTGATGATGCTGCTGCGCGGCGTGTTCCGCAGCCGGCGATCTGGGGCGCAGCGGGAGAAGAGCGTAACCCTGTTTGGGCACTATTCGCCGGTGCTGACCTGGGTGAAGTATCGGAAATGGCCTCTCCCCCTCCGGCTCCCCACTGAAGGGGAGGAGCAAGGCGCGCTAAACGAGCCAGCACCCCAACCCTCCCTGGATCACCGCGAGAGCGGTGACAAGGAGCAGCCGAAACGCTGGCACCAGGCGGCGTGGGTAGAGTGGGTCATCATCCTGTTGGCGGTGACCCTGTACTGCGCCGGTTTCCTCGACCTGGGCGCCGATACCCGCCTGCCCGGCAACGAAACCGAGATCTTCCAGGCGCTGGACTGGACCCTACTCAACAGCCTGCGTGCGTATGGCAGTTTTCCGCTCTGGAATCCCTACATCCAGACTGGCCTGCCGTTAATCGCAGATCCCAACCTGCACGTGTATAACCCGGGTATCACGCTGCCGGTGCTGCTATTTGGGGTTCACGCCGGCTTCAAGCTGGGCATCTACTTCAGCTTCCTGATCGGGGCATGGGGCATGTGGAAGCTGGCGGATACCCTGGGGCTGAGCCGCCCGGCGCGCCTCTGGACGGCGCTGATGTTCGCCTTTGCCGGGCAGCCGGCGGCGCGCTTCTTGCAGGGGCAATACCAATTCGTGCTGGGCTTTGCCTACCTGCCCTGGATCATCGCCAGCTTGCTGCAAGTAGCCCAGGCGCCCGCCACCGGCGAACAGGAGAAGTTCTCTCCCTTCACCCGGGAGATCAAAAAACCCGCCATTACCGCGGTCATCACCCTGGCGCTGTCCTATTTCTCCGGGAATGCAACCCAATTCTACATACTCCTGACCATCGCCCTGTTGGCACTGGCAGCCCTGTTTACCTTCAAGCGCCGCCCTCCCTTCGTCAAGCTGAACCTGAGCCTGCTGAAGAATTACTTATTAATCGGTGCCCTGGCGCTGGGCTTGATCGCCATCCAGTTACTGCCCACCGCCGAGCTCTTGCCGCGGCTGACCAAAGATGACAGCCTGGCCGGCAGCCAAACCCCCGGGCAAGTCTTCCTGGATTTCACCTCCCCAGACAGCCATCGCCCGGATGCATTCAACAGCCTGCCCGCTCCTCACGAGTTCTATGCCTATATCGGCCTGACACCCTTCCTGGCGCTCGGCCTGCTGCCGCTGGCATTGTTTAAGCGCCACCACCGCCCGCAGGTGTTTTTCATCCTGTTGGCAACGCTGACAGTAGTCTGGGTCAATATGGAGCAGATGCCCTGGAAGCAAGCTTTCTTGGAAACGAATTTCTTCAACCAAAACCGTCTGCTGCTGCGCATCTTGATCTTCGGCAGCCTTGCCCTGATCATGCTTGCCGGTTACGGGCTGGATACGCTGTGGGGAGCTTTTCGGAGGATACTGTATAACATCAAAGGGGATGGCGGGGAGTCCCCCTGCGCCCGCCAGGTGCTGCACGTCAGTACCTGGGCGGGCCTGGGCAGCCTGGGCCTGTTCATGCTCCTGGGGCTGCTGGATGTGTTCAATACCAACCAGGCACTCCTGCGCAGCCAGCAGATTTACCGGGAGGCATTCACGGTGCAGGGCTGGGTCGCCCGTTATGATGCATCGCACTACTATACCCGTCACCTGGCAAACAACGCCTGGGTTGAGGCAACCATCTCCAACGGTTTACGCTATCTCGACGCCTGGTATCCAATCTCCGATATTCGCAACCTGGCCGAAAAGATCAATGTGCGCTGGGTGCAGGCAACACCCAACTACCAGACCCAATCCCCGGCAGAACCCATCCCGGAGCATGGCGAGCTCATCCAGGTTGTCGAAGGGATGCATATCTACCACCTACCGGAGAGCCTGCCCATCGCCTTCCTGGTCAACCGGGAAGTGCTGGCCCTGCAGAGCGAGCGCTGGCTGCAAGCCAGTGAGGTCACCCCCCTGGCGCCGTTCTTCATCAGCACCGGTAAGGTGGAGCTGATCACCGAAGCCGGGGAGGAGCAGATCCTGGTGCTGCTGACCACCAATTACCCCGGCTGGAAGGTGACGGTTGACCAGGAATCCCAACCCCTGCTCAACGTGGGCGGCTACCTGGCAGTGGCAGTCCCGGCGGGGGTGCATAAGGTAGCTTTCGCTTACCGCCCGGTATCCTTTTATACCGGCCTGCTGATCACGCTGGGCAGCAGCCTCCTGATCGGGCTCATGCTGGTCCAGGAGGCTCGCCGGTTGGGCAAATCTCTGCGCCAGCATTGGCGATCCTGGCAGTCCGCCCTGCGCCAGGGCTTATCCCGCCTGCAAACCTGGCGGCAGGGACAGCAGCCGCAGCGCAGGATGGCGGTGTATCAGGGGGGCGCGCTGCACCTGGAAAATCCACTGGAACTGGCCGACCAGGCTCCGGTGCGCGTGACCATCGAGAAGCAAGCCGGTCACCGGTCGCCCCTGGGTGAAGCGCTGCAGCGCTGGCTGGCAGCGACCGGGGGGGTAATTGCAGAGCTGGGGCGCGCCGTTCGCCTGCCGACCGCCCTGTTCATCCTGGGTTTGGTTATCTATCTGCTCACCCGCCTCAGCGGGTTGGAAGATTGGCCGATCTACTTCTTCACCGACGAGGCGGTCCAGACCGTCATGGCAGAAGATTTCTTGCACAACGGGCTGCGTAATTACCAGGGTGAGCTTCTGCCAACCTACTTCAGCGTAGACGCGACCTACAACCTGTCCAGTGTGAGCGTATACCTGCAGGTGATCCCCTACCTGTTATTTGGGAAATCGGTTTTCGTCACCCGGGCAGTATCCGTGTTGGCAGCAACGTTTGGCGCGGTCATGCTCGGGCTGACCTTGCGAGACATCTTCAAGCAGCGCTGCTGGTGGAGCAGTGTGCTGCTGCTTTCGATCATCCCCGCCTGGTTCCTGCATTCGCGCACCGCCTTTGAAACGGTCGAGATGACCGCCTTTTATGCCGCCTTTCTGTACTTTTACCTGCGCTACCGGATGATCAACCCCCGCGCCCTGGTTGCTTCCCTGGTCTTTGGCGCGCTGGTGTTCTACACCTACAATCCCGGGCAGTTGATCATCGTTGTCAGCGGTGTACTGTTATTCTTGTCGGATCTGCGCTACCACTGGCAGCAGCGCCGGGTGGCATTGCGCGGTTTGCTGCTGCTGGTATTTCTGGCTTTACCATATCTGCGCTATTATCTCGCCCACCCCGGCTCGCCCCTACAGCACCTGGCCATGCGGGCGCCTTTCTGGCTGGAGAATATTCCCCTGGGCGATAAACTGCAACGCTTCCTGGGCGAATACCTGGCTGCCCTCGATCCACGGTATTGGTTCCTGCCCAACCAACACGATCTGGATCGACATCTGATGCAAGGATATGGACATTTCTTCTTGTGGATGCTGCCGCTATTGGCTTTGGGTTTGGTAATCAGCCTGTCCAGGCTGCGCTCATCTCCCCACCGGGCAGTGCTCCTGGCACTCCTGGCTGGGCCAAGCGGCAGCGCGCTGGTCGGGGTGGGAGTCACCCGCCTGTTGGTGCTGGTCATCCCAGCAACCATCCTGATGACCGTCGGTCTCAGCCAGGCCCTGGAATGGAGCGTGCGCCAGGCTGGCAGGCTGGTGCAGCGTATTTCAAGACGCGCCGCTCCGCCAGAGCAAAGCCTGGCCGGCGCCCACATGGTGCTGGCGCTGGCGCTGGTGATCCTGCTCGGTTGGGTCAATCTGGCTATGCTGCGCGATGCCCGGGTGAATGGCCCTCTCTGGTACCAGGATTACACGCTGGGAGGCATGCAGTACGGCGCCCGCCAGATGTTCAGCGTGGTCACCCGCTATTACCAGGCCAACCCCGGCGTAAAAATGGTCGTGTCGCCAAGCTGGACCAACGGCGCAGATGCTGTCGCCAGGTTCTTCCTGCCCCCGGGAGCGCCGGTGCAGCTTGGCAGTGTGGAGGGGTATATCTTCCAGCGCCTGCCCCTGGATGAGAATACAGTTTTTGTCGCCATCCCGAGTGAATATGAAAAGGTGCAGGCCAGCGGTAAATTTGAACAGGTGCGCGTGGAGCAGATCATCGAATACCCCAACGGCCAGCCGGGCTTTTATTTTCTCCGCCTGCGCTATGTGCCTGAGATCGATGCCATCCTGGACGCGGAACGCGAGTCGCGCCGCGCCTTGCTTGAAGCCCACCTGGAGATCGACGGGCAGGATACGCTGGTGCGCTACTCGATGTTGGACATGGGTGTGATCGACCTGGTTTTTGATCAGGACACCAACACGCTGGCGCGCACTCTGGAAGCCAACCCCTTTGTGATCGAGCTGGTCTTCCCCGAGCCACGCCCGGTAAGCGGCGTCACACTGGGCCTCGGGGCCGCATCGCTGCAGGTACGGGTCACCCTGAGCGTGCCAGATCATGCGCAGCCCGTCGTCTTTGAAACGAAGTTCCAGGGCAGCGTGGCGGAGCCTGAGCTGAGCATGGATTTTGGCCGGGCAATCACAACCGGGCAAATACGCTTTGAATTCCTCGCCCCAGACATCCCAGAACCGACAAACATCCATCTCTGGGATATCATCCTAAAAAAATGACCCGATAAGCCTGTGGATCACAGATCATAATAGATCCCCAATCACGGAGGTAAGATGAAAGCTGTTTTGCTTCAGAAACATGGTGGAACCGAAGTGCTGGAATACGGCGACTTTCCTGAGCCAATCCCTGGCCCGGGAGAGGTATTGGTGCAGCTAGAGGCGGCGGCTCTCAACCGGCTGGACCTGTGGGTGCGCGCCGGTTGGCCGGGGATCAAGCTGGAATACCCGCACATCCCCGGCGCGGATGGCGCGGGGCGGGTGGCTGCGCTCGGGGCAAACGTGAGCCAATGGCAGGTGGATGATGGGGTGGTGATCAACTCCAACCTGGGCTGCGGGGCATGCCCCGCCTGCCTGGCTGGGAAGGATAACCTGTGCCGCGAGTGGCGCCTGCTGGGCGAAACAGTACGCGGCACCTATGCCGAATATGTGGTCGTGCCGGCTGGCAACCTGTACCCACTGCCAGCCGGCTTCGACCCCCATACCGCGGCAGCCGCGGCGCTGGTGTACCACACCGCCTGGCACTCGCTGATCACGCGGGGCGGGCTGCGCGCCGGCGAGAGTGTGCTGGTCGTCGGCGCTTCCGGTGGGGTGAACACCGCTAGCATCCAAATCGCCCGCCTGGCAGGAGCCGAAGTATATGTAGTCGGTTCCTCGCCCGAGAAGCTGGCTCTGGCCGAAGCGATGGGCGCCCAGCACCTGATCGATCGCTCCAAAGATGAGAACTGGCCCAAAGCGGTGTTCACCTTGACCCACAAGCGGGGTGTGGATGTGGTGGTCGACAATGTCGGCGCGACCTTCCCACTCAGCTTCCGGGCGGCAGCCAAAGGTGGGCGCATCCTCACCGTGGGCAATTCAGGAGGGCCGAAGTTCGAAATCGATAACCGCTTCATCTTTGGGAAGCACCTCAGCCTGATCGGCTCTACCATGGGAACCAAAGCCGATTTCGCCGCAGTGATGGGCTTGATCATGGAAGGAAAGCTCAAGGTTGCGCGTGATAAAACCTTCCTGTTGAGTGAAGCTGGCCTGGCCCAGGAGCGGTTGGAGCAAGGTCAGCAACTGGGTAAGATCACCCTCGCCATCAGACCATGAACACCATTGAACCTTCCCCCTCGCTGGTAGAGCCAGAACCTGCTCCACCTGCCAATACCCCCGCAAAGCTGCGGCGCCCATTTCTCGTAACCTTGCTTGCCCTGGGGGTTATAACCATCAGTGCGTTAAACCTGGCCCGTTTTGTCCTGGCGCTCCGCTATTGGAACTACCTGGACACCCTGACCACCGTCTCTCCCTGGTACCTGGCCATCAGCGGCCTGGTGTGGAGTTTGGGCAGCCTGCCATTGATCTGGGGGTTGCTGCACCGCAAAGCCTGGGCGCCGAACTTGCTGCAAGCCATGGCCTTGAGCTACGCCACCTATTTCTGGTTGGACCAGGTGTTCCTGCAAGATCACCCGCTGCCAGGCGCAGAAGGGGGCGCCAGGCTGCTGCTGCCAGGCAACTGGACCTTTGAAGCCGGTCTAACCATCCTGCTGCTGGCATTGATCGTCTGGAGCTTGAAGCGGCGCTCCACTAAAGTTTTCTTTGGAGAAGTGAATGAGCACCAACCCGAAGACAAAACGCCTGCATGAGCTTAGATCTACATCTCGCCTGGGCGGTGGTGCGGAACGCATCGAAGCTCAACACAAACGCGGCCGGCTGACTGCCCGAGAGCGCATTGACCTGCTGCTCGACAAAGGCTCCTTCCGAGAGGTGGATGCTTTCGTGGTTCACCGCACCTCAGATTTCGGGCTGGAGCAGCAAAAATACCTGGCCGACAGTGTGATCACCGGCTGGGGCACGATAGAAAGCCGCCTGGTATATGTCTTTTCCCAGGACGCCACCGTGTTCGGCGGCAGCCTGGGCGAGGTGCACGCCGAAAAAATCTGTAAAATCCTGGAGATG
>ERZ1649853.1134-NODE-1134-length-10604-cov-6.307138_pt1 | contig 10604 bp, 7 predicted proteins | sample MGYA00575353_ERZ1649853 | MGnify/ENA primary metagenome ERZ1649853 (study PRJEB40853, sample SAMN11349654) | freshwater sediment metagenome | isolation source: river sediment | host: Sediment | place: India: Okhla Barrage, New Delhi | collected 2017-02-21 ...
CAGGCCCGTGCACTCCAACAAGCTCGCCCTCCCCTTCGACAAGATCATAGAGATGGTCGAGTCGGAGGAGCGGAAGAAGATGGAGGGCATCGAGGCGAACATCAAGCAGCTCAAGGAAGTCGCCAAGTGAGCCTCAGAAGCTCCTCTCTATTATCCTGATCCCATCCTTCGTGCCTATCATCGCCTTGCTCGCCCTGTCCACGAAGAGCCCGTTGTCGACGACGCCGGGGATGTTGTTTATCACCGACTCCATGGCCGCTGGGTGCTCTATCCTCTCGAACCTGCAGTCGACGATGTAGTTGCCGTTGTCCGTCACGAAGGGCGAGCCGTCCTTGATCCTCAGCGCGGGCTTGCAGCCCAGCGCCGCGAGCCTCCGGACGGTGGTCTTGAACGAGAACTTCACGACCTCCACCGGCAGGGGGGCCTTCTGACCGAGGTAGTCGACCAGCTTCGAGTCGTCCGCGACGATGATCTCGACGGCAGACGCGGCCGCGACGATCTTCTCCCTGACTAGGGCGCCCCCGAGGCCCTTCACGAGGTTGAGCTCGGGGTCCACCTCGTCCGCGCCGTCGATGGTGAGGTCCACCGTGGGGTGGTCGTCCAGGTCCACGATCCTTATGCCCACTGCGCGCCCGAGGAGGTCGGAGGTCTTGGACGTGGGCACCCCGACGATCTCGATCCCCTCCTCCCTGACCTTGTCGCCTATGAGCCTTATCGCTATGCTGGCGGTCGAGCCGCTCCCCAGCCCGACGACCATCCCGTCCTCCACGTACCTGACCGCCTCGGCGGCGGCCATCTCCTTGAGGTCCATCCCGTCATCCCCTTCCCCTGGGCTTCCCACGATTGATCTTGAAGTTCTCGGCGACGAGCCTGCACAGCTCCGAGACGACGTAGTCGTCTATGGTCGCTCCCTTCGACGCGGTCGCACCCCTAGGGTCGCCCATGACGCCGGTGGGCAGGTGCCTCTCCGGGTCCGGCAGGACCATGAACCTGGGCGGCCTCGACCTCCCTACGGGCCTCTCCTTCCCCACCAGCCCCGGCCGGATGTTGAGTATCCTGGATGTCTCGATGAGGCCCGCGTGGCCGTCGTCCTCCGGGAACTCCTTGCCCCGGAGCTCGTACGCGAGGTCGTAGTCGGACAGGACCATCGCCCCGAGCGAAGGGGACGCCTCCACCGCCCTGAGCACCCCCAGCCTTATGGCGGCCATGTGCCCGGAGCCGGCGTGCCCAGTCAGGACAAGCAGCCTCCTCACACCGTTCCTCGCGAGCTCCGACGCGATGTCCTGGGCGAGCATGCGGACCGTCTCGAAGCTGAGCGAGAGTGTCCCGGGGAATTTGCGCGTCGACCTGCACTCGCCGTAGCCGACGGACGGGAGCACGACGCCCCCGAACTCCTCGGCCACCCTCCGGGCGACCTCCTCCGCCTGGAACGTGTCGGTCCCGAGCGGGAGGTGCGAGCCGTGCTCCTCGAGCGAGCCGAAGGGGAGGACGAACAGGGCCCCCGCCTTGGCCAGCCTCGCGAACTCCGGGCTCGTGACCTCGTCAGCCCTTCTCGATGCGGCGCGCTTCGCCGACATGCCCCTCACCCCCGGGCCGGACCTCCCCGAGGTCGATGAAGTCCGTGTCGCAGACGGGGCACCTCATGGTCGCGAGGCAGCTCTTGCCGAACCTCCCGACCAGGTCCGCCTCGATCTGCTCGAGGCGCTCCCTGGACACGGTCCTGTCGCACTTGGGGCAGTAGTACACGGATTTCTGCATTAGCGTATCCGTACATAAACCCCATCGCGGCGGCCCGAGATGTCGCCCAGGCCCGTGACATGTCATGGGGGGGTACATGAAGGGCGGAGGCGGTAGGCGATGTCAGTGATACCATGAGGAAGGCCGTCGCCCGGTTGGTCGAGAAGGACAGGAAGGAGAGGCTCGTGGTGACCTTCATCACGGCCCTGATGGCCGTCGGGGCCATCGGGATAGCCCTGGAGGACGTCGACGACGCCTACCTCGCGAACAAGCTCAACCTGGTGGCCTACGTGCCCGACCGGGTCACCGCAGGCGGCCCGTCGACGATCATGGTCTTCGCCATGGACGGCGACGGCGAGCCCGTCGGAGGTCAGGAGGTCGACGTGAGGCTCGTGACCGACGACTCCGACACTCTCGTCTGGTCGGGCAGGACGGGCGCCGACGGCTCCGCCGCCCCGACGATAGAGTTCCCCGCGACCGCGGGCAAGGTCGACCTGGTCGTCAAGTCTGGCGTGGACGTCGTCGAGACCACCACCGTGCTCGACGACAGCGTCAGGATCGTGATCACCACCGACAAGCCCGTCTACAAGCCCGGCGACACCATACACATGAGGTTCCTTACCTACGCGGGCATGGACCCCCTTCCCCAGGAGTCCCAGCTCCTCGCCGAGGTGCTCGATCCCAACGGGGACAAGGTATTCAAGAAGCTGCTCTCCCCAGACGAGTACGGCATATGCTCGTACGACCTGTGGCTGTCGGACCAGCTCAACCAGGGGACGTACACGATATCCGCCACGGTCGGCGAGAGGACCGTCACCAAGGCCCTGGCGGTCAAGGACTACGTCCTCCCGAAGTTCCGGGTTGACCTCCTGGGCATCAACGACTGGTACGAGGTCGCCGACCCCATCACCGGGGTCGTCTCTGCCGAGTACTTCTTCGGCGAGGCCGTGGCCGGCACCGTCGACGTCGTGGCGAACGTGTACCTGGGGGTCTGGGAGACCTACTACACCGGCACGTTCTCCCTCTACGACGGCGAGGCCGTCGTCACAGTCCCGGCGGTTGGGTACGCCGTGGGCCTGTCTGAGACCGGGGGGAACGGGTACATCCAGCTCAACCTCACCGTGACGGACACCGCGGGCCACTCGGAGGTCAGGTACAGGGTCATCCCCGTGGCACCGAGCGGCCTGGTGCTCTCGGTGCTCACGGACAGCTGCGTCGACGGGATGCAGTCCAGGTACTACGTCATCGCCAGGTCCCCCAACGGCGATCCGGTGGCCAACGCGACCGTCCAGCTTGGCCTCTTGACGGGCAACTACTACATCAACGAGGCCTCTTCCTTGACCGACGGGAGGGGCATAGCAGCGCTGACATTCACATATGACGGCCAGACCTCCGCTCGAGTCCGCGGGACCAGCGCCTCCGGTGAGGCCGTCGTCTACGTCGACCTCGAGTCCGCCGCAGGCCTCAAGGTCGTCGCCGACCAGGCGTCGTACGACGTCGGCGACACGGCCTCCTTCGACATCATGTACTCCGGCGACTCCATGACCAGGAACGTATACTGGGACCTGGTCTCGCGCGGATACCTCGTGGACAGGGGCGTCGTCCAGCTGGACGACGGGCAGGCCTCCCTGCAGCTCACCATGGGGCCGGACGCCGAGCCATTCGCGCAGCTCAGGGTCTACAAGATCGAGGCGGACATGGGCGTCACGAGGGACGCCGTCACGTTCTCCGTGGGCGGCGCGTCCACTCTGTCCGTCTCCGTGAGCGCTGACGACAGCTCCTACTACCCCAGGGACGAGGTCGGCCTGTCGTTCTTCGCCGAGTACTCCGGGTCGCCGACTGTGGCGGCGCTCGGCGTCTCCGTCGTGGACGAGGCCGTCTACGAGGTCGGGAGCATGTTCCAGGGCTTCGAGGAGATCATCTTCGGCCTCGACGCCGAGTTCGTCATACCCCAGTACCAGATACTCACGTACGTATACGCGGGAGTCGGCACCCTTCCCTCCGACACCTCTGACGTAATCCCCGAGACGGACGAGGCGCGCGTCACGACCACATGGCCGGAGAACCTGGCCGCCGCCGAGGACATCAGGGAGGACGCGACCATGGGATACTGGTTCGCCGTGTACCTCTGCGCCACCCTGGGGCTCATGATCGCCATAGGCACCAGGGGGAGGAGGATGGCCGTGCCCTTCCTCGCACTCGCGGTCGTCGGTGTACTCGCATTGGCGGGCATGGCGGCCGTCTACGTCATGACGCTCGGGTTCGGGACCAACACCAGCCAGGACGGCGAGTTCGTGCCGAGGAACCCGGACGTCGATTGGGACATGCTGCCCCAGGAGGCCTCCATGGACTTCGGCTGGGACACCGACACCGCCTACGGTGACGAGACCTCGACCGATGCCGGCGGAGGCTCGGCCTCCAGGCCGTCGATAGTGCGCCAGTACTTCCCTGAGACGTGGTACTGGAACCCCTGCCTCCTGACAGACGAGAGCGGCTGGGCCAACATATCCCTCACGGCCCCCGACTCCATCACATCGTGGCAGGTGGACGTGATCGCCTCGACCGCCGACGGGCAGATCGGAACCGGCTCCGGCTCCGTGACCGTGTTCCAGCCCTTCTTCGTCGAGCCGGACATACCGGTGTCGGTCGTCAGGGGCGACGAGTTCCCGCTCAGCATCATGGTCTACAACTACCTCGACACGGAGCAGGTCGTCAACGTGACGCTGGCCGATGAGACATGGCTCACCCTGCTCTCCCCCGCGGCGCAGAACGTGACCGTGCCGGCCAACTACGTCACCTCCGTGTCGTTCACGATCGTCGCCGAGAAGGTCGGGTGGCACACAGTCTCCGTGTTCGCCTCCTCGCCGGAGGCCTCGGACGCTGTCATCAGGCCGATGGAGGTCGTGCCCGACGGCAAGAGGGTCGAGACGCTCTACAACGGCGAGGTCGGAGACGGCAGCGCGGAGCACACCCTCTACCTCCAGCCCGACATGGTCGAGGGCAGCGCGAACGCATGGGTCAAGGTCCAGGGCGGCATAGACGCCGTCCTCCTCGAGGGCGTCGACGAGTTCATCCAGCATGTGTCCGGGTGCGGGGAGCAGTCCCTGTCGATGCTCTCGATAGACATACTGGCCTACGCCACCGTCGTGGAGGTCGGCGCCACCCCCGAGATGATGTTCGAGTACGAGAGCATCGTGAACCAGGGGCTCCAGCACGAGCTGATGTACCTGCTCGAGGCGAACAACGGCGAGGGCAGGGGCATCGTCTGGTTCCCGGGGGACCAGGACGTCCACCCGTGGCTGACCTCCTGGGGCCTGATCGCGTTCCAGGACGCCATCAACGCGGGCTTCGGGCTCGACGAGGACATCATCACGGACATGCAGAGCTGGCTCATGTCGATCCAGCAGGACGACGGCTCGTGGGAGTTCCCAGACTGGGGCATCTACGAGTTCAACAACCCCGTCCTCCAGTCCAAGGAGGTCGCGGCGACAGGGTACATCGCGAGGGCGCTCCTGCACTCGGGGGTGCCGGGCGACGACCCGCACATCCAGGCCGCGATGGACTTCGTCGAGGACGAGGTCTCCACGATACAGGACGACCCGTACAGCCTCTCGCTCTCGCTCCTTCTGATGCAGGCCGGCGACGGCTCCGCCGCGCTCCGCGCCGACATCGCGGACAGGCTCGAGGAGCTCAAGATCGCCGACAACGGCACCGTGCACTGGAGCGGCGGCGTGAACCTAATCTCCGACGGCGACTACTTCTGGGAGGGCTCCTCCCCGAGGATCATAGAGACCACTGGCTACGCCGCCATGGCCCTCCACGGGGAGACTGGGCACTACGCCACGGTCCAGGGGGCCGTCAAGTACCTCCTCGACCACAGGGGCGAGCTCGGAGGCTGGTCGTCTACCCAGGACACGGTGGTGGCGTTCCACGCCCTCGCCGCGGTCGCCGGGGAGAACTCCGTCGAGGAGGTGCAGGTCCAGGTGCTCGTCGAGGGGGCGGTCATCGAGACCATCGACATGGGAGAGTTCAACAAGGACGTCACCTACCTCGTCGACCTCAGGCCCTACCTCGCGAACGTCACCAACGTGACGGTCTCGTGCACGGGCGAGGGCTCCGTCCTCTACTCGGTCTTCCTGGAGCAGTACGTCCCCTGGCCCGACGAGCCGGAGTCGTCCCCGTTCCTGACGCTTGTGGTCACCTACGACACGACGACGATATCGGTCGACGACAGGCTCAGGGCCCACCTCTACCTGCTCTACAACGGCAGCGCGGAGATGCTCAAGATGATCCTCGTCGACCTGCGCGCGCCCATGGGCTTCGCGTTCGACCTGTCCGAGTTCGACGCGCTCGACGCCCAGGGCGTCATATCCTCGTACGACAGCAACGACCGCCAGGTCGTGGTGTACATAACCGACGTGTTGTCGGGCGTCGCCGTCGAGTTCGACTACTCGCTCGTCGCGGAGATGCCCATCACGAGCACGCTCCAGGGGGTCGTCGCGTGGGACATGTACAACCCCGAGGAGCTCAGGTCGGAGACGCTCCCGCTGGTGTTCGAGGCGTCGTGATGGCGCCCCCGCCGGCAAAGGATTAACTCACGGGCGATTCATCAGGTCGGTTCGAGGGGTTCGGGGTTTGGGCGCAGGAGAGGGCGGCCAGGCGGGCCTGAGGCTCAAGGCGAGGGAGAAGGTGCTCGTCCAGCTGTACCTCCACAGGTGCGAGCCGGACGACCTCGTGTTCCCATTCGAGGTGACGCAGAAGGGCCTGTCGGACCACCTCGGCCTGCGCCGGAGCCATGTCGCGGTCGCGCTGCAGGAGCTCGCGAAGGACGGGCTCGTGGAGTGCGTCAAGGGGCACGTCGAGGGCGCGGACAGGAGGCAGAACGCCTACTGCGTCACTGCCAAGGGCGCGGACGCCGCGTCCTCGGTGCGCCAGCAGCTCTTCGAGGTCGAGGTCACGTTCGAGGACTCGGGCGGCACCAGGACCCTCAAGGTCTCCGAGATCGTGACGGCCCGCAAGGCGAGCCTGGCCTCGGTCATCAGCCAGATGGACAGGGGCGGGCCCGTCAGGGACGAGATAGCCGTGATGGCCTCCCCGGCGAAGAGGCTCGTTTCCGTATTCTGCCCGACGTGCAAGAAGCAGATCGAGGTCGACAACCTGTCCCTGGAGGACGAGGTCGGGTTCGACTGCCCCGGCTGCGGCAGGCCGTACAGGATCGTCTCCGCGGTGAGGAAGGAGGAGGCCGGAGAGCGGATGCCTGCCCCGGCCAGGCCGTGGTGGTCGGGAGCCTCCGTCCCCATGGTGGCCGCATCCGTCGCGCTGTTGCTGTACCTCTGGCTGGAGGACATCCCCTGCCTGATGTTCCTGGCCCTGCTGACTGTCGGCTTGGGCGTCGCGGTCTGGGCCCTGATGAGGGGGCGTGGACGCAGGGCGCGCAAGCCAGCGAGGCCGCCGAGCAGGGTGAGGGCGGTGTTCTACACGCTGGCCCTGAGCCCCGTGCTCATCGCGGTCTGGCACTTCACGGTCGCCGAGGTCGACACCGAGGAGACCTTCGCGACCCTGGCCCCGATCATCGGCGCACTCATCCTCGCCTACGTGGCGGTGCACGCGTACCGCCCCGAGTTCCGCGGGGACTTCCTGCTCTCGTCCGGCATACTGCTGATGCTCGTCGCGGCCGCCACCATGGTCCTGGTGGACTTCGGGGAGGTGGAGGTGGGCATGGCGCTCATCGTCGGCATGGCCGGTGCCGTGATGGTCGTGCTGGCAACGTTCCACCCGATGGACAGGGACGCGGTGGTCCTCGACGCCTCCGCCGCTGTCGGGGCGTTCCTCCTCCTGCTGACCGGGACGGAGCTGGTTTGGGAGTGCTCCGAGGCGATCGACTGGATCGCCACCGGCTCGGTGGCGCTGCTCGGCGCCGCCCTGCTCTGGATCAGGGCTGCCAGGGAGAGGACCGGGTCGAAGGAACTGTCGACGCACCTGGTCGCCGCACTGCCCGTGACCCTCGCGGCCGGCCTCGCCGTCTACGGCCTGTTCCTCCTCGACGGCGGTGCGGTGATGACCGGCGCCCTGGAGCTGGCCGTCGCCGTCCCGTTCGCCTACTACGGGGCGCGCCAGGTGCTCAACGAGCACTGGCCGTACAGGGTCCCGCTCGTCGCGTTCTTCCTCGCGGTCCTCGCCTTCGTCTTCACCGCTACCCTTGTCACCTGACCGAACCCGTATATACGCGCGCGGGGGATACACCGTGGCCATGAGGGTCTCCGTCCTGTTCTCCGGGGGCAAGGACTCCGCCTACGCGGCGTACCTGGTGCAGCAGCAGGGGTGGGAGGTCGCGAGCCTCCTGACCGTCATCCCTCGCGCCGAGGACTCCTACATGTTCCATGTCCCCAACATCCGCTGGACGTCGCTCCAGGCCGAGGCGATGGGCATCCCGATAAGGACGAGGGAGAGCCCCGGGGAGGAGGAGAGGGAGCTCGAGGACGTCGAGGCGCTCATGGGGGCCGAGGACGTGGACGGGTGCGTCTCCGGAGCCATCGCGTCCGACTACCAGTGGTCGAGGTTGAACGGGATCTGCCACAGGCTCGGGAGGCCCCTGCACTCGCCGCTGTGGAGGAAGGACCAGAGCATGCTCCTGGAGGACATGGTCCGCGCGGGGTTCAGGTTCATGGTCGTGGGCGTGTACGCCCACGGCTTCGACGAGGGGTGGCTGGGCAAGGTCATCACCTCCCACACGATCAAGGAGCTCGAGCGGCTCCGGGACAGGTACAGGATCAGCGTCTCCGGAGAGGGAGGGGAGATCGAGACATTCGTCCTGGACGCGCCCAACTTCTCGAGGTCGGTGCACGTGGAGGAGGCCGAGGCCAGGTGGTCCAGGGACTCCGGGACGTACGTCATCCACAGGGCGTCGCTGGAGAAGAAGGGATGAAGGGTTTCCGGGAAGGTGTTTGCGGGGTCAGGCGTCCGTGCACTTCGGGGCCTTCTTCCCCTTGTGGTAGGAGTCCCTGCGCTTCTCCCTGAGGGTGCCCTCTGGGATCAGGCAGAGCTTGTTCCCCGACAGCACTCCCGCGACGCCCTCCTTGGACTCGAGGTGCTCGTAGGTCTCGCACATCTTGCACCCCTTCGGGCACCTGCTCACCCTGTCGCCCTCGACCTCTGGGAACTGGAATATGCCCCCCTCGTAGTTCCTCAGGATGACCCTCCTGTCCGACATCGATATGAGGTACTGCGGCCCGACCGGGATCTTGCCGCCGCCGGTTGGGGCGTCGATGACGAACTCCGGCACGGCGAAACCGGAGGTGTGGCCCCTGAGGGCCTCGATGAGCTCTATCCCCTTGGCCGTGGCCGTCCTGAAGTGCTCCAGCCCCTTGGCGATGTCGCACTGGTAGATGTAGTAGGGCCTGCACCTGATGTAGACCAGGTCCTGCACGAGCTTCTTCATGATGACCGGGCAGTCGTTCACGCCCTTGAGCAGCACGCTCTGGTTGCCCACGGGGATGCCCGCGTCCACCAGCATCTCGACGGCCCTCCTCGACTCGGGCGTGACCTCCTTCGGGTGGTTGAAGTGGGTGTTGAGCCAGATCGGGTGGTACTTCCGGAGCATCCTGACGAGCGCGGGGGTGATCCTCTGCGGCATGACCACGGGGGTCCTGGACCCGATCCTGATGATCTGCACGTGCTTGATCTTCCTCAGCTCGCGTATGACCTTCTCGAGGAGCTGGTCCGAGACCAGCAGTCCGTCGCCGCCCGAGAGGAGGACGTCCCTGACCTCCGGGGTGTCCCTGATGTACTCTATACCCTCCTTGATCTCGTCCCAGCCGCGGGCGTGGTCGGTCGTGCCGACGATCCTCCGCCTGCAGCAGTGCCTGCAGTACATGCTGCACTGGTCCGTCAGGAGGAACAGCACCCTGTCCGGGTACCTGTGCGTCAGGCCCTCGTGCGGCGCGTCGGTGGTCTCGCCGACGGTGTCCTCCATGTCGTCCTTGGTAACGTGCAGCTCGTGCGACGTGGGGACGGCCTGCTTCCTGACGGGGTCCTCGGGGTCGTCTGGGTCCATGAGGCTCGCGTAGTAGGGCGTTATGGCCATGCGGAGGTACTTCGTCGAGTTGCGTATCTCGTCCTTCTCCTCATCGGACAGGTTGATGACCTTCGCCAACGTCTCGACGTCGGTTATCCGGTTCTTGACCTGCCACTTCCAGTCAGACCACTGCTTCGCGGTGACGTCCTTGTAGAGCGGTATCTCCTTCCACTTTCTCATCGCAGGGCCCCCTCGGCCTCCGTTCCTGAAAAGGGGTATATGTTCCCCCTATTTAGGGGCATCGTGGGGCGGCCCCGAGGGGCCGCGCCGACTGGCGGGGGGCCGGTGACTGAGCGGTTAATATTCAGGAATGACTATACCCGCTCGGTAGCATGGAAGGGGACCAAACGGACATCGCGCCTGGCCCGGCCCCCGCCGCCGAGGAGACAGCCCTCGCGAGCAGGGTGCTCGACATAGCCCTGGCGGTGCTCTACAACAAGGACGAGGACCACATCCTGGAGACCATAGGACGCTCGATGATGACGCTGTTCCCCATCAAGAAGCTCGTCATCTACGTCACCGACAGGCGCACCGGCGAGTGGCACATCAAGTTCGTCGTCGGGTACCCCGAGGACCAGGCGAGGGACATCATGTCCGTCACCTACTCGAGGGACTCCTGGGACGAGACCCTCCAGGTATACAGGAAGCTGGGGGCCCTGTCCTACCTCGCGCCGGGCGAGAACGTGAAGATCGACGACTTCGACACGGCGTTCTACAGGGGCTTCCCCCAGGAAATCCCCCCCAGGAAGTCCCCTGCGCACTGGCACATGATGGACTTCGTCGACACCATCCT
>ERZ1649853.1137-NODE-1137-length-10586-cov-6.570506_pt1 | contig 10586 bp, 5 predicted proteins | sample MGYA00575353_ERZ1649853 | MGnify/ENA primary metagenome ERZ1649853 (study PRJEB40853, sample SAMN11349654) | freshwater sediment metagenome | isolation source: river sediment | host: Sediment | place: India: Okhla Barrage, New Delhi | collected 2017-02-21 ...
CTCGTTGACCTCGAGCTCACCCTCGACCGACGCGCAGTTCATCACGCCGACCTGGTTCGTGTAGGTCAGCATCTTCATCTCCATCCAGGTGGCCATGAGCGGGGAGATGAAGTTGCCGACGAGGCTGTGGAACTCTATCAGGACGGCCGGGCTCGTGTTGTTCGGGTCGTAGTCCCAGCCAGTTATCTCCTGGTCCCACTTGACGTCGTACTTCATGATCTTGCCCTCGGCCTGGAGCGGCTCCAGCCTCTCCGCGCTCATGAAGAGCATCTTGCCGAGAGGGCCGCTCGTCACGGTCACCCTCCACTGGGGGAGCGACACGTTGTCGTACTGGGCGAGGTCCGCGGTCATGTGGAACGACAGCTTGAGCTCGTTGAGCACGTTGTCGCCCACGTCGGTCTCGGTGGCCTCGTCGACCAGCTCGTAGGGCAGGTCGGTCGCCGTGAGACTGAAGTCCCAGGTCCTGCTGTCGTTGGTCTCGGTCTCGATGACATCGGATGCAGCCCAGGATGTGTTGAGGTCCACCTTCTTGTAGACGGTCTCCTCGTATGTGTAGTTGAGGAAGTTCCCGTCGTCGTAGGTCCTCGTGTAGTTGACGGCCCCGTCCTCGTCCGAGTCGTTGAACTCGAGCATCGAGTCGAGTTTCACCGCGTACATCGTGTATATCTTGACGGTCGCGTTCTCCTCGACCATCTCGCCGTCGTTGTTGTAGACCTGTGCGAGCCCGAGATACCGCGCCTTTATGGTGACGAAGTACACCGCGTTCTCATTCTCATCCGTCCCCCAGACGATGCCGAATGCGGCATCGGTCCCGAACTTGACGAAGAAGTGGTCTCCGCCGCCGAGCACCTCGGTGGCGCCGTCCTCCGTCTCGATCTGTCCGTCCAGGGAAACGACCTCCGCAGCCGCCTGAGAGGGCGCTGCGAACATGCCCATGACCATCATGAGCACGGCCGTCACCGCGAACGCCGTCATTGTTTTCACGTTCTTCATGTTCTTCCTACCTCCTCGATGAGGCTTCTCTGCGTCTAACGAGACCCCGGGGGGTATTTGAACCCTGAGCATGGTTTTGCACCTGATTTGCACGGGCCGCCCGGGGCGTGCCCCCGCCGCCTTCCTTCGTGCGAAAGGGGTATTAGGGACCCATCTCGTTCGAGGTTGCTGTATGTCCCGTCCAGCGGTGTCGCAGAACGAGAGGCTGTTGCTGCACCTCCTCGAGATGGATGCCCACAGGGACGAGCCAGAGGTCCCGTTGGGGGCATGCCAGGAGGGGATTGCCAATCGGCTCGGGACCCAGGTCCACAACGCCTCCAGGGCCCTGTCCGTCCTCGAGTCGGAGGGCCTGGTGATGGACAGGTTGGCCCATGTCCGGGGCGCCCCGAAGAGGAGGAGGGCGTACTTCCTCACGGACAGGGGCCACAAGGCGGCTGGGAAGGTCAGGGATGAACTCCTCCGGTCGAAGGTGGTCTTCGAGGAGCGGGGGCGTGCCGAGGAGGTCCCCCTCGCTGAGGTCCTGAAGCGCCTGAAGGCGCTTGCCGGTCCGTCCGTCAACTTCCTAGACCTAGTCGACATCGCGCGGGGCGCCGACGTCCTGAGGTCCGAGGAGGTCGCGAGGAGGGCCGCCCCCTCGGCCTCGGCCGAGAGGTTCGCGGAGGTGGCGTTCGGCCGGCCCAAGGTGGCCGCCTTCTTCGGCCGGGAGGAGGAGAGGAGGGCCGTGACGGAGCACATCGAGGGGGACACCTCCGTCATGTTGATCTGGGGGATCCCTGGAATCGGCAAGACCTCGCTGGCCTCGAAGGTCTTCGAGGAGCTCTCCGGGCGGAAGCACCTGTTCTGGTACTCGTTACACTCATGGGACACTGAGGAGCACTTCCTGTCGGTCCTGTCCCGGTTCCTGGGATCGGCGAACCGGTCCTCCACGGCTGAGATGTGGGGGAGGGGTGCCGTGGCCGGGGACCTGTTCGTCCCGCTCGTGAGCGACCTGACTGCGTTGGACGCGGTGCTCTTCATCGACGATGTTCAGAAGGCCTCGGGCAGGTTGGCGACGGCGGTCGCGGTCCTGCTCGAGGCGGTCAGGGCGTCAGGGAAGTGCAAGGCGGTGCTCATGTCGCGGGAGCTCCCGCCGTTCTTCTCCAAGACGGGGGAGGGGAACGTCACGCTCGAACTCTCGGGGCTCGACCACGAGTCGGCCAAGAAGCTAGCTGAGAGTTCGAAGGCGAAGGACCCGGTCCTGGCCGCGGACGCCAGCAGGGGCCACCCCCTCCTGCTTAGCCTGATGGCGAGGAGCGGCGTCGGGGAGTCAAAGGGCGATGTCCTCTCGTTCATGGACCGCGAGGTGAGCATGTCCCTCGGACCTGGGGAACGCGCCATGCTCGAACTGCTGTCCGTCTACAGACACCCCGTCCCCGCGGAGGCCATCCTCGAGGGGGGCGACTCGGCCCTCGTCGGCCTCAAGGACAAGGCGCTCATAGTGGAACAGGAGGGTGGCGTGTGGACCCACGACGTGCTGCGCGAGTTCTTCAGCTCGAGGCTCAGCACGGAGTCGCGCGCAGCCCTCCACGCGAGGGCAGCGGAGTACTGCGAGGGCAGGGAGGGCGCGGACTGGCTGCTCGAGGGCCTCCACCACTACGTCGAGGCCGGCGACTTCGCCTCGGCGGACCGTGTCTCCGCAAGGGGCTTCGCCGAGCTGTCCGAGGAGTTCCCCCAGGAGACGTTCGAGTGTCTAGCGAAGGTCTATGAGCACTCCGGCCCCGGGCCGGATGCCGCGGGGCTCCTCTTCCGCATGGCGCAGCTGAGCGAGGTGCTGGGGGACGACGCCTCCGCGACCAAGTACTACGGGTCATGCCTGGAGGTGCTGTCCGAGGAGGGCTCGGAGGAGAGGGCGCTGGTCCTCGAGTCGCTAGGGAAGCTCAAGGCGAGGGCCGAGTCCTGGACGGAGTCGTTCGCCGCGCACGAGAAGGCCCTCAGGATATACGAGGAGGCCGAGGACAGGCACGGGCAGGTCCGCGAGTGGCTCAACATAGGGGGCGCCCACCGTAAGCACGGCGACCACGAGAGGGCGATGGCCGCTTACTCCGAGGCGCTCTCGCTGGCGAGCAAGATGGAGGACAGGAAGGCGCAGGCGGCGTGCATCAACAACCTCGCGCTCCTGGACTGGGACGAGGGCAGGCTCAAGGACGCCGAGACCAGGCTGAAGGAGTCGATCCGTCTCGCCCACGCGGTCCGGAACCACGCGGGCGAGGCGATGGGGCTGGAGAACCTGGCGGAGCTCCTGAGGGCCCAGGCGCGCCTGTCGGAGATGACCGCGCTCATACAGGAGTCCTCAGAGGCGTTCAGGCGCGCGGGCGAGCTCGAGGAATTCAAGAGGCTCCAGGCGACCTGCGCCGAGTCCATGGAGCTGCAGGGCAGGACGGAGGAAGCCGTCGCGCTCTGCAGGGACACCCTCTCGGATCCGGAGTTCCGGAAGAGGACGGGCCTGCTCAAGAGGTCAGCGCAGTTCGACCGCGGGGACGTCGCCCTTTCGATGACGCTCATCGGCCTGCTCAGATCCTCCGGGGACCTGAAGGAGGCGGAGGCGGAGATCGGCCGCCTCGCCGAGATGGCCGAGTCGATGGGCGACCAGTCCCTCGGTGCCAAGGCGATGGTCGAGCTCTCCCTCGTCAGGGAGAGCTCAGGCGACCTCGACGGAGCCCTGAGCCGGTTGGCGGAGGCGGAGAAGCTCCTGAGGTCCCTCGGGGACAGGGCCGGCCTCGTTGCGGTTCACATGCTCCGCGGGAACATCGAGGAGAAGAAGGGGGACTACGACTCCGCCCGCGCCCAGTACTCCGAGGCGGTCAGGCAGGCGGAGTCGATCGGTGACTGCGCGGCCATGGCCTGCGCAGCGAGGAACCTGGAGTCGCTCGGCGACCCCCGGTCCGGGAAGTAGGTCCCACGGACCGCGTCACTCGGTCCTCTGCAGGAACTCGGCGATGCCGTAGCCGTTCTTCCCCGCGACCGTGTACCTGGCGAGAGACTCGTTCATCACCGCCAGGGACCTGCCGTCCGGGGACTTGTGGTGCACATCCACCTTCTTGATGACGGAGCCGAAGACCCTGTGCGCGCCCCCCGCTGCGTCGTGCAGGGTCATGTCGAAGGACTTGATGTTCCTATCGAAGTCGGCGTTGACGTTGAGGTCCGCCCGGACGACCGGCAGGTTCCTCCCGTCCTGGAAGACGAACCCTGCGTCCACCGTCCCCTCCTCGGTAACCAGCTTGGTCAGGTTGAGGGCGTGCGAATCCGAGAACTGGCACGTGAGCCATGTCCAGCCCTTGGGCGCCCCCCATTCCCGCACCCCGAGCGAGTGATCCCTCTCACCGAGCGCGTTGACCTGGAAGTCGTCCAGCCCCATCGACAGCCTGCCGACCACCCTGCCGACCTGCTCCTGGTGCTCGGCGGCCACCTTCCTGGACGCGTGCTCCCCCTCGCCGGAGACGCACTCGCGGTAGTCGAAGACGTCGTTCAATCCCTCGAAGGTCAGGTCGAACTCCACGTGGCTCTTCCTGGCCTTCCTGTCGACCGTCCTCTCCATCCCGCCTCCGAAGGAGAGCCTCCAGCGCCTGTCGGGTTCCAGGGCCTCGAACACAAGCCCCTTGGCGTGGAGGCCGGGTCCGTCGAACGGACAGGTCTCCTTGAGCCCCACGACGGAGCCGTCGGGCATCATGAAGTAGCAGAACATCTCCTTGAGGGGGATGTTCGGCTTCAGCCCTATCCTCATGAACCCGCACAGGTCCTTGGCGCGGTCGTAGAAGTTGAAGTAGTAGCTCTCGCTCCAGTGCGCGTGTTCCTCCTGGCGGTGCGTGTCGTCCGTCTGCGTATGTCACTCCTCCTGTACCGTTATCGTGCCCTCGTTCCCGTCCAGCGTGATCCTCTGCCCCGTCCTGAAGATCTTAGTGGCCCCCATGACCGCCGTGACGGCGGGGATACCGTACTCCCTCGACACGACCGCACCGTGGGAGAGTATCCCCCCGGTCTCCGTGACCAGACCCCCGAGCTTCGAGAAGACGGCGGTCCACCCTGGGTCGGTGTTGGATGTCACGAGAATCTCCCCCTCGAGGAGGTCGGAGACCTGCTCTATTGAGCCGACCACCCTGACGGTCCCGGTCACGACCCCTGGGCTGGCAGAGGTGCCAGTGATCCTCACCGCCCCGTCGTGCACCACCACGGTGTCGTCGAACTCGTGGTCCCCCCTGAGGAACTTCGGGGGGAGGACGTCCCTGTATGTGTCGAACTCCCTCCTCCTCTCCCCGATGGCGCGGACGGCTCCGTGCGCGTCCCCGCCCCCGGCGACCTCGAAGACCTCCTCCTTGCTCAGGAAGAAGACATCCGTGGGGTCCGAGAGTATGCCCCTGTCGCAGAACCGGCGCCCGAACTCGAGGAACAGCCGCCTCTGCCTGAGTATCTGGTGGTCCAGGTAGAACCTCTGGTTCTCCCGGAACACCAGGTAGGTCTGCGCGTACCGCATGACCGTCCTGAAGACCGTCTTCCTGACGAGGCCCCATTTCATCGCCGAGATCCTCTTCAGGATCTCCCTCTCGGCTTCGAGCCTCTCGGCCACCTTCCTCCTCTCCAGCTCCTCGAGGTCGAGCCTGCTGGAGCCGACCAGGGACTTCAGGACGTCCACGACCAGCGAGGGGTCGTCCTTCCACCGGGGGAAGAAGATCTCCCTCGTGTGCGACCGGTGCCCGTACTCCTCTATGAAGGACCCGAAGGCCGACGCGAAGCCCTGGAGCTGCTCGTCCTTCGCGAGCCTGGCCAGGAACTCCTTCGACGAGAGCGTGGTCAGGGCCGCGTGGACGCGCTCGTCGGCCCTCGCGGAGCGCGCCAGCCCCGCGAGCGCCATGTTGGTCCTGATGGTCTTGTTGTCGGGCAGGCCGGATATCAGCTTGGCGTAGAGCGCCCCGGACCTGTCGCCCAGCCAGTCGATGAGCCACCTCTTGACCATCAGGTTCGTGCCGATGCTGTGGGTGACCATCCCGTACCTGATCAGCCTGTAGTGCTTCAGGTAGGCCTTCTCCATCGCCCTGAACTCCTCGACCAGCTCCGCGTCCGAGAGCCCGCGCAGGTCCAGGGTGTCGAACCTCGCCATCTGCGCGAGGAACCGGCCGGCCCACTCCCTGTACGCCTTGTCCGTCCTGATCATCATGCCGTCGGGGTCGAGCAGCGCGATCCTCACCTCGGCCCAGAGCCTCCTGACGGCCCTCGTCCTCACGTTAGCTATCCTGGCCTGGTCCGCCTCGGGGAAGTAGTTGAGCAGCTCTTTGGTGCGGGAGAACCGGGGGTTGTAGGTGAAGACCTCCTCGAGGACCGAGGCGCTGAAGTACACGTGCCCCTTGTGCACCCTGATCAGGTCCCCCTCCGTGAGGTCCCTGTATCCCATGACCCTCGCCCCCTCGTGGTTCACTATGTCGGTGAGGTAGGAGCCGAGGAGCGAGAAGAACAGGGGCGAGGTGACGTCCGCCCAGTACTCGTCCCCGTACGCCCTCGTCCAGAGCGCCCCCTCCTCCTTCGGGGCGGTCGTGACGGGCCTCGACTGCAGTATGAACGCCCTGTCGCCCTCGATGGCCCACTCGATGTCCTGGGGACGTCCGAAGTGGGCCTCGACCCTGACGCCGATGTCCGCGAGTAGCCTGACCTCGGAGTCGGAGATGGATGGCACCCTCCGGTCCTCGGAGGGGACGTCGGTGACGGCGCTGCCTCCGTGTCGCAGGAGGACCTGCTTCGTCTTCTCGTTGACCGTCCTGGTCAGTACCTCCCCCGAGGCCCTGTCGCACTCGAACCTGTCGGGGGTGACGATGCCGGATGCGATCGCCTCGCCCAGGCCCCAGCTGGACTCGATGAGCATCCTGTCTCCGCGGCCCCTGACCGGGTCCACCGTGAAGAGTACACCGGAAGACCTCGCGTCGACCATCCGCTGGACCACGACCGCGATGCCGTGCTCGAGGTGGTCCATCCCGGAGTCGTTCCTGTACGCCATGGCCCGTTCGTTCCAGTAGGAGGCCCAGCAGCGCCTGACCATGTCGGGGACGTCCTCGGAGGCCACGTTCAGGAAGGAGTCAAGCTGACCGGCGAAGGACGCGTCGGCGAGGTCCTCAGCGACCGCCGAGGACCGGACGGCCCAGAGAGCGTCCGCGCCTGCAGGGGCCAGCTCCGCCAGTATCGCCTCGGTGAGCTCCCCGTCTTCGGGTGCGGAGGTGATCTCGCGCTTGATGCTCTCGGAGACGCGCTGGAGGTGCTCGCCATCGGAGGGGCCGGAGTCTCGGAGGAGTCGTGCGACCTCCTCGTCGAGGCCCCTGGACCTCATGAATGCCTCGTACTCGTTGACAGGTACGACTAACCCGTCGGGGACCGGGAAGCCCGCGGACATCAGTCTGTACAGGTTCGCGGCCTTCCCCCCCACCGCGCGCGTGTCGCACGTGCCCAACCGTGAGAGGCGTATGCACTTGTCGGTCATCGTATCGGCGTGGGCCGGGGCCCATGTATAACCGCGCGGGTCCCGGCGAGGCCAGTGTCCCGAATCCGCTATGGGGGCATAAACTGTTCCATCCGACCGCGGTAGGGGCTCATCTCCACCGGCGTACGCTTAGGCGGAGGATGTCCGTCCCCCTCAGCTCGGCGACGAGCTTGTTGTCCCCGTCCACCACGGGCAGGTCGTTCAGGTGGTGCTCGACCATCAGCTTCGTGGCGTGCACCAGGAGCTCGTCCCGGGCCACCCTGACGGGCTTGGCCATCACCTGGTTGACCCTCTCGTCGGTGATCTCCGCGAGCATCCTGAGGAAGGACGTCATCCCCCCCGGCCTCACGCCGAGCATGTATCCCGCGTGCCTGAGGAGGACCTCGAGGGTGACGGTCCCGGCCAGGCGGCCGTCGTCGTCCACCACGTACACCTTGTGGCTCGCGCTCTCCTCTATCATGGCCTCCACCGCCTCGCGGAGCGTGGCGTCAGTGCGCACTGTGGGGGGGCCCGAGACGACCGAGGACCTCTCGAGCACCTCGGACACCCTGATCTCTCCGACCGGTTTGTCCTCCACCATCAGACCCCTCCGAGCCTACTCCTTCTTGATCATGACCTCCATCTGCGGGTACGGGACCTCGATCCCCGCCTCGGTGAGCTTGGTGTATATCTCCTCGACGAGGTTGTCCCTCGCCGCCATGCGGGCCGAGTTGTCGTTGATCCAGCACAGGACCTTGAATATCAGGGCGGAGTCGCCCATGTTGTCGAAGAGTATCAGGGGCCTGCGCGCCTCGTCCGTCAGCAGCGAGTAGGGTGAGGCCTCTATCGCCTTCATGATCGCCTTCCGCACCTTCCCCGGGTCCGAGCCATAGGCGACGTTCACGTCCACGTTCACCCTCGCGGGGTCCGAGACGTTGCTGACGCGGATGATCTTGTCGTTCACGAGCTTGTTGTTGGGCAGGGATATCATCGTCGCATCCGAGTACCTGTAGAGCCGGCAGGTCCTCAGTCCTATCCTTCGCACCTCGCACCAGTCCCCGTCCGAGAGTATGATCATGTCCCCCTCCGCGAACGGCCTGTCGAGGAGCAGGAACACCCCGCTGAAGAAGTTGGACAGGGTGTCCTGGGCTGCGAACGCGAGCACCATGGAGACGACGACGCCGCCGGCCACGAACATGGTCAGGTCGACGCTCAAGACGTCGAGCAGGTATCCGAGCGCCGCGAGGCCTATGACCACGACGCCCAGCTTCTCGACCACCGGGACGAGCACGTCGTCTATGCTGCTGGTGGTCTTCTTGGCGATCATCTTCCCGTAGTACACGAGTATCTGCTTGAACAGCTTGTAGGCCAGGTAGAATATGACGAGGACGACGACGATGCTGTACAGCGAGAGCACCAGGTCCCGCAGGTCCAGCGGGATGTGCATGTGCAGCGCGTCCAGGGAGTTCACTATGCCGAAGGCGAACACCAGGAGCAGGACCGGGGTGCGTATTATCCCCAGTATGATGTCGTCCAGCATCGTGGTCGTCTTGCGGGTGAAGCCGTATGCGACCGCGTCCATCAGGTAGGCGATGCCGACCGCGATCACGAACCAGAGTATGACGTCGAGTAGGAACGTCCCCCATTCGTTGTCCAGGGGCGCGGGCAGCGGGTTCTCGAAGAGCCCGAGGACCTTGTTGGCGACACCGAAGGCACCGATGATCTCGGTCACAGCGCTCGCCGACGTCACCTGGACGAGGTACCCGTCCTCGTAGACGCGGAAGACGACCGTGAGGTTGGACGACACGTCGCCGTCCTCGTAGGGGGCGTGCACGGTGGCCGTGACGGACGTCAGGTTCCCTGGTCCTAGCGCGAGCTCCGACTCGCTCAGTTCCGCGGTCCACCCGTCGCTGACGATGCTCTGCTCGAGCATGATGGTCAGGTCCGCCGATGAGTCGATGTTCCTGATCGTCCAGTTGTAGGTGACTGACTCGCCCGCGCGGATCGTCTTGTCGTAGCCGTCGATGGTTATTATCTGTATGAACTCCGGCTGTTCCGCATCAGCTAGGTTGCTGGTCGCGAGGAGGCTTAACAGAACGACTGCGAGCGGTACAGCGATGCAGAGCTTGTCGATCCTCATGCGGTCACGTCTCCGACTGGCACAGGCTATCGGGATGGACAATATGCCCACAGCACTTAACGGTTTTGGGCACGGGCTGGGCCCGTCAGGGAAAGTGATGGTGGGCCCTGTGACCTCGCCACAGGGCCCTTGTCGGTCTCCCCCCTATTGTCCGGAGTCCTTCTTCCTCGAGACCAGGAAGCCTCCGAGCATCGCGACGCCGATCAGCCCCGCCGCCCCGACCAGCCAGATGGAGTCGTCCTCCGACCCGGCCACGGCCGAATCTGAGCCCTTGCCGTCGAGCAGCACCACGGTCCCCACGTCGAGTATGCCCTCGCTTATGGTGACCGATATCGTGACGGTCTCATACCCGTTCTTGGAGACCGAGAGGTCGTAGACTCCAGGGACCAGGCCCCTTATCATGAACTGCCCGGAGCTGTCCGTGAGCGTGGACCCGACGAGGACCCCGTTGGCGGTCCTCGCCTCGACGACCGCGTTCTTCACCGGTCTGAGACTCTCGGACATCACGGTCCCCTTGACCCCGCTGTCGCCCTTGCCGACGTCGACCTCCACGGTGACGGACGCCTGCACGCCGTAGATGTTCGTCACCGTCAGCGTCACGTCGTAGCTGCCCTGCTCGGCGAACACGTGCGCGGCCTCCCAGCCGGTTGCATAGGTGCCGTCGCCGAAGGACCAGACGTACTCCACTATCCCGCCCTCGTCGTAGGAGCCGTACGCGTAGAACGTCACCAGTTCGCCCTCGTCCGGGTCTGGCGGTGAGTACACCATCGCAGGAACGGGCACGGAGGCGACCGTTATGCTCACGATGTCCTCGTCCACGAGGAGGTCCCCGTCCATGACGGTGAGCTTGACATCGTACACGCCCTCGTGCTCGTACGCGTGCGTGGCCATCATGCCTTCGGCGACGTCCCCGTCGCCGAACTGCCATGTGTAGGAGACTATGGTCCCGTCAGGGTCGAACGAGTGGCTCGCGTCGAA
>ERZ1649853.1138-NODE-1138-length-10586-cov-4.444972_pt1 | contig 10586 bp, 7 predicted proteins | sample MGYA00575353_ERZ1649853 | MGnify/ENA primary metagenome ERZ1649853 (study PRJEB40853, sample SAMN11349654) | freshwater sediment metagenome | isolation source: river sediment | host: Sediment | place: India: Okhla Barrage, New Delhi | collected 2017-02-21 ...
CGTGGGTTACAACAAAATCAATTTTCAAAATGTTGACACTTTTACGGATAATAAAATAACCAAAGCAACTACAGGTGATACCGTTGAGCAATTTATGCAAAATGGTGGGTCCACTGATGCTACAACCGGGGCTTTTTTACCGACTTATGGAATGGAACCGATAGCAGGAGCTAGAGCTGCCGTAGCAACAGCATCAAAACTATTTAATCTAAGCAACAGCATCAGTATTAACAATCTTGTCATGTTTTTAAAATCACAGGGAGATGTGTACGCCATTTCAAATCCGAAAATTTTAACACTTAACAATCAACCGGCATTAATCACGGCAGGAACAGAACTGTTTTACAAAACAATCAATACCTCTACATTAGCCGGTGGAACCACAGGAGAACAAGCTCAAACCGAAATCGTCAGTTCTGTTTTCTCAGGTGTTTTGCTCGATATTACTCCTGAAATTTCCAAAGATGGTACTATAACTCTTCGCATCAATCCATCCGTATCTGAGACAGCCAGTACCATTTCATCTGACAACTCAACACGTACAATGCCACCCGATTTAAGTCGTCGACAGATTTCAACAGTTGTTACTGTAAAAGATGGCAATCGGATTGTTCTTGGAGGACTAATAAATCGTAAATCTTCCAATACTTCAACTAAACTACCATTACTTGGAGATATCCCTGTTTTAGGATATTTATTTAAACAAGATGGAATGTCAGAAAAAGTGGAAGAACTCGTTATTATTATTGAGCCTCACATTGTTAAAAAAGAAAAAGATTCACTTAGCCTTTCAGATCTTGGTTATACTCGAGTCGATAAAGCTATGGAACCTAAATCGAAAGAGGAAGTCAAATAACGGATGGAGAATTCCCTTTTCTCAAAACCGCGCGAACTCTTTTTAGATATTGTCAATCCAAGGGATTACGTCCAGATTGACAGTGTCTCCCATATGTATCAATCATTAAAAAGTTCTGTTCAAAAGCCATTAAAAATGATCCTTTTATACGGTCGCCCCGGAACCGGTAAAAGTATGCTATTGCATAAATTACATCATGATCTTTCTAAACATCAAAAAGTTTTAATGGTATCAACCCCCATCGTCGATGAAGATGACTTTTTGCGCGTACTTGCTCAAAATATTTTTGGTCATGCACCTCGTGAAGTGATGACACTAAACCGTTTTCTAGAAATTTCATCCGCTTTGTCATTGAGCAGTATCCCTATTGTCCTTTTAGATGAAGCACAATTGTATAGCCCGGCATTAATGGAGAAAATACGTCTAATATCAGATGCACGAGCCATTAAGTTTGTCATCACTCTTCATAAAACCGACCAAGAAGATATTATTGCAAAAGAACATTTTCAAACCCGAATATGGGAAAGTATTGAATTGCAAAACGCCACAGCGGAGGAGCTGAAAATATACGTTCAAAAAAAACTTCTCAAATCCAACTGCTTTGATGTTGCGAATATGTTCAATGATAAAAATATGAAATTGATTGCCACTTTGACGAAAGGGAATTATCGCGATACCAATAAATTGCTCTTTTCCCTCTTTAGCCTCTATTGTTGGTATGAGGAGAATAATCCAACCTTGATCAAATACAATGCGATCAAACCAAAGTGGATTGAAATGGCCGCTATTCACACAGGATTAATTCATGCTTGATATTAAAAAATTGGAACGTCGCTGGTTAAAATATAAACTCAAATCATACGCCCCTTATTTCATTGTCTTAATTGTAATAATAACCTCACTCATAGGCAGCTTAATATGGTTGAATACTAAAAAGCCTATTCAACCGCCAATTATGACCAATAAGCTAAATATTCCACCTAAAAATACCACTCAAAAAACACCAATGCCACTGAACGATCAGAATACAACTGTCTTAGAACCGTCAATGGAATTCGTTCAATCTTTCCAAAACACTCCTATCCAAGAAGATGCATCCAAATCCCCTGCCGTTCTCAGTAAAAAACCTGTACATACTCAATCCCTCCCTTCAACACCTAAAACATTAAATATGCCCGAATATACATCTCCTCCTATCATTCCAACCGCGGTAAAATCTACTAATCGTGATGGATCACTTTCCATTAATCGGAACAATGAAAACAAGCTCGATATCAATGATCTACAAAGCCGCTTTAAAGAGACATCTAATGCTAATCTCGGTCTTTTTATCGCCCGTTATTATTATGATCATGGAAATTACGATGAAGCATACAATTACGCCTTGAAAACGAATAATATTAACAATCGCATTGATGAGAGTTGGATATTGTTTGCAAAATCATTAGTTAAACTCGGAAGAACGGATCAAGCCAAAAAAACACTTCAACTCTACATTACACAATCAAATTCTGAAACTGCACGTGGGCTACTAGATGCTATTGAACGAGGAAACTTTAAATGAGACATTTCCTAATATTATTCATTTTTACCTACAGTGTATACGCAGATGTTAGTCAAAAGCTCTTTGATTTATACCAAAAAGGGATGTATTCAGAAGCGTGCAATTATGGATATACCTATTTTGCACGCAATGAGCAAAATGAACCTTTTATCTCTCTCATAGGGTTCTCATGTCTTAAAGCCGATCATATTGATCGACTTTCCCCCGTAATGTCAGCTTTATCCCAATCCGCTGATGCCCGTGCAAATAGTGCCTATTTTGCTCTTATAGTTATGCAAAAAAAACTTTTAATGCAGGCTTTGTATGACAATAAACCAATTCGTAATCTGAATTTCCCTACAAGCAGCCATCTCCTTTCAAAAGTTTTCGATCTCTACGTAAAAAATCCTAAAAATAATGATATCATTAAAGAGTATCAAGACCCTACCAATTCAAGGCAGGGTTTTAAACTCTATACAACGCAGGTAAATGGGGTCAAGAGCATAGCAATAGATGAATATTATGATAAAATATTAACCATTCATCATGTATATTAAATAAGGATTTAGGATATGGATCGAATTACCCACGATTTACTTGAAAAACGCCATATCACCCAACAGCAAATTGATCGCTTAACATCACGTGGCGTTCAAGACGATACCGTACTAGAGACATTAACCAAAGTCGGAGCCGTTTCTATCAATTTTATCAAACGGTTTATTGTTGAACAGATTCGCTTAGGTCGATATGAACTTTCCATTATTAAAAATTACCATTTTTTAGATGAAGCGTCAATCTTATCCCACTTAGCTGAAGTCATTGAAGTCCCATTTATTGATCTTGATTCCATCGATATGGATTACCGTTTAGTTGAAAAAATACCGACCGCACAGCTTAAACGATACAATGCACTCCCTATTTCACAAGATGATATGTATGTAGTTGTTGCTTTTGCCGATCCTCTTAATATGGAAGCCCAAGAGTCAATTCAACGTCTTTTCCCACGGAAATCTCTCAAAATTGCCGTTGCTACCGAAAAACAGATCCAAGCATACCTTTTTAAAATGGAGTTAAAAGACAGCGTTAAAGAGCTCGTTACCAATATTCGTAATGAACTTCGCAATATCGGTACAATCGAAGAGCAACAAGAAGCCTCTTCAATCTTACAGCTCATCGACGTCATTCTCAAAGCATGTATCAAAGGACGTGCAAGTGATATTCATATTGAACCGACTGAACGCAACTGTGTTGTACGCGGGCGTATTGATGGAAAACTAGCAGAGATTTTTATTTTTGACCGTGATATTTATCCTCCATTAGCGTCACGTATTAAACTTTTGGCCAATTTGGATATCGCAGAACGCCGAAAGCCTCAAGACGGGCGCTTCTCGGCGATAGTTATGGATGCAGAATATGATTTTCGTCTATCAACCCTCCCGATTATCTATGGTGAATCAATTGTAATGCGTATTTTGGATAAGACGAAAGCACTCGTAAAACTTGAAGACTCCGGTATGGATAGCATGAGCTATCAAAAACTGATTAAAGGGCTTCAATCTCCTTTTGGTATTATCTTGGTAACCGGACCTACGGGGAGTGGTAAAACAACCACACTTTATGGTGCATTGAATGAACTCCGTAACGTAGAAGATAAAGTTATTACCGTAGAAGATCCGGTTGAGTATCGGATGAATTTGATTCAACAAGTTCAAGTAAATCCAAAAGTGGGATTATCTTTCGCCGATGCCTTAAGGTCTATTCTTCGGCAAGACCCCGATAAAATTATGATCGGGGAAATACGTGACCATGAGACACTTGAAATTGCGATAAAGGCAGCTCTTACCGGTCACTTGGTTATCTCAACACTTCACACCAATGATGCTATCTCAGCAATTCCAAGGATGTCTGATATGGGAATTGAGCCTTATCTGATTAGTGGTGCATTGGTCGCCGTTCAAGCTCAACGCCTTGTCAGACGAATTTGCACCCATTGTAAAAAAGAGGTAGACATCCCACAAACACTGCTTCAAGAATACAGTGCACTTATCCCTCCACATACGGTTTTTTATGAAGGGACCGGGTGTAAGGAGTGTAATGGATCGGGGTATATGGGGCGTGAAATGATCTGTGAAGTACTTCCTATCACAGAAAACATCTCCAGCATGATTGCAAGAGGAGCATCAAAAGACGATCTATTCAAAGAAGCAAAACGGGAAGGATTTGTCGGCATGTTCGAAAATGGTATGGCCAAAGCCGTACATGGAGTTACAACATTAGATGAAATATTAAGGGTGGCAAAAGGATGAAATACTTTGTAGCAACAATTCTCACCAAAGGGAAAAAAACAGAACAAGGGCTGTACGCTGAAAGCAGAAAAGAAGCTCACTATTTGGCTAAAATAAAATATTCCGGAATGATCTTAAAAGTTATAGAATCTCCTGCACCACTTGAAGACCAAATTCGTCGTTTCAAAGAGAGTTTATTTTCCAATATCCAAAAACGAAAACTAAAACAAGATGCTCTAATCGCAGCTATACGCCAACTCGCTGTTATGACAAATGCCGGTATTTCGATCCATGATTCACTAAAAGAAATTGCTGACTCAACGACAGATAAAGTACTTCAAAATGTTCTGGGCACAATAGCAGAAGATATCAATGCCGGACATAGCCTTTCACAATCAGCATCGAAGTTTTCTTTTGAACTCGGGAACCTCTCTTTAGCCATGATTGAGCTAGGAGAAAAAACGGGGAATATGGCTGAAGCACTCCATAAACTTGCCGATATGCTTGAAGAGATACGTCGTAATATCATCAAATTTAAAAAAGCAATGGCCTATCCCCGTAACGTTATGATTGCTATGGCTATTGCCTTTACTGTTCTTATTTCATATGTTGTTCCAAAATTTAAAACAATGTTCGATAAATTTCATGCTGAATTACCTTTACCTACTAAAATTTTATTATTTTTAGAACATGCTTTTAATACCTATGGCCTATATGTTCTTGCTTTTCTCTTTATTTTTCTCTTTGTTTTTCGCTATTTTATAAATCATTTTCGAGATTTTCGTTATAAATGGCATCAGTTTTTACTTAAAACATACCTTATTAAAAATATTATTATGTTTGCTACACTCAACCGTTTTACATTGGTCTTTTCTGAACTGGTACGTGCCGGAATTCCTATAGCTGAAGCTCTTGAAACATCAATTGCTATGATTGATAGTCTTCCTCTTCAGGAACGTTTAATGACAGTTCGATCTGCTGTTGAAAAGGGGGGCGCTCTACATAATGGTTTAGCAGAAACTGGACTTTTTGAGAATATGATTATTCAAATGATCTCTGCCGGAGAATCCAGTGGACAGCTCGATGCCATGATGGAAAAAGTTATGGAATATTATAAAATGAAATTTGATGCCATTATTGATGGTCTATCTGAAGCTGTCGAGCCTATAATGCTCTTTATTATCGCCATATTGGTTACATTATTAGCACTAGGAATATTTTTACCAATGTGGGATCTTGGAAACGCTGTACAAAATAAACATTAAAAATCAGGAAGGAGGTTTATTCTTCCTTTGTAATCGTCCCCTTTTCCACTAAAGCTGTATAAATCTCATCTTTAGGGATCAGCCCTGCTTCAAATAAAAATTGAGAGGGGACAAAATTCGTTTTTTTGATTTTGTCATACTTTGCGTAGCTCAAAAAGAGACGATCTTTTGCGCGTGTTACTGAGACGTAAAAAAGTCGCCGTTCTTCTTCAATACTGCCGCTTCGAGACATCAATTTTCGATTCGGAAACCGCCCGTCCATCAAATCAATCACATACACTTCTTGGTATTCTAATCCTTTAGAGGCATGGATACTGAGCAAATGGACCCCTTCCCCCTGTGTCAAATCCTGTGACCCCAAAACCATCGCATTTAAAAAGCGTTCATGATCTTTATACGGGCGGGAGAGTTCAAAAAGTAATGTACATTTACGTCGGATTCTCTCTTGGGATTCATTCTTGGCACGTTCATCGATTGATCCGTTCTCGGTCATAGCCCGCCTGGTTGAGAGCATTTCTACAACATGTCCATATAAGTTTGAGAGGGCAATTTTTTGAACAGCTGCCTTAGGTTCCTTAATATCTCTCAATTGACGAAACAGCATAAACAAATCATGCAAAAAGGTAGCGGAATCTTTGGAAAGTTTGGCATGCTTTAAAATCGGATTTCCCATAAAATTCGGATCTAGCCCTAACTTCGCGAACCGCCCTGCACTGCCGAGTTCCGCGTAATCATCAAACAGCCCCAACTGATGATTCAAACGTCGTTTTTCAAATGGATTTGAAATTTCGGAATCAGGAGAGTACAATCCTCGCAAAAACGAGCCTCTTCCTAATTTTTGCAACGCAACAAAAAGCTCTTTCGCTATGGCGCTCCCTACCCCTTTGGCATAATCAAATAGATGGATAAAGGCCATCATATCCGATTCATTCACCAACAAGGTATATATATCAAGCAAAGCTTTGATCTCTTTGGAGTCAAAAAAACTGGTTCCGCCACGCCGGCGGCATGCTATCCCCATTTCGCGCAACGTTGCTTCAATTCCGTCTGCCGATGCATTGTTTCGGAAAATAACCGCAATCTCCTCTCGGTTGGTAGAGGAATCGCCGATTTTTTGAGCGATCCCGTGATATTGATCAAACAATTCCTCATAGATCAACAGTGAGGGACTTTGCGCTTCTGCCGTTCGGGTCACTTCGAGTGCTTTAGGGTAGATACGTTCATTATAGGCGATGACGGTATTGGCGAGAGAGAGGATCGGAACGGTTGAGCGATAATTTTTGTTTAGGGTATAGACCTTTGCATCAGGAAAATTAGTCGTAAATGAGCCGATAATTGAAATGTCCGCCCCGTTAAAGGCATAGATACTTTGATCATAATCTCCGACACAAAAGAGTGACGGCGGCCGCATAGCATTAATCAGCGTCCCCTGAAGAGCATTGGTATCTTGGTACTCGTCGATCAAAACCTCTTTGTACCCCAGATCACTCTCACGTGCGAGATCCCGCATATGTAAAAGAAGATCGTTAAAGTTTACAAATCCATACTCTTTTTTCAGCCCTTCAAACTCATCGATAATATCAGCATAGATCGCGGCATAGACGGCGTGTTCATCCTGTCGCGTCAAAACCCACTCTTCAAAGTTTGTATTCAACTCGGTATTTTGATAAAACGAATAAACATCATAAAGGTAGTTTGCACCATACGCCGAGGTCGCACAATCGATGTGGCTAAACGTCCGTTTTTCATAGACACTGCGAAAAAGGGTTTTAAGTTCGCGAGGTTGTTTCAAAACTACTTTTCCCTCTTTACGTTTTAGCCATCGGTAGCTCACGGCATGAAATGTCCCTGCATCGATCTTGGACGCAATCTCCCGACCGAAAAATGCCGCTACCCGCTCTACCATCTCTTGCGCCGCTTTATTAGTAAAGGTGAGGAGCAAAATCTCTTCGGGTTTCACATTTTGAGAGATTAAATAGGCAATACGTCCCACAATTGTAGACGTTTTCCCTGTACCGGCTGATGCAATAATAAGATTATGTCCATAGGATGCGGTTGCCGCGGTATACTGCTGATCGTTGAGGCGGGAGAGTGGCAAGAGGCTCCTTAAAGCCCCCATAATAAAGAGGCTAGATTATATTTTAAAATTTTTGATCGGCTCGGCTAGAGCGAAACCGGGGTGAGTTTTCACATCTAATACCGCTTGAGCCATAGTCGCGTTGTCTTGATTAAAAATAAGCGGAGCTAGGAAGTTGATGCACGATTCATCGAGCGGATCTTGAATAACGGCGATATTATATACCACTACCTTTGAATCTTCATTAATATCGAGTAATACGCGAATGGCGATCGGCAAATCAAAAGAGTATTCACGTAAAATATAGGGGTTGACTAACGTAAAACTAATATTTCCATCACAACTACGAAGCGTTGAGAAAAGTTCATCAATCTCGTGCAATTCTACACATTCAACATTTTCAAAGCCCAAGATTGTCGATTTTACTTGATACTGCATAACGATCCTTTAAACAACTCTATTTTGCAGTTAAAAGCAAATCGCGTTCCTCCAATTTTTGGTATAATTCGCGATATTTTCTGTACCCAAGGCCCTATTATGTCAGCTACCCACTACGATCCCAAAAATATTGAAGAGAATTACTATCCCATCTGGGAAAATCGGGGTTATTTCGAGATTGACGGTAACAAGACGATCGCAAAACCGAACAAACATTTCGCCATTATGATGCCTCCGCCGAACGTTACCGGACGGCTTCATATCGGTCATTCCCTCACCTTTACCCTCCAAGACATCATCGTCCGCTACAAAAGAATGGATGGCTATATGACACTCTGGCAACCGGGAACCGACCATGCGGGGATCGCGACCCAAAATGTCGTAGAAAAACAGCTCCTTGCCGAAGGGAAAACCAAAGAGGAACTTGGACGCGAAGCGTTTTTGGAACGTGTATGGGCATGGAAAGAAGAGAGTGGCGGGATCATGGTTGGACAGCTCCGCAAACTCGGTGTTTCTCCTGCATGGAGCCGTGAGCGCTTCACGATGGATGAGGGACTAAAATCTTCCGTCAAAGAGGCGTTTGTCCACCTTTACAACCAAAACCTCATCGTTCGCGGCAACTACATGGTCAACTGGTGTACGCATGACGGTGCACTCAGCGACATCGAAGTGGAGCACGAAGAGCACCAAGGCAACTTCTACCACATGCGCTACTCGTTCAGCGATGGAAGCGGTCATATCGTGGTCGCAACGACCCGTCCTGAAACCTATTTTGGGGACAGCGCGATCATGGTACACCCTGATGATGAGCGTTACCTCCACCTCATCGGGAAAAGCGTCACCTTGCCGCTTATCAACCGCGACATCAAAATCATCGCCGACAGCCACGTCGACCGTGAGTTTGGAACAGGTGTCGTAAAAGTCACTCCAGCGCACGATACAAACGACTACGAAGTGGGGAAACGGCACGATTTGGAATTCATCACCGTATTTGATGAAAAAGGGATTTTGAATCATCACGCAGGAGAGTTCGAGGGGTTAGAGCGTCTCGAAGCGCGCGCCGTGATCGTTAAACGTCTCGAAGAGGCAGGATTCATCGAGAAAATCGAAGAGCACACCCACCAAGTGGGGCATTGTTACCGCTGTAAAAATATCGTAGAGCCGTACATCTCCAAACAGTGGTTTGTCCGTAAAGAGGTTGCACGCGGTTCGATCGATAAAACCAACGAAGGGTTAGCCCAGTTCTTCCCGCCGCACTGGATCAACAGCTACAATGCTTGGATGGGTGATCTTCGTGACTGGTGTATCTCTCGTCAACTTTGGTGGGGACACCGTATCCCTGTATTTTACTGTGATGATTGCGCTCATGAGTGGGCAAGCTTGGAAGAGTATCCTGAGAATTGTCCGCATTGTTCAAGCAAATCTTTTGCCCAAGACCCAGACGTCCTCGATACATGGTTCAGTTCTGCCCTCTGGCCGTTCTCAACTCTAGGGTGGGGAAACGGTGACACAGCGCAAGACCAACTCTTCCAAAGTGAAGATATGGCGCGCTTTTATCCGAACACCCTTCTCATTACCGGATTTGATATCCTCTTTTTCTGGGTTGCGCGGATGATGATGATGGGAGAAAGTTTCACAGGAGAGTTACCGTTTAACCATATTTACCTCCACGCATTGGTACGCGATGAACACGGTCAAAAGATGTCCAAATCCAAAGGCAACGTTATCGATCCGCTCGATATGGTTGAAAAATACAGTGCCGATGCGCTTCGCTTTACCCTTGCCGTTCTCGCGGCCCAAGGACGCGATATTCGACTTAGCAATGATCGTCTGGAACAAAGTCGCAACTTTACCAACAAACTTTTCAACGCTTCTAAATTCTTACAAATGAACGTAGCGACATTTGCCGATTTGAATGATCAAGAGATCACAACTCCGCTCGGTCGTTATATGTTGAGCCGTTTCCACCGTGCTACGGCAGAAACGAGAGCGTTTTTGGACGAATACCGCTTTAACGATGCGGCGACGGTTCTGTACCGCTTCTTGTGGAACGAGTTCTGCGACTGGGGTATCGAGCTGGGCAAAGCGTCCAAAGAGAGCGTCAATGAGCTGGGAAGTA
>ERZ1649853.1139-NODE-1139-length-10576-cov-4.964452_pt1 | contig 10576 bp, 5 predicted proteins | sample MGYA00575353_ERZ1649853 | MGnify/ENA primary metagenome ERZ1649853 (study PRJEB40853, sample SAMN11349654) | freshwater sediment metagenome | isolation source: river sediment | host: Sediment | place: India: Okhla Barrage, New Delhi | collected 2017-02-21 ...
TTAATACTCAATTAACAGATTAATTATGTAAATACCAACTGATAAACAGTTAAATTTTTACGGCGCGTTTCGGGACGAGCAGAAAAAATACCGGTTGTCAATCCATTATCCGCAAAAGAATTTTTTGATGTGAGTTGGCACTCTTCTTCAGAAAATCAAACGTAATTTCATTTGATTCAGCACCGGATATTCCCCAAGTCCTTCCGTGATTATCAATCGGAAAAAAGATTAGAGGAGGTCAATGATTTGTTGAATTTTTGCCGTCAGGAATGCAGCCTGCTCGACAGTCAGTGCTTTTCCGGTCTGGGCAGCGATCTGGTTGAGGCATGCATTCAGCTGGTGCACTGCAGGGGGGTGGTGACCTATTTCGAGCGATCTAATAGCTGCATCCAGTTTTACGGTCAGGCTGTTCTCGATCCCCTGCGTGAGGTCGAGGCTCTCAATGTATGAGATGACGTTCTCTATCCCTTCGATGTGGGTGAAGACCGTGACCTCTGCAGAATCGCTTGCCGATGCACCATCGTCATCAGTCACCGTCAGGGTGACGGTGTAGGTCCCCGCCGTTGAGTAGATGTGACTCGCCGCCATGCCGGTTCCGGTCGTGTCCTCGCCAAAGTCCCATGCATATTCGGAGATCGTTCCGTCAGGGTCCGACGACATTCTACCATCGAAAGTGACGGTCTCACCGACCAGCACTTCCTGGTCAGGGCCGGCATTGGCTGTCGGGGGTTTGTTCAGGGCCATGACCACGGGCTCAAAGACAGTGTTCGGCGGGTAGACCGTCGTGATGCTCTTGAGGTCAGACGATACGTCCGCGACCCGGATCATTTCTGCCGTGGCAATTCCAGCCTCCGGGTCAATGGTCACGCGGATGTACCCCAGCGCATACTCAAGGCTGTTCTGGGATCCAGGTGCACGCGGGTCTGCGAGGTTATAAGCGGGGGCGCCGCCGATACCGGCAACGAAGTAGTTGACGTCGTTTGCCAGGAAGCGCTCATACGCGTGGACATGCCCGTTGAAGACTGCGAGGACATCGTTTGCAATGAATTCATCCTCCCACTCAGTCCTGATGTTCTCCCACCCGCCAAAGTGCTTGGAATCGGAACTGTAGGGCGGGTAATGGAACGAGACGAACCGGAAGGGTTTCTCGGTTGCCTGGAGGTCGGCCGCAAGCCAGGCACCCTCCGCTACAAGGTCCGCCCACGAGTTGCTGTCCAGCACCGCGATATGGGCATCGCCGCAGTCGAAGGAATAGTATGCCGGGACCCCGTAGTTTGCGAAGTAGCTGGGGTCGTTGTCGTCATGGTTGCCGAGCGCAGGGTAGACCGGGACACTCGCCATCATGGCGCTGCCGGCCGCGAAGTAGCGGTCCCAGTCAGCGGGGTTCGCGGGATCGTTCACCAGGTCGCCGGCGTTGAGCACGAATGCGACATCCGGCTCCTCCGCGATCCGGTCAGCGACGAGCTTGTGCCGCTCCAGCTGGCTGAAGGTCGGGAGCTGGTCCTGCGTGTCGCTGTACATTACGAAGGTGATCGGCCCGCTTGCCGGGAAGGTCCGGAAGTGCAGGTCAGCGGTCTGCTGCTCTCCGTAGGTGACCCGGTAGTGGTAGAGGGTATCCGGTTCAAGGCCGGTCAGGGCGACGTGGTGGAGCTCTGTAGTTAGTCCATCCGTCGCGCTCTGGTCATATGCGGTGTTCGCGGTGTAATACGCATCGGTCACGTACTCGACCGTCACGGCGGTTGGAAGGCCGGTCTTGGTATTGATCACGGTGCCGGTGGTCGTGGTGCCGGTGAGGTAGGGGCCCCAGACGAGCATCGGGTTCACGACAATGAGATCCGATTTCGTCTCGGTATCGCTGCCCACCGCGTTCGTTGCCGTCAGGGAGACCGTGTAGGTCCCTGCGGTGCTGAAAATGTGGGACGGGCCCTGCTCCGTGCTGGTGGAGCCGTCACCGAAGTCCCATGCCCACGATATCGGGGATCCGGTGGATACGTCCGTGAACTGGACGGTCAACGGTTCGTAGCCGGATGTCGGGTCTGCAGTAAAGGCTGAGGCGGGTGGCTGGGGCAGGGTATAGGTGACTTCGAGATAAGGTCTTAGAGAGGTAGTTTCGTATTCTTTAGTCCAATATTTCGCGTATTGGTATGCATTTAATGATTCCACCCTGTGTTTTAGCAACCATCCATTGTTAGGAGTGCCGGACATGAATGCCTGAACATCTGAACTTACGTCCCAACTAATCCAAGTGTTGGCAACAGTACCAATATCAGCGCTGGCAGTTGGAATGCTCTCGAATACAGGCTGATTCGCCCAGTTTACTGTTGCTTCTGTCCAAGGGGCATTCACGCGATGCATATCATGAATCTGGTATTGACCACTGAGTGTTGCCATATATAGATAAAGATTGGCCGAATTAACCGAAACACCGGAAGGGATAGAAGAAATGTCGAAATGAATAAGACCCCTTCTATTCCTACCACCATCTCTTGAAAACGCATAAAAAGTGTTACTGATATCACCAGATGCCAATGGGTTGTTCTCAATCAGTACATTATCAGCGTCGTCAGGGAGAATTACGGTGATACTTCCTCCTGAACTCTGGACACTGATATAATCGGTCTTTACCTCGTCATCGCTGCCAACTGCATTGGTCACCGTGAGCTTCACGGTGTAGGTGCCGGCCGTGTCGTAGACATGGCTCGGGCTCTGCGTAGTGTCATCCACTGTTCCATCATTGTCAAAGTCCCAAGCATACGTCAGCGGGGCGGTACCGATTGATGCATCTGTGAACTGGACGGTCAGCGGCGCGGTGCCGGTCTGGACATCTGAGGTGAACGCGGCAACCGGTGCAACGGCTGGCGGGCTGACCGTGATGTATCCGGTCTTCACTTCGTCATCGCTGCCTGCGCCATTGGTCACCGTGAGCTTCACCGTGTAGCTGCTGGCCGTGTCGTAGATATGGCTCGGGTTCTGGGTGGTGTCATCCACCGTCCCGTCGTTGTCGAAGTCCCACGCCCATGACGTGGGGGAACCGGTTGATTCGTCCGTGAACTGGACGGTAAGCGGAGCAGTACCAGTCTGTTTGTCCGATGTGAACGCGGCAACCGGTGCTACAGGTCCCGTGGTGCTTATAATTCTCAGCTCTGATACAACCTTAACAGAGAGCCCGGTCGTAGTCGGATAGTTCTCCCCGCCCTGAACGTAGTAGTACCAGTATTCGGGTGCGGCAGCCTCATGCCAGTCCCAGTTCCCGAACGCGTGGACGCCCCACGGGTTGGTACTGTCGTCCGCGAACCAGACAAGGCGCATGCCGTCATTGTAACCGGTGTCAGGATAGCTGCCCGGGTTCGCATCTTCCGTGTTAAAGTCGGTATACCACGTCAGCACGATCGGCCCCTCGCGCGCGGAGTACCCGTACACGTTCTCGTACGCGAAGTCCTTGATCATACCGTCGGATGCCTTCACCCTGAGGATGTCGCCGGGCAACATTCCCCCGACAAGGTCGCAGAGGTCTTTGAGGTTGGTCCCCATCGCGGCACCCATGTCCTTCTCGAGGACGTTAATGTCCTCCAATGGGTTCCAGCGGAGCGCCTGTTCGGTGGCTTCGTCCGGATCATCGATGAAGACCGGGCCTTGGTGGTAATAGTGGGTAACACCGTCACCCAGCACGGGCAGCGTGTCCCGCATCTGCTGGTAGGTTAATGTCTGTTCGGCAAGGATGGTCGTGCCGTCGCTCGCATACTTTACAAGATGCACCTGCGTCGTTGCCGCGGATACCGGTGAGGCCAGTATCCCGCCGGCAAGGAGGAGCAGGGTGAAAAGGAGAATTTTTTTCCTCATGATGTTCATACGATACCTCTTCGATGTGATCATCTGCCTGGATTGGTTGATGGATCAGTACGGAGGTGCTGGTCCCGGGTAACGATAAAAGTTGTGAAATTGAGATCAAAGTTAAATTAATGTAGTCAACTTTCTCCCGGCAACGAAATTATTCTCATAATACAGCCCTGTAGGAAAAAAACGGCTCAAATCAGAAAGCAGGTTGTTATCGGACCATACGGTCCCAATCGGACGTTCAAGGTGCTGTCCTGACCTCATTTCATTACCCAATCCAGATTCGTATCGAATTCAATGGACCTATGAGAAATGCTGTATGATAATAAGAGATGAGAGATGCAGGAACCTTGTGTAAGATATAACCAAAAAAGTGGGATTATTTCTTTCTCTTCTGGTAGAGCACCGCAAAGATCGCGAGCGCCCCAAACATTACCGCAGGATGCGGCCCGGGCAGGAACCCGCCGCTCTTGCCTCCGCCAGTTCCCTGCTTGGCGCCGGCCATTACCGCGATGGTGCCGAACCGATCGGTAGAGGCGGAGAGGGTCGATGCTCCGGCATTGACGGTGGTGGGGAGTACCGTCCATTTCCCGTCAGCCCGGTTCCAGCGGGCAAGGGAGAGCTTGGCGGCGTCACCACCGGCAGCCTGGAGATCTGCCGGATTGTACTTCACCACCATGGTGGCAGGTTTAGCAAGGATCCCGCTCAGTCCGTCAACGGTGAAAATCGTCGTCCCGGCTGTTGATCCGGAGGGGGGTGCCGGGAGAGTGTCTGCATACGGTGACACGGTTACTTCAGCATCGGCAAGCACTGCTCCTGCGGGGAAGGTGATAGTGATCTCCCCGCCAGACGTCCTGAGCACGGTCTCGCGGTCAGGGACGACCGTCGCGGTAGCCTCTTCGAACGGCGGGATGTACTCTTCCTGAACAGAGAACGTGGTAATCTTCTCGTCAAGGAGCGTCCCGTTTTCCAGGGTCATACGGGATACGACCGTGTAGGTCCCCACCGGGAGCCCGGCGGTCAGCGGAGTCTCAAACCGTACGGACTGGCCGGGGATGACGGCACGGGCGAAGGGATCGCTCTGTGCCGATCCGATCTCACGACCGGACGGGTCCCTGACCGAAACCTGGTTGATAGCCCCGTAGAAGTGGTGGTTCCCGGTGTTCTGAAGCGTTGTTGCGACAACGATCGGTTTTCCTGCGATGACTTCACCGACCGAGACCCCGGTGATTGCTCCGGTCTCAACCAGTTTTGTCCCTTCAACGGTGAGCATCACGGGGACGAGGACCGCGGTAGCAAACGATGCCTGTCCTGTCCCGGCTGCTGCGGGGTGGATCAGGACCACAGCATAGCGGCCTCCTGCTCCCACGTCCTTTGGTATCCTGATGGTGGCGTTGAACTCCTTCCGCTCTCCGGGCTGGAGCCGGATGGTGGACGAGGGGAAGGAGATGAATGACCGGGCGGAATAAGCCCCTATATCCTGACCGGGCTCAAGTCCCTGGTAGGAACCGGCATCAGGGGATTGGCCGAATCCAAGGATATCAATGGCATACTCGGAAGCCGGATCGTCCGATTTGATCGAGACCGCCATCGGAAAGAGATAGGTGGTCCCGGGCTTCACGTCCAGCATGATCTTGGCACCCTCCACTTTCACTGCTGCAGCCGGGGCAAGGGCAAGGGCTGCCATGAACAGGAGTGCGAGAAGCAGGGACCAGGTTCGATAGTTCATTAACATTCCTCCAATAGTAAGCTGGTGTGTTGTGGCGATTAAAAAAGGATTCTGGTGTGAATCCGGGGTGGATTCACAACTGGTCCCGAATATCAGTTCGAAGCACCGGTGAAGGTGACCGTGATTGAATAGGAGCCTGCTGGATCAGCAGCTGTTACGACCTGTTTCACATCAACGGTTTCTGTCATACCAGTACCAGCTGTTCCAGTGAAGAAGTCTGTCCATGGAGTACCAAGCTGATGCCAGGAGGTGCCCGCGTCATTACTTATGTCAAACAGGGTGTCCAGTGGAATTGGTGTAGCATCCGCAGTCACCATGTAACCTTTGTTTGGTGTTTTTGCATCGGACGCATCAACACCCCAGCTGTTAAATGACGAAGAGACAGTAAGTGTGGTGGCGGCAGTATTTGGACCGGCAACGGTCATTGTACCGAGGCTGAGCGTATCTGCTGTAATAGCGACATCGATATACCCCCCAATAGTCCCACTTACAACAACCGTATCCGTCTCTGCCGCCGATACCGCCCCTGGCAGCACCAGAAGCACAAGAAGGGCAATAAGAGCCCCGAAAACGAGTTTCTTCATGAATAATCCTCCTTAACTTTTTGAATGAGTTAACATGACTGACTGGAATGAGAGAAGATATTAAAGTTTCGGAATAGTTCATCCCTTTTCGTTATCTGGCAGGAAAAGTTCACTGGGTTGCGAAGGATGAAAATGAGAATTCCTCCTAACCGGGGCTATCCCCCGATCAGGTTGATGATTGCCATCGCTTCGCTGGTCATGTACGCAGCCTGTTCATCGGTGATCACATGGAATCCGTGCAGGAGATCGACAAAGTTAATGAACGATCCCATCTGGTTGGTTGCAGGGGTTGCATGCCCTTTTGCGAGCTGATCGAGCGCCCGGTCGAGCGGCCTTACCAGGAGCCATTCTGCCCAGCTGGAGAGCTGCAGGTCACGGATATACTCCTTCAGTGACTCGATCCTGATTGCCGGGTCAGGTTCCAGGACCGTGATATACCCCGGCCTGGGCTCGGTATCAGACCCTTCCGAATTCCTGACGGTGAGCGAGACGGAGTAATTCCCCGGCAGGGGATAGGTATGGACCGGGTCAGGGATAACGGCATCGACGGTCCCATCGGCATCAAAATCCCATTCCCACTCGGTCGGGATACCGGTCGAGAGGTCGGTGAACTGAACGGACAAGGGTGCATACCCGGTCGTCACATTGGCAGTGAAATTGGCAACAGGAGTACCAGGCGAGATGACCGTGCCTGAAACGGTGAGGCTGGCAGAATCAGCCCCCACGGGACCCACCAGGAGCAAGAGCATCCCGCAGACGACCATCACGAAAAACGAAAATGATTGCATCTCCCTCACCCTCCTAGTTGGTCGCCCCCGTGAACGTCACCACGATGCGATACACGTTCGGTGAGGAGAGGGCCTGGTCACCTGCCACTATCTCCTGTTTTATCCCGATATCAGAGGTAAACGTCCCTGGCGAACTCCCCTCCTGAACCATCTGATCGCTCCCCAAGACAGTGACATAGTCCCCGGTCCCTGAATTTACCTGGAGGGCGTTTGCAAGCGACTTATACCCGCTGGTCACATAGGCAGATCCGGTGTATTCGGACATCCTTCCCGCGGTATCGGCAGGTTTCCCATCATCAAGCCCGTCCTTTACGCGGACCTCCCATGAGCTTGCCGTGGTCGAAACCGACAGGTCCACTGACGTCGTGTCCATGTTTGTCCCAGTAAGGAATGCCCAGTTGGTGATGCCGCCCGTAGTGTCGATGTCGATTGTCGGGGTTGTGCCGGTGACGACGATACAGCCGGTCTTTGTCTCCTCATCGCTCCCGGCACTGTTGGTAGCAGTCAATTTCACTGTGTAGGTGCCCGGTGTGGTAAAGGTATGGACCGGCCGTTCAAGGGTGCTGTCCGTAGTCCCGTCATTGTTGAAATCCCAGGCCCAGGAGGTCGGGTCACCCGTGGACCAGTCGATGAACTGGACCGTCAGGGGAGGGTCCCCAGTATACGTGATGAACGCTGCATGCTCTGAGGTGCGATTGATCTTGAAATCAGCAACGGGGTGGATAATGCCGGTATAGATGGCGATTTCATTCACCTTTTGGCCTGATATACCCGTGGTTGTGGGATATTTTTTTGCGCCATCGGTATACCAGTACCAATAGGCAGGATTGGCAGCTTCATGCCAGTCCCAGTTTCCTAATGCATGGCTCCCTGTTGGATTTGTTGAGGTGTCAGCATACCATATCAGCCGCATCCCTTCCTGGTAGTAGGGCACATATCCCTGGTCCGGCCTCCACCAGGTGATAACCATCGGGCCCTCGCGGGCAGAATACTGGTAGACGTTCCGGTAGGCGAAAAATTTATTCCAGCCATCAGTGGACTTTACCTGGATACGGCTGCCTTCAGGGATCGGCCCGACAAGATCGCAGAGATCTTTTAAGCTTGTCCCTTTCACGGCTTCGTAATCCTTCTCCAGATAATTGACGTTCTCTCCTGGATTCCACCGGAGCATCTCCTGGGTCACTGGATCAGGATCATCGAGAAATACCGGGCCCTGGTGGAAATAGTGGGTCGTTCCATCACCAACGACAGGGAGCGTATCCTCCATGGTCTTGTTGGTGATGGTTGTTTCCGCAAGGATGGTCGTATTGTCAGTAGCATATTTTACGATTCTTATCTGGGTACTGGCACCGAGAATATAGATATAATTGACCTTTGTTTCACTATCTGAACCAGCGCTGTTGCTGGCGGTGAGGGTAACGGTATAGTATCCTGCACCGAGAAAGAGGTGGGACGGATTCTGTTCAGAGGAAGTAAGACCATCGCCAAAGTCCCAAGCCCAGGAAGTCGGGTTGTTTGTTGAGAGGTCGGTGAACTGTACGGTCACATACCCTGTCCCGAACCGTGGTGTACCAGAGAAGGCTGCTATTGGTGGAGCGGTGGCTCCGGTGGCAGTGATATAATCTGTCTTAGCCTCAACATCGCTTCCGGCTGAATTGGTAACGGTCAGGCTCACATCATAGGTGCCTGCTATTAGGAACTTCACCTTTGGGTTCTGCGAGGTTGCAGAGGTTGCATCAACGAACTGGTAATCGGTATTCTCCGTCCCCTCGATAGTCCATGCCCATGACATTGGAGTATTGGTCGAAAGGTCAGAAAAAGTGACGGTCTGGCCAATATCAGGGGTGGTATCGTCAGCCGAGAAATCTGCTACAGGGACCTGGACGAAGGTCAGGTCACTGCTGAACTGGAGATAACTTCCGTAGGCTCCCCCGCTGGAACTCCCGAACCTGATACCCTGGGTAAAGGAGCTGGTTCTGGTACTGGTATCATAACTTTCCACTTCAATGACGATACGGTCGCCAGCCTGGAAAACCACAGCAGAGAGGGAGACTGATGTGAAGTAGGTCGTTGGTGCTGATGGCCAGGTAGCTGGGGCCTCAATTCCGGACGTGGTAAGGGCAAGGAGGTTCTCACCTTTTGCATCTGCTGCGGTCCAGCGGTAAATCATAATCCGTGGATTCATGTTTGCCTTTGCATCGTATTCCTGTACATTGAGGCCAATAGTTACCGTTCCGTTGATAGTCTGGGCACCGACCGGATCCGATATCCACGTTCCCAAATGAGTGTAATGGAAAGCTCCAGGTTCATTCAAGGTCGCTGCATTCTGCCCGCTCGCTGTTCCTGCAGTGGTCGTCATCAGTGCAGGATTCAAATACGTCGCAACACTTGTGGCATAGTCATGGACGATAGTATCCCCGCTCTGCTTCGCATTGGGCATCGGCTCAGATGCCGCCGTGTCCCTCAAATAGAGGGTGGTTGCGGCCTCAGCTGCCGAAACCAGAACAACCGCGAATAGAATAACAATGAGAACATGGAATGCCTTCCATCGTTCTCTCTTTTTGTGTGCCACTTCCGACCTCCCTCATTGGAAAATACAAAGGGGGTGTAGGGAGTGTCATCACATAAATAATGGTGTTCTGATATCCCGCATAAGTAAATATTTTTACTTAACAAAAAGGAGGGTAGGCTAGACCGCTTTCCCTTATAAATCATTGTCCCTTCAGGTGGTGACAACGATGTACTTACTTCGGGTAAGGCTGTCACTTCCATTCGCATTTGTCGCAGTAAGGGTCACGGTGAAGGAACCCTTCCGCGAGTAGGTGTGGGACGGATTCTGGAGTGAAGAGGTTCCCCCGTCTCCAAAGGTCCAGGACCAGGAGGTCGGGTTCCCCGTGGATTGGTCCGTGAACTGCACCGTAAGGGGCTTTGATCCGGTCGTTGGCGTGCCGATGAACTGGGCATCAGGAGGCGTCTGCCCAGCCTGGGTCACCGTGACGTAGCCGGTCTTTGTCTCTCCATCACTTCCCCAGGCATTGGAAACCGTCAGGGTTACCGTGAACGTGCCGGCAGTGGTGTACTCATGGATGGGATGTTGTGCTGTCGAGGTACCTCCATCACCGAAGGTCCAGGACCACGATGTCGGTATATTGGTGGACTGATCCGTGAAACTGACGGAAAGGGGCACCGTCCCGCTGGTGGGACTGCCAGTGAAGGCTGCAACCGGAGGATTACCGTTCACGGTCACAAAAGCCGTCTTTGCCTCGGTATCAGATCCATAGGAATTCGTTGCGGTCAGGATGACAGTATAGACTCCGGGCACCGAGTAGGTATGAGACGGATTCTGGGCAGTTGAGGTAGATCCATCACCAAAGTCCCAGGCCCATGATGTGGGGCTGTTCGTGGACGTATCAGTAAGGGAGAGGGCCAGGGGCGGGTATCCTGTAACACCGGTGGGTTGAGGAGAGAGAGCCGCGATGTCGTCCAGGTAAGCGGTAATCTTGTTCTTATTGTTCGTTCCGCTGCGGGCGTTGAACTTCACATTGTGAATTCCGGTATAGGCCGAGGTATCGATGCTCTTCTGGGACCAGCCGGTGACCGCGCTGTAGCTAGCCACCTTCGTGGCATCTACGAATACCTCA
>ERZ1649853.1141-NODE-1141-length-10568-cov-5.626272_pt1 | contig 10568 bp, 9 predicted proteins | sample MGYA00575353_ERZ1649853 | MGnify/ENA primary metagenome ERZ1649853 (study PRJEB40853, sample SAMN11349654) | freshwater sediment metagenome | isolation source: river sediment | host: Sediment | place: India: Okhla Barrage, New Delhi | collected 2017-02-21 ...
TACCCTGCAATATCAAGTTTGTCATCGAAGGAGAGGAAGAGGTCAGCAGTCTCCATCTGAAAGAATTTGTCTTGAACAACCTGGGACGCTTACAAGCGGACGCCTGCGTTTGGGAATTTGGTGGTGTCGATCATCGTGAAGTGCCCATCCAATACCTGGGGCTGCGCGGTATCTGTTACGTTGAGCTCTCGGTCGAGTCCGCTTCCATCGACGTGCATTCAGGCTTGGGTGGCTCCATCTTCCCCAATGCCGCCTGGCGCCTGGTTTGGGCGTTGAACTCCCTCAAAGGACCCGATGAGCGCATCCGCATTCCCGGTCACTACGACTCCGTCAAGCCGCCCTCGGAGCGTGACCGCCAGTTGATGGCAGCCTTGCCCGAAACATCTGAAGAATACAAAAGCCGTTATGGCATCGATCACTTCCTGCGCGGCCTGACCTCCGGAGTCGAGTTGCGCTTGGCAGAAGTCTTCGAACCCACCTGCACCATTTGCGGCTTGACCTCCGGCTATCAAGGTCCCGGCTCCAAGACCGTCCTGCCCGCCCGTGCTTCTGCCAAAGTGGACTTCCGTCTCGTTCCTGACCAGACTCCTGAGCAAGTTCTCAAAGCTCTGCGCGCGCACCTCGATGCTGAAGGCTTCTCCGATGTTCAGGTCACCTTTCTGGGCGGTGAAGCTCCTGCCCGTACCGATCCCGATGATCCCTTTATCGATTTGGTTTGCCGGACTGCACTTCCCGTGTACGGTTTCCCCATGGAGATCATCCCCATGAGTGGCGGTTCCGGCCCAAACCACCCCTTCGTCCACGACCTACACCTACCTGTTGCATCTGCTGGTGTCGGTCACCCGGGCGCCTTGGCCCATGCCCCAAATGAAAACCTGCGCCTCGATCTGTATCTGAAAGGCGCCCGCCATATCGCCCGCATTCTCAAGGAGTTTGCCTAGAACGGAGGCTCTGATGCTTGTCGGAAAACGCATGAAATTCCCCGTAATCACCGCTTCACCCGAGATGCCCATCCACGAAGCGCTCAACCTGATGAAGCGTGAACGCATCCGGCGCATGCCCGTGGTCGAAGATGGAAGATTGGTCGGTATCATCTCGGATAAAGATTTGCTCAACGCTTCTCCTTCATCAACCGCCGGTCTAAGTGTCTGGGAGATGAACTACGCGCTGAGTAAAATCACTGTTAAAGATGTGATGACCAAAGAAGTCATGACCATTACGGAGGACACTCCTATCGAGGAAGCCGCTCGTATCATGGCGGATTATAAATTTGGTGGTTTGCCCGTGGTGAACGGTGACCAGATCGTCGGTATCATTACCGAGACGGATATCTTCAAGCTATTCCTCGAGCTCTTTGGAGCCAGGCATACCGGTATACGCGCTACAGTGCTTGTCAGCGATCAGCCTGGCGCGCTGGCTAGACTCGCTGAAGCCATAGGCGACTCGGGAGGCAGCTTCCTTGCTTTTGGCACTTTCGCGGGTGACCAACCCGGCACAACGACGGTCACGTTTAAAGTAGCCGGTCTTACTGAACAGCAAGTGCGCCAGCGTATTACCCCCATCGTGACCAAGGTTCTCGATCTCCGTCAGTGTTAGTTCACTTGTGATAACACCTTTACCGCCCCCCTGCCATCCTGCGTGGCTCGGGGGCGTTTATTAACCATCCGAGGTATAATCCCCCCCATGACTTCCATCGTTGCCCTGGATATTGAAACTACCGGTCTCGAATCGCAATCCGACGCCATCATTGAGATAGGCGCTGTGCGTTTTAACGGTCGCCGCATCGAAGGAGAATGGTCCACCCTCATCAACCCGGGTCGGCGCATTCCTCCCTTTATTACTCAGCTCACCGGCATCACTGATCAGATGGTGCTGGAAGCCCCTCCAATCCGCTCTGTCATCGCTGATTTGCGTGATTTTGTTGGTGATGCACCGATCCTTGGTCAAAATATTGGCTTCGACCTGTCTTTTCTGCGTAAATATGAGCTTTTTAAGCTTAATGATGTTCTAGACACCTACGAAATGGCTGCCGTACTCATGCCCAGCGCCGGGCGTTACAACCTGTCTGCGCTCGGTCAGGCGCTTGGCGTCATATTACCTGCCACGCATCGTGCCCTGGATGACGCCCGTGTCACCCGCGTCGTCTTTCAACGGCTATACGAAATGGCTCTCGAGCTGCCCCTTCATCTCCTCGCCGAGATTGTGCGCCATGGCGAGCAAGTCGATTGGGCAGGTTATCGCCCCTTCTACGAAGCCCTTCGCTCCCGTTCAAAAGAAACCGTCTCTGCGCGTGAAGTCTCATCCACTGCGCTTGGTCCGCTTTTCGAAGGCTACGACACCCGCAACCTGCCCACCCTGCTTCCCAATCAGCAGTTTTACGCCCTCGATTCCGACGAGTTAGCTGCCATTCTGGAGTATGGCGGCGCTTTTTCGCGTCATTTCCCCGACTATGAGTTTCGCCCGCAACAGGTCGAAATGCTGCGCGCCGTCTGCAATGCCTTTTCGCAGGGTCGCCACTTGATGGTCGAAGCTGGCACCGGCACCGGCAAAAGCTTTGCCTATCTGATCCCCGCTGCCTTTTGGGCCATGCAGAATGGCGCCCGGGTGGTCATTTCCACCAACACCATCAACCTGCAAGACCAACTGATCAATAAAGATATTCCCGACTTACGCGACTCGCTGGGCATTGACCTGCGCGCCACAGTGATGAAAGGCCGCGGTAACTATCTCTGTCCCCGCCGCCTGGAATATATGCGCCATCACGGTCCTCGTACGGTCGATGAGATGCGCGTGCTCGCCAAGATCCTTGTCTGGTTGCAAACGAGTGAGTCTGGCGACCGTAATGAGCTGAACCTCAACGGTCCTACCGAGCGCGAAATCTGGAACAAATTCTCTGCTGAAGATGAGGGCTGTACTGCCGACAACTGTATCAAGCGCGGTGGCATTTGCCCCTTCTACCGCGCCCGCATGGCTGCCCAATCTGCCCATATCCTGGTAGTCAACCATGCCCTCCTGTTGGCGGATGTCGCCACGGGCAATAAAGTTTTGCCCGAATACGATTACCTCATCCTCGACGAAGCCCATCACATGGAGGATGCTACCACCAACGCCCTCAGCTTCAAGGTCACCCGTCCTGCCATTGAACGTACCATTCGTGAGCTCGGTAGCCAATCCGCCGGTATTTTTGGGGCAATTTACCAGGCAGCCCAATCCTTACCCCCCGATAACTTCGCTGAGATCAATTTCCTCATCCAGCGTGGCACGGACCTGGCATTCCATTTTGACTCCTATGTACAGGCTTTCTTCCAATCCCTGGAGCAGTTCCTCCTCAATCAGCGTGAAGGTCGTGATGTCGGCATGTATGCCCACCAGGAGCGCATCCTGCCCGCCACCCGCACCCAGCCTGCCTGGGCAGACGTTGAAGTGGCTTGGGACGAGGCAGAAAAACCTCTTCGCCTTCTGGTCGACATCCTCGGCAAGCTCATCAAAGGCTTGGGCGAGCTAGTCGAAAACATGCCCGAAGACAGCGAGGAGATGTTCAACAGCTTGAGCAATCTCTTCCGTCGCATGACGGAGATCCACGACAACGTCAATAACCTCGTCTTCGAACCGAAACCGGAGATCATCTACTGGGTTGAGATCAACGCCAACGGTAAACAGATCACCCTCAACGCCGCCCCGCTTCATATCGGTCCTCTGATGCAGAAGTACCTCTGGAATGAGAAATCGTCCATCATCATGACCTCCGCCACTCTCACCGCAGCGGGCGAATTCGACTACCTGCGCGGACGTCTATATGCCGAGACTGCTGATGAGCTCACCGTAGGCTCTCCCTTCGATTATGAAACCGCCGCGCAGTTGTACATCGCCAACGACATCCCTGAGCCTTCGGACAAAACCGGGCACCAGCGTGCCGTCGAGGCAGCCATCACCAAGCTTTGCCAGGCGACCGGAGGTCGAGCGCTCGTCCTGTTCACCTCCTACGACCAGCTTAAACGCACTTCCCAGGCAATCACGCCCATATTAACCCGCCACGATATTCGTGTCTACGAACAGGGCGAAGGTGCTTCTGCCAACATGCTTTTGGAAAATTTCCGTAGCGACCGCCGCGCCGTACTTCTAGGCACCCGCGCCTTTTGGGAAGGTGTCGACGTGCCCGGTCAAGCGCTCTCCGTTTTGGTGATCGTCAAGATTCCCTTTGATGTCCCCTCTGACCCCATCATCGCTGCCCGCTCTGAAACCTTCGAGGACTCCTTCAACGAGTATTCACTCCCCGAGGCGATTCTGCGCTTCCGCCAGGGCTTTGGACGCCTGATCCGTACGCAATCAGACCGCGGCGTGGTTGCCGTTCTCGACCGCCGCGTTCTTACCAAGCGTTATGGGCGCTTGTTTATAGAATCTTTGCCAGTCTGCAGTATGCGCGTTGGTCCTCTGGCTGACCTGCCCCGTTCAGCCGCCAGTTGGCTGAACTTGTGATAGCGGTAAATAGACTGTAAAGACGCTGCCCTCTCCCAATTTGCTATCCACGGAGATTCTGCCGCCGTGCTCTTCGATCACTCTTTGAGCGATGGACAAGCCCAATCCCACCCCGCGGAATAGATGACCGCCCACTTCATCCAGCCGATAATAGCGCTCGAAGATATGCGGCATCGCCTCGCTCGGGATGCCCACACCGTGGTCTAGCACCCTGACCCACACCCATGAATTATTAAAATCCACCTCAACCACTACCGCTCCGCCGTCCGGGCTAAACTTGATCGCATTATCGATGATCGCCTTGATTGCCCGCTCGAGGCTGGTCGCGTCCGCCGCCACACTGGGTAGATTGGGCACGATCTTTAACTCCATTCCCACCCCACACCGTTCGGCTCGTTCACGCACTTGCTCTAAGACAGAAGCCACAATCTTACCCACGTCAGTATCCTGGAAATCGGTCAAGATCAGGTCCATCTCCTGCAGGAACAACAGATCATTCGTCAAAGTGACGATATCCTGGACATGGTTTGCCACAGTATCTAATGCCACCGACAGTGCCTCGCCCTCCAGCATCCCTTTGCGGATCATCTGCAGGAATCCTCCCGCTGCCATGAGCGGCGTCCGCAGTTCATGCGCGATGGTGGTCAGGAATTCGTGCCGTGCGTAATCCATCTCTGCTAGTTGCTGGTAGGCTTCTGCCAGTTCGCGTGCCTTCACCCGCAAGTCTTCGATTGCCATCTGGTCATTTTCCCGCAGCCTGCGGCTCACCTCTCTCACCATTGCCAGCGAAACCGTCGTGTTGCGCTCGAGCAGCATGGTAAAGGCTTCTTTGTGGATTTCCAAGACCGTTACTGGAGAAACTGTTTTCACCGTAGCGGCTCGCGGCGCGTTGTGGATCAACGCCATCTCGCCAAAAAAGTCCCCCGCCGTCAATGTTTTCATTAAACGGCTCTGCATGTCATTCATTTCCTTCGTCACTTCAACTGTGCCGTCCAGCAAAATATAGAAGATGCTCTCTCTTGCGCCTTCCCGCGTCAGCACAGTTTCAGGCGGATACTCCCGCACCTGGCCCAGCGCTACCATTTCTTCTGCTTCGCTCTCACGCAAACCTGGAAAGGCACGGCGTAGGATCTTTTGGGGCGACAAGTTTTGGGTCATAGCTTTTTACCGCCTTTCATAAAAAATGAGTAGCGTGCTGCCATATTGCCGGCGGTCGAATTCACTCAAATTCTTCAAAGCACTCTCCCCTTTGAGTGGCTCGTCTTCTACCGGATTGATCTGCACGATCACCCATGCATCTTCAGACAACCATCCGGGATTGGCGTCCAGCGCCAATAATGCCCGCTTCCACAATCCCTTATACTGTGGGGGTGCTATATAAATATAATCGAATTGGCGTTCCGCTTCGCTCTCCAGAAATCTAAAAGCGTCCGCCTGCAGCACCTTTGCCCTGGATTCGAGTTCGGTTTCCTTGAGATTCGCCCGCATGGTCGCCACCGGTTGCCGGTTCAAGTCAATGAAACAAACAAATGCCGCTCCGCGGCTCAAAGCTTCAATCCCCACGCTGCCAGTTCCGCCAAACAGGTCTAGCAGTTCAGCACCTTCGACGTCCGGTCCGATAATATTGAACAGCGCCTGGCGTACCTTATCCGTGATCGGCCGCGTCGTATCCCCCGGCACCGATCGCAGTCTCCTGCCCTTGGCTGTTCCGCTGATCACCCGTAGACCGCTCAAGCTACCTGCCCAGCTTCCGCTCGATACATCACGTTCTTACTGCGCCAGTTCGACTGCCTGTCGGGCTGCCAGGATATTTGCTCGTGGCGCGATCGTAGGCAGCACGCAGCCTGTACCCAGGATGAAACGTTCCCCGCTTGTCGCACAGATCGCGTCCGTTGCCTCTGCCGTCACCCGTCCCGGCGTACCCAAAACCATCGTCTCTTCTCTCTGCAAACCCCCGCACACAACTCCCTTGTATCGCCGCTTCGCCTCTGCCAGGCTTGGCGCGGTATCCCGGTCATGCCAGTTGATCACCTGCACCGGGTAATCCGCCACCAGGTCGAACATGACTTCCTCGCCGTGCAAGTGCACCATGTTCAGCCACAAGTCCTTAACTGTTTCCAGGATCAGCAGGTCATAGGCACGCCCAAATTCTCGATACTCCGCTTCGGTCAATAATCCATAGTTCGCGTGTTGCAACGCATAAAAGATGCCTGCAATACCCGTCTTCTTCACCGCTTCGATGAAACGGATGGTGCTCTCGGTGATAATCTTCAATCCCTCATGCACTGCATCGGGACTCTTCCGCATATGTATGATCAGCCGGCTGCCACCCGCCAGGTTTTTTGCCTGCGACAATGGATTGAAGATTGTTTGCAGTACGGGCACATCCTCGCCGAGCTCGCTGCTGATCAGGTCCAAGCAGGTCAGTTGCTCAGAGAGATGCCCTCGATACGGGTCTAGCACGTCCAGCCGCCCCCAATCTTCAGCTTCCACGATCCTGCGCCGGCCATATTCACGCGTTCCTTCCGTTGCCCCCTTCCAGGTATCTTCCACCCCCCAATCCTTCAAACAAAAAGAAGAAGCCGGCGTTACTTTGACCAGATCAAAATCGTATGCTCGCTGGAAGTCTAATGTGGCGGCTGCCAATCCCTCCGGGGTTTGGTCGTCTACCGGGAAATGCCGCCACAACGCCACTGGCGTCCGGTCTGGTTTTACGCCGCTAAGGCAGGTTTCAAGTCGTTGTCGGTGATTCATTGTGTGTTAATGATACCCGAGATTTCCTCATCTTCAAGGGTCATCTCAGACAGGAATTTCTCCATGAATTTCGATCGGCGCAGTCGGAGCGCCATCGGAGCCACAACTTTCAAATCTTCCATATTCACCTCCAACCGTCCGTCCAATGCCGCGTACGCCCTCGCCGCCTCGAATAGCGTGATCTCAGCCCGCAGTGAATCTAGCTTAATCTGGTGAATCATCTCGAGCCCCGTTTTGCACACTTCCTCCGGCAAGATGACCTGCGGCAGCAGCTCGCGCCCCACCTGGATCTCGGCTTGTGCCAGTTGTGTATCATCCATGTATTGGTTCACTACCTGGCGCGGTTTTTCCTGGTATGCCTTGACCCGCCGGTAGGCTTCCAGACGTTCATCCGCGCTTTCCAATCCTCTCACCACCACCCTCAGCCCAAAGCGGTCAAGGATTTGTGGACGCAAGTTCCCCTCCTCAGGATTCATCGAGCCAATCAGAGCAAATCTGGAATGATACGTTGCTGCTAGCGATCCGCGCCGCACGTTATATCGTCCCTGAGCCGCCGCGTCCAGGATTGCATCCATCACCTCATCCGCCAGTAAATTCACCTCATCCACATGCAGCAGATTCCGGTCTGCTTGCGCCAGGATGCCCTTATGATAAACAGGGCGCTCGGTTGTTCCTGAGTGCTCTTCAACAAACCCCACCACGTCATCCAGTTCTGCATTCAAAGGCAATTCCACCAATCGTACCTTATCCATCGCTGCCAGTGGCTCGCCTCGTGCATACTTCTGTGCGCATGCCGGGCATACTGCATCAATCCCCCCCGTTTCGATATCCTCCGGCATGCAGCCGTAAAAACACAGGCTGCGCGGCACCTGTGGGAGTAATTCCACCAGGCTGCGGATTGCTGTCGTTTTTCCCGTACCACGTGGCCCGATGAGCAACACACCGCCCACTGCCGGGTTGATCAACGCCACCAGCAGCGCTAGCTTCATTTCGACCTGCCCGACCAGCGCCAGGAACGGGAACGGCAATACCTCCGCCAGCCCGCTATCTTCCGCGGGTAGCTTCTTGAGTGTTCTCCCCGATGCAATATCGATCAGCTCACGTAGCGAGCGCACTGCTTGCACAGCCTCGCCATGATGAGACTCATTCTTAGAGGGTTCGATTGTCACCTGTCGTTGTCTGTCTTCCGCTTCGCTGCTTTGCTTCTCGTTCATAAGCTGATCACCTGTCTTGCTCCTGTTTTCGCTCAGCGGTTACTTATCGTCCTAATCCATATCCTCGCGCAATTCCCCAAAATCCACCGATGGTAGCAACTCTGGCGCATCCAGTAGCACATCGATCATCCCAAATGTAAGCTCCGACATCAAGGGTGCCAGCGGTGCCTGGGCAGGCGGCGTGATGCTCCGGGCAACTGGAGGCTGGATATCGTTTCGCTCTTTTCCAAAACTATCCGCCAGCTTGCGTAAAATGCGTGGACCCGTTCCCAGCCATCCGACATAGTGTCCGTGTACCGAATAAACTTGCTTATCAGGAGATACCCACCCAATCCACTCACCTTGCCGATTGTAGATATATGGGTAGGCGAGAAATGCTTCCAGGTCGCCCCGAGTGGTATAAATTGGAATTAAACTGACTTGGCTCTTCATATTTTTATCTCTACTCTGCTGCGTGGAGGCTAGCCTATGCCCGCCGGAGCAGCCCCCAAAAATTTGATTATTGTTCCCCTATTTTACATCACTATAGGTCCAATAGCGATTAACAAAGAAATTCCAAAATAAAACGATGATCACTGCGATAGCCAGTGTAAAATTATCCGCCCATACTTCAGCCCCAAATAATGGGAGATTGAACGGCAATTTAGTAAACGCATTTTCCAACACCGGCTCGAGAAAATGCAAGATCGGCACACGGATCACCAACCCCGCAACAGAAACAATGCCGAATTGAACAAGTTGGCCCCATAGTGGCTTGGAGCGTGAATCCGGATATGTCCAATAACGATTCCAGAAAAAATTGCTCAAGATCGCACAGATGAAAGAAATCGTCCCTGCCAGTACCAGGCTGGCTGAGAATACATGCACCAGCAAGTTGGCAATGCCAAAATCAACGATCGCCCCAATTGTGCCCACCACCAGGAATCTTAGAAATCGACCGCGCTCTTTAGGATTTGTCAGGATTGAGCTCATGCCAGCCCCATCTTACGCTTGAAATATGGGATTGTCTTCAGCAGCCCCTCTTCCAGGTCAATTTTTGGCTCCCAGTCCAGCAGTTCGCGCGCCCGGGTGATGTCTGGGCGGCGACGCTGCGGGTCGCTTCCCAGTCGCAAGGCTGGTTTGAATACCACACCGGCTGGGTTGCCGACCAACCGGTTGATCGTTTCGGCAAACTCAAGGATCGTCGTTTCAACCGGGTTGCCGATATTGACCGGCATATGCTCATCCGAATGCAACAGCCGCGCAATCCCATCCACCAAGTCATCCACGTAACAGAAGCTCCGCGTCTGCATCCCATCCCCGTACACTGTCAGCGGTTCTCCTCTTAATGCCTGCTGTAAGAAATTCGGCACCACCCTGCCATCATCCAAATGCATACGCGGCCCATATGTGTTGAATATCCGCACAATCCGCGTATCGATCCCATGATAACGATGATATGCCATCGTCAGCGCTTCAGCGAACCGTTTTGCTTCATCGTAAACTGACCGTGGTCCGATTGGGTCTACATGTCCCCAGTAAGTTTCAGTCTGTGGATGTTCCAATGGATCCCCGTAGATCTCACTTGTCGATGCCAATAAAAAACGCGCTTCCTCCGCTCTCGCCACACCTAATGTGTTATGCGTGCCCAATGCCCCTGCCTTCATCGTCTGGATTGGCAAGTTGACATATCCATACGGAGAATTAGGGTTCGGGCTCGCAGGAGATGCAAAGTGTAGCACTGCGTCGATCTTTCCTGGCACAAAGATAAAATTAGATACATCATGCCTGATAAAAGAAAAGTCTGGCTTACCTGTCAGGTGCGCCAGGTTATCCGGGCTCCCCGTGATGAAGTTGTCCATCCCCACCACCTGGTTGCCATCCGCCAGCAATCGCTCGCACAAATGCGATCCTAAAAATCCTGCCGCTCCTGTAATTAATATTCGCATCCTTCCACCTCTATTTCCAATCCATCCGTACCGTTAATCCGTCGCCGGTGATCTGCTGTGCCTGTCCATTTTCCGCATTCACCAACCAGATGTTCCCCTGGTAGATGACCGCGATCATCAGATCGTTTCCCGCTCCCCTCACGATCGGTGACCATTCTACACGCTGTGGCTCTAGTCCCGGTGCCCCGGCCTCAGG
>ERZ1649853.1142-NODE-1142-length-10565-cov-6.822074_pt1 | contig 10565 bp, 9 predicted proteins | sample MGYA00575353_ERZ1649853 | MGnify/ENA primary metagenome ERZ1649853 (study PRJEB40853, sample SAMN11349654) | freshwater sediment metagenome | isolation source: river sediment | host: Sediment | place: India: Okhla Barrage, New Delhi | collected 2017-02-21 ...
GTGCCGGCCCCCGGCGGCGGGATTGGCCTCGACGGTGATGTCCGCCCCGGGCAGGCTGCCGAAGACCGCCCGCGCGCGGTCGAGCAGCCTCCCCATGTCCCCGGGACACAGGAGCGAAGGCGTCCCCCCGCCGATGTACACCGTGTCGAAAGGGGGAAACTCATCGTGCCACAGGGCCATCTCCTGAAAGAGCGCCTGGAGGAAATCGCCCATGCTCCCGGTGTCCGTGCAGGAAAAGAAGTCGCAGTAGCCGCACCTGGTCAGGCAGAACGGGATATGGATGTAGAGCCCGGGCGAAGCCGGGGGTTTCCCGGTCATGAATTTGTGTCGGACTTCAGAACCGCCAGGAAGGCGCTCTGGGGGATGGACACCGAGCCCACCATCTTCATGCGCTTCTTGCCCTCTTTCTGCTTTTCGAGGAGCTTGCGCTTGCGGGTGATGTCGCCGCCGTAGCACTTCGCCGTGACGTCCTTGCGGAAGGGCGAGATGGTGGAGCGGGAGATGATCTCCCCGCCGATGGCTCCCTGGATGGCGATCTTGTACATCTGCCTCGGGATCTCTTCCCTGAGGCGGTCGCAGGCCTGGACGCCCCGGGCCCGCGCCCGGTCGCGGTGCACGATCTGCGACAGGGCGTCCACCTTCTCGCCGTTCACCAGGATGTCGAGGAGCACGAGGTTGCTCTCGCGGTAGTCGATGAGCTCGTAGTCGAAGGAGCCGTAGCCCTGGGTCACGGACTTGAACCGGTCGTAAAAGTCGAAGATGACCTCGGAAAGGGGCATCTCGTAGGTGAGCTCCACCCGGCCGGGGCCGGGGTAGTGCATGTTCGAGTTCACGCCGCGCTTCTCGATGCACAGGGTCATGACCGCGCCCAGGTACCGGTCGGGCATCATCATGGAGGCCCGGATATACGGCTCTTCCCCCTTGTCGATGGCCATGGGGCCGGGGTAGTGGGCGGGGTTGTCCACGTAGATGACCTCGCCGCCCTTGAGGGTGAACCGGTAGCGCACGCTGGGCACGGAGAGGATGATGTTCAGGTCGTACTCGCGCTCGAGGCGCTCCTGGACGATGTCGAGGTGCAGCAGGCCCAGGAAGCCGCACCGGAAGCCCTGGCCCAGGGCCACGCTGGAGTCCTTCTCGTAGATGAAAGCCGCGTCGTTGAGCTTGTACTTCTCCATGGCCTCGGCGAGGTCTTCATAGTCGTCCGAGGCGATGGGGTAGATCGACGCGAAGACCACGGGCTTGGCCTCCTTGAAGCCCGGCAGGGGATTGTCCACGGGCCTGTCGTTGTTGGTGATGGTGTCGCCGATGCTCACGGAAGAGACGGTCTTCACCCCCGCGATGACGTAGCCCACCTCGCCCGCGGAGAGCTCGTCGCGCTTCTGCCGGGATAGGCCGAAGTGGCCCACCTCCTCCACGCGGTACACGGAACCGTTGAACATGAACCGGATGCTGTCGCCGGCCTTGACGGTGCCGTCGAAGACGCGGCAGTTGATGACCGTGCCGCGGTAGGCGTCGTAGTGGGCGTCGAAGATGAGAGCGGCGAGCCGGGCGTCCGGGTCGCCCGTGGGGGGCGGGATGCGCTCCACCACGGCCTCGAGGATGTCCTCGATGCCCGTGCCCTCCTTGGCGGAGCACCTCAGGTGGGTGTCGGGGTCGAGGCCCAGCTCGGAGTCGATCTGCTCGATGACCCGCTCGATGTCGGCGGAGGGCAGGTCGATCTTGTTGATGACGGGAATGACCTCGAGGTTGTGCTCCATGGCGAGGTAGAGGTTCGCGAGGGTCTGGGCCTGCACGCCCTGGGCGGCGTCGATGAGCAGGAGCACGCCCTCGCAGGAGGCCAGGGACCGGGAGACCTCGTAGGAGAAGTCCACGTGCCCGGGCGTGTCGATGAGGTTCAGGGAGTACGTCTTCCCGTCTTTCGCCTTGTAGGGCAGCGTTATGGCCTGGCTCTTGATGGTGATGCCGCGCTCGCGCTCGATGTCCATGTTGTCGAGCATCTGGTCCTTGTAGTTGCGCGTGTCGCAGCCGCCGGTCTTCATGATGAGGCGGTCGGCCAGGGTGGATTTTCCGTGGTCTATATGTGCAATGATGCTGAAATTACGGATGTCCTTCATTCACGTTCCTTCTCTGGTGTCGTATTCGAAGTGGCGCTGTTTGTCAATGGGCTGCTTCCCGGCGGGCCGGGCGGAGCCAACAGGCTGACAGATCGACAGGGTCTTTTCCAGGAACTGGTGCTGCCGCGCCGGAGAGGGGCCTTCCCGATGGCTACATCCCCTGCCTTTCAGGGGGGTATCCCGGTCCGGCCCGCGGCCGATATGGATCGGGGGAAGGCCGGCCCGGCCTCCCCCCGCATGCTGATGCAACGGGCGGGCTCGAACGTCACCCCGCCCCCATGTTCATTTCTCCTTGTCCGTGTCCTCCAGGATTTCGATAATGCGCTGGATCTTTTTCGGCTCCCTGAGATAATAGTACTTGAGCGTCCCCTCCCGCCTGCTGTCGACGATGCCGTTGATCCGCAGGATGGTCAGGTGCTGCGAGGCATTGGCCTGCTGGATGTTCAGGGAATCCTCCACCTCGCCTACGCACATCTGACCCTTCAGGAGCTTGCGGGCCATCATCAGCCTCGAAGGATGGCCCAGGGCCTTTAAATATGCTGCCGTAATCTCGTTCTGCTTCATTCTCGGTCACCTCAAATCGTAGTTGTGTACCCTCTATGTATAAACTCTTGGGCTCTTAATCAATGTATACCTTAATATTTTTAAATTTCAATAATTTTAAGTCACATCTTTCTCACGGGGGTAAAGGGGGTCTGCAGTCCCGGACTCACGCCCCGGGGTGTGGTGGATGGTCTTTTGTTCTTGACATGAATGCTGATATTTCTTACGGATAGGCTCCATCGGCATGACGATCGAGTGAACAGGTTCTCTGCCCGCACCGGTGAGACAGCCCCGCCGGCGCATGCCTCGCCCTGGGTGGCGTGAGCTCCCGCGGCAGGGTGTGGGCACGGGCTGACGGTCGAATTCGACGCCCCGCTCCCGGGCCGAAATGTTGGAGAAGGATTATGGCCAGGAAAACAAATTATACTTTCCAGAAGTCGGAACGAGAGAAAATCCGCCAGAAAAAGAAAAAGGAAAAGCTCGAGCGGAAGCAGGATGCCAAGAGCCGCAAAGCCGCCTTCAAAGAGGGAGGCGTCGACCCCGACCTGGAAGGCATCGAGCCGGGGCCCCAGGCCCGCCCCGACCCGGAAGAGTAGACCCTCGAACAGACCGGGGGGGACGTGCGTCCCCGGGCGGCGGAGATTGTGGCTGAGATGTTGCCCCGGGGGGCCTTTTGGCATATCATGGGCAAAGTTCACTGCAAGGAGGCTTCCATGGACAAGATCGCCTGCGTGGAGATGTACCATGTGCGCATCCCCCTCGACAAACCCTTCTACCCCAGCTGGATCCCCGGATACCCCCAGACCGAGAACCGGTTCGACCTGGTTCGCGTGATCACCGAAAGCGGCGTCGAGGGCTATTCCGCGGGCCCGGCCATCGCCAGGGAGCGCGCGGGGCTGGGCACGCTCATCGCGCCGTACCTGCTGGACATGGACGCCACCGACCTGCCCCTCATGCAGCAGCGGCTGCGGGAGATGTCCTACCTGGGCATCCGCTGCCACTGGATCGAGCCCGCCTTCTGGGACATCCGGGGCAAGCTCGAGAACAGGCCCGTGTACGCGCTGCTCGGGGGAAATCCCGTGCCCGTTGAACTCTACGCCTCCACCGGCGAGGTGAAATCGCCCCGGGACAGGGTGAGTGAGGTTCAGAAGCGCTACGAAGAGGGGTTCAGGTGCGTGAAGCTGCGCGTCCACGACTTCGACGTGAGGCAGGACATCGCCCAGGTCGAGGCCGTGGCGAAGGCCATGGGGGACAAGATGAAGATCGGCGTGGACGCGAACCAGGGCTGGCGGGTCACCATCGTGAACGACGCCCCCCTGTGGGACCTCCCGCGGGCGAAATTCTTCGCCGATGCCTGCGCCGACCTCGGGGTGTCCTGGATCGAGGAGCCCCTGCCCATGGACGACTACGAGGCCCTCTCCGCGCTCACGGCCTACAGCAGGGTGCCCATTTCGGGCGGCGAGCTGCACTCGTCGGGGCTGCCCGAGCTGAAGATGATGATCGAGCGCAGATGCTACAGCATCTTCCAGCCCGACGCCTGCATGGCGGGCGGCATCGGCCAGGTGATGGAGGTGACCCGGCTCTGCAGGAAGCACGGCCTCACCTACTCGCCCCACACGTGGACCAACGGCATCGGGTTCGCGGTGAACCTCCAGGTCTTCATCGCCAGCGGCTTCACCGAGAGCAAGCCCCTCGAGTACCCCCTCAACCCACCCTCCTGGACGGTGCCCAAACGCGACGGGCTGCTCGCGAAACCGTTCTTCCACGACAACGGGAAACTCGAGCCCCCGAAGCTCCCCGGGCTGGGGTTCGAGATCGACGGCAGGCAGCTGAGAAAATACGGAAAGCGCTTTTTCCGCATGAGCAAGCTCGGCCTGAAGCTTTTTGCCGTGAGGGACAAGGGCATCAGGACCGCCCTCGAGATCGACCGCAACCGCAGGAGGTTCGGGGTGAAGGCCCGCCCGTAGCTTCTGCAAAACGCGGGGGGAGCCGGGGCCTGGCGCGAACGCCCCCTCCCCTGCGCCGCACGGCCGGGAACGCCCCGGCAGGCGCCCGCACCGAAGGGGCCAGCCCCCCTGGCGCCCTCTTCCCGGCATCGTAAAAGGGCCCCCCCAACTCGAAAGGGTTCTTCCACAACACACTCGCCTTTCTCGCCACCGGTGCGCGCCGCGGCCCGCTGGGTCATGATCTTTCCCAACACACTCGCCTTTCTCACCAGTACCCTGTCCCGGGTTGACCTCCCAGGTTCTCCTTGACTTCGGGAAGCTTGTCGTTTATCCATAAAATTTGAACACTTGAATGAAATGAGTATGCATCCCGGGCGTCATGAGCACATTGTTTTTCCCGAAGGAGGAACGCATGGAAAACTGGCCGGGCAGCCCTTCCGGATCGGGCAAGTCCCGCGTGTTCGTGGTGTTCGGGGTCGTCGCCCTCGTCATCGTCGTGGGGGTGATCTTCTCCATCAGGCACGCGAGGCTCAACCTCTCCACGGACGACGCGTACGTGACCGGCAGGATCCATGCCGTGGCGCCCAAGGTCGCGGGGACGGTGAAGGCCGTGCCCGTGGACGACAACCAGGCCGTAAAAAAGGGCGACCTCCTCGCGGAGATCGACAGCAGGGACTACGACGTGAAGGTGGGCGACGCCCGGGCTGCCGTGGAAGCGGAAAACTCGAAGCTCTCCGAGCTCTCGGTGCGGGTGGACGTGGCACAGAAGCAGTTCGGGGAGATCCAGGCCCGGATCGAGGCGGCCCGGGCGGCTCTCGCCCTCCAGGAGGCCTCCTTGAGGCAGGCGGGGCAGGATTTCGAGCGGGCCCGGAACCTGTACGGCAAGGGCATTTACCCCGAGGCCACCCTCGAGAAGGCCGCCACGGCCCGCGACGTTGCCCTCGCCCAGGTGAAGGCCGCCCGCGAGGGCATGAACCAGGCGCTCGCCTCCCTCGACACCCAGAAGCTCCTCATCGAGCAGGCGAAGACCGCGCTCGAGTCCCAGGGGTTCGCCCTGGAGCAGAAAAGACAGGTGCTCGCGTCCGCCCTCCTCATGCAGGGCTACACCAGGGTCCTCGCGCCATCGGACGGGTACGTCACCAGGAAGAGCGTCGAGGTGGGGAACCAGGTCGCGGCGGGCCAGCCCCTCATGTCCGTCGTCCCCCTGGACGACGTGTGGATCGTCGCCAACTACAAGGAGACTCAGCTCGAGAACGTCAAGCCCGGCCAGAAGGTCTCCATCAAGGTGGACATGTACCCGGGCAGGACCTTCGCCGGGAGGGTGGACAGCATCATGGCCGGGACCGGCAGCGTGTTTTCCCTGTTCCCGCCGGAGAACGCCACGGGCAACTACGTGAAGGTGGTGCAGCGCATCCCCCTGAAGATCAGGCTGGATAAAGAAGCGGACCCGGAGCACGTCCTGCGCGTGGGCATGTCGGTGAGGCCCACCATCTCAGTGGGCAGGTAAGACCCCCATGGGGATCAATCCATGACCCCCTCGCCCCAGCCGAACAAGTGGATCGTCGCCGGCACCGTGATGCTCCCCATGTTCATGGTGGTGCTGGACACCTCCGTGGTGAACGTGGCCCTCGATCACATCCGGGGCAGCCTGTCAGCAGGCATCGACGAGGCCACCTGGTCCATCACTGCCTATCTCGCGGCGAACGCGGTGGTCATCCCCATGGCAGGCTGGATCAGCAGGCTCATCGGCCGGAAGCGCTACCTCCTGTTCTCCGTCGCGGGGTTCACTCTCACCTCCTTCCTGTGCGGCGCGGCCTGGAACATCGAGAGCCTCATCGTCTTCAGGATCCTCCAGGGGCTCACCGGCGGGTCCATGCCGCCCCTGTCGCAGGCCATCCTGCTCGAGTCCTTCCCGCCGAGCCAGTACGGCATGGCCATGGCCATCTTCGGGCTGGGCGTCTCCTTCGGGCCCATCATCGGACCCGTGCTCGGCGGGTGGATCACCGACGTGCTCTCCTGGAACTGGGTGTTTTTCATCAACATCCCCATCGGCGTGCTGTCCATCGTCATGGCCGTCTTCGTGGTCACGGACCCGCACTACGTGAGGGGCACGAAGATGAAGATCGACTACTGGGGGCTGCTCCTGCTCGCGGCGGGCGTGGGGTGCCTCCAGCTCCTCCTCGACCGGGGCCAGCGGTACGACTGGTTCGGCTCCAACCTCATGGTGGCCCTGGGGCTCATCGCGGCCTTCTCGCTTTCCCTGTTCATCCTCGTGGAGCTCCGGGCGGAAAAGCCCATCGTGGATCTGGGGGCGTTCCGCAGCCCCTCGTTCTGCCTGGGCAACCTCGCCATGTTCGTGTTCATGGCCAACCTCTTCGGGACCCTGGTCCTCCTGCCCATCTACCTCCAGACGCTCATGGGCTACACCGCCCTCCTCGCGGGGGTCGTGCTCGCGCCCGGGGGCGTGGCGAACCTCCTGACCATGCCCGTCGTGGGGAGGTTCCTGCACCGGTACAACCCGAAGAATTTCGTCCTGGTGGGGATCTTCTTAACCGCGTACTCCACCTACCTCATGTCCAAATTCTCACTGGGCGTTGATTTCGGGACCGTGCTGTGGCCCAGGATCTTCATGGGCGTCGGCATGGGCATGCTCTTCATCCCCCTCACCACCATGACCATCGCGGGCATCGGGAAGGAGGACATGGGCAACGCCACGGCCCTGTACAACCTCATCAGGAACATAGGGGGGAGCATCGGCATCGCCATCATCACCACCATGGTGACCCGCCGGGCGCAGTTCCACCAGTCGCGCCTGGTGGACAGCCTGACCCCGTACGACCCCGTGTACCTCCTGCGCGCCGGGCAGGGCGCGGGCATGCTCCAGCAGAAGGGCCTCGACCCGCACTCGGCCCAGCACGGGGCACTGGGGGTGATCTACGAGAACACGGTGAGGCAGGCCTCGATGCTCGCCTTCGCGGACGTGTTCTACATCCTCACCCTGATGATGGTCATCCTCGTGCCCGTGGTGATCATCATGAAGAATACCGGGAACAACGAGGGCCCGGCGCCAACGGGCGAGTAACCGCCTCCCCCGGCCGTGGGTGCGGTCAGGCTCTGCCCGGGCGGCGGGCCGCCTGTCTTCTCCGGGCCACCGGAAAGCAGCGAAAACGTCCTTCCCCTTACGGTCAGCCTCGAGAACTTCGAACTCCCCGACAGAAACGGGCCGCCGGGGGCGACCCCGGACGCGCAAGCGGGACGCCCCCCGTGGGAGGCGTCCCGCCTGCGGCCTGAGGCCGTTTTTTTACATGAAGGTTACGGTCTGGACGGCCTGTACGGCACATCGTTCCCAGGTGCCGGCAGCACCGCCTCGGGGTCGTACATCGTGTTCCCACTCACCTTGACCAGGAGTTTGATGGATTTGAGCGCCACCGAATCGATTCCGCCGACGTTCCTCAGATCGTTGATGCCGGTGAAGGGGCCGTTCGCATCCCGGTAGGTTATGATATTGTCCGCAAGCTCCTGGGCGTTTCCTGTCTTGGCCTGCCCGAGGAACCAGACGAGCTCATCCCTCGAAGCAGTGTTCACGTTCACCATCCCCTGGCCCCACTCGTTCTGAGCGAAGGCGCTCCCGCCGGAGACCATCATGAAAACCACGACTGCCAGTGCCATATCGGTGAGCCTTTTCATGGCTTTTCCTCCTTTGTTCTTCTGATTTCTGATAAGCACAGGCGTACAGTAGGTGCGGCCGGTCATGGAGTAAAGGCGTTCCGCTCGAAAAATATCGAGGCCGCGGCACTGCACTGAGCGATGCCCTTGAGAATATGGGCTTTCCATGGACGGGAACGGATAAAAAAAAGGTGGGGAACCTCCCCCGGAAAGCCTGGGCGGGGCCGGGTTCGCCGGCTTACACTTTTGAAACCCCCATGGCAAAAAGGTCATCGGCAGATTCCCGTTCAGGATACACGAACAAGCGGGGGGCCCCGGCTTTGCCGGGCTGCCCTTAAGGGGAGCTGCCCGGTCTTTCAGGCTGGACCATGCTCTCCGAAGGGCGTGGGCCGCCCACCCGAGATTGCCGGGCACGACCCATGCCCTTCGAAAAGCATGTGGAACGCGGGTTGCTATCCTGTGCAGGGGCACGACCTTACGGGGTCTGTCCCGCGGCTGGACGCATCAGGGAGGCGGAGGGTCCGCATGTCGTCGGAAGAAGATGAAAGGGTTTCGGGGACGGCCGGGAGTCCCGGGGAACCGGTTTCTGCGGGCGGACCCCCATCCACTGGGGAGGAGAGGCCTGGGGCAGAGAGGCCGACGGGCATTGCATCCCTTCCCTCCAGCGGGGCCGGGGATCACCCGGCACCCTGTTTTCTCCGGATCATCCCCCTGGCCGCCCTGGGGTACGCGTACATCGGGGGGGTGCTGCTCGTCTTTTCGCTCCTGGTGTGCCGCATCGCCTCCTTCATCGTCCGGTCGCCCGACCCTCCCGCCTTTCTCGTCCTGTCGTCACCCCTGCTCCTGGGAGCCCTGGTGGTCCTGTACGGGACCGCGAGGGCCGCTTGGGTCCGCTCCCCGGCCCCGGAGGGCTTCGAGGTGACGCCCGGCGATTCCCCCCTGCTCTTCGAGACCCTGGGCCTCATCCGCATGGAGCTGGGGGGTCCGAAGATCCATACCGTCGTGATCACGGGGGAATTCAGCGCCTGCCTGGTCAGGGTGCCGCGCCTGGGGATCTTCGGCTGGCACCGGAACTGTCTCCTCGTGGGCCTTCCCCTCCTGCAGGCGCTCTCCACCGGGCAGATGCTCGCGGTCCTCGCCCGCGAATACGGCCTCCTCCCGGGCAGGGGGCGCAGGCTCAGGGCCGGGGTATGCCAGGCGAGAGCAGCCTGGATGCAGCTCCACCGGGAGCTCGAAGGGCGCAGGGGCTTCGGGAACTTCCTGCTGGCACGGTTTTCCCTCTGGTATGCCCCGTACTTCCAGTCCGTCTCCGCGCCACTTGCCAGGATCCATGAGTTTGAGGCAGACGCGTGCGCGGCGGCCGCTGCGGGGAAGCCCCAGGTCGCTACGGCCCTCGTGCAGGCCGAGATGTGTGAACGCCACCTCCGGGAAAACTTCTGGCCCCTGGTGTCGGCCCTCCGGGACACCCTTCCCGAGCCGGTGACAGGGCTGTACCGGCTCATGGAGGAAAAGCTCTCCGAGGGACCCGACGCAAAGCAGGCTCAAGCGTGGCTCGAAGAATCCCTGTGGAAGGAATCCGGCCAGGGAGGCACCCGCCCCTGCCTGGGAGAACGGCTGAGGGCGCTGGCCGAACCCCCGCAGCTGCCTGCCCCCCCTGTCAACAGTGCCGCCCGGGACTATTTTCCGGACCTGGACGGGCTTAAGGGCACACTCGACGCAGCGTGGCGCGCCGGGGCGGACACGGCGTGGCGGGAGCGGCACGAACGCGTCAGGAAGGCGAAGGCGAGGCTCTCGGAGCTGACCGCGAAGGGGCAGGCCTCCCCTCTGGGCGCAGGGGAAACCCTCGAACTCGCGGACCTCACCGAAAGCCTGTCCGGCCCGGGCGAAGCCCTGCTTTTCTACCAGCGCATCCTGGAATCCATGCCCCGGTTCGTCCCGGCCCTGTGGGCCGTGGGCAGGATAAGGCTTGCACAGGGCGACGAGTCCGGGGCGGATTGCATCGAGCAGGCCATCGCCCTGGAGCCGGGCCGCACGATCCAGGGGCTGGAAGCCTTGTACCGTTTTCACATGGGCAGGGGTGACCTGGAAAAGACCGGGGAGTACTACCGGAGGCTCTCCGGGCAGAGGGAATCCCGTCAGCGCGCACGGGGGGAGGAAAAGCGGCAGAGGGTGCCCGCCCGGTACATGGTCCCGCGGAAGGGGCCGAGCGTCGGGGGGACGCCGCCACACGGAGCCCTCCTCCACGCAGGGTGAGGCGGACGGGGGGGCGCCGTCTCCCCGGTCCATTCGCTTGATT